>Ga0187850_10002358_pt1 | contig 17644 bp, 12 predicted proteins | sample June2016WEW_4_15_FD_132436 | JGI IMG/M metagenome (GOLD analysis project Ga0187850, IMG submission 132436) | Peatland microbial communities from SPRUCE experiment site at the Marcell Experimental Forest, Minnesota, USA - June2016WEW_4_150 | ecosystem: Environmental > Terrestrial > Soil >... | reverse complement strand
GGCCACTCTGGCACAGTCCGGATTCCAGGCTCATCGACCATTCGAAACCAAGGCCGTTTCCAGGCTCAGCCTGTGTTGGAAATAAAATCAGATTCCAGGCTCATTCTTGGATTGGAAAATGCTGGGCCCCCGCACCGCGTCCTTTTTCCCCCATAGCGTTTCCAGTATCTCATCTGGGAGAATGGTTTTTCCGGCGTTCTCATGTCCCGCACTCGAATCGTTCTCATCCTGTTCGTGGTCCTCATCCTTGCCCTGGCCTGGTGGATTCGCCGCAGGAGCACCCGCCCGCCCGAGATCCCCTTCGCCGAGACGCGCCGGGAGACACTCGTGAGCACGCTCTCCACCAACGGCAAAGTGGAACCCTCGGAATGGATGGCCGTGCGTGCGGAGCGCGCCGGCACCGTCTCCCGGGTCGCCGTCCAAAAGGGGCAGCAGGTGCCCAAGGGCGCCCTGGTCGTGGAACTCGATGCCCGCGATGCACGCGCCGACGTCTCCGCCGCCGAAGCCGCGGTGGCCCAGGCCCGCGCCGGACTCGAGACCGTCAACCAGGGCGGCCGGTCCTCGGCCCAGGTCGAGATCGACGGCGCGCTCGAGCGAGACCGGCTCGAGCTCGAAGCCGCCCTGCGGGACTACGCGACTCTCCGGCGCCTGGCCGAGAAGCAGGCCGCTACCAGGCAGGAGGTCACCGACGCGAACCAGAAGGTGCAGCAGTTGCAGGCCGGGATGCAGGCCCTGGCGCGGAAGCGCGCTGCCCTGGTCAGCCCGGCCGACCGAACGACGGCCGAGGCCAAACTCCGCGAAGCTCTGGCCGCGCTCGAACAAGCGCAGGCGCAGCTCGAGCGCAGCCGCCTCCAGGCGCCCATGGCTGGCGTGGTCTATGACCTGCCCGCCCGCATCGGCGCCTACCTGAATGTGGGCGACCTCGCGGCCCAGGTCGGCGACATCAAGACGCTCCGCGTGCGCGTCTACGTCGACGAGCCGGAACTCGGCCGCGTTGCCCGGGCGATGCCGGTCACCATCACCTGGGATGCCATGCCCGGACGCCGTTGGGACGGCGTGGTCGACAAAATGCCCGCCCAGATCGTCGCCTTGGGAACCCGGCAAGTTGGCGAGGTGATCTGCGCCATCCGGAACCCCGACCTGCTCCTGCTGCCTGGAACCAACATCAATGCGGAGATCGTTTCCCAAGTGGTCGACAACGGCCTGGTGATTCCCAAGGAAGCCATCCGCAAGGAGAACAACCAGGTCGGTGTCTACCGCCTGCGCGGCGAGCGCGTCGAATGGCGGCCCATACAGCTCGGCGCCTCCAGCGTCACCCGCGCCGCCGTGCTCCAAGGGCTCGCCGAAGGCGACCTGGTGGCTCTGGCCGCCGAGGCCCCGCTCCACGACGGCGATCGCGTTCAGCCGGTCTTCCGGTAGGATAAGGCTGGAGCCTTATCCTACTCCACCACCGCGGAAGCCGAGAGCGTCAAGAACGAGTTTCGTTCTTCGGGTGTGCTTCCGCCCGCCCGCCCCATCAGCAGCACCGGGATCGGGTCCTGCTTCGGGTCCACCCATGCTTCCGTGCCGAACGCGCCGCCGTGGCCGAACGTGCCGATGGATCGCAGTTCCAGCGTGCCCAGCGGCTCGCGCACCACCGTCCATCCCAGCCCCCAACCCAACTCCGGGGTGAAGCCGGCCTTGAGCTCGCCCGTGTACAGCATGGTCATCACCTGGACCGACTGGCGCGACAGCAGCCGCCTCCCGTTATACGTCCCGCCGTTGAGCATCATCTGGTGGAACGCCAGCACGTCCGCCGCGGTCGCGAACATGCCGCATTCCGGGCACGGGTACTTCGCCCCCTTGCGGTATTGGTCGGGCGCCCCGCCGTAGGTTTCCGGGCCCGCGCGGCGCAGCTTGCCATTCTCCAGCGTGTAGACCAGCGCGATACGAGGGATCTGGTTCGCGGGCAACGTGCCAAACCCGGCGACCTCATGGTCCGAACTCCAATCTCGCCAGGGATGATCGGTCAAACAGCCTTTCTTAAGAGCCGCCAAAATCAGCGTGCAACGGAAACCATGTGTTTTCCGAACACCCCTGACGGCGCGGTTTTTCGCTGATAATCTCCCAAGAGACGGCGGCCTCTCTGCAGGGGGGCGGACAACGGCCGGCGACCTGAGGCAGCCGATTCAGAGTGCCTGGACGCGATCTCGCCTGGGTTGATCGGCGGCGGGCGTTTTCTAAGGAGCGTCAAAATCAGAGCGCGCCGGCTTCGTGCCGCGCCGACGGTCGGCCTGTGCGAGCCACTGGTGCACTGGCGCCGTCGCACCGACAACGCCGCCATCCTGACGATTTCGCCTAAACTATGGGGACGCCATCTCACCCGGATGATCGGTGGCTGCCCTTTCTTAAGGGCCGCCAAAATCAAGCCGGAGGGGAGGCCTTGAAGAAGGTTTCGCAGGCCTCAAGGCCGCCGACAGAGGCGCCCAACGCAGCGGAACGAAGAGTTGTGCCATCCAATGTTGGGTGAGTCTCGACGCGCATGGCGCAATCCGCCCAGTTCTTCCATGTGCGTGTGTGCGATGTCGGTGGGCGAGCATCGCAGCAGCAATTCCCAATCGCGAATCCCGAACGATGATCGGTATAGCCTCTTTAGCGCACGTGAAATGACCGCTTGACATCGAATCGCTCATGTAGTAGCATCGATGCTGTCATGCAGAGGCTGGCGTCGCGTCGTGAGCCGCGACACATCATCGGGAGCGCAGTGGGCCTGCTGATTTCGAGTTGCTTTGCTCCGATGTCAGCAACCGGACAGACACCCTCCTTAGCGGTTGTCGGCGTAAAGCTCATAAAATCCGATCCACGGCAAAGTGCGCCGGCCTTCCATGTTCAGCTTCCATCGAACTGCAGAGTCTGCTTCCTCGTGAACGATCCCGCTTACCACGGCGAGAATCCTCGTGAGATCTACTTTCACGTGCGCGTGCCATCGGACCGGTCGGTCATTGAAAACATCCGGGTCGATGCAGGGGGGGACGCCATCGGCGCGGTGATCGTCGAGAAGAATCGCATCCCGTTCTCCCTGGCCGGCGGAGTTGTCACTTTCGATCTGCCTGTCGTACCGCGGGCGCGATCCTCAACCGTCGAAGTCCAGACCAGCCTGGAGTGGCCGGGCATCGTTCTGCGCATCGAACACGCGTTTCCGGACCGGCGAGCCGGCAAGTACGCAACCGGCGAATTTCCTTCGGCGCAGAGGGCGGCGGCGCTCAACCTGGAATTTGGGTTGCGAGAAGCCATCAGCGACCTGAGACTGGATCGAGAGGTGGATAGCCGCGGATTGGGCAAGATCCACCTCATGGGATTCGACACCAACAACCCGCTCGGCCATGAGGATTACCCGCCCCACATCCATCTGATTTTGCGCTGGCCGCACTTCGCGGGCTCACAAGCGCCTCACTATTACATCAACGGCAAAGGCCGCCTGCTTCCAGATACCTCCGTCACCATCGATGGGATGGCGGAGATCGCAGCCACGCGCGTCGGCAAGGGAGTCTGGCTGCCCGCAATCGATTATCTGGGTGAAGATCTCTATGAAACTCTGATCACGGACGACGGAGAGTTCACGCTGCGCCGTCCTGGCGCTGCCTCCTGCACGTTGAGGCCAATCGAGGCGGGAGATCGGGGATTTGCTTCAGGCGCCATGGTCCACTGCAGTTCGGGCGCGGCCTATCGTGTACAGGCGAGCGACGATACGGAGCGCGGCGAAATCCGTGTGCGCGTGAACTCGCGACCCGCCGAAGTTTATCGCTATGACGTGGACACGGCCACGTTATTGAGCGCCGAACCGGCCCTGCCTAAGCCGAGCGCCGCCCCGGCGCCCTGACGCGGGCCCGCAGTTGAACGGAATGATTACAGAACGATACGGAATGATAGGAGATGCAATGCGAACAGCAATTTACCGAATCCTGATTCCCGCGCTTCTATTGCCGGGCGCTTCGTGGTCGCAGAACCGCAGCACGGCGGAGATTGTGGGGACTGTAACCGACCCCAGCGGAGCTGTCATACCGGACACCGCGGTCAAGATTACAAACACGAAGACTGGCACGCACGTACAGGCAACCACAAACATGGCCGGCGCCTTCGACGTTCCCTTTCTCGATCCCGGACCCTACACGGTCGAATTTCAGGCAACGGGATTTCAGGCGCTCCTTCGTAAGGGAATCGATCTGCAACTGGATCAAACCGCACGAGTGGACGTGCAGTTGAAAATCGGTTCACAAACCGAAGTCGTTACCGTGGATGCGAGTGCGCCCATCCTCAACACTGATGATTCTCAGCGAGGTACTAACTTCAATGGAGACCTGGTTGCCGCTCTTCCAACCGTGGGACGCGATCCATCCTACCTCGCGCTGTTGGCCCCGGGCACGTCAACCGCCCAGAGCAACGTATCCGGCGTAGATCCAGGCCGCAAAAGTGTGAATGGGAGTCGCGCTTTTAGCATATCCGCGACTATTAACGGTGGATCTGGTGTACTGCCGAACAGCGACAACTTTGTTACCCTGGTTCCGGCGCTGAGTGCGGTCAGTGAGTTCAATGTCATCGAGAATAACTACAACGCCGAGTACGCGACGGGAACTTCTGTCTTGAATATCGTCACCAAAAGTGGCGCCAATCAGTTCCATGGCTCACTTTTTGAATACTTTCAAAACAACGATTTGAACGCGCGAAACTTTTTTGCGAAAAGCGCCACTCCCTTGCGCTACAATCAGCCAGGCGGAACAGTGGAGGGGCCTATCCTTCGTAACAAGTTCTTCTTCTTTTTCAGCTATCAGAAAACGATAAATCCCTCCACAACGATCACCACCCATACCGTCCCTACAGCCGCCGTCCGGGCGGGAGATTTTACCGGGCTTCCCACCATTAACGATCGTCAAACCGGCCTCCCCTTCCCCAACAACGCGATTCCCCCTTCGAGATTCGATACCACCGCGCAGAAGGTCGCCCAGTATTGGCCGGCCACGAATCAATCGGGAAACGTCAACAATTTTTACTATGCAGGTCTTCAGAACCTGACGACCCCCATTTACGATGGCAGAGTGGACTACCATATCAACGACGCCAATAGCCTAACGGGCGCGGGTCACGGTTATCTCTTGACGAATCACCACACGGGTTCGATCCCTGGCCCGGTCTGTTTTGACAAGTCGGAACGCTGCGGCGTCCAGGTTTCCCATAGTCAACAGTGGACTCTCACAGACCGCTGGATCCTGAGTCCCAGCGCGATTAATGAACTTCGCTTCAATTTCGTTCGCCAATTGTTTTATCAGGATACCCCAAATCAAGACCAGAACCTGCCGCAGGCCCTCGGCCTGACAACTGTTCCACCAAACTACTTTCCGTATTTCACTATAGGCGGCGCTGTTCCGACTTCCATTGGCCCCGGCCAGCATTCCGGAGGCGCACAAAGCACGTTTTCCTACGGAGACGCCCTCACTTGGGTGCACGGAAGGCATTCGGTGAAGTTTGGTGGAGAATTTGACAAGTTTCGGTATAACGTAGTGCCAACATGGGACTCTGGGACATTCTCCTTCACGGGTGTCTTCACTGGCGTTGGATTTGCGGATTTTCTGCTTGGGCAGCCTTTTTCTTACTCGCTGAATGCGCAACCCAACACCATGGGCGCCCGGCGTTTTGCGTATGCGGCCTTTGCGCAGGACGATTTCCGCGTTGCGCACAGCCTGACTTTGAATCTCGGAATACGCTATGAGGGTCAGGGAGGCTTTAGCGAGGTATACAACCGGCTTTCGAATTTTAACCCTACTCTCGTCAACCCCGTGACGAACACGCCCGGCGCGATTCTTTTTGCTTCGTCCGGAAACAACACTCTCCAGAATGGCCACTTCGCTCTGTTCGCGCCGCGCATCGGACTGGCCTGGAGCCCCGGGTCTCGGTGGGTGGTGCGCAGCAGCTATGGGGTGTTCTTTGTTCCGATCAGCGCGCAGCGCAACTATAGCTCGACGCCTCCCGGATACGCCATTACGCAATCGCTTCAAGTGACGAACTCATCGAGTCCGGTGCCCATTTTTTTCTTGTCTCAAGGGCCGCCGCCATACCAGTACCCGCCGGCATCTGCCAGAACACCCGCGGTTCAAAATGGCCAATCGGTCAGCTACTATCCGGCCAGCGCGGCGCAGGCCTACATGCAACAGTGGCATCTCAGTCTTCAGAAACAAATCTTGTCGACCACGGTAGTTGAAGCGTCCTATGTCGGCAGCAAAGGAACGCATCTGCTGTTTCCCAGGGATCTGAACCAGGTTCCGCAGACCAGCCTGGGGCCCGGAAACCTTCAACTGCTACGGCCGTATCCGCAGTACCAGAGCATCACTACGTACTTTAACGACGCCTCTTCGAATTACCATGCGCTACAGTTAGAGATCAATCAGCGTTTTTCCCGGGGATTGACCTTCCTGGCAAACTACACGTATTCGAGGTCAATGGATAATTGTTCGCTGGATCTCACCACGGGCGGAGGGTGCGAATATCAAATCGCGGCTAACCCGGCCGCCACCTACGCACCTTCGCAATTCGATCAAACTCATCGTGTCGTCGTTGCGGGCGCCTACGATCTTCCGTTTGGGGCCGGTCGTACTTATGTGAACCACGGCGGAATCGCCAATGTGGTTATCGGTGGATGGACGGTATCGGAAAGCTTCAGCGCCAATACCGGGTTTCCATTCACTGTATTTGCCAGCACGTCTAACCCGGCGCTTAGTGGCAATCTTTTCGCGAATGTCAGTGGAACGCCTACGGTGTCGAATCCGACCCTCTCGCAATGGTTTAACAGAAGCGCATTTTCCAACCCTGCTTCGTTTACGTTCGGCAACTCCGGCCGTGACCTGCTGCGGGGCCCTGGGTTTTGGGATTTTGACGTGTCGGTCAACAAGAAGTTCATAATTCCAATTGGATCGGAGAGCCGCTACCACGTGGATTTTCGAGCGGACTTCTACAACGCCTTCAACCATCCGAATTTCGCGCAACCTAACGCCACTGTTGGGTCAGCGGCAACGGGGACGATTACCGCCACCGCGTACTCGAATCCGAACAACAATCCCTCCCGGCAGATTCAGTTGGGGTTAGCATTCAAGTTCTGAGACGGAGACGTGAGCGGGGTTCAGGGGCAGTTCTGTGCAGATGAGTCCAATGCGAGGCATCGTTCGCAATACGCTTCGGCCTTGCTGAGCATCGGGGATAGGCGGGCAGGCACGCAATGCGAGCATCGATTTGCAGAGTCCTGATTTGCTATTGCCGGGCGCCTCGGGGTGGCGGAACCGCGGCACGGCGGAAAATCGCCGGTAGCGTGACCGGCCCCCGGGGCGATCTGCTCCTTAGGAGTGCAGGTCGCCGTAACGAAGACGTTGATCCGCATTGAGGCTTCGACCCCCCACCGGGCGGGAGTTTCCGATGTCCCGTTTTTGCAGCCTGGCTGGTATTCCTCCGTGGCGCGCGTGGACGCGCAATTGACTGAGGAATCCGTGCGCGATTGAAGTAGGTGTCTAATGTCTGTTTTAATGATGGGCATGTTCCGATCCTGCGCCGCGGCGTTGCTCATATCGGCGGCAGCGCTGCCTGCCGCAAATCCGGACCAGCCAGTTCGGGAGATCCTGCTGGTCCATTTCACGCACACGGATCTGGGATTTACGGATCATCCGGCGGTAGCGCGGGAACTCCAGCGCCGCTATCTGGATATCGCTCTCGACGCGGCGCTGGCCACGCGAGGGAATCCACCGCCGGCACGCTTTTACTGGACCGTGGAAGCGTCTTCCACCTTCTATGAATGGTGGAAGACGGCGCCGCCGCAACGCCGGGGGCAGTTTCTTGATTGTGTGCGCGCCGGACAGATCGACGTAACCGCGATGCCTTTCAACACTACGCCGTTCTTGGACGCGCAACAATGGGGCGTGGTGGCCCATTGGCTGCCGGAGCCGCTTTGGACCGCGACGCGTCCGAGCGCAGCCATGCAGGACGATGTCAACGGGTTCCCACGCGCAGGCGCCCGGCTTCTGCTGCAGCGCGGAATTCGCTTGCTCTGGACCGGCATTAACAGCGACAGCGGCGGGCCTCCTATCCCGGCGCCGTCCGCCTTCTGGTGGAAGATGCCGGATGGCCAGCGGCTTTTCGTCTGGGTGGGGCTGCACTACGGCTCCGGCTACGATTTCTTCGAGGCCCACTCCTGGCGCCGCGGACCAGTGCCTCGGGCAGCCGACACGGCATACCGTCCGCCGCGTCGTGGAGAGATTTTCGCTTCCGACGAAGGGTCCGTCCGCCGCGCTCAGCAACGGTGCATCATGCAACTCCGCGCGCTTGCCGGGCGCGGGTATTGCTACGCGATGGTGATCCTCCCGGTCACGAATCAGTGGCGGCTCGATAACGATCCGCCGTTTCCCCCATTGGTCGATTTCGTGGCCGAGTGGAACAAGTTAGGACTCCAACCGGCGCTGCGCTTCACTACGGCGTCCGACGCACTCCAGCGCATGCAGCGGGAAATCGGTGGGAAGATCCCCGAATACGCGGGAGAGTGGACGGACTGGTGGGCCAACGGGACAGCGTCGGCGCCCCGTGAACTCGCGGCGTCGCGGGAAGCCAAGCGAAACCTCGCCGCCGCCGCGTCGCCCGTGTGGGGCGCGGTGGATCAACAGGTCCAGTCTACGATCGCGAAGCTGTATCGATCTCTGTGCGTTTTCGACGAGCACACCTGGGGTTCCAGCATGAGCGCTGCACTCCCGGACAGCCTGGATTCCGCTGGACAGTTCGACGAAAAGGCCGGGCTGGCCTGGCGAGCGATGGCGAAGTCCGAGTTTCTACTCTCCCAGCGAGCGCGAACGCGGCTCGCCAATCAACCCGAAGGCCTATACGTCGTGAATGCCTCGAACGCGCCGTTGAGCGGTTGGGTCCGGTTCGCGGCCGGCGGGTTGCGGGCAGAGTTCGTGTCCGTCGAAGACCTATCCAATGGAGGTCGGCAGCCCATCCGCTTTGAAGACGGAATGTCGCCGTGGAAGCGCCCCCGCGGCCCGCAGGACCTCACCGCCTTGAACACACAGGCAGTTTTCGCCGATCGCAGTCCCCACCGCGTTGCGGCCATTTGGGTGCAGGGACTCGCTGCCAACACGACGCGCCGCTATCGTCTGCTCACAGTGGCGGCCTCCCAGCCCTCGTACTCCGCGGGACCCGATATTCGCTTGGACGGCGACGGTTGGCCCGTTTCAGCCATCTGGAGCGGCATGGCGGATACGCTGTTCCTTCCCCGATTTGGAACTTTTCTGTCGGAGCGGGTGCGGGGTTTCGCTCCTCGGTGGAAAGCCATGGACGTGTTCAACGCCGGCGCCGCCGAGCGCGCCAGCCTGCGTTCGGAGGTTCTGGAAGAGACGGAAGCAAAAGCCGGCGCCATGGCCCGGTTCGAAGACACTGGTCCCACTCTCGTGTACGAGCAGCCCCTTTCCCATTCTCGTTTGCGGTGGGCGATCCGCCGTCTGGAGATCTGGAAATCAGAACCGCGCGCGCGATACACTCTGCGGTTGAACCGGATTTCTTCAGACGAACCGGAGGCGTTCTTCGTCGATTTCCCCTTGCCTTCCGGCGAGATTCTGCCGCGCCTCAGCAGCGGCGGCGAGGAGTTCGTGCCTTATCGCGACCAGATCCCTGGAACCTGCCGCGACTACTTCGCATTCGACGGCTGGGCGCAGTACGATACACCCCGGGGCCACTGGCTTTGGTTCAGCCGGGACGCCGCTCTCGTCACGTTCGGAGGGAACCAGCTGCTTGCAAAACGGTCAACTCCCCCTGAGAACCCTGGCCGCGTCCTGGCAATGATCTTCAACAATTTCTGGTACACCAACTTTCCGGGAAATAGCCACGGCACGATGGAGTTCCAGTTCGATCTGCTCTGGAAGCGACCGCGTGAATCGCCGAGCGCCGCGGATATGGCCGCCGCCGTGATGACCGAACCAGTCATCGAAATCAATCCCGGTGGAAGGGAAGAGCCTCTGTATCTGCGCTGGCTCTACAAACCATGAAGCGGAAACACATATGAATCCGAAGGCCATCTCCCGGACCGATCAGATCCTTCGCGAACTGCAGCGCGCGGGGTCCGTTTCCATCGACTCTCTCTGTTCGCTGCTAAGTGTCTCCATTGCCACCGTCCGCCGCGATTTGCAGGATCTCGAGGAGCAGGGCCTGCTGCGGCGTACACACGGAGGCGCCGTCTCCATCGAGCCACTGTTTTACGAAGCTTTCCGCCACGACTCGTCATTCCAGGAGCAGATCGGCCGCCATGCCGAGGAAAAACGGCGTATTGCGATGGCCGCTGCCGACCTTGTAGAAGACGGTGACACCATCGCTCTTACCGCGGGAACCACGACTACCGAAGTTGTCCGCTGTATCCGGAATCGCCAGGGAGTGATTGTCGTTACCAGCACGGTCAATGTTGCGATGGAGCATAGCAAGCGGAAGGACATCGAGGTCTTCGTAACCGGCGGCTTCCTGCGCGGCGATTGGTTTTCACTCGTTGGAGAGGCCGCCAATTCCGCTATGCGCCAGATCTTCGTGGAGAAGGCATTTCTAGGCGTGAACGGAATCGACGCCCAGCGCGGTCTCACCAGCGGAAACTCGGGTGAGGCGGCGATGAACCGGGTTATCGTCAGCCAGGCGCGGAAGAAGATCGCGGTAGCGGACCACAGCAAGCTCGGTGCGATCGCCACGTACCGCTTCGCCGGGGCTGAAGAAATGGATCTGCTCATTACCGATAGTGGCGCCTCGGACGAGCTCATCGCCCCTTTTCTCGATCGCGGTATCGAGGTGCGGCGTGTTTAGCGCCAAGGCAATTGCCATTGATATCGGCGGGAGCCATGCTGCCTGCGCAATCGTCGAATCCGGTGAGATCCTCGCCGCGGAGCGTGTGCCTATTCACGATACGGCTCTGATCGAAACTCATCTGCCGGCGGTTGCGGACGCGGTCCGCCGCGCACTTGGCCGTGCCGGGGTGTATGCATCGGATTGCGCTGGGGTGGCGCTCAGCTTTCCAGGGATCGTCGATCCCAGCACCGCCCGTGTCCTGTCAACGCCGCGGGGTAAGTATGCCGACGCTGGCCGGTTGGATCTGGCGCATTGGTGCGGCACGGAGTTCGGCCTGCCGCTTCGGGTCGAGAATGACGCGCGTATGGCGCTGCTGGGAGAACGATTCGCCGGTGCGGCGCGTGGGTTCGACGACGTCGTAATGGTGACGCTCGGAACCGGAGTGGGAGCGGCGGCCATGATGGGAGGGCGGCTGGTTCGTGGAAAGCATTTCCAGGGTGGATGTCTGGGCGGCCATCTGCCGGTTGTCTGGAACGGTCGACGGTGCATTTGTGGAAACGTTGGCTGCATTGAAGCGGAAGCCTCCACCTGGGCGCTCCCCGAGATCTGCGCGTCCTGGCCGCGCTTCGGGGAATCTGCCCTGGCGCGCGAGCCGCAAATCGACTTCGAAACTCTCTTTCGTTGCAGCCGCGCCGGCGATCCCGCCGCGATCGAGATCCGCGAAAGATGTCTGGGGATATGGGCTGCCGGAATTGTCGGACTCATTCACGCATACGACCCCGAGGCGGTTGTACTGGGCGGCGCGGTGATGCGGCGCGCGGACGACATTCTGCCTTCTCTTCGGGGGCATGTCCACGCGCACGCCTGGACCCCGTGGGGAGAGGTGGACATCCGTGCCGCCGCCCTCGGTTCCGACGCCGGGTTATTGGGTGCGATTCCGCTTCTGAGTGAGACGCGTTGACCGGGAGATCCGATTACGACAAGTCGCCATACGTGGCCGCGGACTCCGCCGATGCTTGTTCCGTGGGCTGGGGCGATATTCTGGCGCGCCTTTGTGGCGCGATTCCTCCCGGCCGCTTCGTGCTGTGCGTGGAGTGCTATCCCGGCGCTTTCGTATCCGAAATCGCGGCTGCGATTGGAGACTGGCTCCGCCCGGCGGTTAGAATCCGCACCGATGAGTGCTTCAAACCGGCTTGCGAAATCGAGCGGATGCTGGCGCCGTACCTCACCGACGATCGCGTGTTCGGAAAAACGAACGACATCGAAATCTGTGATTTCTTCGATCCCGTCAAGGTGAAAGACGCACGGCGGACCCTTGCCGCGGCGGGTGTCGGCTTGATCGTAGTGATTGGCACGGGCGCCACCCTCGTTGCCGAAACCTGGGATTGCCTCGCCTATGCCAATATGGCGCGCTGGGAAATCCAGCAGCGGCAGCGGCGCCATGAAATCGGTAATCTCGGTTCCACAACCGAGCACGAATCGGCCGCCGCCATGTACAAACGCGGCTTCTTAGTCGATTGGCGCGCCGCGGATCGCTTGAAGCGGGAGTTGTACGAGCGCATCGATTTCCTTCTCGACACCAACGACGCGCGCACACCCAAAATGATTTCGGGCGCCGCTTTCCGCCGCGGTCTTGATACCGCCGTCCGGCGGCCGTTCCGAGTGGTTCCGTTCTTCGATCCTGGTCCGTGGGGCGGCCAGTGGATGCGACGGAATTTCGGTCTCCCCGATGGTCCTTCAAACTATGCCTGGGGGTTCGATTGCGTCCCGGAGGAAAACAGTCTGCTGCTGGGTTTTGGCGGGACACGTATTGAGACGCCGGCGATGGATCTGGTGCTCTGGTGTCCACGAGAACTTCTCGGCGAGTACGTATATGGCCGTTTTGGCGTCGAGTTTCCCATTCGCTTCGACTTCCTCGACTCCATGGAGGGAGGCAATCTTTCATTGCAGGTACATCCGCTGGCGCCCTTCATCCGCCGCCATTTCGGAATGGCCTACACACAGGATGAGAGCTACTACTTAATGGAATGCGGTGACGATGCCCGAGTGTTCCTGGGACTCAGAGAAGGAGTGGACGCCGGTGCCTTCGCTGCGGACTTGCAGCTTGCCCAGAGCGGTGGGCGGCCGTTTCCGGCAGAGCTGTACGTCAACGTCTGGCCCGCGCACAAACACGATCACTTTCTCATTCCCGCAGGGACCGTCCACTGTTCCGGGCGCAACTGTGTGGTCCTGGAAATCAGCGCCACCCCTTACATCTTTACTTTCAAGCTGTGGGACTGGGGAAGGCTGGGACTCGACGGAGAGCCCCGGCCGATTCACCTCAGTCACGGCCTAGAGAATATTCAGTGGGACCGGACGACAAGGTGGGTAGAGCACGAGTTGATCAACCGTGTGGAACCTATCTCGGCGCAGGAATGCTGGCGGGAGGAACGCACCGGACTGCATGAGTCGCAGTTCATTGAAACCCGGCGGCACTGGTTCACTGGTCCTGTCCTTCACGACACTCATGACACGGTGAACGTCCTCAATCTGGTCGAGGGGAAATGTGCGGTAGTGGAGAGTCCGTTGGGAGCATTTGATCCTCTGGTAGTGCATTATGCCGAGACGTTCATCGTTCCGGCGGCCGTTGGGCCTTACGTGGTCCGGCCCGGTCAAAACTGCCGCGGGTCTTACGCCACTGTGAAAGCGTACGTCAGGAAATGAAGGAGCAACGGCGTTGACCAGTTCGCCAAAGCTGTACGTCTACGGAATTACGGCCGTCGCGGCTGTTTCCGGCCTGCTGTTCGGTTTCGATACGGCGGTCATCAACGGCGCACTCGTTTTCCTGAGGGAGCAATTCCGGCTATCGGATGCGCAAACGGAAGTAGCCGCGGGAAGCCTTCTGCTAGGGTGTGTTTTCGGTTCGAGCGCTGCTGGAGGCCTCACCGATGCCTGGGGCCGCAAGAAAGTCTTGCTGGCGGCGGCGATGTTGTTTTGCCTTTCTTCGCTGGGCACAGCGCTGCCGCGAAACCTGACCCAGTTCGTCGTGGCGCGCTTCGCTGCCGGCCTGGCCATTGGAGTGAGCTCGGTACTTGCGCCGATGTATATAGCCGAGGTGTCTCCAGCGCACATCCGCGGCCGGCTTGTCACGCTGAACCAGATGGCGATCGTTACCGGAATCCTTGGCGCATACTTTGTGAACTGGTGCCTATCAGGTCTGGGCGCGGAAAGCTGGCGCTGGATGTTCGCCAGTGCCGCCGTGCCGTCGTTGGTCTTCTTCGTAGCTCTGCTGCGCATTCCCGAGAGTCCTCGATGGCTCGTCCGCCGCGGCCGCGAACAACAGGCTTTTGGGATACTGACACGCATCAGCGGAGAGATGGCGGCCCGCAAGGAAGTTCTGGCGATTGGCAGCAGCCTCGCCAAAGAATCGGGCTCCTTCCGGGAGTTACTCACTCAGGAGTTGCGCCGACCGTTGTGCATCGCTGTCGCGCTCGCTGTACTGTCTCAGGTGACCGGCATCAACACAGTGATCTATTACGGTTCGATTCTGCTCAAAGAGCACGCGGGCCGCACGAGCGCCTCTTCCGCGATTGGCGCGAATGCGATCATTGGCCTGACGAATTTTCTTTGCACGATTCTCGCTACGCTGGTGATCGACAGGGTCGGGCGCAAGGTGCTGCTGTTATTTGGTTCGGCGGGTATGGGTGTGTCCCTGGCGATGCTGGCTATGGCTTTTCGAATCTCGCCGCCGCCGGCCAATCTGATTGTCATTCTGGTGCTGGCGTACGTGGCCTTCTTTGCGGTGAGCCTCGGTCCGGGGACCTGGGTGTACCTTGCCGAACTGTTTCCCACCGCGGTGCGCGGCCGCGCCATGTCTCTTGCCACCCTCAGCCTGTGGCTGGCGTGTCTGGCCGTGACTCTTTCGTTCCTGACGCTGGTCCGGATTCTCTCGACGGCGGGAGCGTTCTCCGTATACGGCGGACTCTGCTTTATCACTTTCGGATTTGTGTGGTTTTGGCTTCCCGAAACCAAAGGCCTATCACTGGAAGAGATTCAGTCGTTTTGGACGCCGCGCGGACGGAAGAAATAGGCTGAGACTTCGCTCCCCCCAGTCTCCCCGTGTGGTCAAGCAACTTACGCAACTGACGGTATGTTGACCGTCAGCACCCCGCCCGCGGCGATAGCCAGGGTCCTCATTCGCAATCTTGAATCAGACACTAGCCCACTCGAGTTTTCGGACTGAAAGAAAAAGCTGTCCTGCATGCCCAGCGGCTTCAAGATGCGCTCGTCGATGAACCGCTCGTAGGGCTGCCCGGCGACCACCTCGATGATGCGCCCGAGCACCGCAATCCCTGCGTTGCTGTACTTCCACTGCGCGCCGGGCTCGAATTCGAGCGGCGCCTGGGCGTAGTATGACACCGCGTCCGCCAGCGTCGCGCCGAACGTCGACATGATGTTGTGAATCATCTCCGGCGTATTGACGCCCGCGGTGTGCGTGAGCAGATCGCGGATCGTGAAGGGACGCCAGGTGCGCTTCAGCGGCAGGAACTCGGGCAAGTACTTTTCCACCGGGTCGCTCAGCGCCAGCCGCCCCTCCTCCATCAGCATCATGACGCCCACCGCGGTGACCGGTTTGGTCATCGACATGATCTGGAAGATCGAGTCGCTGCGCATCGGCTCCCTGTTCTCGAGGTCCCGGTACCCCACCGCGTCCAGCCGCGCCACCACGCCGTGCCGCGCCACCAGCGTCACCGCGCCCGCGAGCGTCCCCTGGTTGACGAACGACTTCATCCGCACGGGGATCAGCGCCAGTTGCTCGGCATCCATCCCGGCTTTCTTCGGATCGGGCGGCGCCGCCCACAGGCACACGGCGGCCGCACACAAGGCAACGAATCGCTTCATGCTGCTATGATACGCCGCCGGCGGGCCGGTCCTTCCGGCAGCCGCAACTCGCCCGGCGCTCGGCTAAGATACAGGCATGATGCGAATCCCGATTCCCGGCATCGTCCTGTGCGGAGCTCTGATGGCTGCTTCCGACATCGATCCGGCCCAGGCTGCGCGCTTTTCCAGGTTGGCGCTCGACTGCGTCCACAAGGAGTACCCCAACAAAATCGCGCACTCTCTGAATTCCGACGCCGACGTGAAGCCGCCCCGCGAACTGACCCCGGCGTTCTATGGCTGCTACGACTGGCACTCCTGCGTCCACGGACACTGGTTGCTGGTGCGACTGGCCCGTCTATTCCCGCAGGCCCCGTTCGCGGTCGAAGCGCGCCGCGCGGTGGGGGAGAGTCTCACGCCGGTCCACATCGCCCAAGAGGTGAAATATCTCACCGGCGAGGGCCGCAATACCTTCGAGCGCCCTTACGGCCTGGCTTGGCTGCTCGCACTCGCCGCCGAGCTGAAGGAATGGGACGACCCCGAAGCGCGGCAGTGGTCCGCTACGCTCGGTCCGCTCGAGCAGGCCGCCACCGCACGTATCGCCTCCTGGCTGCCCAAACTCGACCACCCGATCCGCACCGGCGAGCACAACAACACCGCCTTCGCCATGGGACTGATGCTCGACTATGCCCGCGTTGCCGGCAACGCGGAGTTTGGCAGACTCGTGGAACTGCGCGCGCGGGACTACTACCTGAACGACAGGAATTGTCCGCTCTCCTACGAGCCTTCCGGCGAAGACTTCCTCTCTCCCTGCCTCGCGGAAGCCGACCTCGTGCGCCGCATCCTCCCGCAGGCCGAGTTCGTTCAGTGGTTCACCGCGTTTCTGCCGCGCGTGGATCTGGAACCCACCCGCGTTGCCGACGTAACCGATGCCAAGCTCTACCATCTGGCCGGCCTGAACCTCAGCCGCGCGTGGATGCTGGAGGGCATCGTCTCGAAACTCCCCGCCGCCGATGCGCGTCGCAAGTCCCTTGCCGGGCTCGCCGAAAGGCTCAGGCAGGCCGGGCTTGACAGCATCAAGAACGAGCACTACGAAGGCGGCCACTGGCTCGCCAGCTTCGCTGTCTACCTGGTGAGCGGCCGCGGCCTGCGCTGAGGGGTCAGAGTCGGCGGTCCTGGTCGTGTGTTGGCAGGGTACCAGAATGTCTGTGTGTTGGCGGCCAAGTGGCTGTGACACGTCCTGCCCGCAGAACTGGACTCGGCCCGCGACACGGTTCGACCAGGCTCTCCAACTCCGCGCGGGTGAATCAGCCCAATTCGAAACCGCCGGTGGCGGGTCAGTCCTGCCGGCCAGCCGGTTGTCACGACCCTGCCCCGGCCGGAACCTGCGTTGTGTCGCAGCGGTGGAGGCCGCGAAGGTCCGAGTCCCCGACGGTGGAATGGCGGCAGTCCGCGTCGTCCGCCGCCGCCGTCATTTCACCAGGGCGTCGGCTGCATTGGCGACCAGGATGAACTGGGTCGCGGCGTTCACCACGTATTCGTTCTCGAACCAGAGGAAAGGCCAGTCTTCCTTGAATTCGGGGAAGTCCGGCTGAACGATGACAAAGCCTGGAACCAGACCGCCCGGAATGAAGGCGTAGTCGGCGCGGTTGTTGCCGTAAGCCATCAGCTTCGACCTGGTTCCCACGGCCGAAACCCAGGAAGTGCTCGAAACCGGATGCGCGCCCAGCAGGTAGTTGACGGCGCGCAGGGTGTAGTCCGGGCCGACGATCTCCGGGAAAGCCCGATGCAGGAAGTACATGCGGACGCCGAAGTCGGCAACCGCGCCAGCGCCGCCCCAACTAGCCCGAATATTTCACACGGCCTCTAGCAAAGAGCCGCCGACTCTGGCATAAACATTTGTGGACGCAGATGTTTGAACCAGCAGAAAGCGACTCTTTGCTATGACACAGTGTACGCAATC
>Ga0187850_10002339_pt1 | contig 17755 bp, 14 predicted proteins | sample June2016WEW_4_15_FD_132436 | JGI IMG/M metagenome (GOLD analysis project Ga0187850, IMG submission 132436) | Peatland microbial communities from SPRUCE experiment site at the Marcell Experimental Forest, Minnesota, USA - June2016WEW_4_150 | ecosystem: Environmental > Terrestrial > Soil >... | reverse complement strand
TTTGAAATCTCTCCGCACCATCTTTGGTCCGAAGTTAGCCAGCTGCCATGAGTTTGCTGCTCCAGTTGACAGAGCTTCGATGGTCTTGTCTGGATCCAAGCCTGCTCGCGTTGCCAGCATGAGAGCTTCACAGGTTCCAAGGAGGTTCAATCCGACGCAGATTTGATTGCAGAGTTTCGCGTATGACCCCATGCCGTTGCTACCCATGTGAAAGACCTCTTTCCCCATCGCTTTGAGGAGAGGAAAGCAACGTTTGTAGACGTCAACTTTCCCACCTACCAAGAAAGTCAACGTGCCCGATTCAGCTCCCGTCGTCCCACCTGTAACAGGCGCATCAAGCGACTCCACCTTCTTATTCTGAAGGTGTTGAGCGATTTCAACTTCGATTAGCGGAGATATTGTTGAACAGTCAATCACTAAGCAATCTCTTTTCATGCCCTCTGCAACCCCATTATGGCCCAAAATGACTTCTTTCACATCGGAAGAGTCGGGTAGCATTGTGATTACCACCTCAGAACGCTCAGCCACTTCACGAGGACTAGCGGCTAGTTGCGCGCCTAACTCTGCAAGGTCGTCGGCGCGCTTCTGATGTCTATTGTACACAACAAGTCTGTGCCCAACCATCAGTAGGCGCTTTGCCATTGGTTTACCCATGAGTCCAAGCCCGATGAAACCGATATCTGTCATCAGAATCTCCTCCCCGAAACTGCTGAAATCCTATAACAATGCTCTGGAAAGAGACTTCCATTGCCAACTTGGTTACTTGAAGGCACAGCGAAAGTGCAATTTTGGGTGTGTGAGCCCTGCATGTGTGTATAGAGCTCAACTATTGGAGAGCAAGTGGCAACCCTACGTCGCCTTCATAGGAACTGTGAGAAGACTGAACGAAGCATACGCCTTCGAAGCCGGATACCTAGACAAGAAGAGGAAGGGGGTTCATGCGCGCGATGGAAGGCATAGCCTTAACCGGACCAGCAAAAGAGGGCGTGATGGGTAAACTCAGACTCGCAATGGAGCACCGCGAACTCACGCTCCCAAGTGACATTCACGCCTTCTAGTTCAGCTGACAAGCCAGCAGTGTGAACCGACGAAAAATGGGACATTGAAATTTGCGCACTTATCTGGAACGCACGGTGATTGCCCTGTGGGCCTTAGCGCTAGCGGTCTATGCAAACCAAGAAACACGTCTACTGGGAAACACTTGAAAATAGAACCCATCGGCAAGGCTAAAATTACTCCGACCGACAGGTCCGATTGATAGTGACCATACGAATTCCTAGAAGGCGGGACCGACGGGATGTTAAACCGCTTTATGGCGGGGTTCAACTTCCTCTCATCGCCGTGTCCGTGCTATCGCCCACAATTTCGGTGCTTCCCGGAGTTGTGTGTACTCTCCAGCGCTTAGGATGCAGTTGGTTGGCTCGGTGGGATTTCACTCCGCCATTTCGTGGGGTTGTAGCCCTCAATGGTCTTCTCTCGCTCAAGTCTCCGTATTCTATAATGCACTGTCGACTTTGGAATGCCCAGCTTCTTGGCTATCTGCTGGAGCGGTTTCCTAGAATCGTGTTGCGGGATATTGAGGAGCTTTCTGTCAGTTTATCTAAATTGGCTCCACCGCCTCGAAATACAGCAGACGTGCCTTTGAAGCAATTCCAATTCCAGTCTTGGAATCCAACCCAGTTTTGGAATCGCAGCGGAAACCTAATAGAGCATTGGACATCGTACAGATAAATCGATCTATCTTGGTACAGTTTGCAGAGTGCGAAATCAGGGTCATAAAGAACGCAATATGCACGGATTCAGCAACCCGGAGTCGCTTATGATGAAGATGAACGTTGCGCAATCTGTGGCAAAGACACTACGCGAATATGATACAAAGTATTTCTTTCTGATGACTGGTGGCGACCAGGATTTCTGGTACGCGATCGAGGAAGCAGGAATTCAGTTTGTTTTGGCGAGAAGTGAAAACGCAGCCGTATACATGGCAGACGGCTATGCGAGAATCAGTTACAAACCTGCCTTCGTATATGGGCAATTCGGTCCCGGTGCTGCCAATGTTGCGGCTGGTATGGCGGACCCATTTTGGGCGTGCAGCCCTGTAGTCGCCATAACAAGCTCAATGTCAACCCGTGGTAGGTACACACCCCATTATCAGGAGCTTGACCAGACGAGCATGTTTAATCATGTTACAAAGTGGAATGGTTACGTTCCTTCGCCGAATAGAGCCGCGGAACTCACCAGAAATGCCATTAGATTTGCTGTAAGTGGTTGTCCAGGTCCGACTCACCTCGACATCCCCTATGATTTTTTCGGCCTCGAAATTGAGGTTCCAGAAATATATGCTGAGAGCTCATGCAAAGAGTATCCCGCATTCAGATGTTCAGCGGACACTTCCAAGATTGTTGAGGCGGCAGATTTCTTGCTCAAGGCGGCTAGACCCGTTATTGTTGCAGGGTCCGGCGTTATTCTGTCACGGGCATGGGACGACTTGGTCCGAGTCTCGGAGCTGCTGTCCATTCCAGTTGCCACAAGTCTGGGAGGGAAGGGTAGCATACCGGAAGATCACCCATTGTCTATAGGTGTTGTCGGAAAATACGGAAGGAAGAGCGCCAACGACATAGTAACTAAGAGTGACTTGGTGCTTTTTGTGGGGTCCAAAACGGGCAGTCTGGTGACGAATGATTTTAGCATTCCGAAACCAGGGACACGCATCATTCACATCGACATAACCCCAGATGTTCAAGGCAGAAATTACAAGACCGACGTGTCCATACTTGCAGATGCGAAGCTTGGGTTGCGAGCATTGATTGATGTTATTTCGCAGAAGAGGGTTTTAAGACCGCTCAGCAACCCATGGGTCGATGAAGTCAGAACGGCCACCAAGCAATGGAAAAAGGAGTTCGAATCCGTAGCAACCAAGCCAGCCTTGCCAATGAAGCCTCAGCGAATCATGAAGATTTTGAGGGAAATATTGGGTAAGAACGATATTGTTGTGGCTGATACAGGATATATGGGAGGCTGGACCGGGGTGCTTTTCGATGTTTTGTCAACGGGCAGAACGTACATACGGGCTACCGGCTCTCTTGGCTGGGCTTTTCCTGCGTCGCTTGGGGCTAAATTGGCGGCACCAGACAGGAACGTCATATGCGTTAGCGGGGACGGTGGAATAGGATATCATCTCCCGGAACTGGAGACAGCATTAAGACTGAAAATACCTGTAGTGGCTCTGGTCCTAAACAACAAGTCGTTAGCTTTCGAGTACCATGACCAAAAGTACCTTTATGATGGCAAGAAAATCTTGAGCGGAGTCAATGACTTTCTCGATGTCGATTACGGGAAAGTGGCTTTAGCTTTCGGAGCGTACGGACAGAGGATAGAGAAGGCTGAGGAGCTCAAGGATGCGATTAAGCTTGCTATTGATTCTGGAAAACCAGCACTCATAGACATAATAGTTTCCAAAGAGGAAATTGCACCCGTCACCGATTACGAGCACGTTATTGAAAGAAAGATCTAAAATCATCAGAGAGATGGCAGCAACATACGCTCGGTTCTAGCTTCAGGCTTCGAGCTCAAGGAAGCGATCAGAGAACAGAGAGGACCTTTGCCTAATCCTAATCCGCAATATCGTCTCAACGATGAGATCTTAGTCTTCGGGGAGTCCGTACCATCTCTTCTTTTCCCCGACTCTCGCCCTCAATTTCCATTTCGTGGTCTTCGGGGTTTGATCAATGTGATCTCGCAAGGTCTTGCACTGTTTAGTGACGTGGTCGTGCATTACGTCATCCTGACCGAGCTTATCTACGTAGGCTAGAACCCTCCCCAGGTTCATCGTGAACGTCTTGTACATACCCCAATCTCTTGAGCAAACGTCAGCGAGGTACTTGCCGTTTATCTTCTCAGGAAGATCCTTGTCAGAGATCTCATGATCGTGCAAGAGACAAATCATGTCCTTAACGTCCTTCTCGTTCAGCTCGACAATCTGGAGTTTCGTCATCAACAAGTCCGTGAGGGGAATAGTCGGGTAGTCCAACTCCAATCTACCTCGCAGATCCAGTTTATGGCACATGGAGAGGGTGTCGAGGAACACATCTATATGTATACCATCCTTACCAAAGAATTGGAGCCTTTCCTTGCCGTGAAATGTGTTGAACTCCTCGTTGGCCGAGTATCCTAGTTTCTGGAACAGACCGATGATGTCCTGAGATTGTGATGAGTAACCCACGAAATCTATATCGGTCAGGGCCCTGGGAATGACCTGCGCACGAGCACTCTCACTGTGAATTCTAGTAGCGATGGAACCGATTAACCGTAAGATGACGTTATTCGCTTTAGCATTGTCCAAAATGAGTTGCATGTCGCGAATAAATTCCTGATCAGAAACCGTCCGCTTAACCCTCCACTCGATAGAACTGGCGTATCCCTTTCTCATCCAATTCTACGACATATCCTCTCAAGATTCCCTCGGTGTACTCGCTCCCTGGGTTTACGCAGAGAGTCTTGCCGATGAAAGTGTCGCCGCCCGACTCGTGAATATGCCCGAACAACCCTAACTTAGGTTGATACTTCTCTACGATCTTCCGAACGGCCGTGCTGCCCACTGGGATACGCATGAACTGTCCACCAACATTGACTGGTTGCAGCTCATGGCTAAGCTGAGGGGCCACGTCAAGACCTGAATCGTACGGAGGTACATGAAAATTGAGAATGCAGTTCTTTACATTCTTAACACCGGCAATCATTCCTTCGAACATTCTTTCAAGCTCTTCCTCAGAATACTCGCCCGGCGTCTCCCACGGCGTATGGTTGCTAGCGCCAGAAGTTATCATCTCATGAACTCCGTCAAGGTCAACGACCTTGCCTTCCGGATTCTTCACGTACTTTGCCTTGTTTATTATTTCACCACACTTGGCATTATCATCGTTGCCTGGAACCATGAAGAATTGCACGTTCAATTCAGAGAGGCGTTCGTCGGCGAGCTTCACCCATTGCTCCATGCGTTGGAGAATGAAATGATTGATAAGGCCCGTAAACTTGGTCCGATCCTTCCGGAGTTTTTCAACCTCTCCGGAGTCAGTAACGTACGGGTAGAAACCTAAATCTTCAATCAGCTTCTGCATTTCAGCGACTTCTTTGGAGGATTTCATAACGTGTATTTTCTCTAGGAACTCGCATGTATGCTCTCCGTTGGGTTGTCTTGCAATAGGAACTATCATTTTTCCTGTCAGATCTCCGCCTACAATGATTACATTGGCCTTATAGACGTCATACTTTGCCACGTTCAGCGCCTTTCTAAAGCAGACGTTGGATCCGTGAATGTCACAACAGTAGTAGATTCGAGTGTTCGGCATTGCTTATCACTTCATGTGAAAGAAAGAAAAGGTAGGTAGGGAGTTGGCCCCTACTCAGGTGGAATGGTCTTGTAGACTTGTCTGAGGTCGATTCCGCGCTTCAGGTTGTACGATTTGACAGCGAAGTAGATCACGGCGCCGAGGAGTACCGCAAAACCAGTTGCGAGAAGGCCGGTCGACAAGGCGTATTGACCGTAGCTAACGCCTGATGTCAGCGGCGGAAAAGACCCTATTAACCCAGCCCAAGCGTAGAACGGTATGATGATCGCGAGCCATAGAACACCGACTGGTATTAGCCACTTTCGCCACGGCACTGCTTTCATAAGGTCCGGTCTGCGCCTAGGATATAGTAGGGCGCAGATTCCAGGAAAGACGAACCAAGGCAGGGACAATAGCGCGTTCCAGGCTGTGAGGTTCACTGGATTGAAGCTGGGAGCGAAGACAAGGAGCAGGTAGAACAGTATCGCCACGATGAGTTGGATTAACACTATTCTCACTGGTTGTCTAAGTCTTGGGTGAACTTCTGAGATTGACTTGGGTAGCATCCGGTCGATGCCCCACGCAAGAACCTGCCTGTTGACGAAGAGCATCTCGGCCGGAATAATCAACCAGACGCCTATGATTGCTGCTATCCCTGCCAGTACCCAGATCGGCCACAGGTTAGGCATTGCGACCGTGAGCAGCAAAGCATTGATGGGGGGGAGTGACAGTGGTGCTGCTGACCGTGCGTTCCAGAAAAGGTAGCTCCAACCGACCGTGAAATTGTATCCGAACTGTATAGCCATCCACCAGACGATGGCGACATTGAAGATCAGGAAGAGGGTAAGGGAGCCAACAATCGAACTTGTCAGGCTCTTCTTAACATCTCCCCTCAACTCTCCGCTAATAGATGCCGAACCTTGGAATCCAGTGATGGTGAACAGTATGTAACTGGCCAAGCCAGCGCCGCTTGCCCAGCCGACAATCCCGTTCGGGTCAAAACCGTTGTTTATTGCCGTTGACGTAAGATCACTCGGAGATATGCCTAGAAGTGTTTTCATATTTGCCGCGAACGTTGAAGGATTGACTCCCGCGGCGCCGATTCCACATATGACGAGGCTCAGAACTGCCAGCGCGCCGAATACTGCCATAGCTTTGTAGTATCTCCTTGGCGGCAAGCAGGTGAATAGAGCGCCCAAGATTATGATGGGAATGCCAATGTAGATTGAAGGTAGTGGATCTAACACCCAGGGAATGCTTAAGGTTGTGAGGCCGGAGATTCTCAGGATATCAACCATCAGTTTGATGTTTCTGATAGTCAGCCAGCCCGCAAAACCCCAAATAGGCGTCCACGCACAGACCAGGCACCAAGAGTCTATCCAGCCCCAGAAGGGCCCCATGACTCGTGCCGGAATGACGTAGTCTGCTCCGCTTCTTGGCATCGGTGTTGTAATTTGGATATAGATTATTGATAGAAGGTAACACGCTCCGCCGAAGAGTAGTATGCCCATAAGGTACGGCGGGAACCATCCGAAAATTAGACCTGCGGGGAACAACCCAAGAAAGGCCACCGACCATGCCCATTTGCTGCCCATGATAAACATCATGTTGAAAAATGTTGCCGACCTTGTGCTAGCTTCCTTGATCAGTCCTGAAGCTTTGCGCGCGAATAACTTCTCTTCAAGTGTCAATTGAAATTTTCCTCATTTTTCAGATACAGCAGTACTCATACTTAACACTGTTTGTTTGTTTTCCCACATAGGGTTTTCCTATTTGGACGCCGTCCATATTCTTCATTTTCTCTATAGAAAGAAATTAATATCTAACGCTATGCAGGTCGAGGGTGCGCAAATATGAGGTTCATTCGAAAAAATGGTAGTTGGATCAAAGAATTGGCGAGGGAAATGACAATTGAAGGTTAGAGTAGCAGTCGTCCAGACTCTGACCGTAAGGGAAAGCGAAGGCCGAACGAACACCGCAAGGGCCTTTGAGTACATAGATGAGGCTGCGGAGAGAGGGGCACAGGTCGTCTGCTTTCCTGAGAGTTATCCGGGTCCATGGCAAGCCCCGATCAAGTATTCACCTTTCCAGGAATTGAGTAAGAAAGCGAAAGAGAAAGAGGTTTACGTAATTGCGGGGTCAGCTGAAGATGCAGGTGATAAGCGGGTCCATGCTACGTTGCTCTTCATTGGGCCGAAGGGTGAGCTAGTCGGAACTTACAGGAGAACAACTCCCGCCGGCCCATGGATCTATGCGAACGAACCGCCCTGGAGCTACAACTACAAGGAAGCGAATGACATTCCAATTTTCGAGACGGAATTCGGCAAGGTAGGATTACTTATGTGCAGTGAGGTGTACGTACCAGAACTGTCGAGGATACTGGCCATACGAGGTGCTGAGATAGTGTTTATGCCTGCTGGAACACCGAAAGGACGACTGTGGCATACATGGAAAAACTTGATCTGGAGTAGAGCTATAGAGAACCTGATGTATACGGCGACCTGTCAAAATATCTTTGATCCTCAGAAGGAAGACGGCCTCGCCATGGTTGCTGGGCCAGAGGAGATTGTTCTGGAATCGAAACAGCCGGGAATATTCGTGGCAGAGCTCGACCTGGACAGGATTCAGTGGCTTCGTGAAACATCTGATGGTTTTCCTGACCAAGGATGGAGAACGAAACCCGGGGTGCTCAAGGAATGGAGAAGACCGGAACTCTATCGCAAGGTGTTGGGGCAACATTGGTAGATTATCTATGGAATGAATGTATGGAAAGATGGGTTCTAGGCATCAACGAAAACGGAAAAGGGGACGCGCAGTATCTTGAGTGTATCTGCACGGGTGAGACCTAAAATGGACCTGTCTGGTATCGAGATAGTGGACTTCCATGCCCATTTACCCAGAATATCGAACCTCTCTGGCTACATAGAGGAGGGTTTGGCGAGACGAGAATTTTTCGAGATGCCAGGGAACTGTCACGCGAGCATGTTGAAGTACTTGTCAAGAGTATATCATTGTGAACCTAGCATTGAGCAAGTTGACAAGATCATTTCAAAAGAGATTGACCGCGATTTCAATTCCTATGTGAGGTCGGTTCTGGATAGGGAGAACCTCAAACTGGTCAACTTGGACTTGTTCGGAAGAAAAACAATCGAAAGAGACGCTGCTTTTTCGTTCACTCCAGGCTTCAAACCAAAGAGAGCTCTTAAGCAAGATTTCCCAAGAGATAGATATGTGTGGACATACGGAACTACAAACATTATCCAACCAGCATGGCTAAAGGAACAAGGCGCGGAAAATCTGGACGATGCACTGAAACTCATCAATAGCGATCTAGATGACGCGATGAAAAAAGGCTGTCGCGCATTAAAGTCATTAATCGGCTATTATAGACCACTTGAAATAACCAGGGTAGATCATAGCGAAGCTGGGAAAGCCTACAAAATCTTGATGGACTCGAGTCCATCAAGGCTACACCCGATCTATGGTACGAACGTTCCTGTGTACGATGACCCCGAGTTCAAGAGTAATCTGCAAACATTACAAGACTTTCTGATGAGGCATTTGCTAATTTATGCTGGGCAGCACAGCATACCATTTGAATTTCATATGTGTTCGATCATGGACTCGCTTCCTGATCAAAGAAACATTAACCCATCTCAGCTCTTCCCGATTCTCGCCGACGAGGAAATAATGAAAACGAACATCGTTATGCTGCATTCCGGATACCCCTTCTATCAGCAAGCGGCGGTTCTCCCACTCCAGTTCTATCTGACGTCAAGCAACGTATACATTGACCTTTCGTATGTATGTTACTTCTTCTCCCCCGTCCTGAGGGATATTCTTATGAACGTACTAACGATTACACCAGTTGATAGAGTCCTGTTTGGAACCGACGCTTTCGCGCAGGCTGAGTGGTTCGGATATAGTACGTGGACGATGAAAACAGTGCTCGCGGATGTCTTGGATGAGCTCCATCAGAAATATGCTTGGACAACAGAGGAATGTTTTCAAACGGCTGACATGATATTGAGCAAGAATGCGAAGAAATTGCTGAGAATTTGATATAGTGATATGAAGTGTTTCCTAGGATCATTTGCGATTCGTCCCATCTCATTTAACTAACTGCTTGGTGATTAGCAAGAACCGTCGGCAACTTGACGAAGTCACTAGCAATACAAATTGTGTTTGTGCGGGAATCCTACCCAACAACAGCCATGTAATGGGATTCTCTATGCATGATTGTTAGGCAGACGATCGGAATATCTTGCATAATTGCTGGGCACACAATTAAAACACGCGAGATTTTTGGCACTCAATGAGGCGTGATGCGTCAACTTCTGCATCATCGTATGTTGTTTGACGATGAATGGGTTGTTTCTTCTTCTGGAGAAGTGATGGATGTTTAGGATTCATCAACTGGCAAAGTTATCAAGAAAGTTCCGTCAGCCACCGTTGAAGACGTTGGCCGGGCAGTTGACGAGTCGAGTTCGAGTAGACGATCCAACCCTCTCGGACAGGGATATGGGGTCCCTCATCTTGGTGGCTCAGCGAAGGCGAGTCAGTGAACATATCAAAGCAGGTTTGGAGGAAGGCGGAAGGCTGGTATAAGGTGGAAGTTCTCCCAAGATACGCGGACACGAACACGGCTACTACTTTGAACCGATGGTAATGGACACGGACAAACATGCTTCGTCGATCGTCCAGGAAGAAATCTTTGGCCCCGTTTTTACAGTCATAAGAATATCAGATCTGAACGAAGCAATTCGGAAAAGTAACGAGGTCATCTATGAGTTGGGGGCTTCGGTATGGACCAACGATGTTACGCGAGCATTGAGAGCCGTGCGAGACCTACGCTTCGGCACAGTATGAATCAACGAGCACGTCCCAGTTCCTTCAGAGATGCCTTGGGTAGGCTACAAGCAAAGCGGCGTCGCTATTGAGATAGTAATGGTCAACTTGTCCATTACTCCATCCGACCAATTCGCGTAGTTCATACCGACCTGATCCAAGCGAAGCCACGTTTTTGAATCCTACATGTGAGGAGAGTATGGGGAATCGATAGGCCGGTATCCAAATTGATACGAAAACCATCAGTCTGGTTCTGACCAGAATTTGTACTACAGACAAAACCATTCTGCGCTCAATACAGGCCTGCTTTCTATCCGTCGCGCTTGCACTATACAAGAGCCATCTGAGAATACAGCTAAATCTCTCCTGCAAATCTGTCCACGCAACGTGCACGGAAAGATTAAGTTCCTCAATCCGCGGCTAGTCTTGCGAGCGACGTCTATTGCTGAAAACTAAATTTGAGAACTTCAGCGTCTATAACCTCTCAATAGAATATCCAGCTGCGTGCCACGTCGAATTCAACTCGAAGAACAGACGCGAGTGTGGTGACATCGTGTTTCATTTTCCGGACAGAGAGAGAGTATTCGTCTCGTGGGGAGAGCTTGAGAAAGCTCAAAAGAGGTTTCAGGAAGTCGAAGAAGAAGCGGAGTACAGTATTGGTGCGTTGAAAAAGAAGAGGTACGTGAAGCGACTAGTGAAACTCTCGAGCGATACTCTGAGTTTGAACTCACACAAAGGGGCCTATAATCGTGTCAAAATGGAGAATATGCGCCCACGATTTTTGCCTGGGAAGAAAGTTGCCAGTAGTGAATTGTATTCGGTACATTTACACTGCGAAAAATCGTCTCGATACTTCGTGATTCACACTGATGCTCTTTCTACCGACGCATCCAAAGACTTTGGAGAAGTCTTCGACGCTATGTTGAAATCGTTCAGATGCCACTGAAGAATCGCTTTTTGGTTCAACTGTGGTTTCAATAACCCGCTGCAGGCCAGCATAAGTTCACTCGATGCCATTGCCCGACAGATTGGACTAGTGATGCTCAGTCTAGCTTGAAGAGTTCTGCTGCGTTGTTCCAAAGGATACGTTCCTTGTCGCTTTCGGATATCGTCGTTAGGCTCTGAACTCTTTCCACGGGCTCTGGATCTGCCATATCGAAGGGATAGTCGCTTCCCAGGACGACTCTATTGGATCCTACAGAGGAAATGAGATACTCCAAAGCCTTCAGGTAGTGCGTCACCGTGTCGAAGTAGAGGAGTCTGAAGTACTCGCTCGGTGGTTGATTGATTGAGACCTTTGGCTCCTCCCGCACCCTGTACCCATGCTCGAAACGTCCTCGCTGATATGGGAGGAAGCCCCCACCGTGAACAAAGTAGAACTTCAGTTCGGGAAAGTCTTTGAGGACACCTCCAAAGATTATGGACGCGCCGGCAATGGTGCTTTCAACAGGATATCCAATCAAGTTCGCGAGGTAGTAACGCTCTAACCTATCCGTTGCGGTAAGGAAGCCTGGGTGGAGCATGATGGGGACGCCGAGTTCCTGTGCCTTTTGATAGAAGGGCCATAGCTCCTTTTCATCCAAGTTCCTTCCCCTGATATGAGTGTTGATCTCAACTCCTCGCAGCCCGAGTTCTTTCACAGCCCTCTCCAACTCATCGACAGAGAGGGCTATGTTTTGTAGCGGAACTGTAGCTAGACCTACGAACCGGTCTGGAAATTTCTCAACTACTTGAGCGATCGCATCGTTTTGGGCAGCGTTAAGATCCAACGCTGCTTCCGGTTCAATGTTGTAGAAGGTGAGAGTAGGAGAGACGGACAAAACTTGCATTTTCACGCCGACTCGCTCCATCTCCGCTAAGCGGAGATCGAGATCGACTATAGATCGAGGGCACGTCTCTCTCTCCCAACGAGTGCGGACATTGATGTTGTCTCCCTCAATTGTGACTCTTGGGACGTATTCCTGATGCTTCTTCCTTAGAGGTTCAAAACACCCTTCGGGTATGATATGGGCGTGAGTATCAATAGTTTTCATATCGAGCAGCCTCTGCCAAGTTTCCTAAGAGTCCAGTAGAGATGGGTCGATGGATGGCTTGTAGATCTTAAAGATCTCACTTGGGAATGATCGGCAAGAGCAAATATGCAGCTCTTTCGCCACCTGCGTGAATGGTATTCCTGCCGCCGAATATCTCTGCAGGTCGGTCTCGTGGATCGTCGTGCAGGAAGTCTGCAGAGCCTTTCAGCACTTCCACGAACGATCCCCACAGCTCCAGAGCTGGTTCGCCTGGGTACTCATAGTCCTTACCGCGAACTGTCAGGCCTATCCGGTACCCGGCGGGGGCAACGATGCATGTCGGCCAAATCTCCACATCGAGTTCATACACCTCTCCAGGCTTAAGCGGCTCCACGAGGTCATGAGTGTGATACGGTCGATGCTCCCTGCTCAGTCGTGGGTCGAGTTTGCGGTGCGAAGCCCGAAGCCATCCCTGGCTCAGGGGCATATGCGGGTCCGATGCTCCCTGGAAAACCACCTCGCTTCCGTCAGGAGCGAACAGCCGGAGTACCAAGAAAAGGTCTGCGTCCATCGTGGACGAGGAAATAAACAACTTCGCCGCGACCGGGCCGGTGATCTCTGTCTCCTGCTCAAGCGGAGTGGTTGAGAAGGTCACACCATCACCAAGAGCATCATATTCAACGCTGTGTTCCGCATCTACCCGCTTCCGGCTGAGGCTGTGATCGGAGGCGTCAAGGTAAAGTCGCGTCCAGCGTGTCCTGGCTAGGGGCCATTCATTCTCGGCACGCTGCACGAAGCCATTTAGAGTGCGGATCTGGAGTTGGACTGACGTTTGGTCTTTCCAGTCATTTTTGACGTCTTTCAAGAAGTGGTCGAAGAAGCGCTTCTGCAGCGCCAACCCGTATGGGGTGTAGAACTCGGCCCAGTGCTCCTTTCCGTGTACCTCGAGCCATTTCTGCTTTGAAGCCGCGCGTATGTACGCTTCGAAGTTGCCTCGGCTGTGCAACCCTTGACCTCCCCAGTTGGCGCACGAGAGCATCGGAACCGTAACCTTGGACCAGTCAGGTGACCTCTCACGGTGGTACTCGTCGTCCAACGGATGCGCTAGAATCGCTGCTGCAACACCAGTTTTGTTCGCGGCCAGCTGTTCATCCGACAGCGTCTCAGGGCCAGCTACCGGCTCGCCTGTGTTGGGATTAACTGGACCGCGTTTACCGACGCCATGCTGTACTCCTGTTCCTTCAAAGGGTATCTTCAATAATCTCCAAACCTGACCAGGAAATCTACCAGTATGGACTTCATCCCCAATCCAGTGTCCGAAGAACGTGGACATGATGCCGCCATGACGACAAATGTCGCGGTACCAGTCGGCCGCTCCTTCCCAAGGGATAATCGCCGCGAGATGTGGAGGCTGGAGCGAGGCCACGTCCCACTGGTTCATAGCGAAATAGGAGATTCCGAGCACTCCTATCTTGCCGTTACTCCATGGCTGCTTCGCAGCCCACTCGATGCAGAGGTAGAAGTCACGGGTCTCCCTACGTGAAAAGGGGTCGAGATACCCCGGCGAACGTCCCGCGCCTCGTGAGTCGACCCGCACACACACGTACCCGTCCGGCACCCACTTTTCGGGATCAACAACCTCCCAGCTCATGTACTTGTTTGTCGAACCTTCCAACGCTCGCGGGTAACGCTCGGCCAATTTCTTCCAGATTTCTGAGTAGCCCTCTTGGAAAGCAAGGCCCTTCGCGTACGGCCCGTAGCTTAAGATCACTGGATATCTACCGTTCTGAGGCGGACGGTAGATATCAGCTCGCAGGACAATGGCATCGTCCATAGTAATCGGCATGTCCCAATCAATCCTCATCCCATCCCTGACTTCACTTTTTTGAGCCACAAGACCTCCTCCATGACCTTCGCACGTCGGTAGCCATGGCCGGCTTTAAAGGATTTCTTATGGGCGTGAGTGTGGTAAAGTCTTTTGAGATAAAATCCTATTCGAGAGCGATGCATTCGGACTGAGATTTTATTTCGACCGAAAGGTTGAGACGATGTATAACGCACGTTATCTTGTGAGATATTAGATACATCCGTCCTCGGTTATCCGGATTGGAATTCAATGTGCTAAGATGCTCGAAGATGTGATCAACTTCGACGTCTGCTAATGTGGCAGAATTTTTTTCATCGCAGAACCTGTTATTAGAAAGAGCGGTATTATTGTGCCTCTCACCGGATTTCTTCTGAGGTCGAATGCATGCTTTAGCTCGTGAGAGCTTCATGTATCGCGACCTTAATTCAATCATGATCCACCGTGAGTTTCCTTGGACTGTGTCAATTCCAACAATCCATGAACGGGCGCCTTCACATGGAAGAACAGGGCATCACCATCTGCGATTCTTGAATCAAGGGGCAAGTGTTGCCACATCGAAAAACCCCGCACTATTGCTCAAGAGCGATGAGCCAACGTTCGATAGGTCCAACAAGCAGCCAATCGCTCATCTCAAGTTCCTCTTGATCCAAGCATAAGTTCAGACCGGTCATCTTTGTTAGAGAACGATGTTAGAAGATGACGCACGAGTCCCCAGCTTGGCTTAGGGAAATGACTAGGCCATGTAGTAGGAAATTGTACTGGACCTCGTTGCGAGATGTCCCCGTGGCTTCTCTCCACGTCTTTCTAGGCATCGTGGTTTGCCATGCACGTCAAGAGGTACTGCTGGAAAGTTTAGGAGAGCTCGGCGTATATCGAATAACGACCCTTCCTTTGCTTTTGTCGAGTGGAGCCCGTAAGCTAAATTAGAATCAGCATCTAATGGAAGGCAGATTCGATTATGCCAAGATTGATGTTTATTGAGAATAAATGGGTGCCGTCATCAAACGAGAAACAGCTCAACGTTTTGGACCCATCAAGGGGGCAAATCCTAGATACCGTTCCGCATGGAACGAAGGACGATGTGGGGAAGGCTGTTGACGCCGCGCGCGACGCCTTTGAGAAGGGGATTTGGAGTAAAATCCCGCCGGGCGACAGAGCGAACTTGTTGCTCAAAGTTGCCTCAATGTTGGAGCAAAAGACAGACGAATTCATCAGGCTTGAATCTGCAAACTCTGGAAAATCCATTAAACAATGTACGTACTACGACATCCCTTACACGATCGACAATATCCGTTTCATCGCTGGCGCCGCGAGAATCCTCGAAGGAAAAGCGATGGGAGAATATGTCACCGAGGGCACTAGTGCAATCAGGAGAGAGCCGATAGGAGTAGTCGGCGTCATAACCCCCTGGAATTATCCATTAATGATGGTGATCTGGAGAGCTTTTCCCGCCCTAGCAATGGGTAACACCGTCGTCATAAAACCAGCCACTTACACACCGCTGACTACAATTGAACTTGCGAAAATCATGCAGGAAGCGGGCATACCCAAGGGGGTATTCAACGTCGTGACAGGTCCGGGAACGGAGGTTGGAGAAGCGTTGGCAAGTCACCCTCACGTCGATATGATTGCTTTCACCGGGAGCACGGAAGTTGGAAAACGACTTTCGGAGCTTGGTTCGAGCACTGTAAAGAAAGTATCTTTGGAGCTAGGTGGAAAGGCCCCCTTCATAGTCTTCGAGGACGCGAATATTGAAGCAGCAATACAGGGCGCCGTAGTGGGCGGTCTTGTCAACAATGGGGAGGACTGTGCAAACTCAACCAGATACTATATCCACGAATCTATTGCCGACAAGTACACTAAGAGACTGACCCAGGAGCTTGATAAGGTGAAGATTGGTGACACTCAAGACATGCAAACCGACCTTGGACCGTTAATCTCTGATGCTCATCGAAAGAGAGTGGAGGGATACATAACCAAGGGAGTCGAGGAAGGCGGCCACATCCTCAAGGGTGGAAAGGAACCGAAAATTCCAGGTCATGAAGATGGATTCTACCTAGAGCCAACCGTTATTCAGACCGACAATCATGACTCAAAGATAGTTATGGAAGAAATCTTCGGCCCCGTCTATGCGGTATTGAAATTCAACAACTACGATGAAGTCATCGAAAAGAGCAATAGCGTGGTTTACGGTCTGGGTGCCTCTGTGTGGACAAAGGATGTCACAACGGCGATGAGAGCGTCGAAGGATCTTCGATTCGGAACCGTCTGGATAAATGACCACGTGCCTGTCCCCTCTGAGATGCCGTGGGCAGGATACAAGCAAAGCGGCCACGGTGTATCACTATCGCATTACTCTCTGGAAGAGTTCTCTTACGTCAAACATGTCTACTATGACATCTCAGGAACGCCGAGAAAGTCTTGGCATTTCGCGGTGTACGGGCAAAAGAGCTAGGAATCGCATTTATGCGGTGAATGGGTTTACTGGCAAATTGGGGCTGAAATCCCCTTCCTCATCTCTGAATGACCAGACTACGAGTCGAGACTTCAAAGTATCCGAAGGCAACCCGTATAACTTAGCGTAGAGCCAATCTTCCAGGCCAACCAAGAAAAATAGAGGAAAACATCGTGGAAAAGCATAAGCTCCTGGACAGAATAATTAGCACGGCCTGAACGCCACGCAGAAGAGCCACCCGAGAATCACATGCAGAAACAGACTTTTCGTAGGTCTTTACATTGCTACTGCTATCAATCTGATTTGGATCTCGGGTTGTTCCAGAACCATTGCATCTTGGGAGGTTCCACATTATCCTGCCACAATAAGGCTATCAGTTCGCCTATGTGGTAAAGCTGTTCTGTGAACGATTGGAATAAGCATTCCTCTACGGCGAGATCAAAAGTTTGCCCTGCTGCTGTTATTAATTTCACCCGTCTAGCAAGTTCATCATCATTAAGTCTCGCAAAATAACGCCTGCTCCGCTCCTCCACTTCCTCTAGGTAATCAAGTATCATTTTCATACTCGTGAATTCAGCCGACTTCTTCCGTACATACTCTTTCGACTTGTTATGTATCACCCCGTTGACCATCCAGTCTTCGTTGTCAATCATATGAACCAAGATACCCTTCATACTGGAAAAGCTGGCTTCCCGGTTCTTCTCAACTTCATCCCAAGGGAATTCGGCTAACCTATTCGCAAAACTTCTCCTCACGCGAGACGAATACTCATGGAGTTCTTCAATCACAAACATAGGCTACTAGACCTATCATAAGTAAATACCTTGTCAGCAGATAAAAGACAATCCGTCGGTTTCTTGGCTTTGGTCATCCTCAAGTAAGAAAGCAAGTTGCTGATGTTATCGAGACCTCGCATGCTCGCGTTGCCTTTGGGGCGCAGCCACTTATTCTCGGCCAAAAACTTGACCTTAATTCGCTGGATGAGTACTCTCCTTACCAAAGCCAATGGTCTGGACATTGTGCAAAATATTCTGCTGGAAGTTGGATAGCAACTATATTAAGCGCAAAACGCCGTAGGAGAATTGATGGCAAATGGTTGAAGTGGTGGATCAACTGGATGCCGTATCTCTCATAAAACGTTACACATATGGAACGTGGCGCGCGCAGAAGGGATGGGTGCCGCGCATAATAGTTGATGCGGAAGGGTGTTATTTCACCGATGCATCGGGGAAGCGGTTTCTTGATT
>Ga0187850_10002329_pt1 | contig 17806 bp, 13 predicted proteins | sample June2016WEW_4_15_FD_132436 | JGI IMG/M metagenome (GOLD analysis project Ga0187850, IMG submission 132436) | Peatland microbial communities from SPRUCE experiment site at the Marcell Experimental Forest, Minnesota, USA - June2016WEW_4_150 | ecosystem: Environmental > Terrestrial > Soil >... | reverse complement strand
TTAAAAGTCCACAAATCGAAAACCAACCGAAAATTATCGGCATAAAATGGGCCTGTGGATAAGTTCTTACAGGATTTAACCAACAATGATCCGTCGCAACACATTTCTCGGACGGACTCCTAGATCATCCGCTAATCTCAGGGCCGATTGCGCCAATTATCGAGAACTCCTCCCTGGCGATTCGTTGCACTATTCGAGTGTTTTTGCTCCAGTGATCGGCCTGGCTTCATTCTGATGAAGGTCGAATACGAGGATCTCATTGCTGCCTGCCTGCAGCCAGGGCGCGGGGCAGTACAGACGTTTTTGCGGACCGATATCCCAATAGCGGCCGAGATTATGGCCGTTTACCCAGACGATTCCCTTCTTGTAGTTCGTCATGTCGATAAAAGTGTCGGCAACCGCTGTCAAGTCAAAATGACCTTTGAAGAATGTCCCTCTGCGCGCGGGATCGACGGGTGCTTCCTTCAGCTCCCGAATGAAGCGGCCGTCAAACGGCAGGTTATACACTTCCCAATTCATGAGCGTCATGCCTTCGAGGGTAACGCGGTCCGTGATCCCTTTCCGGTCGATCATGGTCTGCGCGAAGTTGATGCGTCCCATCCCCTCCACCAAGATCTCCAACACCGGATCTTTCGCGCTGGACGCCGGAATATCGATCGCCTTTTCTCCCTCGCGCCGATCCAGTTTGCCCACGTAACTCCCGTTGATAAACACGGTGGCATAATCGTGCAAATCCGTAATGGTCAGCCTGCCGCTCTTGCGCCCGATCAGCTTCGTCTTGTACACGATGAAACCGTAATCCTGGCCGTACGCCTCGAAAGGTCGAGGCTGGACCGAGTTCACCGGCTTCGGCAGGTTGCTCCAGACCGACGTGAAGGCGCTCATCGTGATCTCCGGGATTTCCATCGAGGGGATCGGCTTAGGCGGATCAGGCACCTGCCCGGCATATTTTGAGATCAGGTCGCGAAGCGCGAAGTACTTGCTCGTCGGCTGGCCTTGTTCGTTGATCGGGGCATCGTAGTCGTAGCTGGTGACATCCGGCTGATATCCGTTGCCGCCAGAATTAGCACCGGCGCTGAAACCGAAGTTGGTTCCCCCGTGAACGACGTACAAGTTGAACGATTTTTTGTTATCGAGCAGAAACGTCACTTCTCGCAGCAGGCCCCTGGGATCGGGGCGCGCCCATTGCTCGCCCCAATGCGTGAGCCACCCCGGATAGGTTTCACCGCTGAATGCCGGCACCTTGGGATTGCGGAGCGTGGCCTGGTCGAAGGCTCTCTGATTGCTGCCGGAATCCAGGCCGATCGCGGCACCGTCGATGTTGCCGGCCTCGAGCATGTAAGGCGTGGGGCCGTCCGCGGTAAAGAAGGGCACGTCGATGCCGTTCTTCAACCAGATTTTTCGCAGCTCCTCAAGGTAGTTCTTGTCATTCCCGAAACTGCCGTATTCGTTCTCTATCTGCAGCATCAGGATCGGCCCGCCGTGCGTAACCAACATGGGGCGGACCACTGCCGCCAGCTGTTTCAGGTAGCGCTCGACTGCGGTCATATAGCGTGGATCCATGCAACGGATCTTGATGTCAGGCACTCGCAGGAGATAAGGGGGAATCCCGCCGAACTCCCATTCGGCGCACACGTAGGGTCCGGGCCTGATCAGCACCCACATGCCTTCCTGCTGTGCGATCCTGATGAATTCCGCGATGTCGTGATTTCCCGATTTGAAGTCGAACACGCCGGGCTTGCTTTCGTGATAGTTCCAGAAGATGTAAGCTGCGATGGTATTACATCCCATGGCCTTCGCCATCTGGATGCGATGTCGCCAATACTCGCGAGGAATCCGGGCGGGATGCATTTCCCCGCTGATCATCTCGAATGGCTTGCCGTCCAGCAAAAAATCCTTCTCGCCGAGCGCGAACGTATGTTTCTGCGTCTGTCCGAATCCCGTGCCCACCACAAACAGCACAAAAGCAACACATGCACAGGTTCTACGCATCACGATTTTTCTCCAGATCAGCGCACGATTTTATGGCGGTTTAGAAGTGCAAAAACCAACCCAAAAGCCAGCATGAGCAGCCCCCACCATAGGTCCGGATGCAAACGAGACAGAATCTTCGTTTCCGCGGGAGGGTGCACCAGGGAGTAGAAACCCGAAAGTGTGATGATGGTTCCCATGGTTGTGAGAAGCAAGCCGACGAAGTACCAGATCGATTTCATGCCGTGCCTCTACCAGAAATAGATATTGAGCAGTATCAGAACTGCGATCGATAAAATCCCGTAAAACTCGGGGGTTTTCACAAAGGGAACAGGATTCAGGGCAGCCTCGATGGTCAGCCCTTTGACCAGGCCCACGAGCTCCTCCTTGGCCTTTTTGCGGGTGAACAGGCTGACCAGAATTGTGACCCCGAAACAGATCAGCCATGCCCACCAAGCACGCCAGAAATTCACGGCCATGTCGCTCGCCGCCCTGGATAGTGTGATCGAGGCGGGATGGATCCACTGGAATTTGACGGCGAGAAAGAGGAAGAACGATGAACCCATGCCTGCAAGCAGTCCCCAGAACGCGCCGTTCGGGGTAATCCAGACCACAAACATGCCCAGCAGCATGGTCGCAAACAGGGGTGCGTTGACCCACGAAAATATTGCCTGCATGTAATCCATGATACTGGGGAAACTCTTGGCCCAATAGGCCGTGCCGACACTGAGGATGATGCCGATCACCGTCGTGACGCGGCCCATCCAGAGAAGCATCGCATCCGACGCCTTGGGATTGATCAGCGCGCGATAAATATCATAGGTCCACACGGTATTGAACGCGCTGACATTGCCCGCCTGGCCCGCCATGAAGCCCGCCAGCAGCGCCGTGATCCCTAGACCGATCAGACCGGTCGGATAATAACGCTGGATGAGGAGTGGGAGTGCAGAGTCGTAGTTGATCTGGCCACCGTCACGCAGCAGCGAAAATCCGCTCTTCGGATCGTTGGCAAGAACCAGGGCGACCAATCCCGCCATAATTACGAGAAACGGGACCGCCATCTTGAAAAAGGAAGCGATGATGGGGGTCATGCGCGCAGCGCGCAGATCCTTTGCTGAAAAGGCGCGCTGCACGACCAGAAAATCGGTGGTCCAGTATCCGAAGGAAAGCACGAATCCGAGGCCGAGAACGATTCCGGCCCATGTAATGACCATACCGTTTTGAGTGGGATCGCCGGAAGTCGACCAAAGTGTCGCGAAGGACGGAGGAATGCGCGCAAACACCTGGTGGACGCCGCCGATTTCCACGATGCCCAGGAACGACACCAAAAAGAGACCAAACCAGATCAGGAAAAACTGGATGATCTCGGTGAAAATCGCCGACAGGAGTCCGCTCAAGGTGACATACATCGCCACCGTCCCTGCCGATATCCACATGCTGGCATCCCAGTTCCAGCCGGCGAAAGTGTGCAGCACCAGAGCCATGGCATACAGATTGATTCCCGATACGAGGAGCGTCATGATCGCGAAGGCAAAGGCGTTCAGCACGCGCGTCTTCTCGTCGAAACGCAGGCGCAGATAGCCGGGCACGGAGTGAATGCGGGCGCTGTAATAAAACGGCATCATGTACAGCCCGAGGAACACCATGGCCGGGACGGCCCCAATCCAATAAAAATGCGCGACGTACATCCCGTACTTGAACGTGTTCCCGGTCATCCCGAGCAGTTCAAGCGCGCCGAGGTTTGCTGAAAGAAACGCCAGGGCGGCAACCCAGGAGCTGTTTTTCCTCCCCGCCATGAAGAAATCTTCCTGACTCTTGGTAAAGCGCTTGAGGTAGATTCCGAGCCCGATAATGAAGGCAAAATAAACCGCAACCACGAGCCAATCTACAGGACTGAGGCCAAGCGTAACCATGCAGCTCCTTTTAATTTCTGTGACAGGCTACGCTTTCACCAATTTCCACACTGTTGTTTTAGGTCCCCAAGTGCGCGTCAATTGGTGAAAGCGTAACCTGTCACAGAAATTCATGTCACCGAATTTCCTGGCTTCCCTGGGATCGGATGCGAAGAGTTTTGACGCATCCGGGTCCGAACGCCGATTCCATGAGAATTCTGAATTCATCCGTATGTTCATGGGGAAGAAATACGAGAATCGTGCCGGCAAATCCGCCGCCATGAACACGACAGGCACCACCATATTGCTTAACGAACCTCTCGGCCAGCGCCAGCGCCAGCGGGATTCCCTGCTCTGTCGGTGTGTGAGGAACCAGACAGTTCTGCAGCCATCGATAGGATGAGTTGCCTGACTCCTCGATGAGCCGCAAGAAATCAGTTAAATCCTTTCGGCGCAGCGCCTCGACCTCGAGATCCACACGGCGATTCTCCTGCAGGAAGTGGAGCGCGCGCAAAATCGCGCGGTCACCCGAGTGCACCCGGAGATCGCCCAGACAGGCGAGGATCTCGTCCTCTGAAATCTGCCTGCAGACCTTACGGCCCAACTGCGCAGCGATCTGCCCCATTTCGCGCGGAATTGCCGCGTAGTCATCCGTCAGATCCGCGTGACTCCCGCCGGTCTCGACGACGAGAATGCTGGTACCCAGCGACGAAAAATCGCAGTCGATTTTCTCCACCTGCGGAGAGACGGGATCCTGGAAATCGATCTTCACGATTCCACCAACGGCGCACGCGATCTGGTCCATCAAACCGGACGGCTTTCCAAAGTGGACGTTTTCCGCATACTGACCCACTATGGCGATCTGCTTTGCATCCACTTGACCGCCGTTGTAAAGCCCGTTCAAAACCGTGGCAATCAGGACCTCGATGGAAGCGGACGAGCTGAGTCCCGAGCCCACGGGCACATCGCTGTCGATGCAGGCGTTGAATCCGCCCAACTGGAAGCCAAGCTGATGAAATCGGGAAGCGATGCCGCGGATTAGCGCGGCGGTCGTCCCTCGTTCCCCGGGAATGACCGAAAGGTCGTCCAGCACCACCCTGAACGGTTCGTGATAGCCGGCAGAGTAAATCGTGACCGCGCCATCATTGGATATGGCTGCCGCCGCGATCGAATCCAGGTCCACCGCGGCCGCCAGCACTTTCCCATGATTGTGATCCGTGTGATTGCCGCCGATTTCAGTTCGGCCGGGAGTGCTGAACCAACGGGGTATCGCCTGGCCGCACCCGCGGACGAATTCTCCTGCCAACCTATCCCACCGTCGTGTCTGCCGGGCGAGAGTCGAACTGTCGCCATCATAAAGCTGCAGCAGCGATCGCGCAGAAGGCGCCATTCCCGTCATGCCGATGAACCCTCCGGCGCAAGAGTGTAGTGCACATCCGCAAGTGACCGGAGGCGCTCGGCGGCTGCCTCCGGCGTAATGTCTCGCTGCGGTTCGGACAGCAGTTCATATCCCACCATGAATTTCTTCACCGATGCGGAGCGAAGCAATGGCGGATAAAAATGAGCATGCAACTGCCAGTGCGAGAAATCGTCCTCTCCGTTCGGCGCTCCGTGCCAACCCATGGTATAGGGAAAGGAGACGTGAAACAGGTTGTCGTACCGGATCAACAAACGCTTCATCAGTTCTGCCAGCGCTTGCTGTTCGGGGGTTTCCAGTTCCGTCAATCCGCGCACGTGCCGGCGCGGCACCAGGAGGATCTCAAACGGCCAGATCGCCCAAAACGGAACCAGCGCGACCCAATGCTCATTCTCAATGACAACGCGTTCGCGCTTGTTGTTCTCCCGCTCGAGGTAGTCGAGCAATAAAACCGACTTCCGTTCATTCCAGTAATGGAGCTGATGGGAGTTCTCTTTGTACGGTTCATTGGGGAGTGCGTTTCCTGCCCACAACTGACCATGAGGATGCGCATTCGAGCATCCCATGATTTTCCCCCTGTTTTCAAATATCTGCACCCACCGATATTCGTGGCTCAGTTCGCTCATTTGATCGATCCACAACTCGACGACGCGGCGGATGTCTTCGACACTCATCAGCGCGAGAGTCTGATCGTGTCGAGGTGAAAAGCAGAGCACTCTGCAGATGCCTTGTGCCGTTTCCCGGCGCAGAAAGAGATCCTCATTCTCCACAACCGGGAGAAGCCCGGAAATCAGAGCGCTAAAATCGTTTTCGAATGAGTGCACACCGGTGTACAGGGGGTTCACCTCTCCGCTCGCCCTCCGATTTCCAGGGCAGAGATAGCACTGCGGATCGTAGGATGGAAGCTTGTCAGGCTGGATTGATTCGATCTTGCCCTGCCAGGGACGCTGCGTTCGGTGCGGGGACACGAGGACCCATTCTCCGGTCAGCGGATTGAGACGCCTGTGAGGTTGGTCATGGATCAGGGTGGGTACGGGCCGCAATCTCATGGCAGCTCGGGCCCTTTCGCATGTCGTGAAACGGGAGGCAGCCCGCGCATCGCGATCATTCTACTGCGAGCACATATCGGGCCGCGATTTTGCTCGGCTCCAATCAGGCCGTCATGCTATCTTGGCGGGAATTGGAAAGCAAGGCGAAAGAAAACTCGCGAAGAAGAGAGATGGGCATGCCAGCTTGTACTCACCGATTCAAAATTATTCTTGCAGCTGCGGCACTTGTCTTGGGTTTGCTGCACGCAGCCCCTCGCGAACGGGGACAGGAACCGGCCAACGACGAATCCGTGCATATGCCCCGGCGAGTCGTGAGTTTTGAGCATGTCAATCAGGAAATGGTACTCAAATGCGATGTGGGCTTGCTCGTGATCAGGCCTTATGCGGACAGTATCATCCACATAAGCTATTTCCCCGGCCCCATAAAATCCGATTTGCCCTTGTGGGGATTGGACGCGGCTCCCCCGGCTCCCAAATACCGCGTCGAGTCCACCCCTACATCTCTCAAGCTCGCAACCAGCCAGTTGGCCGTCAGCATCGACCGCAAAACCGCGCAAATGACCTTTTTCGACCCAAAGCAGAACGTGCTCCTAAGCTCGACGCAATACTATCTGAAAGAGGCGGCCGCGGCGGGAGAAGCGACCTTTCATGCCCATGCCGAATTTCAGGCGCTGGAGGACGAATCGTACTATGGTCTGGGGCAGCATCAGGACGGTTGGATGGATCTGCGGGGGAAAACTGTCCCGCTCTGGCGAGCGTCACAGCAAGGTAAAGATGCAAATGTCGCAATCCCGCTTCTGGTTACGAATCACAGATACGCTTTTGTATTCGACAATCCATCCAGAACAACGGTCACGCCCGGAGCAAACGGGCAGACGACCTGGGATGCAGAAGCCGGCAACGCACTTTCATATTATGTGATCTACGGAAGTACGATCGAAGATTTATATCGCGGCTATCGACTCCTGACCGGGACTACTCCCATGCCGCCACGATCTGCGCTCGGCTTCATTCAAGGCAATCCGAGTTACCTGACACAAGACGGGCTGCTTCAAGCGGCACGTAATTATCGCGACAAGGGCTATGCGGGAGACATGCTCGTGATCCATCAGATGGGCATGGATCTTGATGAAAAATCCTGGCCCGATCCCGGCGCCATGAATGCAGCGCTCAAGAAGCTAGGGTATGAGGCAATCATTTCCTGCCGGCCCAACATTGTCAAAGGGTCGAGCCGCTTCGACGCCCTTGCATCCATGGGTTGTCTGGTTAAAAACAAAGACGGCCAAACTCTCCTGAATTCGATTTCCGGCGCGGACAGCGCGCTTGTGGACACCACGAAGGCTTCCTGCGCAACCTGGTTCGGCAACATGATCCTGGAAAACTACGCATCCAAAGGTTTTCATGCGTGGTGGCTGAATGAGAGCGAGCAGGACACGCCGGGACAGGCTTTGGCTCTTCAAGCAGGAAGCAGCGCCGAGGCACTGAACTTTTATCCTTCCCTGCAAACCAAAGCGGTATACGAGGGACACCGCCAGAATCTGAAGGATCGCTGCTTCATTCTCTCCGGCACCGCTTATTTGGGATCCCAACGCTACGGCGCCTCTCTTCGATCCACCCAGGCCCCTGCCGACTGGGAGGGACTCAGGCAGCAAGTTCCCCTCGGGCTCAACGTTGCCGCTTCCGGTCTGGCCTATTGGTCTCCCAACATCGGAGGCTCCGGCGGCAACGGCGCCGGATCGGACGACTCGGAGCTTCTGGTTCGCAGCTTCGAATTCAGCGCTTTCTGTCCCACGTTTCGGGCGGAAGGATCAACCCCGGGCAAGTATCTTTGGTCTTGCGGCGAACCCGCGGAGAAAGCATTGGTCAAGTATCTGCAGTTGCGCTATCGCCTGCTGCCCTACATCTATTCGCTGGCCCACTCGGTAACCGAGAGCGGCGCTCCCTTCATGAGAGCGTTGTTTATGGATTTTCCTCAAGACCCGGAAGTTCGTGACATCAAGGACGAATACATGTTCGGCCCGGCATTCCTGGTGGCGCCGGTGGTGGAAAGGGGGAAGGTAACGCGCGAAGTGTACCTTCCCAAGGGGATAGTTTGGTACGACTACTGGACCGGCAAGAAATATCCCGGCGGCCAGCGTGTTTCCGCGGACGCGCCGCTGGACGTGCTGCCCTTATTCGTGCGCGCTGGCTCCATCATTCCAATCGGCAACGACATTATCAACACGAAAGCAGATCAGAAAGAAGTGGAACTGACCGTGTTTGCCGGGGCGGATGCGCGCTTCGACTTATATCAGGATGACGGCACGACGTACGATTATGAAAAGGGAAAGTCCAGCCTTGCTCAGATTCGCTGGAACGAGGCAACTCAGCAGATCACGATCACCGGGGACCATCGAGGCTTGTTCTCACGTTCTCAGAGCAGTTGGCTCAAGGTCATCCGATGAGAGCCGTTAGTCCTGATATTCCAGGGATTGAGTGCGGTTCTGAATTCGCAGCTTGAGAGCTTTTTCCAACAACCACGCAGCCACGGCCATGCCGACCAGAACGGCCAGAAGCAACGGCCGATTCCGATAGATCCAGACTGAAAAAACATACAGCAGTCCCATGGCGGCGAAAGGGCCTAACATGAGCGCGACCATGACATTCCCTGAGCGTTGTCCCTTGCGAGGAGGTTGAGAAAAGGGCAGCATGGGTTGGAAAAACACGGTCATTTGCAGGAAGAAGTGAGACAACAGCGCCAGAACGCTAAGGAGCAAAAGGACGTGCCCCACATTTCTGAAGAAGTACAAGAAAACGACCCCGATGAATACCAGGTAGGGAACAACAAAATAAGCCATCACAAAGTCCTTGGAGCACAGAACGAGCTGCGTTCGGTCCGCCGGGGTCGCGTAGTAGATCCACGATGCCTGATAAGAATCACTGTAGGTCAGAGTAGCCTTCAACATCGAGGGGAACATCAGTACCGCGAAATACAGCAGCCAGGATTGGCTGAGTCCTGAGTCTGAACCGGCAAACGGGTCGTGCAAGGGGCCGCTGCGCAATCCCATAAACAAGTAAAGAACGGTCAACGGCAAAATGCCAAGCACCGCCATGCGAAATTTCTGGTCGTATTTGAACTGATTGCGCACCAGCAAGGCCACAACGCGAGCTTCGCCTTTCTTAAACACCAGCGCCGCGCGTCCGGCGGTCTCCGCGGCCTTCTTGACTCCTTCGCTGGATGCCATCACCGACGAAAGGTGATCTGAATACTCCAGCGCAAGCTTTCCCCGTGCGCTGTTGAGCAAAAAACCCAGAACCAGCAAGGAAAACAACGCCGGAAACACTTCCCGTATTCCCCAATGTCCGGCCGCCAGATCCAGGTAGCTGGCAAACCAGGTCGACGGAAGCAGAAATAGCCAGATCGATTTGCTCAGAGTCGCTGTTTTAACAAAGCGGGCATCCATCAGCCTGGGCACAAACATGTACCCGCCGTAAATAAGAAACGACATCATCATCTGGATGTAACCGGCGGCTCGGCGCAACTTCCTGGGGTGGACCACCTTCAGAAGACCGGTGTAGATGAGAACGAGGAACAGTGCGGTGGCCGCGCCCGCGAGCAGGGTTGCGCCGAGCGCGGCCATCCCGAGAATCGGGCGGAATCCAAGGGTGAAGAAAAACGTCACGATCGGCGCCAGCCCGAGAGCCAGTGAGAGAAGAGTCGAGTAAACCAGGACGTTGGTCAGGCGTGCAAAAAAGTAGGTGCGCGAGGAAACGGGCTGATACCCAAGTATCGAGAAGTCTTCCGCAGAAATCACAACGGCGCCGAAGTCAATCAGCACCAGCATCGCGGTCATGACCATCGTGTAGGAGAGGAACAGCGTGCCGGTTAGGAGCACGTCCTTATTGATCAGCACCAGGCCGGCGAACATGACGCCCATGAACGCGTAGATCAGGAACCGCATGATCAGGAGCCTGGCCGCGCCTTCGCTCTTTCCGGTTCTGTGGTATGCGGCCGGTCCCAGACTGGCCATGCGCAGATCGAGCCTGATTGCAGTGCGTGTCAGGGCGAGCCACTGTTCATAGTCGACGCCCAGCAGTGTCATCATGGCGCGCAGCATCAGACCTTCTCCAGCGCCGCGAGAAAATCGGCTGTCACCTGTCCCGCATCTCGCTGGCCTGTGAGCTGTCCAAATGCCTGCTCGAGAGTGGCGCAACCTGTCGAGCTGCAAATCTCTCCGGCCGTGCCTTCCACGATCGCCTTCCCCTCGTTGATGATGAGGATACGGCTGCAGATGCGCTCGACCACTTCGAGGATGTGCGAGCAAAACAGTATGGTCTTGCCTTGTGCCGCGAGCTTTTTGAGGAGCTCTTTGAAGATCATGGCCGCATTGGCATCCAGGCCGTTAAGCGGTTCGTCGAGAAAGAGCACTTCAGGTTTGTGGATCAGCGCGCCGGAAATAAGCACCTTCTGCTTCATCCCTTTTGAGAATTCGGTCATGCGCTGGTGTTTGACATCCAGGATCCCGAAAAGATCCAGGAGTTCGTCCATGCGCGTTGCGGCCGCTTTGGGATCCAGATGGTGCAGACAGGTCACCAACTCCAGATACTCCGCCGGTGTGAGGCTTTCGTACAGCGCGCCGGTTTCCGGCACATACCCCAGGCGGCTCTTGACCTCCAGCGGCTGATCGACGACGTCAAAGTCCGCCACCAGAGCGCGTCCCCCCGTAGGCCGCAGCAGGCCCGTGAGGACCTTCACCGTCGTGGATTTGCCTGCGCCGTTCGGGCCGAGAAATCCAAAAATGGTGCCGCGTTCCACGCGAAAACTGAGGCGATCCACCGCCGTCTTGCTGCCGTATTCTTTGGTCAAAGAGTCTGTCTCAATCATGTTTTCGTAATCCCCGGCTTGTCGGATTCAGGCCAGCGGCTGATGCAAATCTGTGAATCACAGACTATCCTTCAAGCGCTGGGTCGATCAAGCGCAAATTCATACCCGCTCAGAATGGCCTTCTCTGGCGTGCCTGCGCGTGGTTATACTACGCGCTTGTAGAGGATTCACGTGGAGGCGTCAGCCCAGCGCGGGCGCGTCCTTCGCAGGCGTTTCAGGAACACCGATCATCTGCGGCGGGCCGCTGGTTTATGAGGGGGCTAAGGAATCAGAATGAGGCAGGCGCGTGCGCGCTGTCGCGCGCAGCCGGGCATCGGACAGCGTTATGGCAAGCCGCAAGACCAGAATACTCGTGGTTGACGACGAAGAAGCCATGAGGGAAGTGTTGGAGATGCGCCTGCAGGACTGGGGATTCGAGGTGCGCCTCGCCGAAAATGCTACGGAAGCCAGGGCGCTGGCGCAGAGCTGGGATCCCGACTTGGTCATTTCCGATGTCATTATGCCCGGTATGTCCGGGCTTGATCTGCTGCGCGCGCTGAAGGCGGATCGCCCCGTTCGGCCCGTTATCCTGGTGACGGCGCAGGGCAGCATCGATCTTGCCGTCGAGGCCATGAAAGAAGGGGCGCAGGACTTTGTCACCAAGCCGTTGGACTACGCGAAGTTGATTGCAATCCTGCGGGCGGCCGAGAACGACATCGAGTTGAGGCGCAAATCTCAGCGCCTGCTCTCCCAGCTGGATCAGGATGCGGGCTATGGAAGCCTCGTTGGCCGCAGCAAGCCCATGCAGGAGATCTACAGCCTCATCGCCAACTTGAGCTCCACGGACGCCTCTGTGATCATCACCGGAGAGAGTGGAACCGGGAAGGAACTGGCGGCCCGCCTCATCCATCAGCTGAGCAGCCGATCCGCGGGTCCGTTTGTGGCTGTTAACGCAGCAGCCATTCCCGAGAATCTGATGGAGAGCGAAATCCTGGGTCACGAAAAAGGGGCTTTCACCGGCGCGACCGGCGTGCGCGCCGGCTGCTTCGAGCTGGCCAACAGGGGAACGCTGCTTCTCGACGAGATTGCCGAAATGCCGCTGGCGCTCCAGCCCAAGCTTCTGCGCGTCATTGAAGACCGCCGTGTGCGCAGGCTGGGCGGCAGCCACGAGTTTGCGGTCGATGTACGGGTGATCGCGGCAACCAACCTGAATCCGCGAGCTGCTGTCGAGGAAGGCCGCCTGCGGGAAGATCTCTATTACCGCTTGAATGTCTTCACGGTTTCCCTGCCGCCGCTGCGCGAACGCATGAGCGATCTTCCCTTGCTGGCTCAGCATTTCATACGCGAGTTCAACCGGAAGCACCACTGCCAGGTCGAGGGACTGCGCGCGGAAACTCTCGAGTCTCTCCAGACGTATTCGTGGCCGGGCAACGTTCGGGAGCTTAAGAACATCATGGAGCGCGCGGTGATCCTGGCGCGCGGCTCCTGGATCGAAACCATTCATCTGCCTGCTTATGTGCTCGACCCGCAAGCCGGCTCGTCCGCGAGGATCGTGCTTCCCGCGGGTTCCACGGCAGCCGGGGCCGAGAAGGAACTGATTCTAAGGACCCTCGAAAGCGCCGGCAACAACAAGGCGGAAGCGGCGCGGCGGCTGGGTTTGGATGTGAAGACGATCCGCAATAAGCTCAAGTCGTATGGAGTGGAGTAGCTCGTCCGGATTCGGAATCTCTGACAAGGTGTCGACACCCCATGAAGATCGCCACGAAAATCATCGCGGGTTATGCAATCCTGATGGTCATGATGTCAGGACTGCTGGCGTACCAGTTGGTGAGCTTCCATCGGATGCAGGCCACGGTCTCGAGGCTTGCGGACGTCAATTTCCAGACTGCCGATACGGCGTTGCAGATGATGCGCGACCTCGACATGGTGGATTTCTTTGCACAGAAGTCGTTCGTGTCGCAGGATCCCGATTACCTGGAACCCTTGAAGGAATGCAGCTCGCTGTTTGAGACAGATCTGCACAAGGTCGAATCCTTTACCGGCCCTCAGAGTGAGCAGGCCGAGATCCACCGCCTCGCCGGCTTTTGGAACAGCTTTTCCGATGAGGTCTCGCTCCAGAGGCGGTCGATCGGAACGGAGGGCCGCGGAGAAATGCCCGCCGTGCTCACGGACCGGCTGACACAATTGAAAGACGAAACCAACAGCGTCTACGAAGCAGCGCGCGCAAGCATCGATGCTGAAGTGAGAGCCTCCCTTCAGAGCAGCAAAATGGCGGAGACCTTTTCCTGGATCGTCGCCTCCGTTTCGCTGATCCTTGCCGCGCTGGTTTCCATGCTTATCGTCCAATCCATTTCCGCGCCGCTCAAACAGCTCACGCAAGGAACACGCGCGCTCGCGGAAGGCAAGTTCTTTTACCGGCTGGACACTTCGCGCCGCGACGAGTTCGGCCAGCTGGCCAAAGATTTCAACACCATGACCCGCAGGCTCGATGAACTCGATCGGATGAAGAAGGACTTCGTGTCGCACGTGTCCCACGAATTGAAGGCCCCGCTGGCATCCATGCAGGAGATCAATCAACTTTTGCTCGAGCAGATGCCGGGCGCGCTCAACGACAAGCAAAAACGGCTGCTCGAACTCAACGTCGCCGGCACGCGGCGCCTGTCGGCGATGATCGGCAACCTGCTCGACGTTTCCCGCATGGAGGCGGGAGTCATGGCGTATGAATTGAAAAGCGCCGACCTGACGAGTCTTGTGCGGACAGTGGCGGCGGAATTCGGGCCGCTGGCCGACGAACGGGCCCTGGCGCTCTCGATTGAAGCGCCTGAGCATCCCGTGATGGTAGAGTGCGACGGAGACCGCATCATGCAGGTCATTCGGAACCTGATCGGCAATGCGGTCAAGTTTTCGCCGAAAGGCAAGGAAATCCGGGTGCGCGTAACCAGTGCGGCGCCTGATTCAGCCGGCGCACCTGCGTCCAGGCCGAGTGCGTTTCTTTCACGGAACCGGGGAAAGCCGCTGGCGTTGGTATCCGTGGCCGATTCAGGTCCCGGCGTGCCCGATGAGCACAAGGAAAAGATCTTCGAGAAGTTCCACCAGGTCAAACAGGGGACGAAGGTTCCTGGCCAGGGCGCCGGCTTGGGCCTGGCAATTTCGAAGACCATTGCGGAAGCCCATCGTGGGGCGATCTGGGTCGAAGATAATCCTGGCGGAGGCAGCGTTTTTTACCTGGCGCTGCCGCCGGCGGAAGGCCGCAGCCACACCATGTACACGGAATCCTCTCCGATATAAGATAGGGAATGATGAAACAAGCAACACGGCTGTCAGGCAGATGGGTGGCGCTTTATGTTATTGGAGTTTTCCTGCTTGCGGCCTCCTGCCACAAAAATACTGTCCGCCCAGCGTTCCCTTCAACGACATCTCAGCAGGCGCCTGCATCCCCCCCGCCGGGTTCCGTTCCGACAACCTCGCCGGAGCTGCCCGCGCCGCCGGCACCGCCGGTTCCCAAAGATTTTCGAGATGGAGAGGCCTATTTCCAGAGCGGCAAATATGCCGACGCGGCACGCTCTTACAATCAATATGTCCAGCAGGATCTCGTCACCCAGTTCAAGGACGCAGCCACTTTCAAGCTGGGCCTCGCACTGGCTTTGGCGTGCACATCGTCCGATTGTCGCGCCCGGTCACTGGAGCAGTTCAAGCTCCTGCTTTCCCACTTCCCGCAAAGTCCTTACAGCCCGGAGGCACGCTTCATTCTCAGTCTCCAAGGCGACATCGACAAACTGAAGGCAGACACTAAGTCTCGCGACGACAAGATCAAGAAGCTGACCGACGAATTGGAGCGGCTGAAGAAAATCGATCTGGAGCGCCAGGCGACCCCGATCAAGAAGTAGCCGCGCGGGGGCACGACGCCCATCCAGGCTGGGGTGATCAGGATTCGAGCGAGGTAAGACCTTCGCGGATGGCATACTTCGTGAGCTCCGCGATGCTGTGAATGTTCGATTTTTCCATGATTTTCTGGCGGTGCGCCTCAACCGTTTTGACGCTCAGATCCAGTGAAAAAGCAATTTCCTTTGTGGTTTTCCCTTCCGCCATCAGCTGAAGCACTTCCCTCTCTCTGGCCGTCAGAACGGAGAATACAGAAGCTTTGGCATTCGGAAGCTTGCTCAGGTAGTCGTTGAGGACGACATGGGTGATACGCGGACTGAGGTAGATCTGGTCGGCGACCACCGTGTGGATGGCGTTTACAAGTTCCTCGAACGCGCAATCTTTCAGGAGGTATCCCGAAGCCCCGACTCTGAACACTTCTTTTACGAAGCGGCCGTCCCCATGCATCGAGAGAGCGATGATCTTCACGCGGGGCGCTTCGACCAATATTTGCCTGGCAGCCTCGATCCCGTTGAGGTCAGGCATGCTGATGTCCAAGATCGCAACATCCGGCAAGTGCTCCTTGGCAAGTTGCACGGCAGTGCGCCCGTCCGCAGCGTCGGCCACAACCTCCATGTCCGCCTGCGTGTCGATCAAGGCGCGCAATCCGTCGCGCACGATCTTGTGATCGTCAGCCAAGAGAATCTTGATGACCATGTCGCCTCCTCCATAGTCCCTCGGTTTAGTGTAACATCATCCCGCCAGAATTCGTGCGCACTCCTGCCTTGCGAGGAGAAAAAAGACAATCCTGATAGGATCCCCGGAAGAGTCGGGCAGTGGCATCCAGCAAATCTTTTCATTAGGAAAAGCACGACCTGTGTCATAATACGTCCCGCCGCTCAATTTCGCTCGCTCCCGGGAGTTCACGGATTGTGTTTCCGAGTTCTTGCTTTGGGACGGAGCGGCCCAGGCATGACGGAGAGCAGGCGATGGCCTGATGCTCAGGTCAAAACATTAACCTCATTTGTGCAGACGATTGCGATGAAATCACTAACAAGGAAATCATTATTCGGATTAGGTGTAACTCTATCAGTCCTGCTGATTGCGGGATTGGTTCTTGCCGCCAATAACAATACGCTGACCGTGACATGCGTGGACGAATCCGGCAAGGCCATCGCGGGCGCCAAGGTGCAGATCACCGCGCTGAAGGACCCGAAGTGGGTAGACGCGAATCAAAAACCGAAATGGCAGGAAAAGAAGACAGACGCCCAGGGCGTGGCAAAATTCGACAAGCTGGATGACGGTGCTTTCCGGATCGTGGCGCGGCCGGATGGCCGCGCGCCGGGATTGTACGAATTGGCTGGTCTGAGGAATGGCGCCCAAGAGAACGTCACAGTCACTAGTCTGCCCGGAGACCCCGCAAAGAAATTGTACTTCGAGGATCCGGCGCTGATTAGGCAGGCCCTGGACATCGCGGGCCAGGCATCGCCTCTTATGCAGGGCGGCAAATTCGACGAAGCCGAACAGCAACTGAAGGCCTCTCTCGCAATCAACCCTTCGTCCCCTGACACCTTGTACTACCTGGCCTACACTTTGCTCCAGGAAAAGAAGTGGGACGAGGCGCTGGCAACCCTCCAAAAGGACTCCAATATTGTCGCCGCCTTGCTCTGCGCCCCCCCTCAGAAGGATGCCAAGGGAGGGTTGGTGCCCAGTCCATTTCTGGGAGTTCAGCAGCAAATCCAGAGGATGGTGACCTTGCTCCCCTCGTTGAAGATCAAAGTCCAGGCCAACGACGAATTGAACAAGAAGAACTTTAAGCAGGCGATCACGCTTTATCAGGAAGCTCTCAAGCTATCCGCTGACGATCCAGACACCTATTACAACCTTGCGCTCACCCTGGCTTACGACAATCAGTTCGATGCCTCGCAAGACGCCATCGATAAGGCCATCGCGCTCAACAAGGACGACAAGGGTTACCTCGATCTGAAACAGCAACTTGTGCAGAGGGCCGCCATCGCAAAAGTCCGCGACGTTCTCACACAGGCGGATGCGTCTTACAACTCCAAGGATTACACAGCCGCGTTGAAAAAATACGAGGACGCTCTGCCCATGCTGTCGGATCCGAAGGGACAGGCGGGGATTTGGGACCAGATCGGAAAGACGCGCACCCAGCTCCACCAGACTGACGATGCAGTCTCGGCCTACAAACGAGCCATCGAACTCGATCCGCAGAAACCCGAATACAAGCAGGATTTGACCAGGCATTATCAGATCACCGGGCAGCAGCTCCTGACGGATAAGAAATATGACCAGGCTTTCGCGGCGTTCGCCGAGGGCGGCATCTCCGTGTTCAAGCTTGGACAGGAATGGGCCCAGCAGGACGCGCAAGCGGATCTGGCGATCTCGGCCTTCCAGCAGGTAATCAAGACCGAGCCCCAGAACGTCGAAGTTTATTATGAACTGGGGATGGTGTACTGGATCAGCAAGAAGGATCCCAAGCTCGCCAAGGAAAATCTGGCGAAGTACGTAGTGTCGGGAAAGGACCCGGTCCATCTCGGCCAGGCCAAGGACATCATCACCATCATCGACAGAAAGAAATAGGGGCCTAGGAGCCTGTCGGTTGCCGCAACCTTAGAGTCGTGCGGCGCCCGATCGCATCCCGCGGCCGGGCGCACGCCTCTGTTATTTAGAGGCCTTTCCATCCGGACTGCGGTGGTCATTGACGCCGTAGGCCACGCCCTTCGCGGAATCAACGAAGATCGAGTTCCCGTCC
>Ga0187850_10002328_pt1 | contig 17822 bp, 12 predicted proteins | sample June2016WEW_4_15_FD_132436 | JGI IMG/M metagenome (GOLD analysis project Ga0187850, IMG submission 132436) | Peatland microbial communities from SPRUCE experiment site at the Marcell Experimental Forest, Minnesota, USA - June2016WEW_4_150 | ecosystem: Environmental > Terrestrial > Soil >... | reverse complement strand
TGATCGGCTGGTGGAAATCCGTCATCGCCAGCGCCACCGGCACCAGCAGCAGCCCGGTGACCATCATGTAAAAAAAAATGCTCTCAGCGGCCATCCGCTCGTTGGAGAACTTCATCATGTAGGCCTGCAGGCCCCACGCCAAGAAGACCCCGAGGGCGAGGACGAGGCACAGATAACCTTTGACCACAGTGCCGTCCGGCTTGGAGTAGGAAAGCAGGACCAAGGCTGGCAGCGCCAAGCCGATCCCGAGCCATTGCCGGCGGCGGGCGCGCTCCTTGAGCAAGGACACGGACAGAGCGATCGTCACCAAGGGACTCAGCGATATCACGGGAAACACGATGTAGGCGGGGCCCCGTTTCAGCGCTTCGAAGAGCACGAGTTGCCCGCCCGCTCCGGTGAAGCCGACGAGCGCGCCCAACCAGATCGACTTGGGGTCGCGCTCAAGCTTCCACCGGTTGAGGCGCAGCGCCACGAGCGCACAGGGGACCATCGTCAACGCCCACACCGAGTAACCCAAGGTGGGCGGAAAGCCCGCCTTCTCCGGGACCTCGATCAAGGCACCCCAGACCCCCCAGAAGCCTGTCGTGACCAGCGCGAACAGAAGCCACGGACGGCCGGGCCTGGCCGGCGCCGCATTTCCGGTGTTTTCGCTGTTCAAACGGTCAACCCCAGCAGGCGCGCGGCGTTTTCTTGGTAAACCTTCTTCAAGATCCCCTCAGACAGACCAAGTCCGTAGATCTGCCAGCGGCCCTGCGGTGGCTTCGGCGCCGGAGCGTAGTCGAAATACTCGTCCTCGGTTTCCAGGAAACGGTAGTAGATCTCGTAGAGCGCGTCACCGAATACCTGCTGCGGTGTGTCGTCTCCGTGCGGGATTGCATCGGTGCCGAAGAGAATCCGGTCCTGATATTTCTCGAAAAACCGGCGCGCCGCCCGGGGCTGGCGTCCCAGCTCGCCGGCGCGGGCGGCAATGTCGGTAAGCATGTTGGGGAAGCGATCCATGCACTCGCCGACGTAGGCCAGGTTTTCCGCGTCATGCCCGACGTGGGCGCAAACGAACTGAGTTTTGGGATGGCGCGCATAGACGCGATTGCGGGCCTCCAGTAGTTCCTGATTGCTGGGGAAATCGCTCCCATAGAATGACCAGTCGGGATGGTTATGCAGTTCCTCGTAGCGTTCGTTGTATTTGTCGATCGGGAGGAAGAACGCCTCGGGATCCGAGACGTGGATGGTGACTGGGATCTTCAATGCGCCGCAGACTTCCCACATGGGGTCGAACCGCGGATCGTCTATTTTCACCAGCGATCCCGTTGTGATCCCCTGACGCAGATAGAGGCCGAGGGTTTTGAGGAGCTTCAGCCCCTTGGCGCCGGCTTTGTACGCGCGCTGGATTTCTTCCGCCTGCCACTGTGGATAGCCGGGCTCGTTCGTCCGTCCCCAGCTCGGCTCCACGAAGCTCACAAAACGGCCGGGGTGGGCCTGGTCGTAGGTCTTCAGCGTCTCGGCCAGTCCGACTCCCACGCCACCCGTGAGGTTGACCATGGTGCGGATACCCTTGCGGTCCATGACCGGCAGGATTTCGTCAGGCGGCGCCATGTATTTCATGCGCTCGCCGATGTCCACGCCCTGCACCTGCTTCTCGTTAAATCCGAGGTGGGTGTGGAAGTCGATTACGGGAAACCGCGGTCGCAGCACTTTCGTGACCGGCACGTGGAGCATGCTTTTCGGCTCGAATTCCTTGAGCAGAATTTCCGCGCTCTCGAGCGGGGCGGCGGGGCGCCCCGCCGTCTCCGGAGCCGCAGGCGGTTTCGGCGGCGGCGGATTTGACCCACCATATTCACCCGCAGATGCACGGAACCCGGCCAAGCCTCCGCAAAGCGCGGTGCCAACCGTAATAAGCCAGCGACGTCGATTACATGTGTTCATAGGACCTCCATTTTGATGTGAAACTGAGTTGGTGGGAGAGCGGAGCGGTTCACGGAAAATGTTACGAGCCATCATGGGGAAAACTCCAGCACACCGAACTTGTCGGGCGTGTGGAAAGTGGTGCCCAGCGTCGGGCTCCACGCTAGGTTGGCCTTGTGCGCGCAGTCACAACGGAAGAGATTCAGCCGCCAGCGCGTGCCGGCGGCGGGTTTGGTCGCGCTGATCGCGTCGAGAGGTATGCGTATCTCGCAGTTCCATATCCCGGCCTTCTCGTCGATCTTGATGGCCGACTCGTTATGGCTGCTCCACGCGAAGTCCTTCTGGGGCAGAACCACCATGAGGTCGCGTTGTTCGTTGCTCGGGGCGACCTCGTATTCGGAATAATGACGGATGTTTTCCGGGTCGGCGCACGACCCTTTTCTGAGAGGGTTTCCAAAGTGCATGACAGGCTCTAGTTATGACGCTACATTTAATCAGCAGGTTCTCCGAAATTGCGCCGATGGCAGCAAACTGCCCCGGCTCCTATCGTTCACGGTTTTTTCGGCGCGGCTTCGAGCACGAGGACTTCGAACGGTCGCAGCTTTATCTGCATCGACACTCCTGCCTTAAGCTCGGAAACCGGCGGGGCGGCGTCGGCGTAGGCGCTCACTACACGGAAGCTTTGGGTTGCTTCCGCCGGCAACTCAAAAGCCGCGCCGATATCGAGCGCGAACGCAGCTGATTTGTCCGACGGATTGCGCAGCGTGATGATCCCTTTGGCCGGCGACCAGGCGGCCCAGCCGTAGGGTTCGAGCTTGGCTGGATCGCCGCCGATCCAGTGTACGTCGCGCAGTGTGTCGGCGTTGGCGCGCGCCCACTTTGCGGCGTCGGCGAGGTCATCCCAGTTTCTCGCGGTGAGCAACTCGGGCGACAGTAAGAGCTCCTGGAGCTGCGTGCCAGTGCCAAAGAAAGAACGCACTTCGTCCGTAAAATCCCCGGAAGGATCGTCGCCGAGCTTTCGCGCGTACTTCGCGAAAATGATCCCGTGGAGCATGACCGAGTTTAGCGGGAATAGGGGGCCGCGGCGTACAGCGTACTTGAAGGTCTGTGCGTCGCGATAGGTGAGCCACTGCTGCCGAGCGGAGCCGACTCCAGCAAAATCATGATCACTGCCTCCGCGCCAGATGTTGTCGACATGCAGAAGCCACCATGGCGAGGCCCACGTCCCGCCTGTCAGACTTACATACGGGGCGGGCCGAAACCGGCGCAGCTCGGCGACCAGCCGGAGCATCGCATTGATGTCTCGGGCGGCGGCGGGATCGATCACCTCATTCGATTCCGCTCCGAGGCCGGTAGGCAATTTCGGTCCGACGCCGTCGAACTTGAAAAAGGCTACATTGTCGTCGCGCGCGACACCGACGCAGAGTCCGCGAAAACGCTCGTAGTAGCGCGGTCCCGCGAGCGAGAGCCTGCCTTCGTGAATCTCAAATCCCTCGAGCGCGGCATAGGCAAGCCGCTCTTGTCCCGACTTGCCATAGCCGCCCCATGGTGAAAGCCAGATACCCGGAACGACGCCCAAGCGGGCAGCCGCGGCGGTCACGTTTTTCAGTCCTTCGGGCCAACCCGAGTTGAGACGCCACAGCGTATGCGTGTCGTCCCAACCGTCGTCGAGCAGGAAGCAGTCGAGCTTCACGCCGCGCCGTTGCACGAGTTCGAGACCGAGCGTCGCCACGAGCCTGAGCGCGTCCGCTTCGGAATAGGGATTCACCGCCTGGGGGTTGGAGCGAAAACCAAGGGTGTACCACGTGCTGTAATGCAGAAATGGCGCGTAGGGCCGCGGACGCTCACGCTCGAGATAGGCGAGAAACGCGCGCCGCAGCTGCGATGGCTCAGGTGCGACTCCCAAAACAAACGAGGCCGTCACGGTCTCGCCGGGCAGCAGCGGCTGTACGATCGGCTGTGCACAAAGCAGCCGCTTGTTCACGATTTGATTCTCGGCGAAGGGACTCTCTATGCCAAGGAAGGAGTTGCCCGCGACGATCGGGGAACCATTGTAATCGCCAACGACACGTGCGCCGGCGGGGGCGGGTGCGTCGAGCATGACAACACGCGCCAGCAGCAATTCGCGCTCACCTACGTTCGTTATATCGAGGAGTGTGCGCTGATAGGTGACGCCACCCACGCGCTCGTGCGCAATTCTCATGTGCACCGCTAGGGGGTCGGAGGCCGCGGTAAACCGGCGGTCGTTCGCCAACTGGGCGCCGACCGCCTGCAGGTCGTTTCGGCGCACAATTCTTCCGCCGGGAAACTCGAGCGCAAATTGCGTGCCGTCGATCGCGCCGTCTGCTGCGAGCATCTTTGACATCGTGCTAACGGCAATCAGCCACGGCAGAACACGGGCAATGAAACCGCGATATGCGCGACTGGAAGAATATTCGATTCGTGCGTGCGTGCGGATATTTTTTTGGAGGGGTAGCATAGATTTTCGCCCCAGTGTCTACGGCGTGTCCTCAAACCGCCTGCAATGAGTTTTTAGGTGGCGCGTCGTTGGAGTGCCATAATGATGACCGAACACTGGGAGTTGCCGGAGCCGCTGTGGGACCGGCTTAAAGATTTAATCTGATCCGACGCCGGTTTCGGCAGAGGGCAGAATGGCACAGGCGCGGAGGACGGCGCCAATACGCGGCGCTCGAGGTCGGCGATCGTCTCGACCTTGTCGAGGATCTCACCCCGCATGGCTACACGCCCAAGCTCCGCCGCGTCATCTTCACGTGGTTCAACCCCCATCTGAAGGTCGATCCGACCCCCGTGCAGGATGATGCCACCGATTTCGTCGAACGAAGCATTCATCACCGCTCGATTCGAAGCACGGCCGTGTCTCTTGCGGCCAAATCCAGCGAGAACTGGCCATTGCCATTCTTTTGCTCGGTGGTGGGGACCAACGACTTTGAGAGAACATCACGGACGGACACACGGCTCCAGTCACCCGCCGCGGCACCCAATCCTGCGGGCTCGATCACCACGGTAGCCCGTTCCTGCTTGTCGCCCGTGTTGTACAAGGTGTAGTAAAGGTTGTTCCGGTCCCAGTATCCAAAACGCTCAAGGAAAACGGTCTTAGGCGAGACGCGAGCGAACGGAACCGGCTCCCAGCCGGCGGCATCTAACTCTTGGAGCGCCGCGACGACTTTTTTGAACTCGGCTCTGTCTCGCTCGTATTGAGCGGGCGTGGCGAAGTAGCGCTTCCAGTTTTTCCAGCCTGGCTTCTCTTCCCCGCCGATCGCCGAGATTCCTGGAAAGAACCCGTAGAACAAGCATTTCTTGAGGTAGGCAACCACTTCGTCATGAGAAACCTCGGGAACGGTCGGACCGAAACTGCTTTCCTGAAGCAGGAGGCAAACTGGTTTCTGGTAGGCTAGCGTGCGGCGAATGAGATCCCCCTCGTCCGTTCTGCCCATGTCAGGCACATTGCGGCGACCGAAGGTGCCGACCTCACAGCCCATCACGTCGGTCAGATTAGCGCAGAAACGGCAGGCCGTGGGCGAGAAGATGTTCATCAGTACGAGCTTGCCCTGGACATGAAGATTGTTGGCGGCCCAAGCCATGAAATCAGTAAAGGAGATCAATCCTAGCAGGGCGGGACGGCCAGAGCGAAGGTCACAAACCAAGGGAGACTCCGCGTCAGCGAAATGCTCCTGTCGAAAGTTGAGGTATCCATTGCCCGAGGTCACCACACTATCAATATAGATCCCATCAGCCTCGCTGAGTACTGGATCGACCTCGCACTCTTTCCAGAAAATGGCCCGATTCGGCTGCGGCAAATTGGGGTTGGTGTTGGTCTTCCACCACAGGAGTAACCCTCCATAGTTAGTTATGACCTGCCAAGCACAAGGGTTTCCATCGGCGTCGTAGGGGAGCGAATTAAGGGTGGCTTGGGCGCCGAGCCAGCGGGGACCGCTTAGCCATTTGGCAGGCGATTGTTTGTCGGCGGCCCAATCTCGAAGGAGCTTCAGCCGCTCCTCCACGGGTGGTACTTGATCGACGGCGTTGATATCCGGCAGCGGCTGGACTATTCCCGAGGGGGACGTATAGGGGAAGATAGACACTCCCAGAGCCCGTATGGATTGCCGCGTCTTGGGATCGGCAGGGAAACCTTCACCGAACCTGGCGCCGAAGTCTTCCAAATGAGGTACCGACGTTATCGACCCATCGCTCATCAACCTGAACCACATGCCGCCGCGTTGGACGCGCTTCACGAAGAGATTCGGCTGCATCTGATAGTACTTCTTGGCGGCCGCACGCAGTCCCCAGTTGCCGTCATGGCCCGATAGCAGCGTAACGAACCTCGCTCTCCCCGCGCCGATGCGCTTGGTGTCCGGGGACAACCCGATATTGACCGTCGTCAGATAGCCTTCAGCCGGATCCGCCACGAAGTTTTGCAGTCGGGGTTCATCCATGGGCGCGGCCAGAGAGATGCCAATATTCCCCTTAGTGACGGAGGTGAAGGGATATTTCGACGTGCGGCCGCCGCCGATTTCAAAAGCGTTGTCAATGGCGGGCCCGTTGGGTTCAATGCCGCGGCTCTGGCGGCCGTCGTCGTGCCACGTCCAGCCAGCCAGATTGATCGGCAGCACGTACTCGACTCGAAGACCCCGTTCGCGCATGGGATGTGAGACGTCTTGGATCACCGTTTCAACGCGGATATGGTCGGGGTGTGCAGTATACTTGATCTGGAATTCGAGACCTTCGTCGGGTAAATAGAGCTGTTGGCTATAGACGCCCGTGGCATCGTCAGCCCTGAGGGGCGCCGGCGGCACGACCAGCCTCCTCCAAAGCGAATCACAATCGATCAACTCGAGGTCGTCGAAATAGAAATCACCGTGACCGTTCCATATGCCGGCATCCACGCGAATCCGTACGCACGTGGGCGTTGTAACAAACGTGCTTTCCTTCTTGCACCACCGCCCCGGCGCCTCGGCGGCAGACTCATAAGTCTGTTTGGTGGCTGACGCCTCGTCCTTCGCTCCACTGCTCACGCCAGCCCACGACAACACGTGTCGCATCGCACCCTTGTCCCCCAGGATAATCAGTCCTTGGGCATCCAACTCTGTGGCGACTACATTTCCACCGGAGGTGCCCGCAGGGACCAGCCCCCAGGCGCTCCACCGGTAGGCACGATGGGGCTTGACGGAAATCGTGATTACTGGCGGGACGCTGCTGCCGTTGGCAGGCGGCGAATCGCTGCGCCCGACAGGCGCCGAGACTTTTCCGCAGTACCGGCCTCCTTGGGTGTGGTTGAAATCGGTAACCCGAACGGTCCCCTCGACGGGACTTCCTGATCGCGGGGCCGCGATGTCCTCTTCAAAACCTGAATTGGGAACCAAGTTAGGGGCGGAAGTAAACTCCCACACGCGCAGCGGAAACGATGCGTCCTTGAGGGGAAGCGTCTGGCCGGCGCCGCGGATTGCCTCGATCCGCCCCGACTGAGCCTCAAACTCTAAGGAAAATCCGTCCGAAGTCTTTAGTTCAACGCGCGGTGCACTCTGCGCGAGACACGTCTCCAGGGACAGCAGACCCATCACGAGCATAACGTGACGCATGGTCTTTCGCTCCTTTCTCTCTCTCATGTGAAGCCACTAGCAGGCTGTTGAAAAAGGGCGTGGATTGATTGAACGCATGACGGCGGTGGGCGTCGAATGGACATGCGCGGAGAAAAACAATCCCAGGTGAGTGTGGCCTGTCTGATTAACGTGGAGACGATGATCCCGGCGGATCATCCGATCCGAACGATCAAATGCCTGCTGGGCCAGGTGCTCGCGGAGATGGATGGACACTTCGAGGAGATGTATGCGGCGAACGGCCGGCCGTCGATTCCGCCGGAGCGCCTGCTGCTGGCGAAGGTGCTGATGGCGCTCTACTCGATCCGTTCGGAGCGGCAGTTCTGCGAGCGACTGCAATACGACCTGCTGTTTCGCTGGTTTCTGGATCTGAACCCGGACGAGCCGGCCTTTGATCATTCGACCTTCTCTCAGAACCAGGCCCGGCTCTTGCAGCACAAGGCGGCCGATCTGTTTTTCGCCGAAGTGGTCTGGCTGGCCCAGCGCAACGGCTGGATCTCGGACCAGCACTTCAGCGTCGATGTCACGCTGATCGAAGCGTGGGCCTCGTTGAAGAGCTTCAAGCCGACGGGCACGGACGATGGCCCCGGCGGAAGCAACGGCTGGACCGATTTCAAGGGAGAGCCGCGGCGCAACGATACCCACGTCTCGACGACCGACCCGGAGGCCAAGCTCGCCTGTAAAGGTCCCGGGCGCGAGGCCAAGCTGGCCTTCAGTGGCCACGCCACGATGGAGAACCGGCACGGCCTGTGCGTGCTCTTTGAGGTCCATCCGGCCGCTGGCGCCCCGGAGGCGCAAGTCGCCGTCCGCCAGATCGCCGAGTTGCAGCAGCGTGGTTTTAGCCCACGGACGGTCGGGGCTGATCGGGGTTACTGTTCCCGCGGGTTTGTCGAAGGCTTGCGCCGCCAAGGGGTGGTGCCCCATCCGGCGCCCCTGCCCGGGCGCCCCTTGGCAGTGAAAATCCGCTCGCAGGCGCATCGGCTCAGCCAGCGTTCCCGCCGCAAAATCGAGGAGATCTTCGGTTGGGCGAAGACCACGGGCTGCTTCCGAAAAAGTCGGTACCTCGGGGTGGAGCGCACGCACGCCGCCGCGCAATACGTCGTGGCGGCCTGCAACTTGATCCGGATGGCCAAACTTGCGCTGAGCCCGCCTGCGCTGGCGCGGGCCTGAGGCCCGCCACGGCCGGGGTGTGCTCGAATCAGATGAAAATCCACCCGATTGAATCGCTGAAAGGCGATCCGAGAGCAGATCCCCAACCTCAAGGGACGGCTTGGAGGCACGGATCATCGGAAAAATCGCTTCGTTCGCTCTCACCGCTTAAATCAGTGGCTTTATCAACACCCTGCTAGGGTTAGCTCATTTCTCAGGCAGCGGCACCACAGAATCGACGAGCGGCATCCAAAACGCGATACCGCGAGGCCTCGTCCCATGTGTTGCAGCCAGACGCGAAATCACAGAGACGTAGCGGGCTTTCTCGAACCGCGAAGACTTGCCAAACATGCGCCAGCGGCTCCGAGCCAGGGGGGTGACATCGACATATTGATCCGCCTTCAGCGCCACCGGTTGATCTACATCGCCGGAAGCGAGTCTCTGGTCGCGTGCGAGCACCAATGGCCCTCGCACCAATACCAGTCGTAACTTTGAGTTTTCGACCACCACCCCACAGCACATCACACATATTGGCCCACACTCCCAACAGCAACCATGGGACCGTTGCATCATCCGCCGGTCGGCCGAGTCCGACGCACTCGTGCGTTCGATCCGCAGATGCCGGTGCGGCCCGATCAACGTCCCTTGTTCGGCAGCAAGAAACATCTGTACACAGGATCGCCATGGCTATCACAGATCAAATGTTACACTGAATATGAACAGCCGGGGGTCGATAATACGGAAAATGCGCGTCGTGCCATCCGGGTACGCAGCCGCGGGCTGCAAACCACCGTTTTCAAAAATATTGCGCACGTTAAATTGGAACGTAGTCCCGACCTTGCCCCCCCACACCTTCGTGCGATAACTAACGCCTACGTCGGTATAATAATGAGCCTTATCGTATATCGGTAGACTGGGATCATAGGCGGTCATCACCGCCGGGAATGCCGGAGTGCCGTAATAGCCAATGCCTCCCTTGTCTTCCCAGCGAAGCGCTCCACTGACGCTGACGTTCTTAAGGATCCGATTGCCGGTAATTCCCGCAAGCCGGTAATTCATTATATAATTGACGCGGTATTTACGTATCGACGGCTGACTCAGCCCTTCGGTCGCCTTGAGTAGTTGCAATGGTGCCCCCAGCTGAGCGGTATAATAAGCTTGGGGGGTCGCGGTGGATCCGGGGTAAACCGAAGTCCACCATAGTTTCCCTGTGGTCGGGTCGACAATCGACTCCCACACGGGGAGCCGCTGGTCGATCCATTGGAAGACCGCTGGCGAAATCGAGGCGTTGATGACCTCTTGCTGGGCCACATTGAGTTGCATCGTCCAAAAGACCGATGGATTATAGCTCAATTCAATCTCTCTCCCCTTGCCTAACATGGAATCCGTGTTTGTAATGTTTTTATCAGGTGGTGCCATGTACTGGACCGGCAGTTGCATGATCGCCGCAACCTGCGAGTTGATCTGGTCCTGAGTCAATGTCTGACCTTGGGCAGCGGCCGCACTCGTCACCCATCCAGTCGCCAGCGTCTGCAGAGGCCAGTTCCAGCTGGTGGCCGGTCCTAGACCATATGCGTAGATGGTAAAATCGAGGATCCGCGGCCTTTGCGTAAATGACGCGCTGCTTCCGTTCGGCGTGTTTATCTGAAGATTTCGATATTGATTAACCCGAACGATCAATTTGTCACGAAAAAGACTCAGACTGAAACCCCAGTCTTCACCCCTTCCTCGTGGTTCCCCCAGAGGCTTGAGGAACAAATCCATGCCCGGTGCCGATGGCTGAAAACTGTCGGAACGGTTGGCATAGAGGCCTAGCCAGCTGAGAGGCCTAAACACAGCACCAGCGGTTCGGGTTCTACCCCAAAGCTTGGTCCAATTTCCTGGTAGGAGTTGCCCGAATGTCCGATCATCGAGATTGATTCCATCCGGCATCAGAACAGCCGTTTTCGTGCCTCGGGTATCTTGCTCGTCCATTCGAGCCCCAAAGGTTGTCACGAGCCTGTCTTTCAAGAAGAAACTCTGCAGCGTCACGCCGCGGTCCTTTCGCAGCGTGAGATATCCGGCGTCTGCACTGAAGACCACCGGCGCCACTGTCACATTGTCCGACTTGAAGCCATTCGTCGGATTGCCATAGGTCAACTTATAAGGCCCCATGTCGTAGTATACGGGGGCGTAGTCGACGTTATTCCCCGTGGCGTCGCCCACATACATTTGTTCGCCTAAAAGACGAACAACCGAGCCTCCGGCGGCGGCCAGCCCTCCATAGGCGGCTCCATCGTATCCGAGCGCCACCCCCGTCGGCATCCAACTGGCAGGGCCGGACGTGATCCTCGGCACGTATTGGATGGTTTCGGATCGCATTTTCTTGTATTCATAATATCCGGATAGTCGCTGCAGACCTAGCCATCGGGCAAAACCTCTTGCTTGGCGCAAATTGAGCTGGTAAGCTATCTGGGCCCGGTAGGTGTTCAGGAATGCTGGGGAACTTACCCAAGGCGAGCCGACCCACGCAAAGAGATAGGGACGCAGAAAGTTTGGATTTGGTGTCCCATTCAAGTTCTTCTCGTTCACATCGATAGTAAGCAGAGCATTTGTGGCACCGTTGGCCCCTGGCGCACCGACCACCGAGTGGGCCAGCTTATCGTTGTGCTCGCCGAACCAGCCCAACTGGAAGTCCAAGGACTGCCGCTGGGTCTTAAAGACGTTTTGCTCCAGCAACACGGTAGACAGATCATCGGCCTCATTGAAATAGTTGGGCGAGGCCGTATTGATCGACGAATAATCATAGATGGCCTTGCTGCTCACCCCCCGCTCGTAGATAGTACCGATGAGAGACTGGTTGACATAGGTCTGATCTGTGATTGGCACCATCAGCGAATTGAGCATGGTGACAGAGCTCGAGGCGGTCGTGAACGTTACGCCCGCCACATTCTGATTGGGAGTATTGCTGCTGGTGTAGTAGGGTACGGCCAAACTCGGCGAACCATAGGGGTCAGTGGACATGATTGGCATGGGCCCAGCTCCCCATGTTTCCCCGCTCGTTTGGAAAAGTGTACCCGCCCCCGTCCCGACAACAACGCCGCCGACCTTTCTCTGTCCCGTCGTCGGATCCCACGTGGGCCTACCATTCTTGATCCATGGCGTAATGTAATCATAAGGCGTTAGCGAATTAGGACGATTGCCGTAAGCATTATAGTGAGTATAGGATGCAGTGATTAGCGTCGATTTGAATGGATGGTAGCTGATCATACCGTTAATCCGTTTGCTATCTACGCCGGACGGACGCCGTTCGAAACCGTCATGCTGGACTGCCATGCTAGCTCGAATTGCCAATACGTCTTGCTTCAGGATCTGATTAACGTCCAGAGTTGTGCGATAGCCGTCAACGCTGTCATACCGTGCCGTGACTTGCGCCTTGTTGCGGCTGAGATTGGCCGAGGACGGCACCGCGTTGACGCTGCCGGCGACCCCGCCGATGCCAAACACACTGGAGTTCGGACCGCGATTGACCTCGAGTGCGTCGATGTTGAGCGGATCGATGGGCACGCGTCCGCTGGTCTCGAAGCCTCCTAGGAAAATGGTCGCCGCTCCCAAGCCGCGAATGCGGTTGGCGGACTGCGGGTTCAGGGACGCCGCGTCCGTTGGAATGCCCTGCGCATTTACCGTGGCGTTGGTGTAGTTGCCCGTTCCTTCTGTGCTTACTTGGTAATTGAAGATGTCGTTGATGTCGAGCAATGCGAAATCCCTCATTTGCTGTTTTGTGATGATCGAGACCGAGGCACCGAGATCTGCGATGTCTGAGTTCAGGCGCGTGCCCGATAGCGTGTTCGAGGCATAGTAGCCTGTATTTGATGCGTTCACTATAAATGGCGAAAGCTTCACAATTTCTTCCTCGGCGGAAGGCGTTGACGAGGGACTCGTCCCCGTGGACGTCTCGGGTGTGGATTGGGCGAGAAGGAGGACGACAGGCATTGCGACCGCAGCTCCCCATAGGAGGAGTTTTGCGAACTGGGTTCTCATAGTTATTTTCGGGCATTCTTCCCGAATTAATTGTTGGGTATTGGGTGTTAACTGAAGAAATCAGCTAAAAAGCTCTTCAATCAGGAAATCGTATACCCGGCTACCGGTGCTGCGGACTCATACGCTTTGATGAGCTGGGGCGATTCATATGACTTATTGCTGATCATCTAATGAAATTTGATGACTAAACAATTTAGCACTAATGCAAGGAACCCGTTCATTTCTGTTAGCACCAGATAATATCCGGTGATATGATGGATGCATAAATGATCATGCTTGATCATGTCAATGGTTTTTTGAGGGTACTTACCTCACGGCGTCGGCCACGACCTACAGTGTGCCCGGCAATGGCGGAGGATTATCCGCGGGCGCTGATGGAACCACGGCGTGTCTTCAAACCCCAAACCTGAGCCAGTCGAGCACGGCCAATAACAGGAAACCCAGATAATGGTCGGCGAGCTTTTCATAACGAGTGGCGATGCGACGGTAGCGTTTGATCCGGGCGAAGAAGTTTTCGACCGTGTGGCGCTGCCGGTAGAGTCGGCGGCTGAACTGGCTGGGCCAGCGCCGGCCCGACCGGGGTGGGATGCAGGCCCGCACACCCTGATCGTGCAGCCGCTGGCGAAAGTCGTCTGCGTCGAATCCGCCGTCGGCGAGCAACCAGCAGTCGCGCAGGCTCGGCAGGAACGGGGCGCAGGCGAGCAAGTCGTGCTGCGGGCCGGGCCCCACCGCCAGTTGCACGGGCCGGCCCAGCGCGTCGACTGTGGCGGCCACCTTGCAGTTGAGGCCGCCCTGGATCCGACCCATCGCTTGGCCCGCTTGGCCGCCAGTCGGATTAGCGCCGTCAGCGTGGACCTTGACGTGCGAGCCGTCCAAGCTGCGGATCTGGCCCTAAGCCAAAAGCTGAGGTGTGCCGCGCAAGCATTTTCTTGAGGATTTAAGCGACGAGCTGAGCGAGAGGAGAACGGCGCTGTTTGAGGGCGGCGAGGTAGTGCTGCTCGTCGTAAAGACGGTGGTCGTGCCAGCAGCGCCACAGGACACGGATCCATTTGAAGGCGAGCGCGCGGAGGATGGCGTGGTGCGCTTTGCCGGCTTGGCGTTGCTGGTCGTAATAGGCGTGGGCCCATCCGCAGTAAACGACGGTCTGTCCCGCCCATTCGACGAAGCTTTGACGCAGGAAGGTGGGCGCCTGCCAGCGCCAGTGGATCCACTCCTGGCGTCCGCTTTTCTCCTTTACCGGCGCAACGCCGGCATATTTTTGCAGGCTGCTCGCGTTGGGATAGCGCTCCCGCCGATCGCCGAAGGCGACGAGCAGGCGCGGCGCCAGGGTTGCCCCGGCTCCGGGCAGTTGCCGGAAGAACTCCGCCTCGGGATGCGCGGCGAAGACGGTCGCGATGCGCTCGGTGAACGTCGTGAGATGGGTCTGCTGGACGCGCAGCAAGGCGACGAGCAGGCGCACCTGCAAGATCGCCGGTTCGATCACCGCCCGGTCGGTGGTGAAGGGCCGCGCCCGGGCTAGTAACGCCACGCGTTCCGCGATCCGTTCGGGCCGGCGCACATTATGCCGGGCATAGAAGGCGCGCACGCTGGCCGGCTGCGCCTTTTTCGCCTGTTGCAGTTCGGGCCAGCGGGAGAGGAAGTCCAAGGCCAGCGGACTGGCCAGTTCGTCGCCAAGCAGGGTCAACGCCTGCGGGTAATATCCTTTGAGCACACTACGCAGTTGATTGGTCAACTGGGTGCGCTGGTCGACCGCCGAGCGCCGGGCCGCGACCAGAGCCGCCAGTTCGCGGGTCTGCGCCCCCGTCCAGCTCGAGCCGCGTGAGCTGGTCGCGGTGCTGCTCCAAGAGCGTGAGGAGCACCCGCGCATCGGGCCCGTCGTCCTTCGTCCCACAAAGGGTGAACGCCCGGCGGAACCGCGCGCTGGTCGCCGGGTTTACCGGATAGATTTCCAGGGCGGGATGTTCCGCCAGGGCGTGCAACAGCGCGTTGCGGCCGGCTTCGACGGCGAGAGCAATTTTACGCCCCCCGCAGCGTTGTTCGAGGGCGTCGAGCCAAGCATGCAAGGCCTCTGCGGTGGCGGCGATGGTTCCGGTCTCGATCGAGTCTGCCGCGGTCATCCGCAGCGCGAACGCATGTTCCTTATCACCCCAATCCAGGCCCAGCAGGGCCGCATCGTTATCGTAGTTCATGACGTGTTTTGGTTGGCGGGCGCGGACTGCAGATCGTATGGTGCGAGGCGTGGTGACGCCGGCAGCTGAGTGTGCATGGCCGAACCCGACTGTCCGGTCGCGGGCGAAACTTGGCTCAGATTCCTCGTAAGAAAGGACTCATCGTTCGTTTCCGCGACCGGCAGTAAATTACGCCGCTGGCGCCTGCGGCGCCAAGCCGCCGCCGCGGACTTGTTCACCCCGGGATCTCTCCCGTCCTGTCCACGTCCGAGCTCCTGGGGTGAACAAGTCCGGTCATCCCATACGGGCACAATGCGCTTGGGCACAGGCATATTATCAAGCGCACAAGAACAAGGGCCAGTCGCACGCTTGTGCCCTTCGCTGTCTGGAGCAGCGCTGGCTCAAAATCCTCTGGACCATGTGGCAATCACGAACCCCTACGACGAGGCCCTCCACACCCGCAATCAGACTCAGCACGGTTCTTGGGTCTTGGCACTGACCGCGCAAAAAAAGCCTGCATGAAAAAAGACTCTCAAACACAGAGAACATCTTTCTTTCAGGCCCAGACCGACTCTTCAAGCGGCTCGAATTCCCGGGATCACGTCAGGCGTTCAGCAACTTGAAGCAAATTTGGCGATTGACTATTTTTATCATTGAATAGCTCATATCACATGCAGAATGCATCATTAATGGTGGCTAATTGTCTAATGATGCACATGACAACTCATTAGAATATCAATGATATCCAGCGAAATCTAGCAATGGCCGTCTGCGGTCGTCATGGGGCCCCTACATTCCACCAGTATGAATCTGAGAAATGCCCCCAAAGAATTGGAGGTGCGTGATCCCGTAAGACTCGCATGCACTTGGAGCCGCATCCTGCTTTGCGCGCTGGGCATCAGCGCGACGGGATTGGCCGGCGTGGCACGTTCGGCCGAAGCCGAGCTAACGAAGACCATTTTGGATATCGCCGGGGGTTGGAAGGTTTCGTTCGATCCGGTCGCTTCGACCTTGGAATGCCGGCACGAGAGCTTGGGGGTCTGTTTAAGCGGGCCGCTTTTGTTCACTGCGATCCGCGACGGCAAGCGGTTGGCGTGGAGCGTCGAGTTTTCGCGCGACTTGGTGGCGGGGCGTCTGGCCTTAGTGGACGAACGCAAGGATGTGCAGGGTTATGTGGCCTTGGTCGGCGATTCGCTTCGAATGTCGTTAACGCTGGTGCAGCGGCCCCCGCAGAACTATGGTGGAGAACTGCGGTTTACGCCTGCGGTGAGCTTTGGTGAAAAGGCTTTTGCCTGTCGCACTCGCTTCGGCCAAAGCGCTGTTGTGCAAATGGCGTCCGGTCCGGCCGACAGTCGCCTGAACGATTCGCTGTTCGACGCCGAACACGACATGCTGCTGCGATTCACCGGACAGGACGTCGTGATTAACACGGAACCGGCGGCAGCCGGCAGGCCGATCCACTTTCAGGCCAGCCTGGGCGCGGACGTGGCCCAATCGGACACCTCGACGATCACGGTGGAGTTGATGCCCGACTATTATCGGTCGCGCTATGCGCCCTATTATCGGTTGATCGATCGCAAGCGGTGTCCTTCGGCTCCCACGGGATGGATGGCTTGGAACGTCTACTTCGACGCGGCCACCGAAGACGACAATTTGGCCGAGGCCCGGGTGGGCGCGAAGTTCCTCAAGCCGTACGGTCTGGAATTCTGGTCGGTTGAGTCCTGGCAGGAAAACTCGCCGCGGCTGCCGGTCAAGAATTTCCACAACCTGACAATGCGTTCTTCGCTGGAGAAGTTTCCGCACGGCATGAAGTGGCTGGCGGACCAGATTCGCGCGTTGGGGCTCCGGCCGGGGCTGTGGACCGTCTCGTTCGGCACTGGCGATGAGGCCTTCTACCAGGCCCATCGCGACTGGTTCTTGCATCATCCCGACGGCCGCCCGATGACCAATTGGAACGGGCGATTTGTGCTCGACCCGTCGCAGGCCGCGGTCCGCCAGTATACCGAAGAGACGTATCGTAAGATGGCGACGGAGTGGGGCTACGAGTTCTTCAAGAGCGATGGGATGTCCGATTCGGCCCATTTCTTTGAGCGGCCGGAAGTCCGGGCGGCGTTCCACGAGCCCTGCGAGGATCCCTACGGAAAGTGGATCGAGTCGCTGCGACGAGGCATCGGGCCGGACCGCGTGTTATTGGCTTGCCAAGGGCACTACACGGGGCCGGATATTGCCTGGTGCGATGCAGGCCGCATCGACGGCGACTTAGTGCGCTTCCCGAAGCCGCCGGATTGGATGAGTTACCTGCGCCAAGCCCAGGCCACGCAGCGTCAGCTCTTCGTCAACAATATCGTTTGGTACAACGATCCGGACACGCTGATGGTGGGCGACTTCTCTTCGCTGGATACGGCTCGGCTGGCGACCACGGTCGTGGCGTTGCCGGGCCAACTGACGTTCTTTGGCGACAAGTTAACCCAGCTTTCGCCCGAGCGGATGCGGCTGTTGCAGCAAACGCTGCCGGTGTGCGACGTGCATCCTTTGGATCTTGCGCCGTTGGGCGAGTTGGCGCCGGTGTGGGACCTCAAGGTGCGCCGGACGTTCGGCAGTTGGGACGTGGTCTCGCTGTTCAACTGGGGCGAGGAGCCGCGGACGCTTCGGGTGACCTTCGCCGACCTTGGTTTGGACAGCAAAGCGGATTACCTATTGTATGACTTCTGGAGCCAGAAACTTATCGGTTCTCGGCAGGGTGAGATGGAGCTGCGCGTCGAGCCGCACTCGAATCGGCTCTTGGCCGTGCATGCGCGTCTGGATCGGCCGCAGTTGGTGTCGACCGACCGACACATCTCGCAGGGCGGCGTGGAATTGACCGACGCGAGCTGGAACGCCGAGGAGTCCGAGCTGGACTGCATGTTCAAGTTGGTGGCAAACGACCGGCTCACGGCCTTCTTCCACGTACCGGCGTCGTTCGTGTTGG
>Ga0187850_10002312_pt1 | contig 17907 bp, 16 predicted proteins | sample June2016WEW_4_15_FD_132436 | JGI IMG/M metagenome (GOLD analysis project Ga0187850, IMG submission 132436) | Peatland microbial communities from SPRUCE experiment site at the Marcell Experimental Forest, Minnesota, USA - June2016WEW_4_150 | ecosystem: Environmental > Terrestrial > Soil >... | reverse complement strand
CCATGGCGTAGATGACCCGGCCCAGCACAGTGTATTTCAGGATCACCCAGGTGACGAGGATCACGCCGACGAGCACGAGGAAGAACACCGACAGGCCGTACGTGCTCCCATCGGCACGGTGGAGCGAGAGGATGTCGGCAAGACCGAATCCCTTGAAGCAGTTGGGGAGCTGGCCCGCATTGATCGCCTTGGTCCCGACGAACTCCAGCATCGCCCCGTGGAAGATGTTCATCGTGCCCAGGGTGACGATGAAGGTGGGGACCTTGAAGAAGGAGATGAAGAAGGCGTTCACCGCGCCGAAGGCGATCCCGATGGCGCTGGAGATCGCGAAGGCGAGCCAGAGGTTGTCGACGCCCAGGGCAATGATCGCGTTCACCGTGATGTACTGCGCCACGATGGCTACCGCGGGGAAGGAAATGTCGATTCCGCCCGACAGCAGCACGACGAAGAAGCCCACCGCGAGGATGGCCATGCCGGCGCTCGAGCGGATGAGGTCGAACATGTTCTCCACGGTCAGGAACGCGGGGTTCACGATCGTGATGGCCAGGGAGAAAACGACGATCACCAGGAGCAGGTAGAACTCGTTGCGCCGCAGCAGACCCGCGGTCACCGCAGGTGACATTCGCGTTCTCATGAGCGCGCCACCCCATGCTCGAGTTTTCCGCTGACCAAGGAGAGCATCTCAGCCTCCCCGACGGCGGCGGCGTCAGGGACCTCCTTTTCCAGCCGGCCTTCCCGCATCACCAGCACGCGGTTGCAGCTGTGCAGGATCTCGGGGATCTCGTCGGAGATCACCACGATGGCGATTCCCTGTTCGGCGAGGGCCCGGATGATCTCGTGGATGTTGCTCTTGGACGCGACGTCGATGCCGATTGTCGGGCCGTCCAGGATGAAGACCTTCGGCTTCGTGGCCAGCCACTTCGCGAGGACCACCCTCTGCTGGTTGCCCCCGGAAAGGCTCCAGGCGCGCACCCGTACCGAGGGGGCCTTGATCTTCAGATCATCGAGCCACCCCTCCTCGGTTTTTCTCATGCGGCCGGGATCGAGCAGCCGCAGGAACCCGAGAAGCTTCTTCAGCACCGTGATCACGATATTGTCCCCGATGGACTGGCTGATGAACAGCCCTTGCGTGAGCCGGTCCTCGGGCAGATACCCGATGCCGAGTCTCACCGCGTCCTCGGAGGAGCGGATGCGGACGGGTTTCCCGCCCAGGAGGATCTCCCCGGAGTCCGGCGGATTGAGGCCGAACAGGGCCAGCGCCAGCTCGGTACGGCCCGAACCGATGAGGCCCGTGAGCCCGAGGATCTCGCCCGCCCACAGGGAGAAGCTCACGTTGTGGAAGTGGCCGCGCCGGCTCAGGTTCCGTACCTCGAGGAGCGGAGCCTGCTGCTGCTTCTCCCGGGGGAAACGGTACGGAGTGTACTGGATGTTCCGCCCCGTCATGAGGAAGGTGAGCTTCTGGTCGTCCAGCTCGCTCGCGGGGAAATCACCGACCGCCTTCCCATCGCGGAGGATCGTCACGACCTCCGCGATCTCGAAGACCTCGCTCAACTTGTGGCTGATGAAGAGGGTGGAGATCCCCTTCTGTTTCAGCCGGGCAATCACGGAGAAGAGGTGGTCCACGTCCTGCCGGGTGATTGCCGATGTCGGCTCGTCCATGATGATGAGCTTCGCGCCCTGGGTGAGGCTGCGTGTGATTGCGACGACCTGGCGCTTCGCCACCGACAGGTTCTGCACGAGTGAGTCCAGGTCGATATCTTCCTCGATCTCCGCAAGGCCCCTAGCCGCAATGGCCCGCACCTCCGCCCAGTTCACGAAGCTCGCCCGGCGCTCGACGAACTGGTTGAGAGAGATGTTCTCCGCCACCGTCACGTTGGGATACAGGGAGAGGTCCTGGTAGATGATCTGGATCCCCTCGCGGATGGCATCGATGGCCTGCAGGTGCTCGTGCACCCGGCCGTTGATGACGATCTGCCCGGAATCGGGAGTCACCACGCCGCCGATGCACTTGATGAGCGTGGACTTGCCCGAGCCGTTCTCACCGACGAGGCAATGCACTTCTCCGGCGCCGATGGAAAGGCTCACCTCGTTGAGTGCCTGCACGCCTTCGTACGCCTTGGAGACTCGGCGCACCTCGAGGAACACGTCTGCCATGCTTCCCCCAGGAAAAAAAACGGGTTGACCGGATACTCGCACGAGAATGCGGCACCGATCAACCCGCGATTCTACGGAAGAGACGAACTACAGCTTGTACTTGCCGTCGGGATTGACCCAGTCCTTCAGGTTGTCCTTGTTCACGTCCACCCATGCGGCGCCGTAGATGACCGGCACGCCGGAGGCGTTGTTCTTGAGCGTGACCTTCTCGTACCCGGGCTTGCCCATGTTCATGCCTTCGGTGACCTTGTTTCCCTTCAGCAACTCATAGGCGGCGCGCGCCGTGACGTAGCCGGCGTCCGCAGGGACCCAGAAATGAATGGAAATGACCGCGCCGCTCTTGATGTAGTCGCCGGCGACGGACGGGAGGCAGGTGCCGAACGCGGCGACCTTGCCGATGAGGCCCTTCTCCGTGATGGCCTGACCCGCACCGGGGACCGTTGTCATGGCGCTTCCCATGATGGCCTTCAAGTCGGGGTAGGTCTTCAGCAGCTCGAGGCTCTTGTCGTGCGAGATCTGCTGGTTCTCCTGCTCTTCAAGACGGTCAGTTGCCGTTTTCAGGCCGGGGTACATGGCCTGGGCCTGCGCGATCTCTCCGTCGACCCACTGGTTGTGCGTCGTAGAGGTGAGGTGCCCGACGAAGGGCTGCCACATACCGCTGTTGCCCATCCACTTCGCCATGACGTCCATCATGTGCTTGCCATAGGCGGTGTTGTCGAACGCCTCGACATCGTAGCTGACCTGCTGCTGGACGGAAGCCTCGTGGGTAAGGGTGACGATGCCCGCGTCGTTGGCCCTCTTGAAAACCGACACAAGCGATGCCGGATCGTTGGGAACTGCGAGGATCGCGTTCACGCCCTTGGCGGTCAGGTCCTCGATGATCTTCGCCTGGACCGCGGGGTCCGCCGTGGCGCCGCCGGTCTGCGAGGCGGTGATGTCGGGATGGTCCTTGCCGAAAGCCGTGATGCCGGTCCGCATGTTGTCGAACCACGCGACGCCTTCGAGCTTCACCACCATGACGATGCTCTTCTGCTTGCCGCCGGCTGCACCGCCCTTTTCGCCGCCGCCCGAAGCGAACGACAGGGTGGAAATGAAGAGAAGCGATGCGAGAATGACAAGGAATCTCTTCATACAAAAGCCTCCTTCTTCTGAGTTTTCGAGGGAAACGCGCCGCCCAACCGGGCGTATCGTCGCCCTTCGTCAGGACCGAATTATCAGCCCGTTTCGACTAATTGTCAAGCTTAATATTAGCTAAAGTATTCTTCTCATTCATGCTAAAAAAGGGGGATAGTTTGCCGGAAACAGAGCGGTACAGTAAGAGACTAAAGTGTGATATACTTGTAATGTTTTATATCATAATTATATATGTAAATATCTGTCTCGTCGAAACGACTAAAATATAGTTTGTCTTTAATTAAAGATGTGTGGTATAAACGATACATGAACATCGAAAGTATCGCGAAGAAAGCCGGCGTGTCGGCCGCGACCGTTTCTCTTGCGCTGAACAATCGCCAGGGGGTAAGCGAGAGGACTCGCGAGCGAATCCTTGGAATCGTGAGGGAAGTGGGCTACAAAAAACGCCCCTCCCGCGCCCTGATGCGCGGCACCGTGCAGTTCCTCAAGCTGATCAGGCACGGGCACACTCTGAACGAAAATCACAACGTGTTCATTTCCGATTACATCGACGGGATCACGCACAAAGCCAAGGACTTGCAGCTGCGCGTCGAGTTCTCTTCCGCCACGGGCAGCACGACGATCAACGACATCGCCTACCAGATGGACCAGCAGGACGTGGCCGGTTTTCTCGTCCTGGGAACGGAACTTTCGGCGGACGAGGTCCACAGCATCGCCTCCACGCAGAGACCGGTGGTCTTCCTCGACACCATCTACGATTTCCTGCCGTACGACTTCGTGGACATGAACAACCTCGATTCGGTCTATCTTGCCGTGTCGCGGCTCGTGCAGACCGGGCACCGGACAATCGGAATGGTGACCTCCCCCGTAAACGTGGTGAACTTTCGAATCCGGGAGGAGGGATTCAGGAAATCGCTTGCGGCAATGGGACGGTTCGTCGACGAAGAGCTCATCTTTCCCGTCGACTCGACCTACGAGGGCGCATACCGTGATTTTTCCGCGCTGCTGTCCTCGGGGAGACGGCTTCCCGAAGGGCTGTTCTGCTGCAATGACATCGTCTGCCTGGGAGTTGCACGCGCGCTCAGGGAGGCGGGCTGCCGGGTGCCCGTGGACATCTCGCTGATCGGCTTCGACAATCTTCCCGCATCCGCTCACAGCGACCCGCCCCTCACCACGATTCGCGTGTCGAACAAGGAGATCGGCTCGGCAGCCATACTATTGTTGAAGGAGAGGATAGAAAACCCCGAGAAGCCCAGCTCGAAGGTGATGATCGCAGGGCAGCTGGTTGACCGGCAGAGCGTCCGGCCTGACAGCGCAGGGGCCGTCGAACAGGGCAGCCGTTGACAATTCAAACCGCGGCGGTACAATTCCCGCGTCGCACGGCGGCGGCGTACCTCACCAGCGGTACAACAGTATCAAGGAGACGTCATGAAGAAGTTCATCAATGAGCCGAAGCAGTTTGTCGACGAGATGCTCGAGGGCATCCTGCTTGCTCACCCGGACCAGCTGGCCTTCGCGGCGGGTGACCGCCGCTGCATCGTGCGCGCGGGCTCACCGATTAAGGGCAAGGTGGGGATCGCCACCGGGGGGGGCTCGGGTCACCTGCCCCTGTTCCTCGGCTACGTCGGCCAGGGCATGCTGGACGGCTGCTCGGTAGGCGGAGTATTTCAGTCCCCCAGCGCCGAGCAGATGCACAACGTCACCAGGGCGATCAGCGGCGGAGCCGGCGTCCTCTACATCTACGGCAACTACGGCGGCGACATCATGAACTTCGACATGGCCCGGGACATGGCCGCCATGGACGAGATCCTTGTCGAGCAGGTCGTGGGGGCGGAGGACGTGGCCTCAGCGCCGAAGGGGCAGGAGGGCAAGCGCCGGGGAGTGGCGGGAATCTTCTTCTTATACAAGTGTGCCGGTGCCATGGCCGACACCCTTGCCCCGCTGTCGGAGGTGAAACGCATCGCGGAGAAGGCGGGAGCCAACGTGCGGACGATGGGCGTCGCCCTCTCCCCGAACATCGTCCCGGAGGTCGGCACGCCGCAGTTCTCCCTCGGCGAGAACGAGATGGAGATCGGGATGGGCATCCACGGGGAGCCAGGCATCCGCCGCGGCCCGCTGAAGAAGGTGGACGCCATCGTGGAGGAAATGATGGGGCCCGTGTTGAGCGACCTTCCCTTCCCGTCCGGCTCCGAAGTGGCCGTGCTCATCAACGGGCTGGGAGCCACCCCGAAGGAAGAGCTGTACCTCATCTATCGCAAGGTCGGGCTCATCTTGAAGGAGAAGAAGATCTCCGTGTTCCACGTCTACGTCGGTGAGTTCGCCACCTCGCTCGAGATGGCAGGAGCGTCCATCTCTCTCCTGAAGCTGGACGACGAGCTGAAGAAGCTGCTCGCCCGGCCGGCGCGCACGGCCTTCTTCGAGCAGGTGCAGCTTCAGGCATGAACTCCCTCGGAGTCCAGGACATCAGGGCGATCGTCTCGGGCATCGCCGTCCTCATGACGGAGAAGAAAGAGGAGCTCATCCGGCTGGATGGCGCGATGGGGGACGGCGACCTCGGCCTGACGATGGAAAAGGGTTTCTCCGCGGCGCGCGAAGAAGCCGGGAAGGTCGACGAACCCGACCTGGGCAAGTACCTCATGAAGATCGGCATGGCGATCGCCCGCGCCGCGCCCTCGACGATGGGCACCCTTGTCGCCACCGGTTTCATGTCCGGGGGCAAGGCAGTAGCGGACGCTTCCGGGCTGGGCGGCAGGGAGATGGCGGCGTTCTTCGAGGCGTTCACGGCCGGGATCATGCAGCGCGGAAAATCGAAACCGGGTGAAAAGACAATCGTGGACGTTCTTCTTCCCGCCTCCCAGGCCCTCGCTGCGGCGGTGTCTTCCGGGGCCGATCTGCCCGAGGCATTCCGAAGGCTCCGGGCTGCCGCAGCGGAGGGCCGAGAGCAGGCAAAGGAGATGATCGCCCAGCACGGCCGGCTTGCCTACTACCAGGAGCAGTCGAAGGGCCGTGACGACCCCGGCGCGGTGGCGTGCATGTACATCCTCCAGGGATTCTGCGACCACATCTCCGGGCCGGCATGATCGAAGCGGACAGCCTGGTCAAGCGGTACGGCCCCTTCGAGGCGGTGAAGGGGGTCTCCTTCCGCGTCGAGAAGGGCCAGGTCATCGGCCTGCTCGGTCCCAACGGCGCCGGCAAGACATCGATTATGCGCATCCTCACCTGCTACCATTTCCCCACAACGGGGACGGCGCGCGTGAATGAGCACGACGTGATCACCCATCCCCACCTCGTCCGGCAGGCAGTCGGATACCTGCCGGAGAATGCCCCCCTGTACGACGACATGAAGGTGCGCGAATATCTCTCGTTCATCGCGGATGTGAGGGGTCTCTCAGGTGCCCGGCGGGCCCAGCGGATTGGGCTGGTCGTCGATTCCTGCGGTCTTGCAGAAGTGTTTTCGCGCGAGATCAGGCATCTCTCGAAAGGCTACCGTCAGAGGGTGGGCCTGGCGCAGGCCATCCTGCACGATCCTGCCGTCCTCGTCATGGACGAGCCGACCTCCGGCCTGGACCCCAACCAGATCGTGGAGATCAGGGCTCTCATCCGGGACCTGGGCAGAGAGAAGACGGTGATCCTCTCCACGCACATCCTGCAGGAGGTGGAGGCCCTGTGCCGCCGAGTGCTCATCATGAATGCGGGAAGGCTCATCGCGCAGGGAACCCCGGAGGAAATCGCACGGGGCATGCAGGAAGGGATGGTGCTCAGCGTTTCCTTGAAAGGCTCGTTGGAGGATTCGGAGGCCCGGTCCCTGGAATCCCTCGAAGGGGTCCGGGCCGTCGGGGCGGTGCGGCGGCTGCCGGAGGGCAGGGTGGAGGTGGATCTCGACGTCGCTCCCGGGATGGATCCCTCCGAGGCGGTGTACGACTGGGCCGTGGCCCACGGGTGCAAGATCCTCGGGATGAGAACCGAAAAAACCCGACTCGAGGACCTTTTTGCCCGGCTCACGGGCGGGGGACGCGATGCATAGGATCGCGGCGATTGCGCGGCGCGAGCTCCGCGCGTACTTTACCACGCCTGTCGCCTTCATCGTGGTGGTCTTCTTCCTCGTGGTGACGGCAGCCTGGTTCTTCTTCGCCCAGCAGTTCTTCGCGCAGGACACGGCGTCGCTCCGCGGCTACTTCTCCCTGTGGCCCATCGTGTTCATCCTGCTCCTGCCGGCGCTCACGATGCGGAGCTGGGCCGAGGAGCGCCGGCAGGGAACCGCGGAGATCCTCCTCACCCTGCCGGTGCGCGAGAGGGAGCTCGTCGCGGGAAAATTCGCCGCCGCGTGCGCCCTCCTCCTCGTGCTCGTCGTCCTCACCCTTCCGCTTCCGTTGTCGGTGCTGCCGTTCGGCGCATTCGAGCCGGGTCAGATCGCCATGGAGTACCTGGGCGTCCTGCTCCTGGGGTGCGCCGGTATCGCCGCCGGGCAGTTCGTCTCCGCCCTCTCGGCAAACCAGATATCCGCGTTCCTCTTCGGTGTCGCCTTCATGCTCGTCATCACGATGATCGGGCAGATCCCCTCCGTGGCCGTGCTGCCGGGCTGGCTCGCGGCTGCCTTCTCGTGGGTTTCCTTCGATTTTCACTTCGACAGCTTCGGCAAGGGAGTGCTCGACACCCGGGATGTCCTGTACTTCGTCGTGCTCACCTCGATGTTCCTCTATTTCACCACGAAGGTGCTCTTCGTGCGGCGTTTCCGATAGGGGCAGAGATGGAACGGAAGGCGCGCGAAATACTCGTGATGCTCCTCGTGGCCGTGTGCTTCGCGCTCGTCCTGGCCGACGGGTCTCGCTGGTTCCTGCGCCTGGACCTCACGCGGAGCAGGGCCTGGTCGATTTCCCCGGTGTCGAAGGACATCCTGCGGGGGATACAAGACCAGGTTCACGTCACCTACTTCCTCAGCGACACGCTTCGCTCCCTATCTCCGTCCCCGGGCCGGGTCATTGATCTCTTACAGGAGTACGCGTCCGAATCCCGGGGCAGGGTCGTCGTGACGGTCGTGGACCCCGAGAAGACGGGGCAGGGGGAGAGCGCCCGGCGATTCGGAATCCTCCCCCAGCAGATCCAGGTCATCCAGCAGAATGAGCAGCGCACGGCCGATGTCTACTCGGGCATCGCCATCGATTATCTGGACCGCTACACCTCGCTCCCCGCTGTCTTCACGCCGGACGGCCTGGAGTATTCCCTGAGCTTTGCTGTGCGGAAGGTGCTCGCCGGCCGGCGGCTCGTCGTGGGCGTGATAGTCGGGGAACCGGGCAAGTCGCTTCGGAATGACTTCGACACCCTGCAGACCGGGCTCGCGCGCGATTATTCCCTGCACGAGTACCTCCCCGGAGACCCGATCCCTCCCGAGGTGGACGTGCTGGTCGTAATGGGGGGAATGCAGTGGGGCGAGCAGGAGCTTCGCCCCCTGGACACGTACATCGTGAGCGGGGGAAAGGTGCTTTTTGCCGTCAAGGGCCTGCATGTGCAGACGGCGAACATGTTCACCGCTCAACCGGTCGGAGCATCTCCTCTTCTCGACATGATCGAATCCTACGGGGTGCAGGTGGGCCGGGACATGGTCCTTGATTCCGCGGCCCGTGACTACCGGCTCCCCCAGCAGAGACCCAACGGCCAGATCGGCTGGGAGACGATCGGCAGGTATCCCCCGTGGGTTTCCATCCAGGGGCCCGACGTCTCCTCCGAGAACCCGATCACTTCGCATTTCACGGGACTGGACCTGCTGTGGCCGGTCGCGCTGTCTCCCGTGCCGCGCGGCGGCGTGCACGCGGAGCCGCTCGTCAAGACGACAGGGTCGGCGTGGGAGCAGAGAGCGCCCTACGTCGTGGACCCGTACAAGGTTCCCCAGCAGGGGATGACGCCGGGGCAATTCTCGCTTGCCTTTGCGCTCACCGGCATTTTCCCCGCTTTCTTTCCCGCCGCCGCGCGGCAGAGCGTCCCGACTCGGATGATCGTCGTCGGCGACGACGATTTCCTCACGGACGTCATGCAGTTTTCAGACAGCCTTTCGAACGTCCTGTTCGTGGAAAACGCTGTCCTGTGGCTCTCCGGGAACTCCGACCTGCTCTCCATCAAGACACGGGCCGCCGCGGCGGGGAAGCTGGATCGGATCCAGGATCCCGGCGTGCGGCCACGGCTCGTGCTCATTGCGCAGGTCCTGAACGTCGTGGTCATCCCCCTTGCCGTCGTGCTCTTCGGCCTCCTCCGGTGGATGCGTCGGAAGGAGAAGGGCGCATCATGAGCTTTCGCGCACGCCTGCTGACGCTCTGCGGGGTTCTGACCGGACTGCTCGCCCTGCTCGTCCTCGGGATCCTTTTCTCACCGGACCGCGTCCAGGCCAGGACGTCGGGCCAGCCCCTCCTGACGGGCGTCAGCGTGCAGAAGATCGACGGCATCGACATCATCGTAAAAGGAGAAACAAAGGTCCTCCTGCGAAAGACCGCGAGGGGCTGGGATACCCCGTCGGGCGCGCGCGTGTACCCCGCCTCGGCAGACAGGATCACGACCTTCCTCCGCACCGTCACGGGACTCACGCGGACCAGCCTCGTGAGCAGTGATGCCCGGCACCTCTCCGAGCTCGGTCTGTCCACGGACGCGGCCCGGCTCCTCAATCTCCACCAGGCCGGGGCGCCCGACGTCGGGCTGCTGGTGGGCAAGCGGGGACCCAGCGGGGATGCTGACTATGTCCAGGTGCCGGGACAGGAGTCGGTGTACCTCGCGCGGGGTTCCCTCGCATTTTTCCTGGCCCAGGATCCTTCCTATTGGTACGAGCTGCACGTGCTGCCCGAGGACGTGCAGGGCACGACGATTGCGGCCATCACGGTGAGCGGAAGCCTCAGGATGGACGATTCGGGCGCGAACGTGCTGCGCGAAAGCTACACACTGAAGAGGCCCTCGGCGGAGAAGCAGGACCAGTGGGTGGTCGGAAGCCCCGAGAGGCCCGCGGACCGTGTCACCGCCGGCGCCATGGCGAACTCCCTGGCCATGCTGGAGGGGGTGGACTTTGCCGAGGCATCGGGCGGAAAGACGTCCCCCGTCGGCGTCGGCCGGCTCGAGATCTCCGTGGCGACCTTCCGGGGCAGGACGTATTCGATCTCCGCGACTCGCGGCCCCGAGCCGGGCAAGGTGCTGATCACGACGAGCTGGTCGCCCTGGACCTACGTCGTCAACGCGCTCCTGCTCCAGCGGGTGGTGCTTCCCGAAGCGACGCTGACCGCGACCCGCTGACTACCCGGACCACTTCGTGCCGCGCAGGTCCCTCCACGGGCCCCCGTCCGCGTAGCGCTCGGGATGCAGCACCCTGGGCCGGGGATCTTCCGCCGCGTCGAGCTGGAGCACCATCCACTTCGGGTAGGGTGTTCCGGGATCAGAGACGGAATCGAGCAGCTTCGAGTCTTCCTCCGAGAGGTGAAGATCGACGGCCTTGATGTTGTCCTCGAGGTTTTCGGGCTTTCTCGCGGCGATGATCACGCTGGAGACCGCCGGGCGTGCCAGCACCCAGGCCAGGGCAACGCGTGCAGGGCTCACCCCGTGCCGGTCGGCCACGAGCTTCAAGGCCTCCACTACACGGTAGCCGGTTTCCTTGTCGAAGGGCACGAATTGGCCTGCCTCCGCGAACCGTGTCCCCGAGGCCGGAGGATTCGTGCGGCCGTACTTGCCCGCGAGGAACCCGCCGGCAAGGGGGCTCCACACGAGGATACCGAGGCCCACGTACTGGGCGTAGGACTGGAACTCGTGCTCGAGGCCGCGGCCCACGAGGCTGTAATACATCTGCGCGGTCGAGTACTTCTCCAGCCCCATGCGTTCCTGCAGGGCGACGGCAACCGCCGCCTGCCAGGAAAGGTGGTTGCTCAGCCCTATATAGCGTGACTTTCCCTGGCGCACCACGTCGTCGAGGGTCCGCAGGGTTTCCTCCAGCGGCGTGTTGCTGTCCCACCCGTGCACCTGGTAGAGGTCGACGTGGTCGGTCTGGAGGCGCTTCAGGCTCGACTCGATCCCCCGCATGATGTTCACGCGCGTCGCGCCGCTCCTGTTGAAGTTCTCGCTCATGGGCAGGCGCACCTTGGTGGCCAGGACGATCTCGTCCCGCACGCCTTTGAGGGCATTGCCGAGGAGGGTCTCGCTCTCACCGAGGCTGTACACGTCCGCGGTGTCGATGAAGTTGATGCCGCGGTCGAGGGCCAGCTTCACCATTTTTGTCGTGGCCTCCTGGCCGAGGTTTCCCATGTTCATGCGGCCGCCGAACTGCATCGTGCCCAGCGCAACCTCGCTGACGATGACCCCCGTATTCCCCAGCCGTCGGTATTTCATTCTCAGATCTCCTCTCCTTTGCGACTATATGTCTCCCTCCTGTTCTTGACTACTTCGGTGCGGGAATACTACTGTGGGGCGCACCGGAGGAAATCATGAGCTGGTTGAAGGACGTGTTCGGCGTTCAGAAGCCGATCATCGCGATGTGTCACCTGGAACCCCTGCCCGGCGATCCAGGCTACAAGCACGAGAAGGGCGTGGAATGGATCGTCGAATGCGCGCGGAAGAACCTCAACGCCCTGCAGGACGGCGGTGTGGATGCGGTCATGTTCTCGAACGAGCAGAGCCTGCCGTACCTGACGAAGGTGGAGCCCATCACGTACGTGACCATGGCCCGCATCATCGGGGAGCTCCGCCGCGAGGTGAAGGTCCCCTTCGGCGTGAACGTCCTCTGGGATCCCACGGCGTCGATCGACCTTGCCGTGGCCGTCGGCGGGCTCTTCGTCCGTGAAATTTTCAGCGGAGTGTACGCGAGCGATTTCGGCCTCTGGAACACCAGCACGGGTGAGGTGATCCGGCACCAGCACCACGTGCACGGGGAGAAGGTGAAGCTGATGTTCAACATCGTTCCCGAAGCCGCCGCCTACCTGGGCAGCCGAACGCCCGCGGACATCGCCCGCTCCACCGTGTTCAACCATCGGCCTGACGCACTCTGCGTCTCAGGCCTCGTGGCCGGGGTCGCGACCAACACGGACACCCTGAAGCAGGTGAAAGAGACCGTCCCCGAGACACCCGTGTTCGCGAACACCGGCGTGCGCCTGGAGAACATCGCGCAGCAGCTCGCCGTGGCGGACGGCGCCGTGGTCGGCACCACGTTCAAGAAGGACGGCTACATCTGGAACGACGTGGACGTGTCGCGCGTGAAAGAGTTCATGAAAAAGGTGAAGGAAATCCGCGGGGGGCGCTGAAAAACATGGATGCGCGCTGGCGCCGGCTCGGGGATCTTCTGGTGAACTGGTCCGTGGAAGTGAAGCCGGGAGAGAAAGTCATGATCGCCATGGGGGAGGTGGAATCGTATCCCCTCGTCCGCGGCGTCTATGAAGCGGCGATCAGGGCCGGCGCCTACCCCCAGGTGCAGTTCCTGAGCGAAGGCCTGCGGCACCAGCTCCTGAAGCACGGGACCGCCGAGCAGCTCTCCTGGGTCCCCGAGATCGAAGCATACGGCATGGAGTGGGCCGACGTGTACATCGGCCTGCGGGGCGCCTCCAATCTCCACGAGCACGACGACATCTCCGCGGACAGGCTCTCGCTCAACCAGAAGGCCATGGGGAAGATTTCCACGATGCGGTGGGAAAAGACCCGCTGGTGCCTCGTGCGTGTTCCCAACGCATCCTTCGCCCAGCAGGCGGAGTGCGACGAGGAGACCATCACGGAGATGTTCTTCAACGCCTCGCTCCTGGACTGGAAGGCCGAGGCGGAAAAATGGCGCCGCTGGGCGCGGCAGCTGAGCGAGGGAAGCCGGGTGCGGGTCACCGGCAGAGACACCGACCTGCGGTTCTCCGTGGCCGGACGGACCTGGCAGGCCGCGGACGGCAGGATCAACATGCCCGACGGGGAGATCATGACCGCGCCGGTGGAGGACAGTGTGGACGGGGAAATCTACTTCGAGTTCCCCGGCGTGCTGAGCGGGCGCCTGGTGCATGACATCAGGCTGCGCTTCGAGAAGGGACGGCTTGTTGATGCCGCTTCCTCCACGAACCAGGACTTCCTGAAGCGCGTCCTTGCCACGGACGCAGGTGCGAGCGTGGTCGGGGAGTTCGCCCTTGGGACGAACATGGCGGTGGACCGGTTTTGCAAGGATATCCTCATCGACGAAAAGATCGGCGGGACCATGCACGTGGCGATGGGCAGATCCTACCCCGAATGCGGCGGGAAGAACAATTCCGCAATCCACTGGGACATCGTGAAGGACATCCGCCGGGACGGGACGGTGTTCGTCGACGACCGGCCCGTGCTGCGGAACGGAGAGTTCCTGCTGGCATGAGCGGCCGCTGCCTCCTGGGCATCGACATCGGCACGTTCTCCTCCAAGGGCGTGCTGGTGCGGGAAGACGGGGAGGTGGCGGCGGAGAGCATGGTCGAGCATTCCCTCGACATCCCGTCCCCCGGGCGCGCCGAGCACGATCCTGAAAAAATCTGGTGGCATGATTTTCTGGTCATCTGCGCGGATCTTCTGAAACTCTCCGGGGTGAAGCCCGGCGCGATCGAAGCGGTCGGCGTGAGCACGATCTCCCCGGCGGTCGTCGCCGTGGATGACTCAGGCCGGTCACTGAGGCCGGCGATCCTGTACGGGATCGACACCCGGGCAACGGAGGAGATTGCCGACCTGGAGCGCGCCACCGGGGCACGCCTCTCTTCCCAGTCGGCCTCGCCCAAGGTGATGTGGATCCGGCGGCACGAGCCCGAGGTGTGGGCGCGCACCCGCTGGATCCTCAATGGAAGCGGATACCTGAACCTTCGACTCACGGGGTCCCGCACCATCGACGTCTATGACGCGTCGATCTTCTCTCCCTTCTTCGATACCGGCACGGGGACATGGTCGAAGGACATCGCGGCGCTCGTGGCGCCGGTGGAGATGATGCCGGCGCCTACCTGGACGAGCGCACTGATGGGGCGGGTGACTCGCGAAGCCGCCCGGGAAACGGGGCTCGGGTCGGGCACACCGGTTATTACCGGAACAGCGGATGCGGCGGCGGAGGCCGTGGGTGCGGGGCTGGCCGGGCCCGGCGACATGATGGTGATGTACGGCAGCAGCACCTTCTTCATTCTCAGGACGGAAGGCCTCATGGCGCCCCGGGGTTTCTGGGCATCGCGGTTCCTCGAGAGGGATACGTTCGTCGTTGCGGGCGGAACAGCGACCGCGGGCAGCCTGACCCGCTGGTTCCGCGACAATTTCGGAGGCGAGGAGCGTGCCGCCGAGCGCGGCGGGGGCGCCAACGCGTATGCGGCACTTTCCAGGTTGACCGCTTCCTCGCCGCCCGGTTCGCGCGGCGTGGTCGTCCTGCCATACTTCTCGGGGGAGCGCACGCCGCTGAACGATCCGGACGCGCGAGGAATGATCTTCGGTCTCACCCTTGGCCACACCCGGGCCGACGTCTACCGGGCGGTGCTCGAAGCGATCGGCTTCAGCATCCGGCACAACATCGAGGCGTTGAAGGCCGAGGGATGCCGGGCATCCCGCATCCTCGCCGTCGGCGGGGGCACCAGGAACGCCGCGTGGATGAGGATCGTGAGCGACATTGCGGGGATCGAGCAGGTCGTGCCCGCCCGGCAGATCGGGGCGAGCTACGGTGATGCATTCCTGGCCGGCATCGGGATTGGCATGTTCAGCGGAACATCGGAGGCACGGCGGTGGGTGCGCCCGGGTGATACGGTGCGGCCGGATCCGTCGAACCGTCCGGTGTACGATGCAGCCTACGGCCTGTACCGGGAGCTCTATGAGCGCACGGCAGAGCTCATGAGAAGGTCCGGCGCCCTGGCCCGCACGTGAGACACATGTGCCTGCTACGCACCCAACGCGCCGACGAGCTCGGCATGGATGCGGCCGTTGGACGCGGCGACCCTGCCCGAGCCGAGATCGAACGCGCCGCCCGACAGGGAGGAGACCGTCCCGCCGGCCTCGGTGACGATGAGAGCCCCGGCGGCCATGTCCCACGGCTTCAGGTCCCACTCCCAGTACCCGTCGAAGGCCCCTTCGGCGACCAGGCAGAACCCGAGGCTCGCGCAGCCGAAGGCGCGAAGCTCCTGAGACCCCACGTAGAGCCGGTCCATCTCGGAGAAGAGCCGGGCCCGGTTGTCGCGGTCGTAGGGCCAGCCCGTGGCGATGAGGGAATCCTTCAAGGACAGGGCCCCTGACACGCCGATGGGCTTCCCATTCTTCCTCGCCCCTGCCCCGTGCACGGCGGTGTAAATATCGCCGCTCAGGGGATTGAGCACGACCCCTGCGGCCGCCGCGCCGTCGATCCAGCAGCCGATCGACACGGCGAAGAATGGAACGCCGTGGACGAAGTTCAGCGTCCCGTCCACCGGGTCCACGTAGAATGCCGCTCCCGACTCGTGGGAGCCCCCGCTCTCCTCGGCCACCATCGACGCATCGGGAAACGCGCGCCGGAGGATCGAAAGGATTTCCCTCTCCGCTTCCAGGTCGGCGATGGACACCAGGTCTCCCTGGGCGGACTTCTTCCGCACCTCCAGGGTCTCCGAAAGGTAGTGACGCCGCACGACCGCCCCGGCCTTGCGCGCGGCGTGCAGCATCGCTTTCATATAGCGCGCGCTCACGTTGCTCATGTCCTCTCCTGCACCCGTACCATCCACCGTTCGGGGGCGGCCAGCGGGGTGAAGCCCCCGTATCGACTGTACAACTCGTGCGCGTCGCGCGTGGCAGGCTGTATCCGCTTGAGCGCCCGGATGTCCGGGGAAGAGACGATGGTCTGCACAAGCCACTTGCCAAGGCCCTTGCCCTTGTGTGCATCCAGGATGAACACGTCGCACAGCCAGCCGAACGTCGCGCAGTCGGTGATGACCCGCGCGAATCCCACCTGCATGCCTGCGGGGTCATAGAGGCCGAAGCAGAGCGAGTTCTCGATGGACCGCCTCACGGTTTCCAGGGATCTGCGAAAGTGTACTCGGCCGTCGCGTGTTCTTTCATCCGCGGATTGTATAGCCTGCGGCAGGAACCATCGCAAGATGGCGCAGGGGCGTGCTTCTGCGAGGCGGAGTGAATCCCTCCTTTACAGGTCCGGGCTCGGCCGGGTACAATCCTCCGCATGGAGTCGACGGCGCTCCCTGGGCTCTCCCTCCGGCCCGAGCTGAAGGTCCTCAGGGCGGCAGCTTGCTCGATTGCGATCGGGCTGGGTCTCTGGTTTGCCAGCAGGTACAGCTACCTCCTGTTCCACAGCCTCGCGGAGATCTTCAGCATCGCCGTCGCCTGCGCCGTGTTCATGATCTCCTGGAGCTCACGGGGCTACCTCGAGGCGAAACCTTTCGTGCTGCTCGGCATCGGCTACCTGTGCGTCGCGATCCTCGACGTTTTTCACCTGCTCTCCTACGAGGGCATGGGCGTGCTCAGGAACAGCCAGGACGATGCGACGAGGCTGTGAGTCGCCGCCCGGGCCCTGCAGGCGGCAACGACACTCGCATTCGCGCTCCTCGCGAGGCGGCGGGCCGTCTCTCCGGCGCTCGCATTCACCCTCATCGGCGGCGCCACAGTCCTGGCCCTTCTCTCGGTGTTCTGGTGGGACAACTTCCCCCTCTGCTTCGTCGAGGGAGCGGGGGTCACACCTTTCAAGAAGGCGAGCGAGTATGCCATTTCCGCGGTGCTTGCCGTCTCCATCTTCCTGGTGGCCCGAAACCCCGACACGATGAACCAGAGGGAGTGTCGGCTGCTCTGTTCCGCATTCGCGCTCACCATTGCGAGCGAGCTCGTCTTCACGCTCTACGTCAGCGCCTACGGATACCAGAACCTGATCGGGCACTACCTGAAGATCGGCGCGTTCTTCCTTGCCTACCAGGCGCTGTTCTCGGGGAAGATCCGGGGCCGCCTCGTGCTCATCGACGAGCTGGAACGGGCAAAGACGCGGCTCGAGGCGAACGAGATGGAGCTCCGGAAGGCCAACCTCTCCAAGGACAAATTCTTCTCCATTCTCGCGCACGACCTTCGCAATCCAATCGGCGGCTTGGTGTCCATCTCAGAGCTGCTCGTCCGGAGGTTCGACCAGCTTGAGCCGGCGAAGGTCCGGGAGCTGTGTCGTCTCCTCCACGACGGGGCGTCGCATGGTGGCGAGCTCCTGGAGTGCATCCTCCAGTGGGCCCGGGCGCAGACGGGCCGGCTGGAGGTCCACCCGTCCTGCATCCGTCTCTCCGAGCTGTGCGAGGGAATCGTGGAGCTGCAGAGCCCCGTGGCGGCGGACAAGGAGATCCGCATCGCGGCGCAGGTACCTCCCGACGCGGTGGCCTACGCGGACGAAAACATGGTCGCCACGGTCTTGAGAAACCTCGTGTCGAATGCGGTCAAGTTCACGCCGCGCGGCGGGGAGGTCGTGCTCACCGCCAGGGAAGAAGGCGACTGGCAGCTGCTCTCCGTTTCAGATACCGGCGTGGGTATGAGCCCGGAGGAGCTGAAGAAGCTCTTCCGGATCGACGTGCATTTCTCCTGCCCGGGCACAGAATCCGAGCGAGGCAATGGCATGGGGCTCATACTCTGCAAGGAACTCCTGGAGCTCAACAAGGGCGGCCTCTCCGTGGCGAGCGAGCCGATGAGGGGCAGCACCTT
>Ga0187850_10002310_pt1 | contig 17910 bp, 10 predicted proteins | sample June2016WEW_4_15_FD_132436 | JGI IMG/M metagenome (GOLD analysis project Ga0187850, IMG submission 132436) | Peatland microbial communities from SPRUCE experiment site at the Marcell Experimental Forest, Minnesota, USA - June2016WEW_4_150 | ecosystem: Environmental > Terrestrial > Soil >... | reverse complement strand
TGAGGCCCGAAGGGCCGGCAGTTTGTAGGCCCGGCCGTGAGGCCGGGATAGGGATTGTAGGGAGATGGAGCGCTGAAGGCGCGGTACTCCTCAAGTGTGCCGCGCCTTCGGCGCTCGATTTTTTCATCCGAAACGGATCCCGGCCTCACGGCCGGGCCTCCCCAGTGACAGCTCGCGGAACTCATGGTTCTGCAAGCTGTTACCGAAACAAGTAACCGCCCCGTTTTTGGGGGTGGTGGACGCTATTCACTAGCGGCCCTTCGGGCCTCAAAAAACGCTGTTTCGAGAACCTCCCAAAACCTGTCGCACGTCCGAATCTATTTTGCGCGTGCGGCATTACTTATGACGACCAGTGTCCTTGATCACGATTCCGGGCGCAGCGCCTGCCTGACTGGCGGCCGTATTAAACGCTGCCACCCCGGTTTTGAGCGTCATGGTTACACGCTGCATGAGCTGCTCGAATTGCGGCTTGAGGTCCGTATACCGCTCAGTCACCGCGGTGTTCAGTTTGCGATCGAGCCCCACGATGTCACCATAGAGCACGATCAACTGATTATCCATCCGACCCGGGAAATTCAACGCGTCTTCGTTGGCTTCACCCTGAAGCTGTGTCATCTCACCTTCTACGGCTACGATCCTGTCCGTGAATGTCTTCGCCGGAGTGGCGAGCGCCGGCGTTTTCTGGGCGATGTCGGCCGCCTGCTTCTTGGCATCGCGGATCTGCGCGAGTGTGTCATAGAGCTGTTTCACCCAGCCGCCCAGTTCAAGTGCCATCTTCGTCTGTGCCGCACCTTCCGCTTCTGTCAACATGGGCTGAAACCGTGGATCCGGCGCGAGGTGAAGCATCTGTGTCTGCGACCATGCGCCCGAACTGACCTTCACGGTGTACGTGCCCGGCGGCACGCGTGGCCCCTGTCCGCGCCCTCCGCCCCACATCACGATGCCCGGGGGGACTGTGAATGGCGAGGGCAGCATCTGATTCTGCCAAACTACCACGTTGAGGCCCCTGTGGGCGCCGGCAGCAGGCGCGCCGCCGAAGCTTCCACCGCCGCGACCACCGCCGCCCGCGCCGGCCCCTCCACCGCCGCGTCCGCCCCTTCCTCCCGCCCCGGCCGCAGGTGCGGGTATTACGGGCGGTTGCTGGGGTTCAGTGCCTGTGCCGGGCTGTCCTGTCGCCGTGTAGACAACGGTCCCGCTCGAGTCCAGGATCTGCAGCGTCACCGGAGCAACCGGCTCGTCTTTGAACCAGTAGTAGAGCGTCGGCGGAGGAACGGCCGCGCCGCCGCCACGGCCACCACCCCCAGCGACGCGGTATCCCTCAGCCGGCTTGAATAACACGGCAGTCTGGCTTCCGAGACCGACCTTAAGCCCCTCGACGACCGGCAGATCATCGAAAATCCAGAACCCGCGCCCCTCGGTGGCGACGATGAGATTGTGCCGATAGATCTTCAAATCCATGACCGGCACGGCGGGGAGATTGAGTTGGAAGGGCTGCCATTGCCCACCGTCATCGAACGATACGTACATGCCATATTCGGTGCCTGCTAAAAGCAATCCCGGCTGATCCGGATCCTCGCGAACGACGCGGGTCGCGTGCCCGGGCGGAATTCCGTTTGTGCCGTCGGCGATGCGCTTCCACGACGCGCCATAATTATTTGTCTCGAAGACGTACGGCGTATAGTCACTGAGCATGAAGCGATAGGCGGTCACGATCGCATGGCCGGCGTTTTTTGGCGACAAATCGATGACATTGACGGTGCTGAACTCCGGCAATCCCGGTGGTGTGATGTTCGTCCAAGTCCGCCCGTCGTTGCGCGAAATGTTCACCAGCCCATCATCGCTGCCGGCCCACAACAAGCCGGGTGTTACGGGCGACTCCTCGAATGCGAAGATGGTGTCGAAGACCTCGACTCCCGTATCATCCCGCGAGACTCCTTTCGCACCGGAGTAATCCTGCTTTGTTTTGTCGTTGCGCGTCAGATCAGGACTGATACGCTCCCATGTCTGGCCGGCGTCCTTGGATCGGTGCACGTACTGGGACGTCGTGTAGAGGATGTCCGGGTTGTGAGGAGAGAGCTTGATCGGCGCGTTCCACTGGAAGCGGTACTTCATGTCGGAGGCCCGCTGTCCCGTTTCCTCATCGGCGTACACGCGCACGTTCTCGTTGATGCCCAAACCTCGGTCCTGGCGCGAGATTTCGCCGCCGTAACTGCCGGCGTATACGATGTTGTAATTGCGCGGATCGACGGCGATATAGCCGCTCTCGCCGCCACCGACGCCAAAGGTCTCGCCGACATTGTTGCTGGGCACTGCAACCGTGCTGTTGTCCTGCTGCGCGCCATAGACCCAGTAGGGCCACCGCGTGTCGACTTCGATGCGATAGATTTCGGCAGTCGGCTGGTTATTCACGGTTGACCAGTTCTGGCCGCCGTCGAGGGAGACGTTGGTGCCGCCGTCGTTCGACTCTACCATTGCCTTGTTATTGAGCGGATTGATCCACCAATCGTGGTTATCGCCGTGGGCAGGCCGAAGTGTTGTAAAAGTCTTGCCCCCGTCGGTCGATTTATAGGCGCCCGTGTTGGTGGCATACACAGTATCCGGCTCGACCGGGTCGGCGAAGATTCTCATATAATAAAACGCGCGCTGCTGGAGGTTGCGGCTCTTGTTTGTTCGCGTCCAGGTGTTTCCGCCATCGTCGGATCGGAAGACGCCGCCCTGATCATCGGCGGCTTCGACGAGCGCATACACGCGTTTCGGATCCGCGCGCGACACCGAGACGCCGATTTTCCCGACCATTACCTTCGCGGGCAGCCCATTGGCGAGCTTCGTCCAGTGGTCGCCGCCATCCGTAGATCGGAACAGCCCGTCGTCCATGCTGCCTGAATCGATGGTCCACGGCTGCCGCCTGACCGTCCACATCGACGCGAAGATTGTCTTGGGATTCTTCATGTCGATCGAGAGATCCACGGCGCCGGTGTTTTCGCTGATTGCCAGCACCTGCTCCCATGTCTGGCCGCCATCCTTCGTGCGATAGACGCCTCGCTCCTTGTTGGGCCCAAAAACGTTGCCGACAACTGCTACGTAGACCAGGTTGGGATTCTGCGGATCGATGCCGATTCGTCCGATCAGACCGGCCTTCTCGAGACCGATGTGCTGCCAGGTCTTGCCTGCGTCAACGGATTTGTACATGCCATCGCCGTTGGAGACATTGCCTCGTGGCTCCGCCGTCCCCGTGCCGACGTACACGGTGTCCGGATTCGACTCGGCCACGGCGATCGCGCCAATGGAGCCGACATGGATTTGCCCGTCGCTCACCGGAATCCAGGTCACGCCGGCATCCGTCGTCTTCCACACGCCGCCCGCGCACCCCATATAATAGACCTTCGTATCGAAGGGCACGCCGGCCACCGCGGTCGCGCGCCCGCCGCGGCTGAAAACCGTCAATGGGCGGTAGTACAAGCCGCTCACAAGCGCCTGCCCACGCCCCCCCGCGTCCTGTTGCGCATCGAGACGCAGAACCACTAGAGACCCGCCAAAAACCCCCGCCATGATTGCGACACCAAGGCGACGCTGCCATGTATTCATTGTCATCACCTTTCGAAGTGCGATCCCCAGTACCTGATTCCCCTTTAGACCGGATGCCCCTACGATCAAGGGGATGGGCCTGACTCATAAGCCTGAAAACTGTGGCCACCGTTTTTCCGCCGGTCACAGTGTGAGCTTTCGCTGGCAGTGAGAAACCCGAACCCCACCGTATGGTATTAAAGCTATTGAGGCACGATACGGTTCCGATGTCAACATATCACACTGATTCCGTCCACATCCTTTTGGTGTATGATCCGTAAGAGACCTGAGGCTTGGCACGGCGAGCTGATCCTCAGCCAGGTAGCCGGACCTCGGGCTCGAAGCAGTTGGCCCAGGCTGAGATTTGATGCGCTCACCAAATTTACGTGTTGCACACCATTCGCTGGCGTTTGTCCTGGCTGTTGGGCTGATCGCTGCCGCGCCAGGAGGCGCCGGTACCGCTCAGGCGCCCGCCGGCCTTGCCGCGAATATTGCCCGATTATCCGAGCCCGGCGGCTATTTCAATACCGACAATCTTATCTCGAACGAAAGGTCGTACCTGCACGTCGTTCCGTCGCTCCGGAAAGCCGGGATAGAAGGCGGCGCGTACATCGGTGTCGGTCCCGATCAGAACTTCTCGTATATCGCGCAGGCGCGTCCGTCGATCGCATTTATCATTGATATACGCCGGGACAACCTACTATTGCACCTGCTGTTCAAAGCGCTCTTCCGGCTAGCTCATTCGCGGGTCGAATATCTCAGCCTGCTCTTTGGACGTCCGCCGCCCGCAGAGACGGACGTCTGGCGCAGCGCCGACATCGACCGCCTTCTCGACACCATCGAGAGCCCTGCAATTGCGTCGCAAGCCACGTCCGCCCTGCGGGCCAGGGTGGATGCCGTCATCAAGGGATTTGGGGTCCCATTATCCGCTGAGGACCTTACGACGATCGACCGGTACCACCGCACGTTTATCGCCCGTGGTCTGACATTGAAGTTCGAGACCACCGGCCGCGGGCCGCTCAGTTACTATCCGACATATGGCGAACTGCTCCGCGAGACCGATCGCCAGGGACACCGTTGGAACTTCCTGGCTTCAGAGGACGACTTCCAGTTCGTCCGCTCGCTCCAGGTGCGCGATCTCATCATTCCGGTCGTCGGGGATTTGAGCGGACCGTCGGCGCTGCGAGCGATCGGGAAGATGATGTCCGAGCGGGGCGACAAACTCTCGGCGTTCTATGCATCGAATGTCGAATTCTATTTGTTCCGAGAGGGAACCTTCTCCAGGTTCGTCGAAAACCTATCCCATTTGCCGCACTCAAATCACAGCCTCATCATTCGCGCAGTCTTCGCCGGCGCGCTGCCATCGCAGTTGGCGCCGGGCTATGCGAGCGCCTCGATCGTGCAATCCGTCGACGAGTTGCTGCAGGGATTTGCAGAAGGCCGGTTCAGAGATTATCGGGATTTGACCATCGGCCGATAGCGGTCGGCTTGGTCGCGCTGACCGGCCGCAATTCTTGCCTCTGGCTTGTTATTCCTCCAGAAAGCGCGCTCATTAAGACCGCGGTCCGCCAAAGGTTTACTCGATCGGGATATGGCCTTTGTTCTGGGTGAGCCACGTGTCAAAACTCTGCAGGGAGGGATTGAGTTTGCGCGTGAAGTCCACGTTCCGGGCGCCGCAAAACACCTGTTCGAAATCGCGCTTGAATTGGAACATGTTGCCCAGGTCCTCGGCACCCGGGAACCCGAGACTTCGATAAGCTTCGGGGGACACATCGTTATAGTGCACCTCCCGGCCCAGAGCCCTGGTGAACGCAGCGGCGATTTGCGTGCCCGTCAAATGTTCCCCTGCGATACCGACGGTCTTGCCGATAAATTCACGGCCAGCCTTAAAAATGCCGTACGCGCACCTGCCGATATCTTCGGCTGCGATGCCGGGAAGCTTTTTGTCTCCCATGGGGAAGGTAATGGATAACTTGCCGTCCGGCCCCTTCTTGGGCCCCATGCCGAAATGAATGAAATTGTCCCAAAAGAATGAGGTCAACAGGAACGTAGTGGGCACTCCCAGGGCCTTGAACATTCGATTGCCTTCTCCTTTGGCGTCGAAGTGGGGAACCTTGTATTTGCCCATCAGCGTCGGCATGCGCTCGTCGGTGAGCGGCACCCACTTGCGCGTATCTTCGAGTGTTGACCAGATCACATGCTTAAGCCCGGTCATCTGCGCTGCCTTTGCCATCACGGTTGCCTGGGCGATCTCCTTCTCGGGTGAGAAGTGAGCCCAGAAAAAGGTAACACAGAATGCCCCGTAGGCTCCTTGAAACGCCTTTGCGATGCTGGACTGATTGTCGACGTCTGCCCGGATGACTTCGGCGCCGAGCCGCGCCAGTTCCTTTGCTTTCTCAGAGTTGACGTCTCGTGTAGCAGCGCGCGCCGTGAATCCTCCGCTCGGATCATTCATGATCGCGCGCACCAATCCGCCCCCTTGCGCTCCGGTTGCACCAATCACCGTGATGATCTTCTTGTCACTCATACAAACCTCCGTGTCGAATCGCCCCGGCGAAACACCGCATTTGCGATAGCGCTTCGCCGGGCGCCAGAATGATGTTAGTTACCTCCGAGGAACTTGTTCAGGAAGGTCCCCATCCGCGAGAAGGTGTAGAGCCAGCGGCTGTGGAGCAGCGTCTCGTGAACGTCGTCGGGGTACACGATAAGCTCATAATAGATGTTGCGCGCGCGCAGGAGTTGCACGAGCCCGACCGTCTGGGCGAAATTGACGTTGCGATCGTCATCGCCATGAACCAGGAGAACCGGCGACCTCCAGTGATCGATCTCGGAGATGGCAGACGACGTGTATGACACATCATTCGAGTCCAGCGAATTGCCCTCGAGATGCACTCCTGCGAGATCCACACCCGCTTTGAAAATGTCGGAATTTCGTGCGAGGGCCTCTGATGTCAGCAGGCCGCCGTACGACAGCCCCCAGATCCCGACGCGGTTCGGATCGACATCGGCTCGCGCGGCGAGCCACTTGGCGGCCGCCAGTACGTCACGATATTCGGCGTTCCCACGCGTACCCACGTTCGGCGCCTGGCGGAAAGACCGGCCATAACCGACGCCGCTCCGGTAGTTCACAGAGAGAACGATATAACCCTGCGTCGTCAGCCACTGATTCACGCCATAGAAAATGTGGTAAAAGCTCAGGTAATGCCAGCCCAGCAGCATCTGCCGCTGGGGCCCACCGTGCACGAAGATCAGCGCCGGCCGTTTTTCGCCGGGTTTGATGTCCTTCGGCAGGAACAACTGATTGTGGAATTCGACTTTGTCCTCTGCCTGGAGAGTCACGTTCGTCGGCACGACCTCGTCATTGACCGGAAAGTCCGGGCCGAGTTTCGGGTAAATCACTTTCTGCGTCCCGCTGCCTGACGCGGGCCAAAGCGCCACAGATAATGGGCGCTTTGCATCGGAACTGAGCACCGCGATCTGTTTGCCGGATGCGAGTGCTACCGGCACGTTTTCGATTCCATCGCCCGTCGTGATCTGCTTTGGAGTACCGCCCGATGTCGGCACGGCCCAGATGTGGCGGCGGTCGATATCTCCCGCGTTCGTGCAGTAGTAGAGTGTCTTGCCGTCCTTTGAGAGCGATACGGCAGTCGCGTCCTCGATCAGGCCATCCGTCGTCGTCAGCTGCACTGACGTCGCCGACCCGCCCGCAAGGCTGAGCGAGTAGTAACGCTCCCATTCGTCGCCCTGAGGCTGGAACTGGAAAATAAGGCTGTCTCCGGCCCAACGGAGGTTGCCGGGGATCGTAGTGAATGCCTTCTCATCCGATCCGGGGTGCCAGAACTCGTGCGCCTGGCCGTCGGTGATATCGGCAATCCAGAGCGACACCGTGTAGCCACCGACAAATGCTGCCCGATAGAGACCCGGGACCTGCGCGTTAGGCGCATTCGCCGGGATCGGAGGTTCACCGCCCCGGCCGCCCCGCCCTTGGCCGGGTTCCGCGCCGCCTCTGCGACCAGTGGCTGTACTCTGAGCCGCGGCTGCTCCGGGCGCCGCGGCGCCGCCCCTGCGTCCCGCGGCGGCACCTGTCGCCGCTGCCGGCGCGCCGGGAATCGCGGCGTTTCCCTGAGACTGCATGCCGAACGGAATGCCCGGACGCCTTACGAAAATGAGATGCTTCCCATCAGGCAGCCAGATCGGATTGGTATCACGATCGACTCCCGGCGACACGAACGAGACGAAACGCGTCTTCATATCGTAGATGCCGATGAAGCTGTGGTTGGTTCGATCGCTCGAGAACGCAATCTTCGACCCGTCAGGCGACCAGCGCGGACCGCCGTTCGTGCCCCAGGCATCGATGAACGGCTTCTCACCCTTGTCGATTGCGGTGGCGGCCGGCCCGGGGCCCACGCGCGCACGATAGATCTGGCCGTTTTTCACGTAGAGGATCATCCTGCCGTCCGGCGACAACTCCGGGTTGTTGCCCTCGGCCAAACGCCAGGCACCGGGCACCCCAACGCGTGCTCCCCAGATCGCCCGCTCAGCGCCTTCCGGATTGCTCGCCGGATTGGCAACCCAGCCAACGTTGTTTGGCGCGCTTCCGCGCACAAATATGACGGTCAGGCCATCGTCGGAGATGCGCAGGCCCGTCAGGTCTGTCCCGTCATCTTTGAGAAAAGGAGTCACACGCATAGGGCGGAAATCCGGCGCCGCCGCTGTAAATACATTGCGTTTACCTTCCTCATAGGCGATCCATGCGATGCGGTCGGACTTGCGTGCCGAGACGAGTTCGATCGGAAGGCCAGGCTTAAGGAATTGTGCGACCGTCGGCAGATGCGGCGTGGCAGCACGCGGTACGGCGGTCAAGACGACGGCAACGGCCGCGACGCCCGCGGCCAAGCGAAGGAGACGGGACATTGGCTGCTCCTCTAATGAAGAAACGACGCGGACCATGTCTCCTCGCCGCGCCTGAGTGATTGGTGCTTATTGCTGCGGGAAGCAGGATATCACGAGAGGGAACAGAAGTGGTTCCGATTTTGGTCGCGGCGCTGTTTTCCGGTGTCGTGCTCGTTGTGATGGCCATCATTCTGGATGCAGACGCCTACCGCAAGATTCCCAGCTGTGCCACGGGCGTCAGCACGAAGGGGCTCATTCTTTCGGCTGCTTCCGCTGGTTTGTGCATTCTTGTTCGCCGCGGCTCTATGACAAAGGAAAGGAATGTCCCTTAGCTGGGAACTCTGGTATCCGTGGGATGGATGAAAGTAGCTGCAGTTGCTGCTATCCTCCTCCTGCCTGGGAAAAGCAGATTACTTTAAGCGGAAGAAGCGAATCTTGTGCGCGGGCGTGCTTTGAAAAAGCGAGCGGCCGCGATCGACGTGCTGATCCAGCCACAGCGATCCGCCGGGTAGCCCGGCTAAAGCATCGTACGCAGTTCCTTCAAGCCAGAGCGATTGCCCCTTTTGCTCGGCCTCGAGCCGCCGGGTCTCAATCCGCCCGATTTCCGGTGACGGTTCGGGAATCCATGCTGCCCGCGGATTGAAATAGCTGATCACCCATAGATCGGTGTGAAAATTGCTGTACAGAATATTGGCGCCTCGATCCAGCTCGCGACTGTGTTTCTGCGCGAAGACAAGCACCTCGTTGGCCTCGGCTCTGGAATTTGGATAAACGGAGATCGTGAAATTCCAGACGAATGCGGCAGCGGCGAGCAGCGCCAGAACTCGGGTTCGATCCGCGCGCCAGAGGGGCGCGGATGCCAGCAGAAGGAGCAGCGGCGGCAGGTAGAAGAGCCGATAGAAGACATTCTGTGGTTGAAAGAAGTAGAGAAAGACCACATACGAGAGGACCCACGCGGACAGAGCTTGGTTCTCAGCGATCCAGGATCGGAAAGGATGCCAGAAACCTCTGAATGAATCTCTTCGCATCTTTCGAAACGAGCGCGCCAGCATGTACGAAAGTAAGATGATGATGGTGCAGAAGGCCAGCGCACCGGCGGCGCTTATCCACCCCGGAATGATCTCGTTGACTCTGCCGCCAAAAAACAGCCGTAGCGTGCCGCGCATCGACAACTTCAATGCTCCCGGCGGCGAAAAGCTGAAGACGGCATCCTGCGCATGGGTTGTGATCCAATTCCAGAACTCCAGGAGTCCTGCGTGCGGGCGCGCCACCAAGAAGGCCAATGCGTAGGCAGTGCCGGTTATCAAGAGGGAGGCGATGCTGTATGAAATCACGCCCCTGCTCCAGTTTCGCTTACAGCCGTTCTTGTCCGCGCAGCGTCTGCGGCCGATCAACAAGATCAAAGCCACCGGAAAGAACAGAGCAGCGAGTTCATGGAACATCATGGCTGCGCTATGAGCGAGGGCGGCCCCAAGAGGTCTCTGCCGCGCCGCGGGCAGCAGCAGCCGGAAAGACAGGGTCAGAAAAAATACGGAAGGGATGTATGCATCCGCATCGCCGGCAAACCTCCACCAGTTTGAGGCGAACGCGAAAATCAGCGAGCCCCAGGCACTGGGCCGAGTCGATCCAGTCAGCTCCAGCAGAATGTTCCAAACCAGAAAGACAGTCGCAGCGGCGAAAAGCGCGTTCAGCGCCTGGAGTACAAATAGTGCGCGCACGGCCAGGCCGCACGCGGCCGCCGCGCGCCACGCCGCATATCCAAGAAGATTGTAGACCAGATGATTGGGGTGCAGCAGGGCGGCAAGAGAACCGTGGGACGCTTCAATGGCAGCCGCGAACCCCACGCCGTCCCAGTAAAACTTCCGGGTGGGGAACAGCAGGTAAAACAACAACACGCCGATTGCAATCCAAACGCCGGAGTTAGACCAGGGATCAGCGCGGCCGCCGGCGAGAGAAGGCGCTACCTGCGATGGCCCGGAAACTGAGGTGGATGTCGCCATAATCAGAACTGGACTCCTCGCTTTGCGATCGGCCTGATAATTCGCTATTGGGTAAACTCGGTACTGCCGTGATATTCCCAGAACATGACTATTCTGGCAGAATGCCGTTTTTTGAATTCTCGGTTGTTCGAGTCCGCGCGTTGACCGTTCAAAGCTACCTCAAAGAACCAAAGACTCAAAGAAAAACCAAGCAATCAGACGCAGCAGATGGCATCGAGCTCCGGGAACGATCTCAGGTAGTAGGCTCTCCGCGCCGATTCTGACTTTCTGGCGCTCTATTCTGTTCTGATATACTCCGCTCACCATGAACGAGGATACGAATTGGGATGAGCTTTCTTCCGATGATTGGTTAACGGCTATCGAAGATCGGCTTTTCGATAAGAACCTGCACCCACTGGAAATTGCACAGAAGGCTTTGAGGCAGTGTCCCGATGATTCGTCGGTGCTCGAGTTTGCAGCATTTGCGGCATTGGTCGAAGATCAGCCCGATCTCGCTCTGCGCTATCTAAAAAAGCTGGAGAAGTTCTTTTATCCCTCACCGGGCGTCCTTGCATGCAAGGCAATCGCTTTGGCGCAGCTGGGAAAATGGCCTCTCGCTCAGGCGCTGCTTGAGAAACTTAGAGTCACCGACAGGTTCTTTTCCAGCTACTTCCCTCGGGGAGTGGATCGGAGATGGAGTCAGAAGTGGGTGCATGCCATTGAGCGCTGGCAACCGAAGGTAACAGACCACCATAGGCTTCGCGTCGCGAACGCTCCCCCAAAGAAAAAACCAGCCCATATCCCGGATTCGGCGGCTCTAGCTGCCGAATCCCGCGAGCCGGCGATCTCGCCCCTGCCTCATTATGCCGCCAAAATCCCAATCCGCTTCACGCTTCCGGACTCCGATGCCTTGGGTTTTTGGGATGAGCACGAAATTGGCTCGGCTGAGGATTTCATCCTGCGGCTCGATCTCTCACAAGCATCTCTCTTTCAGACTTTTGACGATCTGCTGTGTCTGCCTTGCCTGCGCGGCGTGGATCACTATTGGTATCAAGTCGAAACCGCCCGAAAAGTCCTCAAGCAGTTTCGCGGGCGCGTGCTCCTGGCCGACGAAGTCGGGTTGGGCAAGACGATCGAAGCGGGCATGATTCTCAAGGAGTACCTATTGCGCGGGATGGCGGAGCGAGTCCTCATTTTGACTCCCGCCTCGCTTGTCGGGCAGTGGCGTGAGGAGTTGGAAACCAAATTCGGCATTGATTTCATGACAAGCCAGGACGCGCTCTTGCGCCGTGATGCCGCGGCGTTCTGGGCACGTCCGCGCATCATTGCATCGATTGCCACTGCCCGGCGAGAGCTCCACGCCGAGCACCTGCTGCAGCGACAGTTCGACCTTATCATCGTGGACGAAGCCCATCATCTGAAAAACCGTAGCTCGAAAAATTGGAAATTTGTCGACGCTCTTCAAAGGAGATTTCTGCTCCTTCTGTCCGCGACACCCGTCCAAAACAGCCTCATAGAGCTATACAACCTCCTGACTCTGCTGAAACCCGGCATATTTAAAACGGAAAAGGAGTTTCGTTCGATTTATGTGACGCCGGGCAATCCGCGCCTCCCGGCCAATCGGGAACGATTGCAGGAACTGATGCGTGACGTGATGGTCCGCAATACCCGCGCACTGGTGGACGTGCATCTGCCGCCGCGGCGGGCGTCGACGCTGATCGTCGAACCATCTACAGAGGAGTTGGAGTGCTACCAGGAACTCAGCCGCCTGCTCCGCGACCTTCCCGAAGATCAGAGAGCGCATCACAGCTTGGCGCTGCATCATCTGCTCGAAGCCGCCGGCTCCTCTGCTCGCGCCGCCGCGGCGTCCCTCGGGCGCTTCGTAGACCCCGACTTGCCCGCCGAATGGGCGGAGTTGAGTGCAAAGTACTCCCGGCTGACTCTCAGCACCAAGGGGGACGCCCTGCTCTCGCTGCTCGAACGGAATCCGTCGGAGAAAAAACTCGTGTTCGTGCGTTTCCGGGAAACTCTGCACATGCTCGGCGACCTTCTGAGCGGACGTGGGATTCCGTTCGCGAGTTTTGAGGGCACCCTCGGTGCCGCGGAGAAGGATCGCGCGATCCAGAGATTTCGCGAGGAGGTCGCTGTGCTGCTAAGCACGGAATCGGGAGGGGAAGGCCGGAACCTGCAATTTTGCAACACAATGATCAACTTTGACCTGCCATGGAATCCGCAGCAGATCGAACAACGGATTGGACGGATTCACCGCATCGGACAGACGCGGGAGGTCTTCGTGTTCAATCTCGCGGTTAAGCACACCGTCGAGGAGCATATCCTGCGCATCCTGGACGAGAAGATTCACATGTTCGCGCTTGTGGTAGGTGAGATCCAGTCCATCCTGGGGGAAATGGAAGAAGATCGGTCCTTTGCCAACCTGGTTTTCGCGGCTTGGGTGGCGCAAACGGAAGAAAGCCGGCGGGGCGCCTTCGATCGACTGGGAGATCAGCTGGCGGTGGCTAGGCAGGATTATGAGGCCGCCAAGGCTCTGGACGACGAGATCTTCGGCGAGGAGTTCGAAGTGACATGAGCGACCTGAGAGACATACTGGCAAGAACGCTCGCGGCACAGGGAGCGCTGGTGGAACAGATTCAACCCGACGGATTGGAGATCTTTGCGCCGAAACACCTGCAAGAAACTCTTGAGCTGGCGGAATGGTCCAGGGTTGGATTCGGAACGGTCTTGCCCGAAGAGGCTGTTCGTGTGAGTCTTGAGTCCGGGTGGGCGCAGCGCCTGTTGCAGCTGCAGGGCTTGCGTGGAAAATACGCCACGTACGATCTGCCGTTTGGCTGCCCGTCGCCGCCGGCGTTGGAACTGGAGCGCGAACTGGGGCGAGCATTCGTCCTGGAGAATGCCACGTTTCGCATGAAGGATGTTGCGCAAGCCATGAGCTTCTACTTCCTTCTTGTCTTTCACGTCACCTCAACCTCGGACGACAAGCGCGAGGATGTCTTGTTTCTCTGTATCAACGAGTCCAACGGCTCCATGGCTGATCACCTGGTCAGTCCTTTGCTCGCAAAGCTGCGGGAAGAGAGGAGATCAAGAGCGGCCGACCCGATGCAAGTCGAGCTGCCCCTGTCGTTATTTGGACAGAGACTCCGAGAACTTACGAGCCGTAGGCTGCCGAGAGTCATTCGGACGCGACTTGTCCCATTCCTTGCCGGGATGGAACGTCGCATGTCACGCGATCTTGAGAGACTCCACGCATACTATAGCGACCTCCAATCGGAAACAGCCGCCCGTCTCGTGGACAGGAAGCGTAAGGGAGGAGATTCCCAAGCTGTGGAAGCTGAGGAGAAGCGTCTGCAGGCCATCGAACAGGAGTATGCTGCGAAGGTGGCTGATCTCGACCGCAAATATGCTGTGAGCATCGAGGCCAAATTGACGCAGGTCGTACGGGCGCGACTCCCGGTGCTGCGGGCCGATTTGGTTCTGCTGCGGCGGAAGGGAGTGAGGAAGCTTCAAATGGACTGGAGTGCCCTGGCCAAAGGTTTCGACCAACTTGTGTGCGAGGCGTGCTTTGGCACACCCAGAAGTTTTCGTGTCTGCGACGACAAACTCCACTGCGTCTGCTCAGCTTGTATGACCGCATGCCTGGCGTGCGCGAAGGAATACTGCCGTGCCTGCCATCCGGTGAGATGCCCCAAGTGCGGTCACGGCAGACAATCACAAATGGCTCGGGAATAAAATTCCTCCCCTATTTTCATGCGTCGTAGGGTGCGCGCCCCGCGCATGAGAGGCTGCCACCTATTTCGCAAACGAATTCCGTCCTGCGCGCGATTTTGCCGGGGCCGTGGGCCAGCAATATCAGCTCTTGAGTTTGTGGGAAGCGAGGTTTATAAATGGCGGCAACAGAATTCAACGGGGTTGCTGACTGCGACAAGACGTCGATGTGCTGGGTGAACCGCTCGGCGGACGACGCCAAGGTGTTCGCTTGTTGCTGGTGCGTTTGAAATCCCGGAGAACTGGTCGCACGCCGGGTCGAAGGTCGGTGCACCCTTAAACTGGAGTTAGCGGTCGAGTAACTGGTTGAATCAGGAGCGAGCCAATATGCGATGCATACGTAATGGACAATTACTGCTGGTGATCACGCTTGGCATATCGTTCATTGCCTGGGGACAGGGCGGCGGCCAGACTGGCCGGGGTGCGGCGGCGCAACAGGCCGGAGCCGCCGGGCGCGGCGCGCGTGGCGGCGGAAGTGCCGGCAGCGGAGCCAGCGATTTCTACAACTACGATGCGGCGGCGGGCGCAGGGATGGCGATTCCCGATGCCCCGCCGGCGGAGACTCATCAGAAGATCACCGTCGATGGGGAAGCGCTCGCCTACACTGCGCGCGTCGGCTACATGCCGCTGCACAATGCCACAACGGGACAGTCGGAAGCCCATCTGTTTTTCACTTGCTACGCTAAAGACGGCGTCAGCGACACCTCGGTGCGTCCGGTGTTGTTTTTCCTGGGCGGAGCGCCTGGTGTGGCCGCCGGTTGGCAAGAATTTGGCGGGTTGGGTCCGAAGCGGATGAAGTGGACAAATGACGGCACTGCCGGGCTGCCGCCGTATGGATGGGTCGACAATCCCAACACCCTGCTTGGCCAGGCTGATCTGGTGTTCGTGAATCCGGTGGGCACGGCGTTCAGCCGACCCGATCAGCCCAGCCGGGGGCCGAACTTCTGGACCACGGCCGGCGACATCGCTTCGCTGGGAGAGTTCGTGCGCTCCTTCATCAACACCTACAACCGCAGGAACTCCCCGCTCTTCCTTGCGGGCGAGGACTTCGGCACGGGGCGGGTGGCGGGTGTAGCCAACTACCTCAACGAGCACCAAGTCCCGATCAATGGCGTGGTGCTGTTGTCGATGGCCATGACGGCCGACGCGGTCTCCGGCGACGAGCAATACATCACGCTGCTGCCGAGCCTGATCATGGCTGCCTGGCATCACAAGAAGCTGGCGCCGGAACTGGAGTCCCTGAACGCCGAGCAGATAGCGGAACAGGCGCGGCAGTTCGCCGCGCGCGCGTACCTGCACGCGCTTTACAGAGGCGACCGCATGACGGCGGATGAACGCACCAAAGTTGTGGCGGATCTGTCGCGGCTGACCGGACTCTCAAAGGCGTTCATCGTGAACAACAATTTGCGCATCACGCTGGACCGGTTCAACGGCGAGCTGCTGCGCGATCAGCACCGGGCGCTCTCGAACTCGGATGCGCGGGTGACCGGTTTTGTGCCGGCTAGCGGCGGACGCGGAGGCGGAGGCGGAGGGGGAGGCTTTGGCGGCGGCGGCGTCACGGCCGCGATCGATTACAACCAAAGCAATCTTGCCGGCGGCTTTCTGACGGCTTATGAGTCCTATCTGCGGCGCGAACTCACCTTTGCCGGCAACAGCAACGGCATCTTTTACCTGTCGAGCGGCGGCATCGGCACGTTCACTTCAACCGGAAACGACGACGCGAGTCTTGCCGGCGCGTTTGCGCGCAACCCCCACCTGCGTCTTTTCGTGGGAGTGAACTTCTTCGATCTCAATGCGCCGTTCTATGCGACCGAGTTTACCCTGGCTCACTTGAACATTTCGCCGGAGGTTCGCGCCCACAATGTCGCGGTGAGCCATTTCGAAGCCGGCCAGATGACCTACATCGACAACAGGTCGCTTGCCAAACTGAACAGCGACTTGGTTAAGTTCATCAGCGAAGCGGCGTCACCGGCTCGTTAATCAGCGCACGAAACCAAGGAGCAATGCCATGAGAATCCACGGACGATTCAACCTGAAATCTTGCGGCCTCGTCATACTCATCGCGGCCATGGGTGTCGGCGCTTTCGCGCAGGGCCGAGGCGCCGGCGGCGTAACCAACAACTTCTATCGCTTCAATTACAGCTTGGAAGAAATGCAACCGATCAACTACCCCGCACAGCCGATCAACACGCATCACCAGATCACGCTGCAAAAGGAGACGATCCAATACACCGCCCATGTCGGCTTCATTCCCATTCACAACGCCACCAGCGGTGTGAGCGAGGGCCATCTGTTTTACATCTACTATTCGAAGGATGGCGTCACTGACAAAAGCAAGCGCCCCGTGTGGTTTCTGTTCAACGGCGGACCGGGCGCAGCCACCATCTGGCTGCACATGGGTGCCTTCGGCCCGAAGATGGTGAAACTGCAGCCCAACGGCCTGGCAACGCCGCCGCCATACACCTACGTCGACAATCCCAACTGCCTGCTGGATACCGGCGACCTGGTTTTCATCGACGCGATGGGTACTGGATTCAGCCGCCCGGACCGGCCCGGCTACGGCCCCGACTTCGGCGGCGTGGACAACGATCTGGCTGCCTTCGGTGAGTTCATCCGCAGTTTCCTGAACGAATATAATCTCTGGGGCTCACCGCTCTTTGTCGGCGGCGAGAGCTACGGCACCACGCGCGCGGCGGGGCTGGCCGGCTATCTCACCGACCGCGACTGTCCGATTAACGGCGTGATGCTGCTATCGGCGTTCATCGATTCCAACGCCGGCGCCGGCGAACAGCGCCAGCTCACGACGCTGCCTACCGAGATCATGACCGCGTATTATCACAAGAAGCTCGGCCCGGATCTGCAAAAGCTCACCGCCGATCAGATGGTTGAACAGGCGCGACAGTTTGCCTCGGGCGAATACCTGGAATATCTATTTGACGGCGCGCGTGCGCCGCAGGCTGAGCGCGAAAAAGTGCTGAACGACATGGTGCGCTACACGGGCCTCTCGAAGACCTTTCTCGATGCCCTCGACCTGCGCGTCCCGCTGGGGCCTTTCAGCACCGAGCTGCTGCGCGATCAGCACCTGATGACGTCGCGGCTGGACTCGCGCTTTGCCGGCTATCAGTTGGACGCCGGCGCCACCAACACCAGCTTTGATTTCAGCAATGCCAACATCGAGGATTGTTTCCTCACCGCCTTCGAGGCGTACATCCGTAATGACCTGAACTACAAAAATGACGCTCTCTACTACGTTTCCGGCAACGCTCCACCCTGGTCGGGCGAAGAGAACACCGTGGTCAACCTGGAAAACGGTTTCGCCAAGAACCCGCACATGCACCTTTTTGTGGGCATGGGATATTACGATTTTGCGTGCCCCTTCTACCCCGTGGAGTGGACCATTGCCCACTTGAAGGTGGCGGACGAAATCAAGAAGAACAATATTTCCTGGGGCCATTACGAATCGGGCCACATGGTCTACATCGATCAGCCGTCGGCGGCAAAGTACCACGCCGACCTGGTGAAGTTTGTCCAGGCCTCATTACCAAAATGAGGAACAGGAAAGGCTCGGTATTCCCGTTGCCTGGAGGATGGAGATTTTTCCATCCTCCAGGTGAGACGTGTTCTTTCGATTCAGTGCTTGATGATTTCAGTGTCGACTACCTTGCCGTCGGCGGCGACGGTGATCTCCCTTTGC
>Ga0187850_10002306_pt1 | contig 17927 bp, 20 predicted proteins | sample June2016WEW_4_15_FD_132436 | JGI IMG/M metagenome (GOLD analysis project Ga0187850, IMG submission 132436) | Peatland microbial communities from SPRUCE experiment site at the Marcell Experimental Forest, Minnesota, USA - June2016WEW_4_150 | ecosystem: Environmental > Terrestrial > Soil >... | reverse complement strand
TCCAAGAGAAAGGAGGACTCCGCCTAGGATTCCTGAGCGCGCGTACGGCAGCGTGACTTTCCAGATCGTCTCCGAAGGGGTCGCTCCCAGGGAAAGCGCGGCTTCCTTGAGGTCTCCGGGGACGAGGCCGATCATCTCCCGTCCGATCGACGCCGAGTAGGGAAGGATCATAAACGCGAGGAGAAGAGCGGAGGTGAAAATGCCCACGCCGTAGGGGGGCGCGCCCACGGCTTCCTGCAGCACCCGCACGGCGGGGACGAAGAAAAAAAGTCCGATAAATCCATAGACGACCGAGGGAATGCCCGCGAGAAGCTCCACCGCCGTGCGCATGACGGAGGCGAACGGACCCGAACGGAAATACTCCCCCATGAGGACTGCCAGGGCAAGGGAGAACACCGTGGCAATGACCAGCGCGATCAGTGACGTCAGGAGCGTGCCGACCACAAAGGGCAGGGAGTGAAAGCTGTCGGTGACCGGATCCCACTCCGAGCCGGTGAGGAAGCGAAAGCCGTTGGCCACGAGAGCGGGCCGGGAGGACAGCAGAAGAGAGAAGAAGATCGCGATGAGCAGGACGCTCACCGCGATACCTCCAAGCACGAGCAGGGTGCGGAAGGCTGAGTCGGAAGTCCGCTCGCTCTTCACACTGTCCTCCCCGGCAGATGCTCTACTTGAGAACCGGTGCGCCGCCAAAAGTGACGGAGCGCATGATTACTTCCGCCTTGTCCACCACGGCCTTGGGAAGCTTAGCATAGGACAGGGGCTCGGCATACCGCTGTCCATCGTGCGTGATCCACCAGAGCAGCTTCATCATCCCGTCCACCTTCGCCTTCGGGCGGTTGTCATAATTCTGTTCCCGGTAGACGAGGATCCAGGTGAACGTAGAGATGGGGTATCCGTCCGGCGCCTCGGTATCGGTGAGATTCACCTTGGTCACGTCGTCAGGAATTGTGACCATGGCCGCCGCGCTCGTCGAGGCGAGCGAGGGCTTCACGAAGCTCCCGCTCTTGTTCTTCAGGGTGGCGTACGCCATGTTGTTCTGCAGGGCATAGATGAGCTCGACGTAGCCGGCGGCGCCCGGCAGCTGCTTCACGAGGCCGGCGACTCCGGGGTTCCCCTTGCCGCCCACCCCCGCGGGCCAGTTCAGCGACTGGCCCACGCCGACCTTGCTCTTCCATTCGTCGGACACCTTGGCGAGGTAGTCGCTGAAGACCGCGGTCGTCCCGCTTCCGTCGGACCGATGCACGACCGTGATCGCAATGTTCGGCAGCGTCACCGAGGCGTTGAGCGCCGCAATCCTGCCGTCATTCCACCTCTTGATCTTGCCGAGGAAGATATCGGCCACGATGTCGGGTGTCAGCTTCAGCTCGGGACTCCCCGGCAGGTTGTAGGTGATGACCGTAGCGCCCGCGATCATGGGAATGGACAGGAAGGGCATGGGGAAAGACTTGGCGGCTTCTTCTGTGACGACGACGTCGCTTGCCCCGAAGTCAACGGTCTTGTTCTTCAGCTGCGTCTGCCCGCCGCCGGACCCGATGGCCTGGTAGTTAACCTTGACGCCGAACTGCTTGTTGTACTCGTCGAACAGCTTCGTGTAGAAGGGGGCGGGGAAAGTCGCCCCTGCGCCGACGAGCTCGATGGACTGGCTGAAGCCCAGCACTGAGGTGGCCGCGCAGAGAATCATTGCCGCAACTGCAAAGCGGGAGAATTTCATGCTTTTCCTCCTTCGGAAAATTCGTGAGAGCTCATAACTGCATAACATGCGTGGCAAATGTCCCGGAGTGCAGTTAGACGGCTGTGAAGGTTGTGTTAGTTTTCTGTTAATTGCCCGTCGATCGAAAGTCCAGCGGAAGAAGGACGATGAAACGCGTCCCCGTCCCCACGGTGCTCTCCACGTCAATTGTTCCCGCGTGGCTCTGCACGATGTGCTTCGCGATCGCAAGTCCCAGCCCGGTCCCTCCCAGCTTCCTCGAGCGTGATTTGTCCACGACGTAGAATCGTTCGAATACCCGTGACAGGCTTTCTTCGGGAATGCCGACCCCGGTGTCCGAGACCTCGATACGGACCTTGTCCGTGCCTTCCGGTGCGCAGCTCAGTCGCACCTCTCCTTCCTCGGTGAACTTCAAGGCGTTGTCGATCAGGTTCACCAGGACCTGCTCGAGCAGGTACGCGTCCGCCGTGATCGGGGGGAGCCGTGAAGGCATGTCCAGGACGAGACCGGTCCCCTGCGTTTCGGCGCGATGCGCGAACATTCCCGTCACGTCACGGATCAGGCGCTCGAGGTCGAGCCGATCCGCCGAGAGCTCAGCCCCGCGCGCCTCCAGTCCCGAGAGCAGGAGGAGATCCTTCACGATCGCGGTCATGCGCTCGGCATTGCGGCGGATCGTTTCCACCCAGCGGGCGGACTCTCCCCGAAGCGCTCCCTCCAGCATCTCCAGGGAGCCCATGATGGAGGTGAGCGGCGTGCGCAGCTCGTGGGACGCGTTGACGACGAAGTCGCGCTTGACCGCCTCCAGGCGCCGCAGGTCGCTCGTGTCGTTGAGCACCACGATGAGCTCTTCCCGCTCTCCCATCCTCTCCACCGTGCAATGGACGGACTTGTCACCGATCTCCACTTCCTCGGACTGGCGATGCCCGGTCACGCGCGCCTGCTGGACGATCTCGGTGAGTCGGGGAGCCCGGACGACCTCCCAGAGGGTCCTCCCCTCCACGGGCAGGGAGCCCGCCAGCTTCTCGAATCCCTTGTTGCTCCGCACGATCCGCCCGTCGCGGTCGAGCACCAGGATCCCCTGCTGCACGGAGGAGAAGATGCCGTCCAGCTCCTGCACCCGCCGGGCCCTCTCCTCGAACAGCGATTGGACGCGCTCGCCCATTGCATTGAAGCTGTCGGCAAGGGCCTTCACCTCATCGCGCCGGCGCAGGTGAAGCCGCGCCCCGAAATCGCCGGCCGCGAACCGGCCGACGACCTGGGCAAGGTCCCTGAGCGGCGAGGAGATCGTGCGGGAAAGGAGGAGGGCGGAGAGGAGACACGCGGCAAGAAGGACGGACGCGAAGAGAGCGAGACTTCCCCGCCCCCGGCGCGACAGCGCCTCGAGCTCCTCTGCATACGTGGAGGCGCGGACGACCCCCCGCACACGGCCCCCCGCGTCTTTCACGGGGACCGCGACGTAGATCATCCATCGTCGCACGGTCCCGCTGAAGCGCGACGAAGTTCCCACCTCTCCGTTGAGCGCGACGGCAACCTCGGGTCGATCGGAGTGATTCTCCATGGCCGCCGGATCCTGCTGTGAATCAGCGAGCACGACTCCGCCGGGGTTGATGACGGTGAGCCGCACGCGGCCCTCCCTGCCGACTGCTGCCGTGAGCCCGTCCAGCGCGGCGCTCCTCCCCTGACCTATGAGGGGCGCAACGGATACCAGGGCCGTGCGTGCCGCGCTCTCCAGCCCCCGCGTGAGCGAATCGTGGGAGATCCCGCGCGCGACCCGCAGGGTGTAGAAGGCAAAGACGAGCACGGCCAGCATGCTCAGCGCAACGTATCCGGCAAAGGCCCGCAGGAAGATGCGCTGCTTCATTTTTTGTCCGTCGGGCGATGCTCCGCTGCCGGTGCGACGATCTTGTACCCCACGCCCCGGACATTCGCGATCATCTTCCCCGCCCGGCCCAGCTTGTCCCGCAGGTGCTTCACGTGCACGTCCACCGACCTGTCGGTCACGTTCTTCTCGTCGCCCCAGAGGTGATCCAGGATCTTCTCACGAGAGAAAACCCAGCCGACGCGCGTGGCAAGGAGATGAAGAATGCGGAACTCCGCCTGCGTGAGCTCCAGCCGTTTGCCGTTCAGGGAGGCCTCCAGGGTGTCCGTGTCGATGAGAAGGCCGTCGGCCACCTCGATACGGGACCTGCCCGCCTCGGGGGATGCGCGGCGCAGCACCGCCTTCACCCGGGCCGCCAGCTCCTTCGGAGAGAACGGCTTCACGACGTAGTCATCGGCCCCGAGCTCCAGGCCCAGCACACGGTCCGCTTCCTCCGCACGGGCGGTGAGCATGATGACGGGAATCGCCGCGAATGCCCGGTCGGCGCGCATGCCCCGGCAGATCGCAAACCCATCCGTGTCCGGGAGCATTACGTCCAGGACGACGAGGTCGGGCTTTTCCGAGCGGAGCGACGAGAGAAATCCCTTGCCGTCCGCGTACTCCCGCACGCGGAAGCGCTCCTTCTTCAACCCGGCGCTGACAAGGGAGCGGATATCGTCCTCATCCTCGACGACGGTGATGAGCTCGTTCATTCGACCGGAGTGTACCCCAAGAGGCACCACGATTCAACGAGAGCCTGCCCGATTTCGGCTCCTCTCCGCATCGAATTCACCGAATCCTAACACTGCCTGCCGAGCTTTCACGCATGAAGGCGGCACACCCGGCGGCGAGGATCTGCCTCGCCCTTGCATTTCCTTTCCTGCTGGCCTCCGGCGCGGGACAGGGTTTCGGTCAGAGCGCGCTCGACCAGCTTCGAGCGAAGGTAAACCACATCGTGGTGATCTACCAGGAGAACTGGAGCTTCGACTCTCTCTACGGCCGGTTCCCGGGAGCCAACGGGATCGCCGATGCGGCGCCCGAGTCCCTTGTGCAGACGGACAGGAACGGAGCGCCGCTTGTCGCGGCGCCGCCCCCGCTCAACGGAAAGAACCCGGACCCGCACTTCGCAGCCCTGGATCCGGCGTCCGCGCTCAAGCCGTACGACCTCAGTCGTTACATCGCGCCGGACGTACAGACCGGTGACATCGTCCACCGCTTCTATACACAGCAGCTCCAGATCGACGGCGGCAAAATGGATCGGTTCATCGCGTGGAGCGACAATGGCGGGCTGGTGATGAGCTGCATCGATGCAACGAATCTCCCCGAAGGGCGGCTGGCGCAGCAGTACACTCTGTGCGACAATTTCTTCCACGCCGCGTTCGGCGGATCATTCCTGAACCACATCTTCCTGATCGCCGCGGCGGCTCCCGTGTTTCCGAACGCGCCGGCGGGAATAATCGCCGCGCCGCCGGACGCCCTGGGCACGGGCGTTGCCGACAAGGTCGTGACTCCAGACGGCTACGCGGTGAACACGGCGTTTTCCGTGAATCATCCCATCCCCCCGTCCGTGACTGACCAGGCGACCCTTGTGCCGAACCAGACCTTTCCCACGATCGGCGACCGGCTTTCGGAAAGGGGATTGACCTGGGCGTGGTACTCGGGAGGCTGGAACGACGCATTAGCAGGGAAGCCGGATCCGCTTTTCCAGTTCCACCACCAGCCCTTCATCTATTTCGCGCACTTCGCGGACGGCACGGAAGCGAAGCGAGTCCATCTGAAGGACGAGAAGGATTTCCTGGCCGCCGTCGACTCCGGCTCACTCCCGGCAGTGTCCTTCGTGAAGCCTCTCGGACCCGACAACGAGCACCCGGGGTACGCGGCCCTCCTCCGCGGTCAGCAGCATGTGGCGAATCTCGTGAACCGCATCCGTGGGAGTGCCGCGTGGAAGGATACGGTGGTCATCATCACGTACGATGAGAACGGCGGCCGTTGGGACCATGTCGCCCCGCCGGTCGTCGACCGTTGGGGACCGGGAACCCGCGTGCCGACGATCGTCATTTCACCTCTCGCCCGAAAGGCTTTCGTCGACCACACGCAGTATGATACGACCTCGATCCTCAGGCTCATCGAGGAACGCTACGGGCTGGCCCCCCTGAACGCCCGTGACGCCGGCGCGGGGGACCTGGTGAACGCCCTGGACTTTTAGGAAAACCGCCCTCCCCTGACCGGGAGCTGGACCTCCTTCCATCGAAAGCAGCTCACCAGGTGATCGTTCACGACGCCGACGGCCTGCAGGTGAGAGTAGATGATCGTGGAACCGATAAAGGAGAAACCGCGCGCCTTCAAATCCCCGGATATGGCGTCTGACAGCGCGGTTCTCGCAGGGATCTGATTCTGTTCGGTCCAATGGTTCACCGTCGGCTTCCCGCCCGTCCAGTGCCAGAGGTAGGCATCGAAACTGCCGAATTCCTTCCGCACCTCGAGGAAGCGGCGCGCGTTGTTCACCGACGAGCCGATCTTCAACTTGTTGCGGATGATTCCCGGATCTCCAATCAAGCGCTCGATGTCCCGAGCGTTGAAGCGCGCCACGCGCGCCGGGTCGAAGCCGCGATATGCCTTCCTGTAGCCGTGCCGTCGCTTCAGAATCGTCAGCCAGCTGAGACCCGCCTGTGCCGCCTCCAGGACGAGGAACTCGAAGTGTCGGACATCGTCGTGCACCGGCGCGCCCCATTCGGCGTCGTGATAGGGGATGCACCATTCATTGGCCTGGCCCCACGGGCAGCGGACCCGGTCGACTCTCGGGGTGCCCTTCGTCATCGGCTTCTCCCCTGGCCCGCGCCGGCGGCGAACCAGTCGATGAGCTTCCTCGCCACGGTGATCGGGTCCGGGAGCCGGGGGAGCGAGTCTGCGGCATACCAGCCCGCGTCCAGGATCTCGGCAGGATCGACCCTGATTTCTCCCGACTCATGCTCAGCGGTGAACGCAACCATCAGTGAATGAGGGAACGGCCAGGGCTGGCTGGCGAAATAGCGCAGGTCCCTCACCTCGATGCCGGTCTCCTCGCGAACCTCGCGTGCCACGCATTCTTCGAGCGTCTCACCAGGCTCGACGAAGCCGGCGAGCACGCTGTACAGGCCGGGCGGGAATCGCCGGGCCCTCGCCAGCAGGATCCGCTCGCCCCGGATCACGGCCACGATCACCGCGGGCGAAATCCGGGGATAGCTGAGTTGTCCACAGGCGGTGCACTCCAGGGCGCGCTCGCCCGGCTTCAGGCCGGTAGGGCTGCCGCAGGAGCCGCAGAAGCGATGCGTGCGGTCCCACTCGGAGACCTCCAGGGCGCGCGCCGCGACGGCAAAGAAGCGCTCCGAGATCGACCCGAACAGGCTCCGGACTCCTTCGAACGCCCAGCCAGCCGGGGCGTTCGTCTCAGCGGGCACTCCCAAGGCGCGGCAGGGCGTTGCCCCGATTGTTCCTATGAAATGCGCCCGTTCGGAAGGCATCCCGAGATCTGCGGTGTCGGTCGTGAAGGGGAGATCGATCGAAGCTCCGTCCCGGGCGACCAGCAGCTCACTGCCCCGGAGGATGAACCAGTACGAGGGCACGGCATCCAGGATCCGGCCCTCACCGCCAGGCACAAAGCAATCAAATGAAGGAATTCCCACGAGCAGGAACGTAGCAGGCCGGTATTCCTTTTTGAAGTGATCTAAAATGATACACAATGTATCTGAATAGCAGGTAGTGTTTCAAAATGAACCACAGAATGCCAAATCGAGAGAAAGGGGCGATACCAGAAGACTACTTTAACTACTTGTTCTATATAAACTTAGATAAATACTGGTGTCTTGGCACGATTCATGCTTAATAGATAGCGTGAGTATGAGAACAAATAGGAGGTACGATATGAACCTTATACGGTACAACCCCAATTCCCTGGACCTGCTGGACAACGCGTCACGCTGGTTCGACGACTTCTTCGCGATGCCGACCCTCGGCCGGACCGCGGTTCCCGCGGTCGACGTCAGGGAGACAGACGCGGAATACCTCATGGAGGTGGAGCTGCCGGGCCTGACGGAGAAGGACGTGGAAGTGAAGCTGGACAACACCCTGCTCACCATCTCCTCCAACAAGGACGAGAAGAGAGAGGAAAAGAAGAACGGCTACGTCCTGCGCGAGCGCAAGTCGGCGCAGTTCAGCCGCAGCTTTGTTCTTCCCGAGGGCGTGGACCGCGAGAAGATCGCGGCCGAGTTCAAGAACGGCGTCCTGCAGCTGACCTTCCCCAAGGTGCCTGCCGCGAAGCCGAAGACCATCGAAGTGAAAGCAAGCTGAAAGTAGTTCCCTCCTCCTCAGTGCAGGGCCCCCCAGCGACCGCGTTGCGGGCGCGAAGGGGGCCCGCTTTCTTCGGCCCCGATAGGGGCCCGCTTTTTCAGACCCCGTTCGGGGGTCCGTTCTACTTCACCACGGTCCGATAGTGCGCAGAGGCCTTCTCCCAGGTTTCCCGCTCCTTCGGCGCGAACTCCTTGATGGGGAAAGCGGCCCGGATCATCGCCTTCGCATCCGGGAGCCGCGTGATGACTCCCAGGCCCATGGCCTGGACCATCGCGTTGCCGACCGCCGTCGCCTCCTCCGGCCCCGCCACCACCTTCACGCCGCACGCGTTCGCGGTGAGCTGGTTGAGAAAGACGTTTCGCGAGCCCCCGCCCACGATGTGGATCACCGAGCTCGGCGAGCCGCTCACCTGCGAGATCTGATCCGAGACCAGCCGGTACTTCAGGGCGAGACTCTCGTAGACGGTCCTGAGCATGGTCCCCCGGTCCGGCGGCGGCTCCTGCCCCGTGCGCCGGCAGAAATCCACGATCGCCGACTCCATGTTCTGCGGATTGTAAAAACCCCTGTCGTCGGGATCGATGGAGGCGGCGAAAGGCCTGCCCTGCTCGGTGAGCCTGTTCAGCTCTTCCCAGTCCATCTCGCGCCCGTCGCGCGCGCGCCAGGCCCGGCGCAGCTCCTGCACGAGCCAGGTGCCCATGCAGTTCTTGAGGAACCTCACGTTGCCGATGCCGCCCTCGTTGCTCATGTTGGCGGCCAGGGCCTCGGGGCTGGTGAGCGGACGCGGGAGGAGCTTCCCGATCAGCGACCATGTGCCCGAGCTGATGATGAGCGCAGACGCCGTCCGCGCCACGGGCGCCGCGGCAAAGGCGCTTGCCGTGTCGTGCGACCCCACGGCGACGATCCGCGCCGCATTCAGGCCAACGGACTCGGCGAGCCCGGCCCGGAGCTCCCCGACGATCGTTCCCGGCGCCACGATGCGCGGCATGATCCGGCCCGGAATGGCGAGCGCGCGCAGGACCTCCCTGCTCCATTTCTTCCTGCGTGCGTCCATGAGCTGGGTGACGCTCGCCCAGGAGGAGTCCACCGCGGTGACCCCGCCGAGGTAGTAGCCGAACAGCGTAGGCGCCGGAAGGAATCGAACGCCCCGGCGGACGAGATCTCCCCTGTTCTTCATGAACCAGAGCAGCTGGTTGGACACATTGAAGGGCTGGAAGTGGATTCCCGTGATCTCGTACAGGCGCGCAGGGTCCATTTTCGATTTCACCTGCTCGATCATCCCGTCCAACCGGTGATCGCGGTAGCAGTACATGGGTCCCAGGAGAACCCCGTCCTGCGTCACGAACACGCCGTCCGCTCCCCAGGTGTCGATGCCGACGGAGTCCGCGGCGCTGCCGATCTCCCGTCGGTAGGCGTGCAGCCCCTCCACCATGTTGCGGTAGATGAGCAGGTCGTCCCAGTACGAGCGCTCCTCCACCCGGCCGGTCCGGTCGGCGATGTGGAGGGTGGCCGGCTCGTGACTGAAACGATGGATCTCGCTGAGCGTGAAGCCGTTGGCGTCGAACACCCCGGCGAAGCACTTCCCCCCCGATGCGCCGAGGTCCATGGCGATCACTTTCGCGCTGGTCTGCATCCTGTCCGTCCCTCCGCCCGCTCACGGTATCACCGGCCGGGAATGGAGGCAAGCGAGTGTCCCGGCGGAGCAATGGGTCCGTCTCGCCACAGACGCTCCTTGACCCCACGGGAGGCGGCGGCTACCTTTTTGAGCGCCCCATGAGCACGTTCTTCAACAGGCTTGCTGAATCCACGAGCTCCACGTGGCGGCTCCTGTCCGACACGACGAACTTCCTGAGCAGGGTGAAGCTCCTGGACAGCTACGAGACCGAGCTGCGCAGCTGGCGCGGGCAGCTCGCGCACAAGCGCACGGATCCCCAGGTCCTGAAGGCCGTGCGGGAAGACGTCGTCGCCCTGCGCCGGCTCCTGCGCGAGCAGGGCTACGATCTGCGGCTGGGCTCGAAGGACATCGCCCTGGAGGGATTTCGCAATGACGATGCGATGGGGGAAGGATTTCAGCGGCTGGTCCTCGGCCTGGCCGATGACGACGTGTACTACCTCGCCGGGTCGGTGAACCACATCGAGCTCGCCGAGATGCTGGACAGCCACTGCCGGCAGAAGCGCTCGTGCAAGCCCTACCGGCTGCACTGCCTGTGGTACCGCTGGAGAAGCGACGTGCTGGTGCTTTCGGGCGCGGCGTCAGAGACCGCGGAAATGTTCGAGGACCTGAAGGCCTGGTTCGGCCCCAACCATGAGCTGCTCTTGAAGAAGCTCTCGCGGCTCTGAAGATGAGAAGGAGGTACCGATGAAGTACAGAAAGCTCGGACGGACAGGGCTCATCGTGAGCGAGGTCGCCCTGGGAACGATGCAGTTCGGACGGAACAGGCTGGGCGGTCTGGACCAGGAGGCGACGACCCGGATGGTGAGACACGCGCTGGACCGCGGCGTGAACTTTATCGACACGGCGGACGTGTACACGCGGGGTGAGAGCGAGACGCTCCTGGGACACGCGCTGACGGGGGTGCGGGAGGAGATCGTGCTCGCCACGAAGGTGCGCATGCCCATGAGCGACAACCCCAACAGGAGCGGCGCCACCCGGGTGAACATCATGCGCGGGATCGAGTCGAGCCTGCGGCGGCTCCAGACCGATCACGTCGACCTCTACCAGGTGCACAGCTGGGACTCCAGCACGCCGCTGGAGGAAACGCTCCGGACATTCGACGATCTCGTTCGCCAGGGCAAAGTCCGGTACATCGGCTTCAGCAACTACCTTTCCTGGCAGGCGGCGCACGCCCTGGATACGCAGGAGAGGCTCGGACTGGAGAAGTTCGTCACGGCCCAGATGTACTACAGCCTGGTCGGCCGCGGGCTCGAGCACGAGTTCCAGTCCTTCGCCGAGTACTACGGCATCGGCATCCTCGTCTGGAGCCCCCTTGCGGGGGGTTTCCTCTCGGGCAAGTACGAGAGGGGAAAAATGCCGCCCCGGGGCACGAGGTATTCCGAAGCGGGCGTATTCGTGCCGCTGGATCCCGAGCAGGCGTGGGCGGTGATCGATGCGCTGCGCCAGGTCGCGGCACGCCATGGGGCTGCACCCGCGCGGGTGGCCCTGGCGTGGCTCCTTGCGCGAGCCGCCGTCACGAGCGTGATCGTCGCCGCCCGGACCATCGAGCACCTCGATGACAACCTGGGGGCCTCGGATCTCGCGCTGGACCCCGAGGACGTGCGCCTCCTGGACACGGTTTCGGACCCCGGTGTCCCGTACCCGAAGTGGATGGTGCTCCAGCACGATACAGTGGAAGATCCCCGGCTGAAGGTGCTCCATCCTGAGCTCTACAAGGAAGGCGGGCCGTGGCGGGACCTGAACCGGGAGTGGAAAGGCTGAGCTGACGGCGGCCTGGGCTCTACGGTGTCGTCTTCAGCTCCCGCTCGGCCGCGTGCCGTTCGATCGCGAGCGAAATCAGCCGGTCGACGAGCTGCGGGTAGGGAATCCCGCTCGCCTCCCAGAGCTTGGGATACATGCTGATCCGGGTGAATCCCGGGATCGTGTTGATCTCGTTCACGAGGACCTCGCCGGTGTCCTTGACGAACATGTCCACCCGTGCCATGCCGTCACAGCAGAGGACGGTGAACGAATGCCGCGCAAGAGCGCGCACCTTCTCCGTGACGGGTCCGTCCAGCGGCGCCGGGATACGCAGCTCGGCGCCCTTCTCATCGATGTACTTCGCCTCGTAGTCGTAGAAGCTATGGCCGCCCCCGGTCACGATCTCTCCCGGGATGGAGGCCTCGGGATCCGCGTTCCCCAGGACCGCGCACTCGATTTCCCGGCCGACGATGCATTCCTCCACGACGATCTTGATGTCGTATTCGAATGCGGCTGCCAGGGCCGCCCGATACTCTGCTTCGCTTCCGACACGGCTGATGCCGACGGATGACCCGAGGTTGGCGGGCTTCACGAAGAGGGGGGTTCCCAGGGCCGCCTTCAACGAAACGAAGTCCGGCCCGGGCTTTCCTCGAAGCACGGTCACAAACCGTGCGATCGGGATGCCCGCCTCCCGCAGGAGACGTTTCATGACGTCCTTGTCCATTCCAACCGCGGAGCCGAGAATACCGGCGCCCACGCAGGGCATGTTCGCCAGCCGGCAGAGGCCCTGGACGGAGCCGTCCTCGCCGTAGGGACCGTGGAGGACCGGGAACACCACATCCAGTTTCCCCAGCTCGGTGTCGTCGGAAAGGTCCAACAGCCGGCTCTGCTCGCCGTGGGCCACCAGCGCAATCTCGCGCGGCGAATCGGCAGTGAGATTCGGCAGCGGACGCGCGAATTCGAAGAGAGTCCTGGTCTGCTCGTCGAGCCTCCATCGGCCTTCACGGTCTATTCCAATCAGGACTGGATCGTATTTTTCCCGATCCAGGGCCTCGAGGACGTTTTTCGCCGACTGCAACGATACCTCGTGCTCGGCGGACCTGCCTCCAAACACGATCCCTACGCGGATTTTCTTCATCGTGACGCAGTATGCCCGGCCCTCCGCCCGGTGTCCATGGGAAACGCTGCGGACTGGCGCACGGATCGAATCGGCGGTATCCTTCCGAAGCCAAGGAGCAGGCCTGGAAGGAGTGAGGACATGAAATCAGATTCCATCAAGGTGTCAGCCGTGATCCCGGCCGAGCCGAAGGCCGTGTACGCCGCATGGATGAGCAGCAGCGGCCACGGGGCGATGACCGGCAGCGGGGCCCGTGTCACCGCGCGCGTCGGCGGTGCCTTCAGCGCCTGGGACGGCTACATCTCGGGCAAGACCCTGGAGCTCGAACAGGACTCGCGAATCGTGCAGTCCTGGCGCACGACCGATTTCGATCCCGACGATCCGGACTCCACCCTCGAGGTGCTCCTCCAGAAGGCCAAGGGGGGGACGAAGGTGACACTCGTGCACACGAATATCCCCGCGGGACACGGTGAGGAGTACCGCAAGGGCTGGATCGATTTCTATTTCAAGCCCATGAAGGAACACTTCGCTTCGAAGTAGCGGCGCCGCGGGCATCTCCTTCCCCAATATCTGCTTGACACCTCCGCCTCCTTGCCCTTCGCGTCGAGGGTCGCCGGTACCGCGGTCGTCTTCCTGCTCATCGTTTTCCTCCTTGTCTCCCGCCGCGCGCCTCGGATTGCATCCAGCTTCGCGGCGGCGTGGGCGCGAGCTGTTGGAGCTCTTCCTGTCCAGATAGATCGCGAAGCTTGCTCTCTCTGGGTGGGCAAGGGATTCAGCCTTTCGGACATCAAGTTCACGGGTCTCTCTAGTTTCGCAGAGCTTTTTCCGACGATGCCTTCTTCAAGGCACTGGCGAATACCCTGATATTCGTGGTCATCACGACAATTCTGCTCAACATAGTCGGATTCATCGGTGCCACCCTCATCGACACGCGGATTCCAGGGACGGCCTTTTTTAAAAACACGGTTTTCCTGCCCGTCCTCCTGACACCGATCATCATCGGCATCATGTGGTCCCGGATGCTCGATGCCTTCGGCATCGTCAACCAACTGCTGAGAAAAGTTCACGCCATCACGATGACCGTCCTGTTCCTCGGCGACGAGCACATCGCCCTGTACACGGTGATCGGGGCGACAGTCTGGCAATACACGGGCTACGACATGCTGCTGTACTTTGCCGGTTTGCAGGGCGTCCCGCACGAGCAAGTGGAAGCCGCCCGCATGGACGGCGCCAGCCCCCTTGCGGTGAGGCTCCACGTGGTGATCCCCTTCCGGAGCCCTGTCATCGCCATCACGATGCTCCTGAACATGATTGGCGGGTTCAAGGTGTTCGACATCGTCTACGTCATGACCGCGGGCGGCCCCAACAACAGCTCCCATGTCTTTGCCACGTATCTTTTCCAGCAGGCATTCCGGTTCAACCGCATGGGCTACGCATCCGTCATCGCGATCGTCATCATCATGTTTTCCATATTCGCGGCGGTGTTGCGCCTGCGCATTGTGCGCAAGGAAACGTAGATCCTCATGCTGAGGAGATCGCTCCAGACGATCGGCACCCTGCTCCTGAGCCTGATGTTCCTCATCCCGATTTTCTGGGCCATCTCGCTGTCCGTGCGAAGCAAGAGAGACGTGTTCTCCACGCTTTTTCTGACCCGGGAGATGCATTTCGAGAACTATCTCACAACCTGGACGACGTTTCACTTGGGGCGGCTCTTTCTGAACTCCGCGATCATCACCGGCGTGTCCGTCCTTATCGTCCTCATGGTTTCCTCCATGGCCGCGTACGCCTTTTGCCGGCTCCGATATCGAGGGCCGGAGTTCTTCTTCTACCTGATCCTGGCCTACATTGCCTTCGGGCTTCCCATCGCCACCGTCGTGTGATTTTCTCCTTCATGCAGAACTGGAACGAGTTTCTAATGGCGCTGGTGCTGCTCAAGGACAGGCTCCTGTACACGATCCCCGTCGGGATGTCGAACCTCGTCGGGCAGTGGGATTCGCCGTGGCAGCTCATCGCTGCGGCGGTCGTCATCGCCTCCCTGCCGATCTTCATCGTCTACCTGCTGATCCAGGACCTGTACGTGAGAGGTCTGACGGCAGGGGCCCTGAAAGGGTAAGGTGTACGTCACAAGGTGGTGCAGCGATGAAATTTCAGAAAAAAATTGGTGTTCCGCTCTACCTTCAGATCAAGGAGCACCTGCTGGCCAAGATCGATGCGGGAACATGGCCGGATGAGTCGATGATCCCCACCGAGGCTGAGCTGTGCCAGGAGTACGACGTCAGCAAGATCACCATCCGGGAAGCCATCAGGCTGCTGGTGAGGGACGGGCGGGTCTCGAGGACTCCCGGCAAGGGCACGTTTATCACGAAGAAGAAGTTCGAGCAGAAGCTGGATCGCTTCTTCAGCTTCACGCGATGGGCCCTGCAGAACGGGCTCGAGCCGGCCTCGCGGATTCTGAAGGTGGAGACCATACCCTGCGATCTGCATATCGCCCGCCACCTCGACATCCGGGAAGGGGAAACCGCAACACGGGTAGAGCGCCTCAGGCTGGGCAGCAACGAGCCGCTGATGCTCGAAGTCATATGGGTGCCCTCGAGCCTGTGCCCTGACCTGCACATCCACGATCTGTCCAACGTGCCGTTGAACGACATTCTGCAGAACAATTACCGCCTGGTGCTGGTGCGGGCACTCGAATCGATCGAGCCGCAGACGGCGGACGCCTATATCTCCAAGCTTCTGGCCATCGAAAAGGACGTGCTCCTTCTCCACGTGGAGCACACCGCCTACACCAGCACCGGCAAGATCGCCTACTTCGCCACCTCCTCGTACCGAGGGGACAGGGTGAAGTTTTCGATAGAGCTGAAATCAAGCTGAAGGGGTGACACTCGTGAAAGGGAAAAGGAAGACCATACTGGGCGAACGCTCCTGGGTGATGGAAAATGACCAGGTAGAGCTTGCCGTGACAATGCGCGGCGGCCATATGGCCCCTGTGACGTTCTTCCGTGACTCCCCCGCTCCTGTCCAGCCCTACTACATCAGCCCGAATCGCATGGTTCGCAGGAAGGTGTCGCGCGCGGTCATGTCGCCATTTTCCGATAGACATCCTTCAGCGCGCGGAAGAGCTCGCCGTAAATCTCGATGCTTTTCCTGTACGCGAGGTCCGCTCCGGGCCGGGGATCGATTCGCTTATCCGGCTTCACGAACCTGCGCGTCACTTCCTCGGGCCGGGAGAACATCCCGATGGAGAAGCCCGCAAGCAGGGCGGAGCCCAGGGTGGAGAGATCGGAGCGCTCCAGGCTCTGGTAGGGCGCCTGCAGGACATCCGCCTTGATCTGCATCCACAGCTCGCTCTGCGCGCCGCTGCCGATGGCGGTCACCGCGTGCAGCGCCGTGCGGGGCAGGAGCTCCCTGATGATCTCCCGCGTGAGGTAGTGGTCATAGGCGATGGATTCCAAAATGGCCCTGTAGAAATGAGGCCGGGTATGCGCCCACGTGTGACCGATGAACAGGCCGCGGACGGATGGGTCGGGAGGGAAAAATCTTCCCTGGAGGTAGTTGATCGAAATCAATCCGTCCGAGCCGGGGGCGATGCGCGCCGCCTTCTCATCCAGCTCCCGATAGACGTCGCCGCCGCCGTGCCGTATCCGTTCGGCCTCCTCGGCGCAGAACTCCTCGATGAACCAGTTGTGGGTCCGTCCGCCGAGCACGACCGAGATGAGATAGTAGCGATCGCCCACCGCGGACTTCACGCACGCCAGCGTCTTGTGCTGTGCGTCACAGCGAAAGGCATCCACGCAGACTCCAAGGATGCACGCCGTCCCGGAGACGTCGACGATCTGCCCGTTATCAAGTATGCCCGCGCCGACGAATCCGGCGGTCTGGTCCCCGCAGCCGGCCGCGATCGGGATCCCTTCCGGCAGGCCCGTGTCCCGGTGGGCCGCCGAGGTCGTGGCGCCGATGATGTCCGTGGATTTCACGATCCGGGGGAGCTTTGCGCCGTCCACCTCCAGGGCGCGGCACAGCTCCTCCGACCAGCTCGATTTTTCCAGATCGGCGAGTCCCGAGAAGCAGATGAATGTTTCGTCCATGTACGCCTGCGTGCCGGAGAGGCCGGCGAGCATGCCCGCCACGTAGGCGGAGGGCTGGATGAAGGCGTGAATATCCTTCCACTCATTCTTTTTTTTCCAATACAGAATCTTGTTCCCGAAGGTGGAAAAAGAACCGTTCTTCCGCAATATCAGGTCCCCATAGTGTTCGTGCATGAAGCGGTTTTCCGCGGCGCTGCGGGAGTCGAGCGGGGTGTCGTAGTATGTCACCGGGCGGAAGTTATTATCGATGGACATGATCCCGCCCATCTGGCTGTCGATCGCAATGCCGGCAACACTCTTCCCGTCGATGCCGGACGATGCAAGGCAGGAGCGGATCAACCGGCAGGCCACGGTGTAGAAATCCCTGGCATCCTGCTCGGCCTCTCCAGACCGGGGATACAGGATTTTCATCTCCTCCTGCGCATCCGCGAGGCACGTGCCGTCCTCGCCGTAGATGGCGCATTTCGCCGCCGTAGTGCCGAGATCGATCCCGATCAGGTGCTTCATGGCGATATCTCCCGGACCTCGTGGTAGAAGCGTTTCATCTCTTCATCGGAGTCCAGCCGGACAACCGGCAGGCCCCACAGCCTGCACGCCGCCTCCACCTCCGCGGTGACATCGCCCAGGGTCGCGCTCAAGTGGTTGGCGCCGATGACCTTCACGAAGTTCTCTCCCCTGACGCCCAGGTTGACGATGACCTTGCCCCACGTTCCCGCCAGGTGGCTTTTCTCCTTGTCCCCCAGCGTTTTCTGGAGGAACTTCCGTGCGTCGAGCTCCTGGCCGGTGCCGAGCTGCATGTAATAGCGGCCATTGATCCGGGTGAGCCTGCCGACGGTGATCTGCGGTGCCTCAACTCCGAAGTAGCTGAACGCCGCACCGGATTGTCCGTGGATGTTTGCCATCACTTCCACCCGCGGAAAGACGTCTTTTGCTTTCCGGGAGTTCGCCGCCCAGAAAACGGACCCTGCGCCGCAGTTGGCGAACTCGATATGGTCGTCGCCGACGGAAACGAGGTCGCCGAACGCGGAAGGGACCTCCGGATTGATGGCATGGAACAGCATGGACGTCAGGAGGCCCTTGATGTCTCCTTCGCACACCGTGGGCCAGGAGAACTGCCCGCGCCGCGAGGAGCAGGGCGGCCTGTTTGGCCAGGGCCTGGTCGGTGACCATTTTCTTGTCCCGGTGCATGACCAGGCCGTTGCCGGTCAGCCAGCCGTAGAACGCCGCGATCCTCTCCTTCTGCGTCTGGATGATCTTCTCAGCCCGTGAGATCAGGACGTACTGGTCCTCCATGAGGATGTCCCTGATCATGAAGCTTTTCAGCTTCGGGATCTCGTCCTGCAGCTGCTCCATCTTCACGGCATACGTCCCGCCCCACAGCAGGGCCGCGCTCTCCCGCATTGCGGCGGCGGCATGGACCC
>Ga0187850_10002297_pt1 | contig 17967 bp, 7 predicted proteins | sample June2016WEW_4_15_FD_132436 | JGI IMG/M metagenome (GOLD analysis project Ga0187850, IMG submission 132436) | Peatland microbial communities from SPRUCE experiment site at the Marcell Experimental Forest, Minnesota, USA - June2016WEW_4_150 | ecosystem: Environmental > Terrestrial > Soil >... | reverse complement strand
TCCTAGGAGCTCAGGCTGAGCCGAATCGGGCCTTATCGGGTATTGAATCAGGCTGGGCTACCGCCCCATCGTCTCCTAGGAGCTCAGGCTGAGCCGAATCCTTCCCGACCTACGATTATGGCCACAAACCTAGGCGCGAAGCGCCGGCAGTGAATAGCCCCGCGCGTCAGCGCGGGGTTGAGGAGATGTCAGCAGCGAGGCCCAACGGGCCGGCACATTTTTTGCGCTTATGTCTAGGCCGACAGAAACGCGTATAAGGGGGCAGGGCTGCTCGAGCGGCAAACTCAAAAGCGCGGAAAAACGCCGATGAGAACCGGCAGTCTTCCGCGCTTCCAGCCCTTAGACGTACATGGCCTTCAGTTCGGCAATGTTTTCGCGAATATTTATGTTGTACCGGCAGCGTGCCGTGCAATCGGTGCAGCCTGCGCACCTCTTCAGGCCGGCGTTGCCGTGAATCCCGTCCAGCGTCGCCCGCGCCTGATAGAAGTTTGCATACGAGGCGGCGTACATATGTGTGCGCATGAGCGTGGGAACCTCCACTCCTCTCGGGCACGTGGGCAGGCAGGTTCCGCACTGCCGGCAGAACTCGATCGCGAGTCTGACGCTTCTGTTCTCCAGCCATGATTTCTCTTCGCTGGTGTAATCCAATCCGTAGGCAACCGAAATGCTCTCTGCCACCTGATCGAAGTTGGTGTATCCGGGGACGGCCGTAGTGATTTCGGGATGCTGGAGCACCCACTTGAGCATGGCGGTCTGGTTGAGCGGACCAGCGTTCCGGCTGCGGCCGCCGGTTTGCGTCTTCATGGCAATCAGCCCGATTCCTTTCGAGGCGGCGTTTCTCAGCGCCTGAAGCATGTCCTTGTCGTCGGCGTTGAGGAAGTTGTATCGGAACTGGATGACATCGCAAAACCCCGCCGCCGCGGCGCTGTTCAACACGGCAGTTTCCTCGTGTGTCGAGACTCCCACGAAACGCGCGAGCTTCTGGCTCTTCGCTTCCTTGAGCGCTTCGATGATCTCCGGATTACTCATCATGTCGTTGGGGATCTGATGGATCAGCATGACATCCACATTTTCCATCTTGAGCCGCTTCAGGCAGCCGGCGAAGTCCTGGAGCACCCTGCTGCGAATTGAGCCGGCGGGGCCGCGCGGAACCTCGGCTTTGGTCTGGATGATGACCTTGTCGCGCACGCCCATCTGGGCGATCACACTGCCGAGCATCTCCTCGTTTCTTCCCCCCTGATAGGACTGCGCCGTATCGAAGAAGCGCACCCCGGCATCGTAAGCCCGTTTGATGATTTCAGGGTTGTTGCAGTTCATCACGCCCATGCTCACGATCGGAATCCTGATGCCGGTTTTGCCGAGCGTGCGCTCGATGAGCAGCTTGCTGCTGCCCTGCGCCGCGGGCGCCTGCCCGCCGGTCATCCAAGTATGCGGGCCGCGCGCGAGGCCGGCTGTCGCCACGGCGAAGGAAGCCTGCGACAAGAACTTTCTTCGGTTTTGATCGGGACAATCTGATGGCATACTGGGACTCCTCTTTCAAAAAATCGATACGGATCGGCCTTTGGACACCAAGGCAAAAAACACCCGGATTACGTTTCAGCCCGGAGAGACAACGTTTATTACAAGGCCGATCCAATGTCAAGAAGTGCAGGACAACGACAGAAACATATCGCGTTTCCATACGAAGTGGATTAGTGATTGGGGTCGGACCCAATGCTGTTAATTTAAGGGGAGATTCATCCTCGAGCAGAGATCAAATGGCCACGAATTTCACGAATTCTACAAAAATGGTCCTGAAGAGCCAGTCGACAGATGGAAGATTTCGTGGAATTTGTGAAATTCGTGGCGTCTTCTTGACTTTTTGTTTAAGTTAACGGCATTGGGCCCGACCCCATTACCAGGCCGGCAGGTTGCCGGGAAAGGCGAAGATCGCAGAGAATGACCAACCAACTCCTTGGAGTCGAGATCCTGCCGGTCAGCCCCTGGATGATCCTCCCGTTCGCCTTGTTGCTCCTGGCAATCGCCGTCGTGCCATTCCTCCATCGCCACTGGTGGGAAAAACACTATCCACACGTTGCCATCGGACTGGGCCTGTTGGTCTGCACTTACTACGTCTTGTTCCTCGACTATCACCGCATGATTGACACCTTGGGCGAATACTTCAGCTTCATCGTGCTGATCGGATCGCTGTTTATCGCGGCCAGCGGAGTCTATCTGCACACCGAGCGCCGCGCCACACCTCTGGTAAACCTGATATTGTTGGCCTTCGGAGCCGTGATTTCGAACCTGCTGGGCACGACCGGGGCATCGATGCTGCTCATCCGCCCGTTTCTGCGCATTAATCGGTCGCGGATACGCGGCTATCATGTGGTTTTCTTCATATTTATAGTAAGCAACATCGGAGGTGTACTCACCCCCATTGGCGATCCGCCCCTTTTTCTCGGTTACTTGAACGGCGTTCCTTTCCTGTGGACGCTGCACAGGATGTGGCCGATCTGGCTGATCGCGATGCTTCTGGCGCTGGCGGTTTTCTTTTTGGTGGATACCTGGTCCTATCGGAAATGGACCAAAGGACAACCCCACCATGATCGGCCGGCCCGCATCGAACTGCGCGGCATGCACAACCTCTTTTTCCTCATGATCATCCTCGCGGCAGTTTTCGCCAAAACTCCCATTCGCGAGATCCTCATGATCGCCGCAGCGGCAGCCTCGCATCGCTTTGCCAGCAAGGCCGCCTTACGCGCAAATGAATTTACCTGGGCGCCTATCAAAGAGGTGGCCATCCTGTTCGCCGGCATTTTCGCTACCATGGTGCCGGCACTGGACTGGCTGGCATTGAACGCCGGTCGCATGCCGATCAGGACGCCGGGTCAGTATTATTGGACTTCAGGGATTCTATCGAGCTTTCTCGACAACGCACCGACCTACATCAATTTTCTCAGTGCGGCAATGGGACAGCATCATCTGACACTCGCCAACCCTGAACATATGCATATGAAGATTATGCTGAGCCAGTACCCCCTGTTTGTTCAGGCGATCTCCGTGGGAGCGGTCTTTTTCGGCGCCAACACCTATATAGGCAACGGCCCGAATTTTATGGTCAAGTCGATCGCGGAACACCATGGCGTCAAGTGCCCCACGTTCTTCGGCTACATAGCCTGCTATTCGTTGCCGGTGCTGGCGCCGATTTTCTGCCTGGTCTGGTTCATTTTCTTCCGAAATGTCTCGTAATCACGAGACATCAATTTCTGATGCTGTGTACAAAAATGCCAATAGATTTTGTGTGCAAATGACGCTTTCCAGAATAGAGAGACAGATGCACAGGCGGATTTAGGGCCTCACTCATGACGAGGCAACAGATCAGGATTCCTCTTGTTGACGGCAGTCACTTGGACCTAAAGCGGGTAGTGGACAAGAACAGGTGTCAGCTCCCCGATTCTCCTGCAGTCAAGTAAGGGCGAGTAGATCACAGGGGTTTACACATGTGCCAGCACTTGTCTGAACCTGGTCTCGACGTTAAGTTTCAGTTGATGGCGAGCGCCGACAAAGCCACCGGAACGATCCAAGCCGCGCCGCCCTCAGAAGTGCCTGCATCGAGTTCCCGTATGAACGGAGATGTGTCGTTGCCCGGACGCCCCGGGCGTGCGAAGGCTGAAAATTCTCCGCCCCTTCACTTCCACCGTGCTGCTTCGGGCCGCTTCGTCGGCATCGACGTCGGCGCCGAGACGATCAAAGTCGTCGAGTTGGCCGGGCGGGGTGGCAGGTTGCGATGCGTTCGCCGCCAACTCATCGAGCACGGCAAGGAACCCGGTCCGCGGTTGCTGGAGGCGCTGCGGGACTGGGGCTGGGAGACGGTGGCCGGCGCCGCGGTCAGCGGGCGCATGAGCCGGCAGGTCAATCTCGCGCGCGTGCCGGCCAAGCAGGCCCAGGCGCAGGGCTACCGCTTTCTTCGCGGCGAACAACCCGCAACGATAGTGTCCATCGGCAACCACGGTTTTTCCGTGCTCGAACTGCGAGCCAACGACCTCGAAATCTTCCGTGAAAACAGCCGCTGCTCACAGGGCACCGGCAATTTCCTTCGCCAGCTCGTCGAGCGTTTTTCCTTGAGCATCGGCGAGGCCAGCGAGCTGTGCGCCGACGTCGAGAAAGCCGCGCCGCTCTCGGGCCGCTGCCCGGTCATCCTCAAGACCGACATGACGCACCTCGCCAACAAAGGCGAAAACCGAGCGCAAATCCTGGCCGGTCTGTTCGATGCTGTCTGCGAAAACGTTCTGGTGCTCATCAAGCCCGGCATCAGTCCGCCCGGCGTCTGCCTGATCGGCGGGGTCAGCCGCTCGCGCCGCATTCAGAACACTTTCCGCGCTTCGCTCGCGAAATCAGGCATGACGCTGACGCCGCTCGACGGCGACGACGCGCTGTATTTCGAAGCGCTGGGCGCCGCGGTCGTGGCTTCAGAAAGCGACGGCGCCGTGCCGGCGCTCGAGGAGTTGTTGCTTCCCCCCGTCGAGGCCAAGCTCGAACGCGTCGCCGCCCTGACGGATTCGCTGCGCCTGGTGCGCCGCATGGAAGCCCCTGCTTCGGCGCAGCGCAACGGCAAGCCGCTCGACCTGCTCCTCGGCTTCGACATCGGATCGACGGGCTCCAAATTGGTGGCGCTGGCTGCCAAATCGCAGAAGACCGTTTGGGAGGGTTACCGGCGCACCGCGGGGGATCCTGTAGGCGCCGCGCAGGCGCTGCTCCGGCAGTTTGTAGACGACAAGACGCGGCTCGGCTACATCCGCGCCCTGGGCATCACGGGCAGCGGGCGCGAAATCGTCGGCTCGCTTATGGCTACCTGCTACGGCAAGGACGCCGTGTTCATCCTGAACGAAATTGCCGCGCACGCCGAAGGGGCGCTCCATTTCGATCCGCGCGTCGATACGATTTTTGAAATCGGCGGGCAAGACGCGAAATACATCCGCCTCGCAGAAGGCCGGGTGGTGGATTGCGCAATGAACGAGGCCTGCAGCGCGGGCACCGGCTCGTTTATCGAGGAGCAGGGAAGCAAGTTCTCGGGTATCCGGGACGTCGCGCAGCTTGGCCGCGAGGCGCTCGGCGCGCGCCACGGCGTGTCGCTGGGCCAGCACTGCTCGGTGTTCATGGCCGAGATCATCGACGAGGCGGCCGCGGCGGGCATCAATCAACGCGAGATCATCGCCGGCCTGTACGATTCCATCATCCAGAATTACCTGCACCGCGTGAAGGGGAACCGCTCGGTGGGCCAGGTGGTTTTCTGCCAAGGCATGCCCTTCTCCGCAGATGCCCTGGCAGCGGCGGTGGCGCGGCAAACAGGCAGCGAGGTGGTCATTCCGCCCAACCCCGGCACCGTTGGCGCATTGGGCATCGCCCTGCTGGCACGGCGCGAGTTGCCGTGGGCCGAAGGAGTGCCGCTCGACCCAGGTCGGTTTCTCGGTGCGCGCATCGAGCAGAAGGAGACCTTTATCTGCAAGTCGAACACCGGCTGCGGCGGCGCGGGCAACAAATGCCGCATCGACAGCATCCGCACAGTGGTGTCGGAGCAGCGCCACGGATTCACCTGGGGCGGCGGCTGCTCGTTGCATGACAGAGGCACGCGGAAGAGGAAACTGCCCGATCTCGCGCCCGACCCGTTTCGCGAGCGGGAGGAGCTGGCGAAGAAAATCCTCACCCGCCTTGAGGAATCCTCGTCGTCCTCGAACGACGCATCGGATCGAAGAGGAGGGAGAGAACTAGGACACGGGCGAGAAGTGAACGGCGGTCGGCGAACGGTAGCTCTTTCGGATGAGTTCATGCTCAAAGAGTTGTTCCCCTTTTTCGCCGTGTTTCTTCATGAGCTGGGGTTTGACCTTTTCGTGCCCGCAGGCGCCGACCACGCTGCGCTCAAACGCGGCATCCAGGAGGCCAACGTGCCGTTTTGCGCGCCGATGCAGCTTTTCCATGGACTGGCCGGCAAGATGGCGGACGAGCCGTGCGATTTTCTTTTTGTTCCGATGGTCCGCGGAGTGTCGCGCACCGCCGCCGAGCCGTACGCAACTGTTTGCCCCATCGCGCAGGGGAGTCCGGATGTGTTGCGCTGGGATCTCCAACAAAAGCTCGCCGGCCGGCTCGTGTCGCCCGTTATTAACGTGGGCGAGGGCAACCTGGAATCCGCGGAATTCCTCGAGAGCTGTCAGGGAGTCGCCGCGGCATTCGGCATGCAGGGCAGCATCTGGCATCAGGCACACCGGCTGGCGGCGAACGTGCAAGCAGAGTTCGAGCGGCGCTGCCATGAAATTGGCCGGCGCGCACTGGATTTCTGCACAGAGCGCGGCCTGGTGCCGGTCGTCGTGCTGGGCCGGCCCTACACGATCTACAACAAGGTGCTAAACTCGAACGTGCCCGCGCTGCTACGCGAACAGGGCGCGATCGGCATTCCGCTGGACTGCTATCCGGTCGAGGAGAACACACCGGTGTTCGAGGAGATTTACTGGGGTTACAGCCAGCGGATTTTGCGGGCCGCGCACCAAGTGCGCCAGACCCCGGGTGTCTACAGCCTCTTTTGCAGCAACTACGCGTGCGGGCCGGACAGCTTCAGCCTGCACTTTTACAGTTACATCATGGATGGCAAGCCATACGCGATCATCGAAACCGACGGCCATGCGGGCGACGCAGGCACCAAGACCCGCGTCGAGGCCTTTCTTCACTGCGTCGAGCAGGATCGCCGCCAGCAGGCGCAGCCGATCACTCCCAACGATCTGCGCAACGCCCAGGTGGGTGAGTTGCGGTTGGGGGACTTTGACCCGGATGAGTATTTTCTGGTGCCAGGAATGGGAGCCACTTCCGAAGTGATCAGTGCGTGCCTGCGTGGACGTGGCTTTCCGGCCGAAACGCTGCCCGCGCCTGACCATGAATGCCTCCGACTGGGCCGCCGTCACACTTCCGGCAAGGAATGCGTGCCGATGTGCATGACGCTGGGCTCCTTCCTCAAACGCATTGAGCCGGCGAAACCAGGCTCGGAACGTTTCGTGTTCCTGATGCCCCGCACCTGCGGCCCGTGCCGGTTCGGGGTTTACAATCTACTCGACCGCATCACGCTCGATCGGCTCGGCTGGAACGGACGCGTCCGCATCTGGTCGCCGTGTGAATCGAGCTATTTCGACGATTTGCCGGCCGCTTTCTCCATCCTGATATTCACCGGGTTCATGGCCGCCGAGATGTTTGTGAACGCACTTCTGGACGTGCGTCCGGTTGAAACGGAACGCGGCGCCGCGAACGCGCTGTACAGTCGTTATCGCGATCGCCTGATGCGGCATCTCGAGCGCGAGGCGGGTGGCGATCTCTCGGCTGCCACCGGGCTTTGGCAGGTCGCAAGCGGGAATTTGTTCGGCGTCAGCCAACTGCTTTCGGAGGCGGCGGCTGAGTTTGCCGCTCTGCAGGGGAATGCAGAAAAGCCGACGATCCTTCTGGTGGGCGAGATCTATGTGCGCAGCGTACCCTTTGCCAACGATTTCGTGATTGAGAAACTCGAAGAACGCGGCTGCCGTGTGCGACTGGCCCCCGTCAGCGAGTGGCTCGAATACACCGACTACATCTTTCTCCATCGCCACGGCCGGCCGACATGGTCCCAACGCTTCACGGTCTTCGTCCAGGCTCTCATCCGCAAGCGCATGCGGACCGTGATGGGCACCAGCTTGGGTTGGCAGCCGGTCGCGCCTGTAACTACGTCACTGGAAACCGCTGCACCGTATATTCGGGAAGATCTGGAAGGCGAGGCTGTCCTCACCGTCGGCGCGGCCCTGCACGAATGGCGACTGGGGCTGATCGACGCCACGGTCTCTGTCGGCCCGCTGGAATGCATGCCCAACAAGATTGCGGAGGCACAGTTCTGTCATGTCGCGGAAAAGGAGGGCCTGCCCTCGCTGACCCTCTCGCTCAACGGCGATCCGATAAACCTGGCCGCTCTCGACAATTTCGCGTTCGAGGTCCAGGCTCGGTTCCAGCGGAAGAAACGGACGCCGGCCGCCGCATCACCGGGTTTGGCGCCCCAGGCTGCTGCAGCAAGGGGATCCACAGGCGCTGGTGTTCATGACCGGCTGCCTGATCCCTTCGGACCCGCTCCGGAACCATCACTCGCCGGCTGCAGGCGTTGAACTCCGGCTCGGGGCATCGAAGAGTGCGGCCGCCGACTTTACGGGTGTGGGGGAAGGCCGAATTCTTCGTAGCAACAGGAATTCATGAACCTCAAGAAAGAATCCAATCGGCAACTGCTCCTGCTCACTCTGTCCGCACTCCTTGCGCTGTGCGTTTTCGACATCCCTTTCCTGATAGAATCCTGCCAGGACGGACTATAGCTGTGATTTGGAGAGGCCGCAAAGGAACGTGAAGTGCTGATTCATCCGGACGAGACGCTGGACCGTCTTACTTCGAGGCTGCGCATCATCCAGAAGCGCCGCGGGCATCGAGCTGCGTGCGATGACACCCTGCTGGCATGGGCCGCGGCCCGGGCATGCCCCGAGGCGGTCCGGATCCTCGACCTGGGCAGCGGCAAGGGCACAGTGGCCATGCTGCTGCTCCAGCGCTTGCCTCGCTGCCGGGTGATCGGTTTGGAGGCGCTGGAGGTGAGCCACGATCTCGCCGCGCGCAACGCGCTGCTGAACGGTCTTGCGGATCGCTGGAAGCCGCGGCTCGGCGACCTGCGAGATGCGTTCGTACTGACGGGTGAGCCCCCGTTCGATCTTGCCACCGGCGCGCCGCCGTTCATGCCCGTCGGAAGCGGCGTCATGCCCAGCGACGCCCAGCGTGCGGCCGGCCGCTTCGAGCTCAGAGGAGGAGTCCGGGAGTACACCGAGGCTGCGTCCAGACACCTGGCACCGCGCGGGAGAGTCGTGCTCCTGATGGATGGGCTCGAGCGGTCGCGTGCTCGGGCTGAGCAAGCGCTCGCAGTGTCGGGTCTTTTCGCGCGCGCCATCGTGGTTGTGCGTCCCTGCCCGGACCGGAATCCGATTTACTGGATTCTCGAGGCGAGCATCGAGCCTGGACCCATGACCGAGGAGTCGCTCTGCATGCGGCCCGCTGGCGGTAAGCGGTTCTCGCCGGAGTACGAAGCGATCCGCCGAGACATGGACTGCGCCGCCCCCACACCCCCGGCAAAATCCGGTAGTTGCGGCGAGTAAGGCCGGGGTCGGACCCAATGCTGCTAACTTAAACAAAAACTCAAGAAGACGCCACGAATTTCACAAATTCCACGAAATCTTCCATAAGTTAACGGCATTGGGTCCGACCCCACAACTTGACAAGACTAATTGGGCAAAGGCCAAATGCGGAACTCACCGCTGCAGTGAAGCAGGCCCAATAGATATAACATGCCATCATAGTAGCGATATCGTCCGGACGGGATCGTCAGATTCCACAGGGCCTCGACAAACTGGCGCGCACGCGGTTGGGTCGCGGCAAGGCTGGCCACGGCGTTCATCGCCACGAGGCCCTCTGAATGGCTATCGCCAATCTTGTCGCCGTCGAGCGCGTACCGGTTCCCATAGTTGGCCAGACCCTTGGCATCAAAAAAAGCCTGCAGACGGTCACTTAATACCGTTTCCCCTTTATCTTTGGCCCACCAGGACCAGTCTACCGACCAGTTCATGGCGGCGCGCCACGCGTCATACTGGAAATTGTCGCGCTGCCCGCCCCGGAGCGTACCGTCGAAATTGGCATAGTCGGGGGCAAGGCCCGTGACGGGATGCGTCACCTTCTGAAAGAAATCGCGGCTCTCCGCCGCGGCCCGCGCCCAGAAAGGCCGATCTGCAACAGGCCCCCAACGCGCCCACAGCTCATAGAAAGCAGGCAGATGGTATGAGGGGTCGGTAAAGTCGGCATCAGGCGTAAACCGGACCATTGCGTATTCTGGATGAAACATGGCTCCGGCTGTCCGCGTGCCGCGCAATGTCGGGCCAGTAATTAAACTTCGATGCCTCATGTCCGCGAGAAGGCGATCGGCCGCGATCTGGTAGTTGTAGACTCCCGTGCCATTGCCCCAGCGCCCCGCGGCGAAGTACAGCGACATGGCGAAATACTCTTCACCGTCCGGTGCCGGCATCTCGTCGTTGGGCGTGCCGTCGATTTTCATCGACCACGAAAAATAGCCGTGGCCAGGATGGCCGGGTGCGTCGTGATACATGTAAGTCTTTGCCCAGTTCCACAGTGCGTCGAACTCGGACTTCTTGTCGAGTTGCACGGCGATCATCATGCCGTAGGATATACCTTCGGTGCGCACGTCGTTGTTGTTGATGTCGCTGAGATAGGCCAGCGCCCCGTTGGCGTTGGTTCCGGCTGGGAAATAGACGCTTTGCGTGTTCGGGTCGCCATGAAACAACTGCTCGAACGCGGCGTTGATCTTGGCCGTCACTTCTTGCCGGGGATGACCGGCCTCGCCGAACAGGTTGCGGTACTTGCCGGTAGCAAAAGCGCCTGAACCAGTGGAAACCTTTTCAACAGGTTTGGTCTGCAAGCTAGGCGCGCCGTGAAGAGCGGAGTTGCCGCGGCGATAGCTTTCGGGTGGCCCGAGGTAGCTCGACCGTAAGCCACCCAGATCCACGACGATCTTCTCCAGCACGACCGCGGGATCGACCATCCAGATCTTGAGCGTGTGATGACCGGGGGCCGAGAGGGTGTGGGTCGATCGGACGACGCGGCAGGCGTCTTTCACGGACTCCTCCCATTCCCGGTTTCCGTTCCGGGCGTCAAAGCCCTCGGGCACGATTTCAAGGGTCTGAGGCGCTTGATCGTCAAACGACACGGCGTAGCGCAAACCACGCCCGGGAGCAAAGTTCAGCGTCGGAGCGACGGTTGCCCGCACGGTGACGTTGCCGTAGTCGAACAAATACATGTTGTATTCGAGGCATGGCGCGTCTTTAGGTGGCGTCACACTCGGAGCCGTAACCGGCATGATCGACATTGCGGACAGAGTCCGGCCGTAACTTTCTATCTTCTCCCAGCGACTCTGACCGGCAGGGATGCTCTTTGTGTAATGCTCCGCTTCTATGGATACATAGCCTCCGCCTTCGACAAAACCATCGAGCGAGTCGCGGGAAAATCCTGTCGGATGGAACGACTCGACCTTTACAGTGACCTCTTCGCCTCCTTTTCGTATGATCTTGACAGTACCGCTGGATGAACCCGCGGGCGCCTTGCGCCAGTCTATAGTCACCCAGATGCGCTCTTCCCCGGTGATCGTCCCCTTGGCTGGGCTGAGCACAATCCAGGGAGTGCTGGCGGCGGCCGTGTATTTGAATGACTCATGTCCACGATTGAACACGTCGATGTAATGGCGTTGTTGGTTGAAGACGTCGAATTTCGGGAGGATGGGCTCCTCCTGATTTCCGGGCCAAGCCGATGGAGAACCTTCCACGGCGACTCCCATCGTGGCCGCTTGCGGCACGTCGATGCGCGTGACCCGAGGTATGACATTCTGCGACGGATCCTGCCAGATCGTGTAACCGATGTGCGCCTGGTCCATAAAATGGTCCCATTTACCGCCGGCAAACGTATGGTTGTAATAATCCATCAAGTCCGCGTCGGCCTTGAATATCAGCTCCACTTTTGCAGCCAGATCATTGGCGCTGGCGCGACCCTGTCGTGCATAAAGAGCGTTCTTTCCCGCGGTGACGTACAGCTCATTTACCTGCGCGCAGGCCTTTGTGGGAAATAATACCAACTCATAGAACGCATCGCGCGCATCCCGCGGCAACTTGTGATAAATCTCCTCGGCCCTGGATGTAATAGCCTTGAAATCCGCCACCACCGTGTCTGCTTCCTGGTAGTCTGTCAGGCTGTACGTCGTGGGCTCAAGCAGCTCAGGCTTGCGGCGGCCGTTGTACTGAGTGTACTTGGACAGGATGTCGGCAATATCCGCCGCATGTGTCGGGCCGAATTCCCGAGCGGCCCAAAGCCGGGTGTATTTGTTGATGTTCTGGTTGGTCCACCGGCTTGTGTTCCAGGCCAGGTGCATGAAGTACTCGATGGGGAATTCCAGGCCCTTGAAGTGACCCACGTTGACGATCCAAATGCGGTCGGCGCCGTATTCTTTTGCGAGGGTGAGCTGCTCCCAGACTTTTGCAATTGGATTGGTGTTGATCCACTTGTAGTTGCGCGGCCCGCCGACGTAGTCGAAATGATAATAGATTCCTGCGCCTCCACTGCGCTGGCGCTCGGCCTCGGTCGGCAGCCTGCGGACGTCACCCCAATTATCATCAGTCCACAATAACGCAACATCGTCCGGAACTCGCAGGCCCGCGTTATAGTACTCCTGTACTTCCTTGTAGAGGCACCAAAGCTGGGGCACTTTGCTTACATCGGAATTGATCGCTTCCGCGATCATCTTCCGCTGAACAGCCACTATCTCTTCCAGCAGGGCCATGCTCTGGGCCACGGTGCCGCCCGGAATCATGGGAGTATCGTCGGCTCCCCGCAGGCCGATGGTGATGATGCTTTCATGATCCTTGTTGCGCAGAATGCCTTCCCGCCAGAATGTCTGCAGAACGTCGGGGTACTTATAGTAGTTCCAACTCCCAAGCGTATTCTGATAGCGTCGATCCCATTCCTTCTGTGCACGCAGCATCGGCTCCTGATGCGAGGTGCCCATGACGATGCCGTATTCATCTGCAAGCTTGGCATTTTGGGGATCATCCTCGTTGAACGCGTTGTTCCACATCGCCGGCCAGAGGAAGTTGCCCTTCATTCTGAGAATCGCCTCGAATATCCTGGCGTAAAACTCGTGGCCGTAATTGGCTACATTCGCAGGTATCGGTGGATTGGTGCCCTGCGGAGCCGTGCCGAATCTTTCTGTGACCCATCCGGTCAAATCCGGAGCCTCATCGTTGAGAAAAATGCCGCGATATTTGACGGAAGGTTCGCCTTGTTGATACTTGCCCGGCTTCACAAAAAGGGCGTCCTTATGCGGGATGGGCACGTCCGCCCACCAGTACCACGGTGACACACCCATTTGTTCGGAAAGATCATAAATGCCAAAGATGGTTCCGCGCTTATCGCTGCCGACAATGACCAGCCCGCTGGTGACGTTGGGCAAGGGATTTGGCACGACCTGAAGAAAAAACGATTCCCAATGGCCGGCGATCTCGCTGGCGTCGATTTTCCCTGCCTTTATCAGGTCGTTGATGATTTGGCTCCTGCCGATTGTGCCAACGATGATGGCATTGTTTCCAAGGCTGCTCGGCTCATGGGAGATTACACACTTGCGGCCGGTGACGCGGGCGATATCGTCCTGAAGGTCCCCGACAGCACGAGTCACGCCGGGCCACTCCCTGGAGTCCACATAAATGGTTGCCGCATTATTTCCCGCCAGGATGGGAAAGCTGCCCGGGACCCTGACCTTCGTCACATATGGAGCTTGGCCGAGGGCAAAGACATCACGCCCGATAGAACAGAGACAGAGCGCCGCGATGAAAACTGTTTTTCGTAAAGCGATCTTGCGCACCATGAATCTCCGGACAGTATTATTTGCCGCGTGACAAAGGCTGCCTGCTTGACCCTTTCAGGGTCTGAATCGGACTCCTTATTTAAACGCCACTCGGGTTAGTTCTATTATTCTCAAGCCCTTTATAGCGGTTATTTCGCGGGAGATGGCGCTCTGAGATATTTCTGGGCGAACTTCAGAAATATCGGCCAGTCGGGCGCATCGCTGGTCAAACGCCATGGCAATAAGTGCTTCTTTGCCCCAACGAGAGTGCCCTTCGAGGCCCACTTGTTTTGCGTCCACGGACTTGTCCGTTTCGAAATAGTCCAAGGCGCGGCTCATGCCCCAAGACCAAGCAGCCAAAACACCCCAATCATCGGGCTTCCTCAGCTTTCCCTTGTTGGCCAAGCCAATGATGCCTGAGGTCAGACCTGCGCCATTATCCGCCTGGATGGCGCCGGTATTCACTGTCGCATAGCCCCAACCGAGGGCCAGGACTTGCGGCATGGCGCCGCCTCCAACGATGCCGCCAACGCCACCGGTCGGAGAACCGGCGCCTTTGGGCTGGATCGGTTGTGCAGCCAGGCCGCCGAACCCGCCGCTGACCACTATAATCAAGGGCACTGGTCCAGGTGCATTGGCATTGTTTTCATCGTAATTAGACCACTTGCCCCAATTCGACCGAACGTAAGTGTTGCCGCCCTCGTCATACCAATTGGTGCCTCCGCCTTTCTGAAACGTGGACTGGGGTCTGTTGGGATCATCCGCTGCCGGCGGAAAAGGGCTTGGCGTCGGGAGATGCAGCAGATCCAGTAATCGCTGGCGGTCTTCTGCTGCAGACATACCTTGGCTCTGCGAAGGAATCGCAGCTGCCGGGATAATTGCATCATGCGAAACAAAACCCAGGAGCAACACACAAACGACTCCAACTCCGAGTGACACTTTCATATTTCGTCCCATCAGGCCCTCACGCGTAATACGACCTTTTGCAGATCTTCATCTCGTGACGAATTGCCGATCATGATTTCGAATTCTCCGGGTTCCACTACGTATTTCATATCAATGTTGTAGAACGCGAGATGCTCGGGAGTTATTTGCAGCGATACTGTCTTCTTCTGACCCGGCTCGAGCGAAATTCGCTGAAAACCCTTCAACTCTTTTACCGGTCGGGTTACTGAGCTGACTTTGTCGCGGATATACATCTGCATCACTTCATCACCGGCCCGATTCCCAATGTTGCTGACCTCAACCAGCACCGAGGTGGATTCGGTTCCGCGGATAATTGCCTTCTTGAGGCGAGGCTTGGCAAATCGGAAAGTGGTATAGCTTAAGCCGAATCCGAAGGCATAGAGCGGACTTACGTCGTCAAATAAATAGCCGCGACGTGCCGACGGCTTGTGATTGTAGTACGCGGGAACATGGCCGACAGAACGAGGTATCGTGATAGGCAGTTTGCCGCCGGGATTCGAGTCGCCAAACAAAACCTCGGCAGCGGCCTGTCCCGTTTCCTGGCCCAGGTACCAGCACTCGAAGATCACGTGCGCTTTTTTACATAGATTGCGGATGGAGATGGGCCGTCCGCTGAACAGAAAAGCGATGACCGGCTTTCCGATAGCCGCGATTGCATTGATCAGCTCATCTTGCATGCCGACCAGATCGAGCGAAGCACGGTCGCCGAGGTGATTCAAAGCCCAGGCTTCGCGCGAAGTCTGCTCATTATCGCCGACGGCAAGGATCACCACATCTGCATTCTGGGCCACCCTGACGGCTTCCGCGATGCTTTTGCGATCCTCTTCAGGATTGCCCGGAACGGCCTCATCCTGTTGCCATGAACCTCCAAGTGTTATCTTGCAGCCTTCGTGGTAGAGGACTTCAACCGAATCGCCCACGCGGTCGCGAATGCCCTGCAGGAGAGTTGTGCAGTACTTCGGTTTGCCGCTGTAGCCTCCTAACATATGCCGGTCGGCGTTGGGTCCGATCACGGCAAGAGTTTTGATTTTGCTCATATCCAGAGGAGCCACTCCCAGATCGTTCTTGAGAAGCGTGATGGTTTCGCGGGCGGCCTGCAACGCAAGTTTGCGATTTGCCTCACAGCCGACGATTCTTTCTGCTTCGTCCGGATCCACAAACGGATCTTCGAACAGACCCAGCCTGAACTTCCATGCCAGCATCGGCGCCACAAGTCCGTCGAGGAGCGATTCCTTCACGATACCCTTGCGCACTAATTTCACGATATTGAGATAGCAGTCCGGATCGGGCAGCTCGATATTGACCCCGGCTTTAAGCGCCAGCAGCGCAGCCTCTTTGCCGTCTTTGGCCAGGTGATGGCCGAACAGTTCCGGCCTTTCGTGGAGCTCCCGGATTGCGTAATAATCAGACACGATGAATCCTGTGAATCCCCACTCTTTGCGCAAAACATCGCGGAGCAGCCATTTATTTGCGTGGGAAGGCACACCGTCGATTTCGTTATATGAAGCCATGACGCTGATCGCGCCGCCCTTTTGAATCGCCTCTTTGAACGTAAAGAGAAAGACTTCCCGGAGAATGCGAGCCGATATGTTTGCCGGTGCGCAGTTGATTCCGGATTCCGGCTGGCCGTGCGCCGCAAAGTGTTTGAGCGTTGCGATAATGTGTTTCTTGTCTTTGAAGGTGGTGTCGCCCTGAAAGCCCTTCACGGCAGCGATGCCCATGCGGGAAACCAGATAGGGGTCTTCGCCGTAGGTCTCCTCGACGCGTCCCCATCGCGGTTCGCGAGCGACGTCCACAACGGGAGTGAGCGCCTGATGGGTTCCGCGGACCCGCGCTTCTTCGGCAGTCATCTCGAACAAACGGCGGACAAGGTCGGGATCAAAGGTAGCGCCGAGTCCGATCGGCTGGGAGAAACTCGTGCCGTCGATGGCCGCGTGGCCGTGTAGGCACTCTTCGTGGAAGATTACAGGAATACCTAGCCGGCTGTTTTCGACAAAAAACTTCTGGATGGCGTTGGTAAGCTCAGCCATTTCTCTGGCATTCCTGCCGCCGCCCGCATCGCTGGGCCGTCCCACCTGGCCAATCCCAGTGCCCTCCTTGAAATGCTCTTGTGCCTTCTTCAGGTCGAAGTGTCCCTTCTCATCCACCAGAGTGCTGCTCTTTTGTTGCCAGACGCAAAGCATCTGTGCGGCTTTTTCTTTCAAGGTCATGCGCGAAAGGAGATCCTTCACGCGACGCTCGACGGAGAGCATTGGATTCAGGTATGCAGGTTTGCTTGATTTCATATGTGTACCTCAGGGAAAGTCGGTCCCTGTTACTGGATCTCTCTTGGACTGTACTCAAACCAATCAAAATCCGCCGGGTTCTTGTTTTTCTGCCCGTTGCCGGTTGCGTACATCCCTATGTACACTCCTGTAAAACCGCCAATTCGTTCTGAAGAAAGATCGATTGTCAGCGCTTTACCCATGCTCTTGGAAATGCCGGTCGCCGCCTTATAGAAGAACTCATAAAATGAAGGAGACGCTTGTACTGACAATACGACTGCTCCACTGCCGGCCACCTCTTGATCAATGGCAGAGACCGTTTTGCCATCAAGGACCTTTCTTAAGAAGACCCGTCGAACTCCCTGACGCTGAGTTATTCCGATTTCGTAGTGATTGTTTTCATTGCCCAGCACGACCAATCCGGCTTCTTCATTGTCGCCCCTGGGATTGAACTCAAGCCGGGTGGAAGCGTTGCAGATGAATTGAGTCTGGCGTCGTCCCACAAAGGCGGGCGAATCCCGGTCATTCATGGTTATCGCTGAGCCTTTGAGGCGCAAAAACCCCGGACGCTCCGCGAGCGAAAAATCAGCCTGGTGCGGATTTCTAAGGAAATTCCAGGCAAACCCGAGGTGATCACCATCAAAACCGTCTCTGGCCGGTTCTTCCTTCCAGAAATGCTGAGGCAATTGAGGGGCGCGCATCGCAGATGCCAACGTGCCATTTACACCGACAATCGGCCATCCCTCGTGAGTCCAGGTGACCGGCGCCAGAAAAGTCTCGCGGCCCAGATGATGGTACTTTCCGCCCTGGGGCCGGATTCCCAGGCATACCATCCACCAACCGTCAGGAGTTTCTATCATATCTGCGTGACCAAGGGCCTGAAACGAACTGTCGGGAAAGTTGCGGTGGCTGAGGATGGGATTGTTCGGATCGGGTGCGAATGGACCCCATGGGGAGTCGCCGCGAGCAATCGTCACCATGTGCTCATAAGAAGTTCCGCCCTCAGCAATCATGAGGAAGTACTTGCCGTTGACTTTGTATAGATGAGGCCCCTCAGGCCAAATCCCGCCGGTGCCCCGCCAGATTTCCCTCAGGGGACCTTCAAGCCGACCTGTGCTGAGGTCGATCTTTGTCTGAGCAATATAGCCGTCGCCCATTCCTTGATGGCGCGTGTAATAGACTGCACCGTCCTCATCGAAAAACAGCGACGGGTCGATACCCTCACGGTCCAGCCAAACAGGTTCTGACCAAGACCCCGCCGGGTCCTTG
>Ga0187850_10002295_pt1 | contig 17977 bp, 13 predicted proteins | sample June2016WEW_4_15_FD_132436 | JGI IMG/M metagenome (GOLD analysis project Ga0187850, IMG submission 132436) | Peatland microbial communities from SPRUCE experiment site at the Marcell Experimental Forest, Minnesota, USA - June2016WEW_4_150 | ecosystem: Environmental > Terrestrial > Soil >... | reverse complement strand
TGCCACGACGCAGTAGCCTTCGGTTTCAGGCGAGTGAACGTTCCGCCTGACGGGGACTTGCACCCCGCTGTGTGTACGCCATCACAGGCGCACTCTGGCACCCCTCCGGGGTGCGACCGCCAGACGGCACCCTGCCCGGTGGTCGTTCCCCCTTTACCCTGAACGACCACCGGCTACTGTCTGCCAACCCTCCGGGTTGGAGAAAATCGGAATTTGTTTTTGCACGGGCGCCAAGCGCCTGGCTCGCGCCCCGCCCCGCGCCGGCGGCGGGGCCCAAAATCCAGCGGGCCTCACGCTCTTCCTGGGCGCTCATCGGCACCACGTTAAAGGACTGGACGGGGCATGCTCCTCAGGCCGGCCCCCGGGCGTCTCCGCCGGCGAGCTTGAATTTGTGGTTTTCTAAAGGCTGGCCGCTGCGCTCATGGCCTGGAGCATTTCCCCCAGGGAAAGGTCCATCCAGCCATGCAGCTTGCCGGGGCCATAAACCACCTTGCCCTCGAAGGGCGGGTCGGCCTTGGCCAGGAATTCATCCAGCAGATGAACCGCATTATTGAGGAAGAACTGGTCTGATTCGCCGGCGGCGATGTGCAGCTTGCCGCGCAGTTTTGGACCCAGCGTTTTCCAGTTCTGTTCCAGGACCAGCCGCAGGTCGTATTTTTTCCACTGCTCGGCGAGGGCATGATCGATCTTGCCGGTCCGGGGTTCCCAGAGCGGCACCGGCAGGCCGTCCGGCCCGCGGGGACTGAAGACCGCGTTCCACTCGCCCCACTGCTGGCCGGAGCGGGTATAGCTGTTGGCGCGGCCGAGGAGGTTTTCCACGCCTACCTCGCGGCGCATCGTCAGGACCACCTGGCCACGGGCATCCCGCTCGCTGGGCCGCTCCTGGCCGTGAGGGTCCACATAGGCGTTGTCGTCCTGGTAAATGTTCACCAGTTGGTAGGCCCGAAAATCGACCGGGTCGGGGGAGGAGGACCAGGCGCCGTTGAAGACGTCCGGGTAAAAGACCTGGAGGGCCAGGCAGACCCAGCCGCCGGTGGAGGCGCCGGAGAGGAACCGCGCGCGGGGCTGGCCCAGGGCGCGGAAATTCGCCTCCACGAAAGGAATGAGTTCCCGGACCAGCGCGTCGCCATAGGGGCCGTTGTTGGCGGAATTGACCTGGTAGGGGTCGCCGTAGGGGCCGGCGCCGTCCAGTTGCAGCAGGATCAGGCGCGGGGCGCCCTCGGCCAGCCACGTCTTTCTGAACTCGGACCGTTGAGCCATCAAGCCATTGACGGCGGTATAGCGGGTGTTCAAGCCGCCGATGCGCACCCAGAGCGGGTAGCGCCGCGCCGGCTCAAGCTCGTAATCGTGCGGCAGGATCACGCCGGCGCGCAGGAAGATGGGCCGGCCATGGAATTGGCTGAGCAATTGCGATTGGATTTTAACGAACTTGACCTGGCCGGTCTCGGGCGGCAACCGCTCGGGCGGAATCTGCTGGGCCAATTCGAGGGCCGCATGGCCGCCGCCCGCCGGGTCGAGCGGCAGCGGCTGCGGCTGGCTGTAGAGGTTGCCGGGGGCGTTGGGCGAGCGCAGGTCCGTGTCGCAATCAAACAGGGCCTGGACGAAGTAAGGCCCGGCTGGCAGGGCGGCCAGGTTCGTGATGGGAAAAGCGAAGGCCATCTGGTCCACCACCACGGCGGCGCCGGCGCCAAAGGCCCTGACATCGCGGGCGAGGACCGGCGGCGCATCCGGGCCGGTGCGCCCGAGCGCGAACCGCGGCTCCGGGTTGCTGGTGCGGCCCAGGATGATGAATAGCCGGCCGTCCTTCGGGGCGGCCGCCAGGCTGGCCGCGATGCGAATCTCGAAGCGCAGGGGGGAGGTGTTCGAGGCCTCGGCGGCGCGAGTTGCCGGGGCGCAGAGCCAGAGTGCAAGGAGCGTGGCGAGGGCGCTTTTCATTTTGCCAGTGGGGCCGCCTTGGCGGCGCGGAGCGGGGGGACCTCGCCGCACAAGCGCCGGACCACCAGGACGGTCGTGCCCAGCAAGATGGCCGCGCAGGTGAGGTAAGGCAAAGGCGGGAGCAGATTAAGCAGCGGGACGGCCAACAGCGGCCCGAGAATCCGCGCCAGGCTGCCGGCGCTTTGGGCGACGCCGATGGTCGCCCCTTGCTCGTGGGCCGGCGTGAGGTTCGAGAGCAGCCCGAAGAGCGGCGGCCGCGTCAGGCTGGTGCCGACCGACAACAGGGCCAGCGCCGCCAGCATGGCCAGCCAGGGCAAACCCTCCCGGTGCCCAAGCACGCCCCAGGAAAGCCGGGCGGTGCCGCTGATGAACGGCAGCCACGCCAGGCTGGCCGCCGTGAGCACCAGGCTCAGGGCAATGAGCCTGGCTTCGCCCATCTGCTTAACCAACGGCCCAATCGCGCCGCCCTGCACAAAGGCGCCGATCAGCCCGCAATAGACGAAGAGATAGGAGACCGTGGACGCCGAGGTTTCGTCCCGCCGGAAATCCAGGTGAAAGTTGTCGCTGACCACCAAGGGAAGCGTGCTCTCGAAACAACTGAAGCAGAAAGTCGCCAGGAAAAACACCAGCACCAGCAGGCCGATTTTCGGCTGCCCCAAGCTGTGCATCCACTGGTCGAGGTGCGGGCGCTGCGCCACGGCTTCGGAAGTCGGTTTGAGGCTCTCCGGCAGGATGAAATAGGCCAGCAGAAAATTCGCCGCGCACAACCCCGCCGCCATCCCACCCGGCCCTTGGCTGCCCAGGTAGCGCAAGCTGAGGCCGCCGATGGCCGGCCCGAAAATGAATCCCAGCCCGAAGGCCATCCCAATGAGGCCCATTTTCCTCGAGCGCTGCTCCGGCGGGCTAACGTCGGCGATGTAAGCCTGCGCGACCGTGATGTTGCCCCCGAAAAGGCCGGCCAGCATCCGCGACAAAATCAGCAGCCAGAAGGCCGCCAAGTGGCTGGCCAGCCCGGCGCTGGCGGCGAACAGCACATAGGAGGCCGCGGCGCCCGCGGTGCTCACCAGCAGGATTGGCCGCCGCCCATGCCGGTCCGACAGCCTCCCCCAAAAGGGCGAGAACAGGAATTGCATCGCCGAGAAGGCGGCGACGATGACGCCGATGACCAGGCCCTGGGCCCAAACCGCCTGGACGCAATCCGGCACCAGGTGCTTGCCATAGACCGGCAGGAGCGGCACGACGATGCCGAAACCGACCAGGTCAACAAAGACCGTCAGAAAGATGACCAGCAGCGACGGCTTTCTCATCGCCGACGGGCCGCCGGCAGCCCGCCGGCGCCAAGCTGGATTGCCAATGACATGGGGCGAGTCTATTTGCCCTTTGGCCCGCGTCAAGCGAGCGGGCGCAGCTCAGGGCTCGTGCAAAAATAGATTCCGAGCTCTGGCTGCTTGGGTGGAGCGTGAAGCGTGTGAGCGTGGAGCGTGGTCCCGATTCCGAATCGGGAATGCCCTCACGCTCTATCCCGATTCGGAATCGGGACTCCCCGCTCTGGACGCCAGGCGAAGGCAGTTTGTTGGAATTACGCCCAAAGCACCGAAGTTGTTTTTGCACGGGCGCTTACCACTGCCACCCTGGGGCGGACCTCCGGTCTGCCGGTGGGGCAGCCTCCGGATGCCCTTTCCGACAGCGAAACCGGGGGGTTCGCTCGGCAAACCGGAGGTCGGCCACTAGAGTGGACATTTCATTGCTGGATTAAGATTGCATCGCGGGGCCGGTTGGTGCAGCATGGGGCGGATGTCAGCAACCGGGGGTCTTGGCGCCCCGGGCGTGAACGTCCATTGCAAATTCAATTCAGACGACCATGGCCCCGGTCAAACAAAGTCAGGCGAAGGACAAGCGGACGCGGATTCTCCTGGTGGATGATCACGCGGTGGTGCGCTACGGCATGGCCCAAATCATCAACCGGGAGCCGGATTTAATGGTTTGCGGCGAAGAAGACCATGCCGGCCACGCCCTGAGCGCCATCGGCCGGCTGAAACCGGACCTGGTCATCGCGGACATTTCGCTCAAGGACAGCAGCGGTTTGGAGCTGATGCGCAACATTAAGGCGCAGTACGGCAAGCTGCCGGTGCTGGTGGTCAGCGTCCATGACGAATCGGTCTATGCCGAGGTGGCCTTCCGGGCCGGCGCCCTGGGCTACCTGATGAAAGGGGAGCCCCTGGAAAAAGTCATTGCCGCCATCCGCCGGGTGCTGAGCGGCAACCTTTACGTGAGCGACGCCCTGGCCGCCAGGATGCTGGAACAACAGTTCCGGGGCAAAACCAGCCCCCAACAATCCCCGGTCGAGAACCTGAGCGACCGCGAACTGGAAGTCTTCCAGTTGATTGGCGAGTGGAAAAAGACCAGCGAGATTGCCCAGGAACTGCACCTCAGCATCAAGACCATCGAGTATTACCGCGAGCAGATTAAACGGAAGCTCAATTTGAAGAACTCGGCCGAACTGACCCAGCGCGCCACCGCCTGGGTGCAACGTGAAAACCCGGCCGGAGTATGAATATCCCTCACCGGGCAAGACCCATCGCAGGCGCCCCCCACCCCGCTCCGCCAAAGGTTTCCGTCGTGCCTCCGCGAGGACTGGCTACCCCCCGCCAGCCCGAGGCAGCGGCCGCCGGCCGGAAGGTAAAACGGCGAATCAAGTTGCTGGTGGTGGACGACCATCCGGTCGTGCGCAAGGGCATCAGCTCCTGCCTGGCCCACCACCCGAATTTCGACGTCGTCGGCGAGGCCGGCGACGGCCAAGCGGCGCTGAACAAGGCCAGGGAACTGGCCCCGGACATCGCCCTGCTGGACCTGGACCTGCCGCAGATGGACGGCCTGGCGGTGACCGAGGTCTTGCGCCGCGAGCAGCCCAACGTGAAGGTCCTCATCCTTTCCATGCACAGCAACTCGGAGTATGTGATGCGCACCCTCCGCTCCGGGGCGCGCGGATACCTGCTCAAAGGCGCTTCCCCCGAGGAACTGGTGCAAGCCATCGAAACCGTCGAAGCGGGGGAGACCTTTTTCAGCCCCGAGATCGCGCGCCTGGCGCTCGATCAATTTGTGCGCGCCGCCGGGGAGAAGCCTCCCGCCGAGCTCACCACCCGGGAGCGCGAGGTGGTCCTCCAGATTGCCGACGGGTTGAGCAACAAGGAAATTGCCAGCCACCTTGGCGTCGGCGTCCGCACGGTCGAGACCCATCGCGCGCGCATCATGCGCAAGCTCAACATCCACAGCATCGCCGGTCTCACCAAGTACGCCATCGCCAAAGGCTGGGTCATCCTGCGCCATTAGGAGCGCGCACGCGGCTATCGCCTCAGGCTGATTCTCCGGCGCGAGGTCCGGGAGTCCCAGTGTCCGAACTGGTCTTTGGGCAGCCGGGCATGTTCCGGATAGATCAAATAGACGGCGTTCTTGGAATAGGCCCAGGCGGAGATGACATTTTTTCGCGGCAAGACCTTGCGGACGTTTCGCCGGGTTCCCGGGTCATTGATGATCACGTCGCCATCCTTGGTGAAGCCGACGCACACGACCAGGTGGCCCTCGGGCGGGCCCGGCCTGGCGAAGAGCCGGTTGGCGCAGACCGAGAGCCCGACCGGCAGGCCGCCGGCGATCCAATCTTCCAGCTCGGCCAGGGCGCTCAACCGCGTGACGTAGGCGCGCAGGCCGGCATACGCGCCGGCATAAGCGGTGTTGAAGGGCCAGTTGCCGGTGCCCTGCCAGACCGGGTCATAGACGGCCTGGACGATGTCCGCCACGTCGCGGTCGAGTTCCGGCCGGTTCAGCCTCCGGGACCAGTAACCCATGATCATGGAGACGGCCGTTGGGCTGCAAAGAGCATTGCCATTGGAATACACCATCTGTGAGCGTTCGGGCACGGCAATGGTCTTGCCCCAGGCCGTGCGATGCGACGGCAGGACCGGGGGCGTGGCTTTCGTATCGGTCAGACTCAGGCCCAGGAATCTCAACCCTGGGCGTTGGTGGTCGTCTCCGCCCAGGGTCAGCCGGACCTGGAGCCGCTCGCACGGCTCCTTCAGGATGAGTGTGTCGGTGGCCACGTCGCCATCGGGGTCTTTTTGGTTCCGCACGCTCTGGCGGGGATGGCGGGCCGGGTTGCCGGAATAGAGCGCCAGCGTGTAGTACTTGGTCGCGCGCTCCGGGTACAGGGCCCGGGCCTCGATTTTCAGGTAAGCCCCCTCGGCCATTTGGGCGTTCCACGAGGCCACCAGTTCGTCCCAGTGAATGCGCGCCACGATTTCGGGCGAGGTCAGCACCGTTTCTCCGGGCTGCCCGCCCGCCGCCTGCTGGAAAGCCGAGAAGCGGGTAAAGCCGAGGAACTGCCCGCCCCGCGCCTCGAAAACGGCGGCCCTCGCCCCAGGCAGGGTGAGGCCGACCGCGGCCACAAAGAGGCTCAACCTGCGCCACAGGCAGTGCCTCGCCCGCCCCGGTTCGCCGCCCGCCACTCTGCAATGATGGCTCATCGGACACGGATAGTTTGAGAGTTTTGCGGGCAGGTGGCCAGCTTAACCATGCAGTCACCTGAGTTTGGCGGGAGTTTCTTCGTCTGGGAAGCCGCGGAGGCTTGGTCGCCATGCTCAGCCATTTTCCCTTGATCACTCCCCCTTTCCAACCATAATCCGCTCATGGATGCATCTCCTGGCGCGACCGCCGCGGCGAGGACAGCCTCGCCTCCGCAAACCGATCTCCAAACCGCCGTCCACCGGCTGGGCGAAGAGCTCTTCTCGCTGATGGATGCCGCCGAGCCGCCGTCGCTGTTCAGCCGGAAGGGTTTTTACGGCACGATGATGGAGTGGGCGATGCGCGATGAGCGGTTCAAGACGCAGCTCTTCCGCTTCGTGGACGTGCTGCCGACCCTGGCGTCGTCCGGCGAGGTCGCCCGCCATCTCCAGGAGTATCTGGGCGGGGACCAGGTGCGGCTGGCCCCGGCCTGGCGGCTGGGGCTCAAGGCGGCGGGGGGTGCCGCGTGGCTGTTGGGGGCCGGCGTGCGGTCGCAGGTCAGTGGGATGGCGCGCCAGTTCATGCTCGGCAATGACGAAAAGGAAATCGTCGCCACGCTGCGCCGGCTCCACGAGCAGGGCATCGCCTTCACGGTGGACATCCTGGGCGAAACGGTCGTCAGCGAAGCCGAGGCCGACCAATACGCCCGCCGCTACCTGGACCTGATGGAGGTGCTGGGACGGGAAACCGCCCAGTGGCCGCGCACCTGCCGGAGCAACGAATCGCCGCGCGGCCCCTTGCCGCCACTCAACCTCTCGGTCAAACTCTCCGCCCTCTATTCGCAGGTCCACCCCGCCGACCCCGACACCGCCCTGGCCAAAATCTCCGCGCGGCTGCGGCCCATCCTCCGCCGCGCCAAAGACCTGGGCGCCTTCATCAACTTCGACATGGAGAGTTATGCCCTCAAGAACCTCACCCTGCGCTTGTTCAAGACCCTGTTCGCCGAGCCTGAGTTCGCCGCGCAGCCGCCCTGCGGGCTGGCCTTGCAGGCCTACCTGCGAGACGGCGAAGCGGACTTGCGCGGCCTGGTGGCTTGGGCGCGCGAGCACCGGCGCCGGGTGACCATCCGCCTGGTCAAAGGCGCCTACTGGGATTACGAGACCATCCTCGCCCAGCAACGGCACTGGCCCGTGCCCGTCTTCGCCCACAAGGCGGAGTCGGACGCCAGCTTCGAGGACCTCGCGCGCGTGCTGCTCGACAACGATGACGCGGTGGACGCCGCGTTCGGCACGCACAACGTGCGCAGCATCGCCCACGCGCTGGCGCAAGCCCAACGCCTCGGCCTGGAGCGCCGCAACCTCGAGTTTCAAATGCTCTACGGCATGGCCGAACCGATCAAGGCCGCCGTCCTCCAGATGGATTGCCGCCTGCGCGAGTATTGCCCCGTCGGCCAATTGTTGCCCGGCATCGCCTATTTCGTGCGGCGCCTCCTGGAAAACACCTCCAATGAAGGGTTCCTGGCCAACAAGTTCGCCAAGGGCGCCAGCCGCGAGGAACTGCTCAGAGAGCCCCGTGATTTGCTGGCCGCCGCCGTGAGCCGGCCCCCCCCGGCCGCGGGCGCGGGGCCTGCCGCTCCCCTGCGCGAGACGGCGGGCGAGCCGTTCCGCAACGAGCCGCACACCGATTTCACCCTCCCGGGCGAGCGCGAAAAGATGACCGCCGCCATTCGGGACTTGCGCCAGAAACTGGGCCGGCGCCACCCGCTGGTCATCAACCACAAACCGCTTTCCACCTCGGACTGGTTGCCTTCGCTCAATCCCGCCAATCAAGACGAAGTGGTCGGCTACGCCGCCCAGGCCACCGTCGCCGAGGCCGAGTCCGCCCTGGCGGCCGCCCGCGCCGCGCAGCCGAAATGGGCGCGCACCCCCGCCCCCCAACGGGCCGCCCTCCTGGAACAGGCCGCCCGCCTCCTGCGCCGCGACAAAGCCGCCCTCTGCGCCCTGGAAATGCTCGAGGCGGGCAAGAACTGGACGGAAGCGGACGCCGACGTGGCCGAGGCGATTGATTTCTGCGGTTTCTATGCGGCGGTGATGCGCGAACTGGGCCGCCCCCAGCGCACACAAGCCCTCGCCGGCGAATCCAATTTCCAGCATTGGTGGCCGCGCGGGCTGGGGGTGATCATCGCGCCCTGGAATTTCCCGCTGGCCATCCTGACGGGCATGACCGCCGCCGCCGTGGTCGCCGGCAACGCGGTCATCATGAAACCCTCGGATCAAACCCCGGTCATCGGCGCCCGGTTGATGGAGTTGTTCGTGGAAGCGGGTCTGCCGCCCGGGGTCGTGAACCTGCTGACCGGGCCGGGCCGCCGGGTCGGCGCGCACCTGGTGGCCCACCCGCAAGTCGATTTCATCGCCTTCACCGGCTCCAAGGAAGTGGGCTTGCAGATATGGGAAATGGCGGGCCGCACCGCCCACGGCCAGGCCAACCTCAAAAAGGTCGTCTGCGAAATGGGCGGCAAGAACTGCGTCATCGTCGACAGCGACGCGGACCTGGACGAAGCCGTGGTCGGCTGCATCGCTTCGGCCTTCGGCTACCAGGGGCAGAAATGCAGCGCGCTCTCGCGGCTCCTGGTGCTGGCGGACAATTACGACAAGTTCCTCGAACGCCTCATCGCCGCCGCGGCTTCCTTGCGCGTCGGACCGGCCGAAGAGCCGGGCGCCATCCTCGGCCCGGTCATCAACCGCGACGCCCAGCAGCACATTCTGGCCCTCATCGCCGCCGGCAAACAGGAGGCCAAGCTCGCCTGGCAGGGCGCCGTTCCGAACGACCCCAAGGCCTGCTATGTGCCGCCGGCCATTTTCACGGAGGTGCCCCCCGCCAGCCGCCTGTTCCGCGAGGAGATCTTCGGCCCGGTGCTGGCGGTGACCAAAGCCAAGGATTTCGACGAGGCGCTCGCGCTGGCCAACGACAGCGAGTTCGCCCTGACCGCCGGCTGTTACTCGCGCAGCCCGGTCAACCTCGAACGCGTGAAGGCCGAGCTGGTCTGCGGCAATCTCTACCTCAACCGCACCGTCACCGGCGCCGCCGTCGAGCGCCAGCCCTTCGGCGGATTCAAGATGTCCGGCGGCGGCACCAAGGCCGGCGGCCGCGACTATTTGCAGCACTTCCTGCTGCCGCGCGTGATCACCGAAAACTGCCTCCGCCGCGGCTTCGCGCCGGCCGAAGAGGATTGACCGTCAGCGCCGGCGGTCTCGTGCCATGAAACGGCTCTTGCTTGTTTCGCCCGTATCCAGGAGCAGCCTCATGGGCGGCGGCTTCTTTTACCGCATGCCCTGCCTGGGGCTGCTGAAGGTCGCCGCCCTCACGCCCGCCGATTGGCAGGTCTGCATCATCGATGAAAAGGTCGAAAGGCTGGATTTGGACCAGGAAGCCGACCTGGTCGGGATCACGGCCATGACGACCACCGTCGAGCGCGGCTATGAAATCGCCGCTCACTTCCGCCGGCACGGGTGCAAGGTGGTGATGGGCGGGATGCACGTCTCCTGTTTGCCGGAGGAGGCCCTCGCACACTGTGACAGCGTCGTGGTCGGCGAGGCCGAGGTCCTGTGGCCGGCCCTGCTGCGCGACTTCGATCATCACGCTCTGCGGCCGGTTTATCGGCACGAAAACGGCCTCCCGCCCCTGGCTAACCTGCCGCGCCCGGACTGGGAGCTTTACCGCCCCAAGAACTATATCTCGGCCCACTTCGTCGAGACCACGCGTGGATGCCCCATCGATTGCGAGTTTTGCGCCGTGACCAGCGCCTTCGGCGGCAAGTACCGCAACCGGCCCCTGGAGGAAGTCCTGGCCGAGTTGCGCGGCCTGCGGCCGTTCGAGGGCTGGCTCACGCTCAAGCGCTGCGTCTTCTTTGTGGATGACAATATCATCAGCAATCGCGCCTACGCCCGCGACTTGCTGAGGCGCCTGGCCGACTACCGCCTGAATTGGTTTGGGCAGGCCTCGGTGAACATTGCCAACGACCTCGAGCTGCTCAAGCTCTGCCAGCAGAGCGGGTGCATCGGGCTGTTCATCGGCTTCGAGTCGCTTTCGCCCGCCACCGTCCAGGCGGCCGGCAAACGGGTCAACCAGCCCGAGCGCTACCTGGAGGTCGTCCACAAGCTCCATGACCACGGCATCGGCATTGACGGCTCGTTCGTGTTCGGGTTTGACACCGATGATGAGGGCGTGTTTGACCGCACGCTCGAGTTTGTCACCCAGGCCAAGATCGAGGTCGTCTATTTTTCCATCCTCACACCTTATCCCGGCACCCGGTTGCATCGGCGCCTGACGCAAGAGGGCCGGATACTGACCCGGGATTGGTGGCTTTACGACACCAACCACGTCGTCTTCCGGCCCAAGGCCTTTTCGCCGGACCAACTGCTGGAAGGCTATTGCCGCGCCTTCAACGAGGTGTATTGCCTCTCTTCGATCTGCCGGCGGCTTTGGGGCACGACCGCCTGGAAGAACTTCTTCTGGCCCATGAACTTCGGTTTCCGGCAGAGCGTCAGAAACCTCCTCCGCGGCCGCAAACACTCATGAACGCCGCAACCATTGGGCCAGTGCCTCCGCAGGCCGCATGATCTTTCCGCTGCCAGCATCGCCCGCCGTGCCGCCCCGCGTGGTCATCACGGGCGCGGGGATTGTCAGTGCCTTGGGCGTTGGCTGGAAACCCAACGCCGAGGGTTTCCGCGCGGGCCGCACGGCCTTTCGCCCCGTGTCACTCTTCGACGCGAGCCGCCAGCGGGTGAAGTTTGCGGCGGAAGCGGAGCTGCCGGCGACCTTGCCGCCGTGCCGGCTCACGGCGCGGCAACTCAGCCGTTTGGACCGCGCCAGCATCATGCTGCTGCTGGCGGCCCTGGAGGCCTGGCAGCAGGCCGGCTGGGACGGCGGCCAGGAGCTGCCGCTGGTGCTGGGGACCACTGCGGGCGGGATGACCCTGGGCGAGGCCTACTTCCGGCAGGCCTTGGCAGCCCCGGGCCGGCACCGCGGCCAACCGACCCGCGCCTTGCATTACCAGGCCCAGACGCAGGCGCGCCTGGTGCTGGACGCGCTCGGTTTCGCCGGCCCGGTCACCATCCTCTCGAACGCCTGCGCCTCCGGCGCCAGCGCGATTGGTCAGGCCTTTGAACTGTTGCGCCGGGGCCAGGCCACGCGGGTGCTCACTGGCGGCTACGACGGCCTGAGTCAGTTGGTCTTTGCCGGCTTCGACTCCTTGCAGACACTCTCGCCGACGCGTTGCCGTCCTTTTGACGCGCACCGCGACGGCTTGGCGATCGGGGAAGGCGCGGCCCTGCTGGCGCTCGAGACGCTGGCCTCGGCGCGGCGCCGCGACGCCCTCATCCTTGGCGAACTGGTCGGATACGCCACTACGATCGATCTCCATCATCTCACCCAACCTCACCCGCAAGGCGAGGCGGCGCTGGCGGCCATGTCCCAGGCCTGCGAGCTGGCGCGCCTGAACCCGGCGGACATTGACTACCTCAACGCCCACGGCACCGGCACGCCCCTCAACGACCGCGCGGAGGCCATTGCGATTGGGCGCTGGGCCGGAACCCGCGCCGCCAGTCTGCCGGTCAGCTCGACCAAGGCCGGGGTTGGGCACCTACTCGGCGCGGCCGGGGCGGTCGAGGCGACGGTTTGCCTGATGGCCTTGCGCGAGCAATGGCTGCCGCCAGAGACGACTTTCGAGACACCCGACCCCGCCTGCTGCTTCCCAGTCGTGCAAAAACCCCAAGACGCTTCTTTGCGGGCCGCCCTGTCCAACTCCTTCGGCTTCGGCGGGGTCAACGCGACCCTCATCCTGCGGAGGTGGCCGTGAGCCGGGTTTTTGTTTGCGGTTTGGGCGCCGTGTCCCCGGCGGGCTGGGACGTGGCGGCCATGCGCGCGGCCCTGGCTCAGCCCGCCTCCCTGCCGGTGGAGCCGCTCGCGCGGCCGGGCTGGACGAAGCCGCTGCGCCTTCGGCCGATCCCGCCTCCTGCCCAGCGCCTGGCCTTCCTGGCTCACCCGCGCCTGCGCCGCTCCAGCGCGGTGACGCATTACGCCGCCGCGGCCGCACTGGAGGCCGTCAAGAACCTTCGCGCCGCCGGCCAGCAGGGGCCGAGCCTGGGCGTCATCGTGTGCCTCCAGGCAGGCTGCGTGCAATTCTCTTACCGTTTCTTTGACGAGGTCTCGCAGGACCCGGCCACCGCCAGCCCGCTGCTGTTTCCGGAGACGGTTTTCGCGGCGCCCGCCAGCCACATCGCCTCGCTGCTGGGCAACGCGCCGCTGGTCCATACGCTGGTGGGCGATCCGGCTTCCTTCCTGCAGGCCCTGGCCCTGGGCGCCACCTGGCTGGAAGAGCAACGAGTGCTGGCCTGCCTGGTCATCGGGGCCGAGGAAACCAACTGGCTGCAGGCCGATGCCCTGTGGCATCTTGACCGGCGAGCCGTCCTCAGCAGCGGCGCCGGGGCGGTGTGCCTGAGCCTGGATGCGGAACGGTCGCTGGGCGCCGAACTGGACGCGATCACCAGCATCCACACCTATACCACGCCCAGGCCTCGCGCCTGCGCCGCCCAAGCCATGCGCGCGGAACTGCCGGCCAGCGCCCCCGACCAACTCCTGTGCGATGGCCTTGGCGACAGCCCGCGCACCGATGCCCCCGAGGCGGCGGCGTGGCGCGATTGGACCGGCCCGCGCCTCAGCCTCAAGCGCATCCTCGGCGAAGGCCTGATGGCTGCCGGGGCCTGGCAATGTGTGGCCGCCTGCGACGCCCTGGCCACCGGCCCCCACGCGGCGGCCATCGTCAGCCTGGTCGGTTGCAACCTGCACGCCATCGGCGCGCGCTTCGTGCGCAGCCCGCTTTTCGTCCGGCCAAACTAAGTACTGCCCGCATTGAAAAGCCCCGTCGAGCCGGCGCACTCCCTGGCGACATGGTCAACGGCTCTGCCGAGGGGCTCGCGGGTTTGCTTTTTAGCTTGTGAAACGGCGGGCTATATCGCACCGTTAGGCCGAATATTTGACACTGGCGAGGCCTTCCGCGCGAGGTCTGAAATATTCGGGTTACTGTTTAGAATCGATGGCGGAACCCTGTGATGGACGACGCGCGCATGCTAAAGCAGGAAATCAAGCGCATGATGGTGCAGAACCTGATGCTGCAAATCAGCGCCGAAGAAATCCTTGACGAACAGCCTTTGTTCGGGCCGGGCAGTCTGGGCCTCGACTCCGTGGATGCCCTCCAACTGGTGGTGGCGTTGGATAAAGAATACGGCCTCAAGATCACCAGCCCGGAGGCCGCCCGCCAGGTGCTCCAGAGCGTGGCCACCATCGCCCAGGCCCTGGTCCAGCACCGCCGCGCCGCCCCTGCGCCGCCGCCGCCGCCGTTGGCGCCGGCGTAGTGTGCCGTTTCACAAAGGCGCTCACGTATTGCCAATCGAGGCCCAGGCCAGCAAGGATGTCGGCGACACGGCGGACAGGAATGTCTGCGCTACTAGTCAAGCAACATGAAAGACGCCTCCGCCCAGCCGAAGCGCACCACCCTCGGCGGCCGGCCGCCCGCCGCGGCTGCGCTCTGCCTGGAGGAAACCACGACTTTGCGCGTCCGCTTTAACGAAGTGGACGCGCTGCGCGTGGTCTGGCACGGCCACTACGCCAACTATTTTGAAGAAGCCCGGCGGGCCTTTGGCCGGCGTTACGGGCTGGATTACGCCACCTTCCTGGAACACGGGATTGCGGCGCCGGTGGTGCAGCTTCACATCGATTTCTTCGCCCCGGCGCGGATGTCCGACCTGCTGGCGGTCAGCGCGCGGCTCTGCCGCTCCGAATCGGCGAAACTGAGTTTTGATTACGAGATTCGCCGCCAGGGCGAGGAGCCGTTGCTGGCCACCGGCAGCACCGTCCAGGTGTTCACTACCTTCGCCGGTGAATTGCTGCTGACCTGGCCGCCATTGATGCTCGAACGCCTCAAAGCCTGGGAACCGCTCTGGCAGCGACCGTAGCAGGCAATCCCAAATCGGCCAGCGCCGCGCCGGGCGGCGGGTCTTTTCGCTCCAGCCTTCGTGGCTCGCTGCTCACAGACCGCTTCCGGGTATGCTCGTCGCCCGCGCCTCGGCTGAAGCGAAAATCCCCTGCCGCGAACGTCACCGTATTTATGACACGCAGTATTAGCGAGGCTGCGCCTCAGACCACCTGTGGAATCCCGATTCGGAATCGGGATTCGGAATCGGGATTCATTGAGAACTGAGTATTGAGTATTGCTCATTGGTCATTGAGTCCGCAGTCCGAAAGTTCATTCGGCGTCATCCGCCGGCATTCTTCAATAACCAACGATCGTTTTTCCATCCTCAATTTTCAATTCACCTGAAAGTCCCGATTCCGAATCGGGATTGCAATCGCAGCGAAACTTGACCTGATTACAACGAGTTTTGCCGGTCAGGAACTCTAAGTTCCCGGCTAAATCGCTATGCCCGCCGCGGCGTCCTGCGCCTGGAGATACTCCAGGAGCTTCGCCACGGATTCCGCCGCCGTTAGTCGGTCGGTGCGCAGTTCGACCTCCGGGTTGGCCGGCGGCTCGTAGGGGGCGGAGATGCCGGTAAACTCCTTGATCTCCCCGGCCCGCGCCTTGGCATAGAGCCCCTTGGGGTCACGCTGCTCGCACACTGCCAGGGGCGCGTTCACGAACACCTCCACGAACTTCCCCGGGGGCAGGATTCTCCGCGCAAAGTCGCGGTCCGCCCGGTACGGTGAAATAAAGGCCGTGATGCAAACGACCCCCGCGTCGGCGAAGAGCTTCGCCACCTCGCCCACGCGCCGGATGTTTTCGGCCCGGTCTTGCGGGGAGAAGCCGAGGTCCGAACACAGGCCGTGGCGCATGTTGTCGCCGTCGAGCACATAGACGTGGCGGCCCAGGTTGAACAAGGCCCGCTCCAGCTCGGTGGCGATGGTGGATTTGCCGGCGCTGGAGAGGCCGGTGAGCCAGATCACGCGGCCGAGGTGCCCGGCGCGCAATTCCCGCTGCCGCGCGGTCACCCGGCCCCGGCTCCAGTAGATGTGGTCGCTCTTGGTGTGGGCGTCGTGCGTGCGGCGGGGGTAAATGTCCGGGGTGATGATGCCGCCGCCCGCAAGGTCGAACCCATCCACAATCACAAACCGGCCCGTCGGCGCAATGTCCGCGTGCACGTCAAAGGCAATCGGTCGCTTGGTGTGCAGGGTGAGCTCAGCCACCTCGTGCCGGCCCACGAAGAGTTCGTTGTCCTTGCGCAAGACTGTCTGGAGCGTGGCCGCGTCGATGACCTGCTCGAGGGATTCAATGCGGCACTCGACTTCCTGCGTGGCGAGCTTGAGCTTGTAAGTCCGGCCTTTGGTGAACGGTTGTTTGCCGAGCCAGAACAGGCGGGCTTTGAAGCTGGACAACTCGAAGGGCGGGGCCGTTTCGTGGGCGGCCACCGCGCCCCGGGCCAGGAAGACCTGCTCGGTCAAGGTGAGGCCGATGGATTCGCCGGCCGAAGCGCTCTGGGCCGGCGGCGCGTTCCAGCGCTCGATGGTCTTGACCGTGCCGGTCTTGTTGTACGGCGAGAACAGCAGCCGGTCGCCCACCCGGACCGTGCCGGCTTCCACGCGCCCTGCCAGGATGCGGCGCTGGTCGAAACGATACACATCCTGGAGCGCAAAGCGCAACGGCTGGTCTTTCGGCAGCTCCGCCGGCTTGAATTCATCCAGGGTCTCGAGCACCGTCGGGCCGCGCCACCACGGCATGTTCGGGCTGGGCGCCACGAGGTTGTCCCCGTGCCGGGCGGAAATCGGGATGAAGGCCATCGCTTCGAGGCCGATGGCGCGGAGCCAGGCGCGGTATTCGGAGGAGAGGCGGTCGAACCTGGCCTGGCTGTAATGCTCCAGGTCCATCTTGTTCACCAGCACCGCGATTTGCCGCAGGCCCAGCAGGTGGAGCAGGTAGCCGTGGCGGCGGGAGTTTTCCTGCACTCCTTCGCGGGCATCGATCAGCAGCAGCGCCGCTTCCGCGCTGGCCGCCCCGGTCACCATGTTCTTCAAAAACTCCTGGTGGCCCGGCGCATCGATGAGCACGTACTGGCGTCTGGCCGTGTGAAACCAGATCTGCGCGGTATCAATCGTGATGTTCTGGTCGCGCTCGGCTTGCAGCGCGTCCGTCAGGTTGGCCCACTCAAAGGGCACGCCCCGCCGCTGGGCGATGGCTTGCAGTTGCTCCAGCTTGCCCTCGGGCAGCGAACCGGTGTCGTGGAAAAGCCGGCCCACCAACGTGGACTTGCCGTGGTCCACGTGGCCCACCAGGACGAGCTTGAGCGGCTCGGCCGGAGCGGCGGCGCCGGGCGGCGGGGAATCGGCGTCCACCGCCGCAAGCTGGCCGCTCGCTTCAGGCCGCTGATACATGACGGAACTATCGGGCGCTCCGGCGCCACTGGGGGTGGGGCCGGCCGCGCTCGGCGGCGTTATGCCCGGGGCCTGGATCGTCGAACTGTTGGCCGCGTCCGCTTGGCTCTTATCGGTCATCACATGTAGCCATCGCGCCTGAGTTTCTCGAAGGCCTCTTCACTTTCCTGGTCCTGGGCCCGGCCGGAACGTTCCGGGGTCCTGGTGTGGCGCAGTTCCTCGATAATCTCGCGCACCGTCCTGGCGTTGGACTTGACCGGCCTGGTGCAGGGGGCGCAGCCCAGGCTGCGGTAACGCTCGCCCTGGCCGTTGGCAAAGTAGAGCGGAATCACCGGGATTTGCTCCCGCTCGATATATTCCCACACATTGAGCTCCGTCCAGTGGAGCAAGGGGTGCACCCGGATGTGCGTGCCGGGCTCGAAATCCGTCTTGAACTGGTCCCACAACTCGGGCGGCTGGTCCTCGACGTTCCATTCCATGTTCTGGTCACGCGGGCTGAAATACCGCTCTTTGGCGCGCGTCGGCTCCTCGTCCCGGCGCACGCCGACGATGACGCCGGTGAAGTGATGCCGCTCGAGGACCTGCTTGAGGGCGTCTTTTTTAAGCGTGCCGCAGCAGGCGAGGCGGTTGGCCATCCCCTTGGGATAGGTGAGGCCACGCCGCAGCACGGGTTCGTTCCGGCCCACGATCAGGTCCAGCTTCCACTCCTTGACTAGGCGGTCGCGGAACTCGAGCATGGAGGGGATTTTGTAGGTGGTGTCGACATGCACCAGCGGGAAGGGCACGTGGCCAAAGAAGGCCTTGCGCGCCAGCCACACCAGCGCCGTCGAATCCTTGCCGACGCTCCACAGCATGGCCAGGCGCTCGAACTTGTTGAACGCCTCCCGCAGGATGTAAAGGCTTTGGTTTTCGAGTTTTGCCAGGTAATCCATGAGCTGATCCAGTCAGCAAACTGCCTCGCTTCGACTCCTAAAGCCAGGATAAAAGGGCCGCCGCCAACCTGGGCATCGGGATAGGGACGCCGGTTGCCCGGCGCCCCTCCCACAGATCCCAGCGTGCAGTATTCCCGCACTGGGCTCTTCACCGCAACTCGCTCTCGCAGCCGCAAGGACGATAGTGCGGACCGAAG
>Ga0187850_10002288_pt1 | contig 17991 bp, 13 predicted proteins | sample June2016WEW_4_15_FD_132436 | JGI IMG/M metagenome (GOLD analysis project Ga0187850, IMG submission 132436) | Peatland microbial communities from SPRUCE experiment site at the Marcell Experimental Forest, Minnesota, USA - June2016WEW_4_150 | ecosystem: Environmental > Terrestrial > Soil >... | reverse complement strand
GGGGCGGGGGTTGGTTCGACTTTCGCGGCCGCGCTGGATCCAGCTTGGGAGCCAGGATAATAAAGTGCAGGTCGCCGTTTTGAACGCCGATGGTGTCGATCTTATTCAGATCGCCGCCATAAGCGCTCACGAACTTGCCGGCGGGATTCGGCGTTCCGACGCCCGTCAGTTCGAGCCACCACGCCCGCGAGCCGGTCGCGGTGGTGATGTCCCATCTGCCGTTGTAGTCCTGGTCGGCTGAAAAGGCGGGACACGCCGCCAGTAGAGAAAGAATGAGTAGAGTACGCATAGGGTTCGGCCAACTAATCTAGCAAGTTGCAAAGAACGCTGCTAGCGGACCATGAGCGAAATCTCCATTTCCGACTCCCGGATCCCGTTCGGTATATCGTCCCGAAGCGCCGCCGCCATTCCCACCATTCCCCTCCGGGGTTGAGTCCGGCGCGAATCGGGAGTACCATTCCCTACATCATGCAGGATCACACGAACCCAGTTTCCAGAAGGTCTCTGCTCAAGACCACTACGGCCGCCGGCGCTTCGGCTTTCACTTTTCTCCAGCCGCACCTGGTCCGCGGCGCTGGAAAGGAGAAACTCCGGGCCGGCATCGTCGGTTGCGGCGGGCGCGGCACGCAGGCCATCGTCGATACCCTGACTGGCAACGAGAACGTAGAGCTTGTGGCCATGGCCGATGTTTTCCCCGATCACCTCGATAGCTCGCTCTCCCAGTTGCGCAACCCCAAGGTCCTCGGCCGGCACGCGGGCATCACCGTCGAGCGCGACGGCAAACCGCAACAGATGAGCGCCGAGGACCTGGTCGCTTCCATTCAGCCGCGAATCAAGGTAACGCCGGAATCCCGCTTCACAGGGTTCGACGCGTACCTGAAGTTGGTGAAGTCCGAGGTGGATCTCGTCATGCTGACTACGCCGCCCGGCTACCGGCCCGTCCATTTCGAGGCGGCGGTCGAGGCCGGCAAGCATGTCTTCGCCGAAAAGCCCATCGCGACCGACGCCACCGGGGCGCGCCGCTTCATGGCCGCGGGACGCCAGGCGGCTGAGAAGAAACTGACCGTCATGTCCGGCGCGCAGCGGCATGCAGACACGGCGTACGTCGAGACCGTCCGGAAGATCCGCGACGGCGCCATCGGCGAGGTGTTCGCCCTGTATTCCCATTACCTGAGCACGCCGGTGTTTCACGCGCAGGCGCGCGACCCCAAGTGGGGCGATATGGAGTGGCAGCACCGCAACTGGTACTCGTTCGTCTGGCTCTGCGGCGACCAGATCGTGGAACAGCACTTCCACAATATCGACTTCATCAATTGGGTAATGGACCGGCATCCGGTGAGCGTAACGGCCTCCGGCGGGACGGCGTGGCGCCCGCGTGCGCCGCTCTATGGCAACATCTACGACCACATGACTTCGGATTTCATCTACCCCAACGGTGTGCGCCTGAGCAGCCACTGCCGGCAGTATCCACGCGCCTACAACGACGTCAGCGACCTGATCGTCGGCTCGAAGGGCCGCAGCGCCGGGAACGATCTCGGGCCGAAAGGCATCCACTCCCAGGTCCAGGAGCACATCGATTTCGTGGACAGCATCCAGGGCAGGAAGCCGTATATCAACCAGGCGAACCGCATCGCCGAGAGCACGCTCACCTGCATCATGGCCCGCGAATCCGCCTATTCCGGCATGACGATCACCTGGGACCAGATCATGAGCTCGAAGCAGGACCTCATGCCGAAGGAGTTCGGATATGAGGTCAAAATGGAACCGGCGCCGCTGCCGGTTCCGGGAGAGTACAAGTTCGTGTGAAGACTGGTCAGACGCCGTCTAGGATGCGGTCGAAGCGGCGGCTTACATCCTTGATGTACTCGGCGTCGCCGGCGGCGAGCTCCAGGGTGGCGGTTCCGCGATAGTCGATGTCCGCCAACGCCTGGTGTACGGCCTTCCAATCGATCTCGCCTTCGAGCAGCGCCACGTACTCCGGCACGCGCTTTTTAATGGTCGGGTCGATCCGGTTGGCCCAGTCCTTGATGTGCACCTTCACGATCCGCTTGCCCAGGGTGCGGATCCAGTCCTGCGGATAGGCGTAGCTCATGATGTTGCCGACGTCGAAGTAGGCACCGAGCCACGGGCTCTCGAATTCGTCCACGTACCGGGCGAATTCCAGCGGGCTGAGCAGGAACTTGTTCCCGACTTCCTCCACGCCGATGACGACCTTCAGTTCCGCCGCCATGGGGATCAGCAGGCGGATCTGGCGCTGGCTCCGCTCCCAGGCCTGGGCATAGGTGGTCTCCGGAGTCACCACCGCGGGCACCAGCAGCACAGTGTCGGATCCCCAGAGCTTGGCGTTGCGGAGGCTGGTGCGCATGCCCTCCATGCTCTTCTCGACCACCGCCGGGTCGCGGGAGGACAGGGGACTCCGCCAGTGTTCCGAGTTCATCACCGAGTGGATGCGGAGGCCGCTGGCTTTCGATGCGGCCAGCATTTCTTCGGCTTGGGACTGGTCGGGCGTGGTGGGGCATTCAATTTCTTCGAAGCCCGTGTCGCGCGCGAGCTGAAATCGCGCAGCGATGCTGAGGGAGGCCGGCAGCATACTGAACTCCACGGCCTTGCGAATTGGCAGGCGGGTTGACGCCGCGGCGGCAGCCAGCGGAGCGGCTGCAACCGACGTGAGGAAGCCGCGGCGGGTCAGGGGCGTCATGTCCCGATTCTATAGCAGGCGGCCAAACAACGGCGGCCTGATGGCCGCCACGAATCGAAGCTGGCACGAGCGCGTCAGCGTGGGCGACCTTATTCTAATGGTGGATTCGGGTTGCGCACGCGGACCTCCCGGTCGGTGGACGGGTCGGATGATCGACGGCACGGTGGTGCAGCCCTGATTCTCATGGCGAGATTAGCCTATGCGCAGTCGGCTTCTAGCGCTGCTGGCCTTGCTACCCATGGCAGGGTTGGCGGCCGATCCGTTCCTTGTTGGAGCATGCACCCATTTCGGACAGGGAAAGGGCCTGTTGAGAGCCAACCTGTCCGTGATGAGCCAGGGTGGAATCGCCTCCTTCCGCGACGAAGTGGGATGGGGCTCCATTGAAAGAACCAGAGGCGAGTTCGCCATGCCGGCCGCCTCGGATGAGTTCGTGAACGCGGGCCTGAAGGCCGGCATCGAGCCGCTGATCATCCTGGACTACGGCAACCGCCTGTATGACGACGGCGATAAGCCGCGGTCTCCGGAAGCCATCGAGGCGTTCTGCCGCTATGCGGAGTTCGTGATGTGACCGGTCTGGATTGCGCCCCCGCGCTGGCCGCGGAAAGCGCCGCGGCCGAAACCGCGACCTCCCGGGTCAGGAAGTCGCGGCGCGTGGAACCGTTACCGGCCATGTGCAGAGTCTCCTTCCAAAGTGCGCTATTTCGGGAACAGCTTCTGCAGTTCGTCCACGGCCACTCGGCGGCCGTACTCGCAGAGTTCGAAGCACTCGCAATGCTGGATCTTCTGAGCCTGTTCGGCGCCATAGCGTTTTTCGAGCGCGGCCCGCACAGTGGCGGAAATCCGCCCGCCGCGCGTCTCGATGAGCCATTTCTTGCGCGCTTCGGGGTCCTTCGGGACGCGGTCGAGGTTGCCATCTACCCACGGCAGCCACTCGTACATTTGGGAGACCTGAGCGTCGAGTGCGTTGATCTTGGTTTCCCAGACATCGTCGATGCTCACGGCCACATCGGGCCGGAAGGGCGCGGGCTTCTGGAAGTTATCGTCGTAGTAAAGGAAGATGGGATTCCTGCGCAGCGCCGGCGCTTCGGGAACGATGTTGGGTACCACCACCATGTAAGCCGCATCCTGCACCAGGACGCCGGTGTAGCGATGATCGGGATGGTAGTCGTTGGAGCGCGGCGCCACTACGATATCGGCGGTCCACTGGCGAATGGCGCGGATCACCTGACGGCGCACTTCGAGCGTGGGCATGAGCTCGCCATCGTGGTTGTTCATCACCTCGTACTCGGCGATGCCCAGGCGGCGGGCCGATTCCTGGGTCTCCGCGTACCTGCGGCGCGCCAGGGCCGCGCCGCCCATCTCCTGGTGGCCGGCGTCGCCGTTGGTTACCGAAACGAATTTCACGGCAGCTCCGGCCTTGGCGAACTTGGCGGCGGTTCCGCCGAACTTGCCGTCGCAATCGTCCGGGTGAGCGCCGAACGCGATCACGCGGAGCTTGCCATCCTGCGCTTGCGCCACAGCGTTATTCGGGGTCGCCAACCCGCACAGTAGCACCACGGTCGGAACAGTTCCAATCGACCAGAATATGCGTTTCGACATCGGGCCTCCTCTCCGCGAGGTGCAACGTCCCGCGGCGGCCTGCGGCGCAAAGCGCTGCGCGCCGGCCTTTTGGGATCTTACCAGCAAGCGGGACACAGTAAACCAGGATTTCTATTTTGCCATCTTGGCCAGCATCGATTGTATATCCAACCGCCTCCATTGGAACCGCTAGGGTAGTGCGATAGATTCTTGTCGGACTACCGCCGTATGTTTCATCCTTTCGATCCCAAGCCCCGTCCCCTTCCTTGCTTCGACCTCTTTGCTTGCCCCGTCGCCCCTATCCGGGCGGCAATGGCAGCGAGACGATCCGCCGGCCCATGCTTCCAAACAGGTGCCACGTCAGATGACCCTCAGCCAACAGCAGACAGTAGTACCGCGCGTGCTTGATTCGCCTGCCGCCGGCTGCCAGGAAGGGTTCCGGTGGCGCGGGCCGGCCGCGTTCCGCCGAGCTGAGCCAAAGGTCCCAATCGAGCGGCGTCCTGACCACGCAGGGCGTCGGCCCGCGCCAGTTGCAGGTGGGAGGTTACATCCGGTTCTGATAGAGACCAGACTGGCAAGCCCTCACAACGGGTGGGGGCTTGCCTCGTGCCGGTAGACTTTCCAGCCGAGGTAGGTTTCCAGGGCCTCGGTGAGGACCCCGGCGGTGTGCGACGCGCTCATCGCGGCGTGGTGCTCGAAGCCGTTCTTGCAGATGTAGCGCATGAGTTGCTGGAGGCGCGGCACCTCGACCACCGCCCGGCTGCCGAACGTGTTGAGCGGGTCGTCCGTGAAGCGGCCTTCGCCCAGGTAGGCGCGGATGGCGCCGGCCCGGTCGTCGGTGCCGACGCGGGCGAATGTCAGGGGGCCCGGCGGAGTCCGGCCCGACATCGCCCCGTAAGTATTCCGCTCGCCGAGGATCGAACCGAGAATCGGCGCGGTTCCGATCTTGGCCTCCGGCGCCAGACTCTTCGCCCAGTTGCCGCAGTGGAAGAGCACGCATTTGTTCGGGTCGCGGCCATAATTGTTGTTCCAGTCCACCAGGGCGCTGGGTGTGCCGGAAGCCAGTTGCAGCGCATACATGGAGACCACGCCGGTGATATCCGTTTCGCACGCGCTGGGCATCAGGTTTTCGCTCATCATGCTCATGAGAGTGCAGCAATTCACGCCGAAGTTCTCCTGCATGGAGCTCCAGCATTGGATGGCGGTGGCCTGGAGACCGTATTCCTCCATCCAGCCGGTAAGCACCACGCCGAGCTTGGCCATTTGCAGCAACGAAAGATCCGGCACGCCGGAGGCATCGGCATAGCCGCCGATGTCGCGCAGGCGGGCGCGGACGCGCGTGTCGCCGTCGCCCAGTTTCCGCGCGCGGCCGAACACGTCCGACAGGTCGATGGTGGAGACGCTGATGCCGGCCGCCTGGAGTATCTTCTCGCTGTAGCGCGTCGTATTGAAGGCGTTGGGCCGTGCGCCAACGGCGCCAATGCGCGCGCGGCGAAGACCCCGGACCACGCGGCAGACGGAAAGGAAATCGCGCAGATCGCGGCGGAACTCCTCCGAGTCAATCGCCACCGTGTGAAGCTCCGTGAGGCTGAACGGAATCCCGTACTGGTGAAGGTTGTTGCAAACGGAGATCTTTCCGCAGAACGCGTCGCGGCGGCGATCCACGCCCAACTGGCCGAGGTCGTCCGGGTAACCCTGGACCAGCACGGGAACATTCAGCTCCGCCAGCTTCAGCGTATCGGCGACTCCTTTTTCATCGCCGAAGTTCGGCAGCGAGACTAGCACGCCGGCGATGCGGTCGCGATTCGCGCGGAACAATTCGGCGCACCGCTGCGCGTGGGCCCAGGTCTCGACCGACCCGAGCTTGCTTTGGGTTTCATCGAGCATCACAAGCTCGATGTCGAGCTCTGCAAACAGCCGCTGAATGTCGCGGCGGGCCTCGACGACGAGTGGATCGGGAAAGAAATCGCGGTTTCCTACGATGACGCCAAGAGTCATTTGGGGCATGTGGCCGAACCTCCTTTATTTGCGGGCGAACGCGCCAAACTGCCCGACATTGGCGCGCGTAACCAGCTCGCAATCGATGGATTGCTTTTCGGGCGCTCCGGTGGAACCGGAGGTGAGATAGCGATGCGCTTCGTCCACCGCCAGCCGCGCGATGCGTGCGGCGGGTTGCAGAACCGTGGCCTGGATATCACCGGCGCGGATGGCGGCGAGCACGTCGGGGCTGCCGTCGAAACCGACGACGATGACCTTGGTCTGACCGGCCGCTTTCAGGGCGGCGGAGGCGCCCAAGGCCATGGTGTCGTTGCCGGCGATGACGCCCTTAATGCCAGTGTTCGCTTGCAGGATGGTTTCCATCTTCTGGAAGGCTTCCGTCTGGCTCCAGTTGGCGCTTTGGCGGGACGCAAGTTTCAGGCCGGGATACTTGTCGAGCACGTCGTGGTAACCCTCGGTGCGTATGCCCGCGTTGGTATCGGACTCGCGCCCCACCAGTTCGACATAGGCGCCTTTCTCGGCCATCAGCCGCACGAATTCCTGCGCGCCCAACATCGCGCCCTGATAATTGTTGGAAACAATCTGCGCGGCCGCGATGCCGTTGGCGTTGATTTCGCGGTCGATCAGGAACGAGGGGATGCCGGCTGCTTTGGCCTTTCGCACGGCGGCGATGGAAGCATCCGCGCCGGCGTTATCGAGGATGATGGCCGCAGCGTGGTTGGCAATCGCCATGTCGAAGAACTCATCCTGCTTGTGGGCATCGTCGTCGTGCGAATTGACCAGGACGTCGTAGCCCAGTTCGCGAGCGCGGGCGGCGGCGTTGTCGGCTTCCGCCTTGAAAAACGGGTTCTCGTGTGAAGGCGTCACAATTGCCATGGTTTTGCCGCCGCCGTGGCCGGACGACGGGCGCCCGCCGCAGCCCCACAGCACCAGAAGGAGCCCGGCGGCTCCCCATACCGCGGCGCGCGTCACGGCCTGGATGGCTGCCACTGTAACCTCTGCTGAAGCTGATCCAAAACAACTGCCACTATAATAACGATCCCCTTGATTACGATCTGCCAGAACTCCGAAACGCCCAGCAGCACGAGCCCATCGGCCAGCGCGCCAATCACCAGCGCGCCGATGATAGTGCCGCCGATGCTGCCGCGTCCTCCCATCAGCGACGTGCCGCCGAGCACCACCGCCGCGATGGCGTTCAATTCGAACGACTGTCCGGTAGCGGGGTGGGCCGAGGCGAGTTGCGAGGCGATGATCAGTCCCACCACCGCGGAGCAGACGCCGGAAATCACGTAGACCTGCAACTGAATCCGTTTCACCCGGACGCCCGAAAGTTGCGCCGCGCGCTCGTTTCCGCCTACGGCGTAGACATGCCGCCCAAATGGCGTCCGGGCGGCCAGAAACGCGCCTGCCACAGCGAACAGCAGCATCAGCCAGATGGGGAAGGGAACGCCCAGAACGGTCCCCGAGCCCAGAAAGGGAAAGCCGGTGTTACGGAGATCGGGCCTGCCGAGCAGGTTGGGGAACGTGGCGCCGCTCGAAAGCAGCAAGGCCACGCCGCGTCCCGCGTACATCGTCCCCAGGGTGGCGATGAACGGCGCCACGGAAAGCCTCGATATGAGCAGTCCGTTTATGGTTCCGACCACGGCCCCGCCGGCGAGCGCAATCGCAATGACCAGCCAGATCTGAAAATAGACCACCACGCCGAACACGGGAAGAACCAGGCCCCGGTCGATGAGTCCGCCCGCGATCATGCCGGCGAGGCCCGCCACCGAACCCACCGAAAGATCGATTCCACCGCTGAGGATGACGAAGGTCATTCCCACCGCCATGATGGCGTTGATGGCCACGTGCTTCAGCAGGATGGTGAGGTTGCCGGCCGTCAGAAATGCGGGTGAGAGAATGGAGAAGACAATCAACAACACCACCAGCGCCACCAACGCGCGGAGGCGGAACAGCAGCGCGCCGGCCACTAATCGCCTCCGTTCAGATGCGCCATCGTCGGCGCCGATGCCGCTACCAGGTCGTGCTCGGTGGCCTCGGCTGCCGCGAACTCCGCGGTGATGCGGCCCTCCGCCATGACCAGAATACGAGTCGCCAGTGTCATGATTTCCTGAAGCTCCGAAGATGCAAATAGCACCGTCATGCCCCCAGCGGCCAGCCGGCGAATAATGGCGTAGATTTCGGCCCGCGCGCCAACGTCCACGCCGCGCGTAGGCTCATCCAGCAGCAAAACTTTGGGAGAGGTGAGCAGGTAGCGGGAGAGCACCACTTTTTGCTGATTTCCCCCGCTGAGCGAAGTGATGGGCTGTTCCAGGCTGGCGGCGCGGATGTTCAATTCGCGCACGAACTCCGCGGCGGAGCGGCGCTCGGCGGCAGGGGAAAGGTAGAGACCGTGGGTTTGCGCGAGTGCGATATTCTCCCGCACCGAAAGAGTGGGCACGATGCCGGCGGCGCGCCGCTCTTCGGGGACCAGCGCCAGGCCGGCGCGAATGCGTTCGGGAATTCCCAGGTGCGCGATGGCGCGGCCTTCGCAGGCGATCGCACCATGGCGAACACGCCGCAGCCCGATGAGGGTCTCGAACAGTTCCGTGCGTCCCGCTCCCATCAGCCCGTAGAAACCCAGAATCTCGCCGCCGCGTGCCGTGAACGAGACGCCGTGAAGCCGGTCTTCCAGCGATAAGCCCCCCACTGAAAGGGTTGGCGGGCCCGCGCCCGCGGGTTCCGCGCGGGGCCCAGAGGGCACCCCGCCGGCCGCCGTCCGGCCGGTCATCTTCTCCACGATCCAGGCTACGTCCACGGCGTCCGCGGCGGCCTCGGCCACGGCGCGCCCATCCCTCAAAACGGTCACGCGATCACCTATGGCGATCACTTCCTCGAGGCGGTGAGAAATGTACACGATCGCGACCCCGCGCGACTTCAGGTCGCGGATCAGCCGGAACAGCACCCCGATTTCGGCTGCGCTCAGGGCGGAGGTCGGTTCGTCCATGATGAGGATGCGGACGTCTTGCGCAATCGCCTTGGCGATCTCGACGATCTGCTGATAACCCAGGGGCAGCGCGCCCACCAGAATGTGCGGATCGACGGGCTGCTCCAGGCGCGCCATGAGGTCGTGGGTCTGGCGCTCTTGCGCGTTCCCATCGAGAATGCCGTACCGCGTCCGCTCGCGCCCCAGGAAGATGTTGTCGGCCACGCTGAGGTTCGGGAGAAGGTTCAGTTCCTGGTGGATCATGGAGATCCCGCGCGCTGCCGCATCGCGAGGGGATGCCAGGCGAACGGGGCGTCCATCCAACTCCAGAGTCCCGGCCGTCGGCTGCTCGACTCCGGCCAGGATGCGCATCAGCGTGGACTTGCCCGCGCCGTTCTCGCCGATCAGGGCGCTCACCTTCCCGCGACGCGCGGCGAAATCCACGCCGTCCAGAGCCGTGGTGCCCGGGTATTGCTTCGAGACGGCGCGCGCCGCCAGGACCACATCGGGCGTCACACCTTCTCCTTCACGACCAGGGTTACGGGGACGATCTCGGGGAGCTCGTTCGCCGCCGGCTGACTCGACGCGCCGGAGAAGAAGACGACGCTCCCCTCCAGCCCCGCTTTGGGAAGCGATACCAGCACGGACCTCACCACGCGGTCATTGAGGACATTGCCCACGCGGGCGAATTCCAGTTGGTTGACGAACTGACTGAACTGGATAAAGGGCAGAGCGTCGCGCAGCACGGTGCCGCGAATCACCGGTCCGATTTGAATCGCGGCATCGGCGCGGCCATCGTAAGGCGCCAAGTCTACCAGCATAAGACCGGAGCGGGAACTGGTGTCCACGCGAAGCACCCGGCCTTCGCCCTTGACCAGGAGATACCCGGGCCGGCGGGCTTTGAGCGCCTCCCGCAGGTCCACGGCGGAAGCGGCGACAGTGGGTAGCACTTTGCTATCCCAGATGGAATCCACGTAGCGGACGGCGTCGAAGGAGCGGGCCTGGCCGGACGCACTGTCGGTCTGGTTGATGGGGCGCACCGTCCAGGGTACGCAAGAGCCGAGCAGGAGAAAACCCGCCAGGGCGACGGAGCCGTACCGCATCATGGCGGGGCGGGCGTCCTTGCCGCGCAGCCGGGAGATGACGAAACGAAGCCATTTTCGAGTTAATTCCAATTGAATCAAAGGACTGGCGCACGACGAGCGGGTTGCGGGCGCAATGAGCACGGGCCTGGAAGCGGGGGCCGGGGGCCGGGGGCCAGGGGCCGGGGGAACATGGCCAATCGGGGGGAGTTCCGAAACAGCGGGCCAGCGGGTATCTTTCACCACCTAACAGTGTAGCGCGGGGGCGATGCGGATTTGGATTAAGCTGTTGATTCTATTTGGGGAATTGGTTGTGATGAAAAAGGGAGTGCTGGGTTTCGCGGGGACGGAAAGGCGAGGAGCAGGGGCTGCCGTCCTTTTCTTGTGGGCGCGTACGTGAAATCGCGGACACCCGGGCCCAGGTGGACCAAACGGAGGGAAAGGAGAAATGGGTTTGCCAGGGCAACAGGGCGTGGAGCATCAACAGGCGTCTTCGAGTGGGTGGCTCGGTCGGGCCAGTTCCCCAACTGCCGTGGCCGGCGTTTCACAGGAGTGATACAGGGCGGTGGCCGGTAATGGTCGAGATCTCGGCGATCTGAGCGATGGAATTGGAGGGAACTTGCCTCTGGACTGAGCAATCATGAATTCTCCTGGTGAGTCAGAGAGTAAAGGGCGGCTGATTTCATGCACTGGAACCTGACGAAAGCTTAGATTAGTTTGCGCATTGTCTTTAGCGACTGAATTTGCCGGCGGTGCAAGATGCGCTCGGAGCCACCGGGAACAAGAAGTTTGAGGTAGAAGAATTGCCCGATTTAAGGAAGATTACTCCCCTGTCCCGTCGGCTTTGCGAAAATGTTGCGAAAAATATTGATGTCGAAACCGACGCCTACGAATACCCCGCCGCGCCACGAGCTTCTTGTTGGCGTGGTACTCAGCGAAGCGGGCAGCGTACTGCCGACAAACAGTCCTCGCTGCGGCAGTTTTTCCTGTCCCAGGTGAAATCCCATGTCGATGTCTAATCCGGTGATTGGTTCCCAAGTCGGCCCGAGGTAATAATTGTTCGTCTGGTCCAGAGCGACGCCAAGCATAATGGCTGGCCATAGACGGTCTCCGTTCGTGGTAGCGCCGGGAAAGAGGTCGCGCTTCTTCAGATAGATGGCGGGGCCCAACAGGTAGTGCAACTGCTTGTCGTCTTGTGTCCGGATGATGAATTTTTCTTTCACTGGGTTGCCACTCGAGTCTTTCACCGGGTTGCCCGATGCGTCCACCTGCGTTCTGTCGCGGGTATCGTAGTCGAGAGTCCGTAGTGTGCTCGCAGTAAAACCGGCGATCACCTTCCAGCCGACGATCATGTGGACGGTGAACACCGCCGTGGCCGTGCGCGCCTTGGCCTGGTTCGCGCCCTGCGGCTGTGCTATGGCGCCATCCTCCCCTTTTTTCACGTCCGCGCCTTGAGAGCCAGGACCCGGGCCCGAGAACTTGAACGGCACGTAATTCAGATCCTCGCTCACGGTAACCTTCACGAAACGATTGTCCGACCACTGCCCAAGCACGTCATAGTATTCGCCTCGTTGCGAATCCCTCCAGAGAGTATTGATCCTGTCAAATACTTTTTGTATGGCCTGTTGCAGGTAAGCCACGTCCGCGTTGAATCTGTTGATCAAGCGGTCGGCCTCAGTTGCAATGGAAGCGCGGCTCAGCTCAGGCAGCCCGGCGCGATCCTTCCGGATCTCTTCCTCGAGCCTGACCAGGCTGGCTTCGACCGTTGGTGCTTCCGCCCGGCGCCCCTCGATCAGCTGCGCGGTCCTGGCCGCGCTTGCCTTGATCTCTTGCACGTCACCATTCTGCACCGGACTGGTGCTCAAACGGAACTGGATTGCGGCAACGGTGTCTGCTATGTCGCGGAAAGTAGCCCCGCCGCTCTCCAACTGTTTCTTGAGCTGGTCGCGCATGCGCCCGATGTCTGCCGCCAGGTCCTCTGTACCGACCGTGTGGCCGAGCGCCTGCTGGCGCTTTCCAATTGCATCCAATTCAGACACCACTGCGTCGTGGAATTGCGTGGCGCTCGCATCGAGCTTCTTCTGGAGTGAAGCGACCAGCGCCTTGATATCATCGTCGGATGCGCTCGGAAGCAACTCTTTCAGTTGCGCGCGTGCCATCGCCAGTTGTACTTGACGGTCGAAGTCTGAGTCGGCTGAGGCGCGCAGGGCGCGAACGATGCCGATGGCTGCTTCGATTTGGTCCAGATTTGAGGCGAACTCCAGCATGCTGTCGCGCAAAGCGTTTGCTTCCGCTCGGATGTTCACCGCATCCTTCGCAAACTGCACCTTATCCAGCAGCCCGGAAAAGACCGCCGCGTGCTCCGTCAATTCAGACACACTCTGCGAAGCCTTGGCAAATTCGTTCGGATTACTGCTCAGGGCTGGTGCATCCAGCTCGCCAAACCGACACTCCGCCATCTTCGTGATGCGCGCCATTTGTGGACCCAGCGCGGCATCATCGCACGAAGCGGCTGTCCCCCGAAACTGGCCCACCGCGAGCCTCAGGTCCTCCCAATCGCGATCGATCTTATCGGCCGCGTTCCGTAACGCGGCGGCGGAGCTGCGAACGCCGATCCTCGTCTGCTCGATACCTGCCGGATCAGTCAGACTGCCGACATAGTTGGCCACTGTTTGCTTTCCTGGTTCGCCCGTGTTAGCCGGCTGCAGCAATGTCATGTCGAGGCCCAGATACTTCACTGCCTCTGCTGCATTGCCGCCCTGAGCGGCCGGCGCGGCCAGCGAGAGCGGCGTTTGCGGGCGGAACTGGGGACCATCCGCTGTGATCTTTTTGGAATCGTCCACAGTGATCGTATAGCTTGACGTTAGATGGCCGTTTTGAATTCTGATGTGAATCAACTCTCCAGAGTGAAAAAACGCTCCGGAAGTGCTCAGCGGCACGCCGGTTTCGCAGTATCCCCACGACTTCTCTGCACCAGAAATGGAAGCTGGACGCTCCAGGCAGAAAACCTGCGTTTTTATGTCGTAGCGAATGACCCTGTCGCTCGCTGCATAAAGAATTTGGCCAGCGAGCAACAAACATCCGCCCATTGCGCATTGCTTGGAATAACTCAACGTTAGTATCATCGGCTCTCCAGCCGGGGTTTCCATTTTGGGTTCCCGGCTGAAGAGTATTCTACCCGAAATTTGCATTTTGGACTACGGGGTTCTGGTCAGTATACGCTCAGCCGCCTTCCTTCGATCCTCCGGGATACATTCTCCGAGATACATTCTTCCCTTCGCGCGCGCATGAATACCCGGCTCTCGCAAGTTTGTCGATGCGTGTTCTGGATCTCTCTTCTTAAGCCCGCACTGATTATTGATCAACGACGGAAGCTCCCCAGGTCGGTGCATAGTCGGCCTTCCGTAGAAGTACCGTCGGACTGAAACCCACCCCAAACGGCGTTCTTGGAGATTACTCCCGTGCAGTCCCCATCTAGGAAACTACACTTCAATCAGAGAGGCTGCGAAAACGCTTGTCGAGAGGGTTATCTTAACGCCATGCCTGATCCGCGCGGGTCCCCCTGGACCCGCTCTTGGCCCAATGTGAGCAGCCGTATCCGGGTGTGGGGAGGCCGACGAGGGCGTCGGCCGCGGACCAGGGGGTCCGCCCCACGATAACTTGCAGAATGACTGGCAGTGCGAAAACTAAGTTCATCGTTTCACAAGTACGGTCACGTATCCCGCAACCACCGCTCCCTAACGGTCGCGGCTCGGATCGGAGCCGCGCGCGTCAGCAAGCGGTATTTCGATACGTTAGTGAACTTCTGAAGTGATAGACTAAGTGACACTGGACTTCCTTCCCACGGCGCGCCGGCGCTGGCGGTGCTCCCCGGTTTCGTCGGCGGGGGCGTCGGCAACCAGGCGGCGGGCCGTATTCCGATCGGTGATGAGGACGTTGATCAGCCCGCCGGCGAGCGCGCCGCGAATCGCCGCGGTCTTGCGGCTGCCACCCGCTACCCCGACGACGCGATTGGCGCGGCGCAATTGCGCCAACTCCATCCCGATCACGCGGCCGTTGAGAGGCGTGACGACCGGTCCGCCCTGGCGGTCGAAGAAACGCAGGCAGATGTCGCCCACCGCACCCTGGGCGCTCAGCATCTCCAGTTCTTCAGCCGAGAACACGTTGCCGCTGGCGGCCAGCAGGCGGGAAGGCTCCACCGCGCCGATGCCCACCAGGGCCAGACTGACCGTGTCCATGAGGCGCATGGCCTCCTGCACGAAGCGGTCCTTCATCAGCACGAGGCGCGCTTCCGCCGATCCCACCACGCCGGGGGCTGGCAGAAGCGTGGCCGTTCCTCCCGCCAGGCTGGCAAAGCGCTGTGTCAAGTGCGTGGCATGAACCTCCGCGCTGGGGTTGCCCACGCCACCCAGAATCTGCACTACGCGTGGACCGCCGGGGCGCGGGTTCGGATGCATGGAATCCACCATGGCCAGCAGGGCGGCGCTCCACGACGAAAGACCAACTACATCGTTGGACCTGAGCGTGGTTTCGATATAGTACGCGGCGGCCGGCCCCAAATCGCGCACGATCTGTTCGTCATCCTCAATCGAGTCGACGACGATAGCCTCTTTAACAGAGTACTTTCTCTGGAGGGCCTCTTCCAGCTCGGGGTGCGCGCCCGAGGGCACACTAACCGTGATGCGCACGATGCCGGCCTTTTCGGCGCGCTTGAGGAGTCGGGAAATCGTGGACTGCGACATGTTCAGCCGGTCCATGATCCCGGTCTGGCGCAGCCCCTGCTCGTAGTACATGCGCGCGACCTTGGTCATCAGTCGCAGTTCGTCGATGCGCGCCATCTCCTTCTATCCTTCCACGCCGTGCGCGCCCATGGCACGCCCGACCGCATCCAGCCAGCCGCTGTAAAGACGCGCCCGCTCGGCATCGTTCATCCGCGGCTCGAAGCGCTCGACCGGGCGCGGCAGTGCGGCCAGTTCCTCCAGGGACGACCATACGCCAGCCGCCAGGCCTGCCAGCCAGGCTGCGCCCACGGCAGAAACATCCGGCGACGCGCTGCGCACCACCGGGCGGCCCAGTATATCAGCTTGAAACTGCATCAGCAGATCGTTCTGGCTCGCGCCGCCGTCGGCCAGCAGGGCGGGCAAAGGCCGGGAGAGATCGCGCTCCATCACCTCGAAGACGTCACGCACCTGATAGGCGATGGATTCGATGGTGGCGCGCGCCACCTGCGGAGCGCGCGTGCCGCGCGTGAGCCCGGTGAGCAGGCCGCGCGCCCCATCATTCCAGTGGGGAGCGCCCAAGCCAACGAAAGCCGGAACCAGGTAGACGCCGCCCGAGTCCGGCGTGCTGGCCGCGAGCTGCGCCGCATCCTCCGCGGGACGGGGCAATCCGAGGAAATCGCCCAGCCACTCGACGGCGCCTCCGGTAACTGAGATGTTGCCCTCGAGCGCATAGCGCGTCTGGTGGGCGCGCGACCAGGCGATCGTGGTAGACAGTCCGCCGGCGGAACGCACCGGGTCGGCGGTTACGGTCATGAGCGAAGAGCCGGTGCCGTAAGTGGCCTTCACCGCTCCGGGGTCGAAAATGGCGTGCCCGAACAGGGCCGCGTGCGAATCGCCCACCAGCGAGCCGATGGGAATGCCCTTCGCCAGCCGGCCGCAGCCGGCGCTCTCACCGAAGATGTGGCTCGATGGTCTGACCGTGGGCAGGGCGGCTGCCGGAATGGAAAACAGCGACAGCAGCTCCGGGTCCCACTGAAGGCCGCGAAGATTGAGCAGTTGTGTCCGCGATGCATTCGTCACATCGCAGGCGTGCACCAGGCCGCCGCTCAGGTTCCACAGCACCCAGCTATCCACGGTGCCGACCGCCAGCTCGCCGTTGGCGGCGCGCTTTTCACCGTCGGGGGTATGTTCCAGGAGCCAGCGCGCCTTGCTTGCGGAAAACAGGGGATCGATGGCCAGTCCCGTGCGCTCGCGTAGCAGGTCCTCGACGCCGCGGCGCCGCAATTCCGCGCAGAACGGGGCGGAGCGGCGGCATTGCCAGATGACGCAAGGCCCCACCGGTTCCCCGGAGCGGCGATCCCACACCACCACGCTCTCGCGCTGGTTGCCGATGCCGATGGCGACCACGGAGGGGTCGCCTGCTTTTTCCAGGCAAGCATCGACTGCCTCTCGCACGCTGGTCCACAGCTCACGCGCGTCTTGCTCCACCCACGCGGGTTGCGGATAGCGAATCGAAAGCGGGCGCGAAGCGGACGCCACCGTCTGCCCCTGGCGGTTGACGAGCAGCGCCTTGGTGTTGGTGGTGCCCTGGTCGATGGCAAGAACGTGAGAGGCGCTCACGACCGCACCTTGGTCTCCACCAGTTCGAGAGCCGCGTCGCAAATACCTTTCGGAGTCAGGCCAAAATGCTCGAACAGCCATTCCGCCGATCCCGTGGGCGCGAAGGTACCGGGAATACCCAGAATGCGCATGGGAACCGGGCACGAGGTTGCGACCACTTCAGCGACGGCCCCTCCCAGACCACCACGGGTGGAGTGCTCTTCGATAGTGACGATGGCGCCAGTTGACTCCGCGGCATCCTGGATGACGGCGCGATCCAGGGGATGAAGGGTCGCCATGTTGACGACGCGCGCCAAGATGCCCTCTTTGGCTAGGAGCGCGGCCGCTTCCAGCGCGCGGCACACCATGGTCCCGTTGGCGATCAGGGTAATGTCGTCGCCCGGCCGCAGCACGGAGGCCGCGCCAATCTGGAACCGGTAGCCAGCGGAGTGGACTTCCGGCACCGGCGTTCGGCTCAGACGCAAATATACCGGGCCTTCCATCGCGCTCGCGGCGCGCACCGCCTGCGCCGTTTCCGTGGGATCGGCTGGAACGATGATGGTCAGGTTTGCGATGGCGCGCAACCAGGCCAGGTCTTCGATGGAATGGTGCGTCGGGCCAAGCTGCCCGTAAGCCAGGCCGCTCGCCATCCCGCAGAGTTTCACGTTGGCCCGCGAGTACGCCACGTCCACCTTGATCTGCTCCAGCGCGCGAGCCGTCAGAAAGCAGGAAGCAGCGCAAACGAACGGGATTTTCCCTCCGTTGGCAAGGCCGGCGCCGATCCCCACCATGTTCTGTTCGGCGATTCCCACATTCACCAGGCGCTGCGGGAATAGCTTGGAAAACTTCGACAAGCCGGTGGAACCGACCGAATCGCTTACCACGGCGACGATGCGCGCATCCTCCTGCGCGAGGCTCTCGAGAGTCCGGGCGAAGGCTACCCTGCAATCGAACCGTTCAACCATGAGATTCCTCGCCCAACTCGCGCAATGCGGCTTCCAGCTCCGAGTCGGTGGGTGCGTGATGATGCCACTCCGCGCGGTTCTCGATAAACGAGACGCCCTTTCCCTTCGTGGTGCGGGCGATGACACAGCTTGGCCGGCCCGGCTCGAAAGGCAGCGCATGAAACGTGTCGAGGAGGGCGGAGTAGTCGTGGCCGTCCACCTCGCGGACGGCCCATCCGAACGCGCGGAACTTATCCGCCAGCGGCTCGAGCCGGATGGTGCTTTCCGTGGACGCCCCTTGCTGAATGCCGTTGCGATCGACGATCACGGTCAGGTTGTCGAGTCCGTAGTGGGCGGCGGCCATGGCCGCTTCCCAGTTGCTCCCTTCCTGCAGTTCGCCATCGCC
>Ga0187850_10002275_pt1 | contig 18066 bp, 14 predicted proteins | sample June2016WEW_4_15_FD_132436 | JGI IMG/M metagenome (GOLD analysis project Ga0187850, IMG submission 132436) | Peatland microbial communities from SPRUCE experiment site at the Marcell Experimental Forest, Minnesota, USA - June2016WEW_4_150 | ecosystem: Environmental > Terrestrial > Soil >... | reverse complement strand
TCCGCCTACCGAGTGAGGATGTCCATGTAGGTGAGCCCGATGAATATCGCGAGAGTCGCGATGGCGATCGGCACCAGAAGCTTCAGGAGCAGGCGCTTTTCCGAGCGCAGGTGCATGAACCACAGCAGCACCATTGTGGACTTGGTCGCGGCGATGACCAGGACGATGATGATCCCGACTCGCCCGACGTTCAGTCCCGCGGTCGTGACGGTGATGGCCGTGAGTACGAGCAGGGCAATCCACACGTAGAAGTAGCGAACGTGCGACACTCATGCCCTCCTACGAAATCAGATAGAACAGGGGGAAGAGAAAGATCCAGATGATGTCCACGAGGTGCCAGTACAGGCCCGCGTTTTCCAGCACCGCGGATCTCTGCTGGGTGACCTTCTTCCCGAGGACCCAGGCGAGCATCACGGAGAGCACCACCATGCCGATGATCACGTGCAGGGCGTGCAGCCCCGTCATGGTGAAGTACAGGCCGAAGTAGAGGATCTCCCCGTGCGGCCGCGTCCCCAGCTCCGCCGCCCGCGGATACAACCCGTGCTGGAACTTCGCCCCCCATTCGAACGCCTTCACGACGAGGAAGGCGAACCCGAACCCGATCGTGGCGGCGAGGTACAAGGCGGTGCGCCGGGGCTTGTTCAGCTCCTGCAGGGAGAAGATGGCGAGCACCGCGGTGAGGCTGGAGGTGAGGAGGATGGTGGTGTTCAGCGTTCCGTCGAACCGGCTCAGCTCCATTGACGCGGCATGGAAATCCGCGGGGTGCTTTGCCCGGTACATCGCGTACACGAGGAACAGGCCCCCGAAAATGAGGATCTCCGAGAGAAGGAAAAGCCACATTCCGACCCTGGAAAAGACCTTCTGATCGCGCGCTTCCAATTCCATCGATCTTCTATTTTCCCTTCTCTCCGGCCTTCGCCTCTTTGGCGAACACGTAGGGGCCGTGGGTGATCACGGGCACTTTCTCGAAGTTCTCGAATGACGGGGGGGAGGAGATCTGCCATTCAAGCGTCGCCCCGCCCCAGGGATTCGCTTCCGCCTTCTTTCCCCGGAAAAAGGCGTGCACGAGGTTTCCGAACATCATTCCCAGGCCGCCCACCATGATCCACGAGCCGACCGTGGCGATGACCTGCAGGTCGGTATACTTCGGCAGGTAGGAGTAGTAGCGCCGCGGCATGCCCGCCCAGCCCAGAATGAGCATTGTCATATAGAAGAGATTGAACCCGACGAACAGCACGATGAAGGAGACGGTGGCGAACTTGAAGTCGTACGTCTTTCCGAACATCTTGGGAAACCAGTAGTGCAGGGCCGCGAAGAGCCCGAACCCCATGCCGCCGAAGATGATGTAATGGAAGTGCCCGACCACGAAGTAGGTGTCATGCGTGTGCACGTCCGTGGAGAGCGCCCCCAGGACCAGCCCCGTGAGACCGCCGATGGCGAACAGCGCGATGAAGCCCAGGGCGTAGAGGAAGGGCGGGTCGACCTTCACCGAGCCCTTGTACATCGTGGCCACCCAGTTGAACACCTTGATCGCGCTCGGCACGGCCACGAGGAAGGTGAGGAAGGAGAAGACGATGCTCGCCGTGTCGCTCTGTCCGCTCACGTACATGTGGTGACCCCAGACGAGGGAGCCGACGCTCGCGATGGCGAGGCTGGAGAAGGCGATCGTCTTGTACCCGAAGATGTTCTTCCGCGAGAACACGGGGAACAGGTCCGAAATGATCCCCATGGCCGGCAGGATCATGATGTACACGGCAGGGTGCGAGTAGATCCAGAACAGGTGCTGGTAGAGGATCGGGTCTCCCCCCTTCGAGGCGTCGAACACGCCGATGCCGAACAGGCGCTCCAGCATGATGAGCACGAGCGTGATCCCGATGACGGGGGTCGCGAGGACCTGGACCCACGCGGTGGAGTACAGTCCCCAGACCGAGAGGGGCATGCGGAAGAAGGACATGCCGGGGGCCCGCATCTGGTGCGTCGTGGTGACGATGTTGATGCCCGTGAGAATGGAGGACATGCCCAGGAGAAAGACGCCGAAGACGGCGAGGGGGACGTTCACCGTGGATTTGAGGCTGTAGGGCACGTAAAAGGTCCATCCCGTGTCCACCGGTCCGGTGCCAAGCGCCAGGGAGGCCAGGACGACGAAGGCGCCGGTCATGTACAGGTACCAGGAGAAGAGATTCAACCGCGGGAAGGACATGTCTTCCCCGCCGATGAGGATGGGCAGGAAGAAGTTGCCGAAGATGGTCGGGATCCCGGGGATGACCACCAGGAAGATCATGATGATCCCGTGGACGGTGAACATGGCGTTGTACGCCTGGCCGGTGAGGAACGTGCTGTCGGGCGACAGCATCTGGATGCGCATGAGAACGCCGAGGATCACGGCAATGGTGAAGAAGCTCAACACGGCCGCCATGTAGAGCATCCCGATCCGTTTGTGATTGGTGGACGTGAGGAATCCCCGGAGGCCCGGGCGCCTGCCGTGATCAGTGAACCATGGGAACGCCGTGTGATGTCCGGCGCTCTCCGCGTGAGATGCCATTCGTCAGACCCTCCTCGATGCAGATAAGACAAAATACTGGTGCGGGGAGGGCGGCGACCAGTGCTTCGCGACGGAAATCGCGAATTCTTTCCGGCGTAAGGCGGTGAGTTTTTCTGCCGGCTCTACTTCCAGGCGGCGAGCATCGACTGGATGTACGTGTACAGCTCACCGGCCTGTTTGTCGGTGACCTGGTCGGACGCGAACGACGGCATCTGGCCCGCCGAGCCGTCCGGCATCTTCGGGGACCGGATGAAGGCCGTTAACGCAGCGGCGCTCGCCAGCTTCTTCGATTTCTTCAGCGGCAGCTCGGCCACGATCACGTTCCCGCCATTGCGATGGCACGCGGAGCAGTTCGCCGCGAACAGACGCTGGCCCGCGGGCACCGAGGGCGCGGCGTCCCCCGCCTGCGCGGCGGGCGCTGTCTGCGGGGCAGGCGACCAGCCGCCGTACACGAGCTTGCCGCCGAACCATCCCAGGCCGACTACTCCGACGACCGCCAGGGCGTACACGACCATCATGGGGGCCGTGCGCACATTCAATTCGCTTCCCATGATGATGCCGATGGCCAGGAGCACGAGCACCGCGCTGGCGAGGATCATCTTGTACTTGATGGGGGCGAGCAGGGCGCCCTTGAAGAAGTGAAGCCAGTCGAACACCCCGAAGAGGATCGTGGGGAACACGAAGATGAAAGCCAGGATGGAGACGTGACGGGCAGTGACCACGAGGTTCTTCTTCCCGAAAAGAACCGCCACCAGGAACAAGAGGAAGGCACCAATCACGAGGCCGATGGGAATGTGGGTGAGCGGGGCATGCAGGGGGTCGGTGAAGCCGAGCCAGGCGAGCAGTGCGTAGAGGGAATCGATCATGGCATTCCTCCTTCGTGGAGACGCAGGTTCATCCGGATGATAGTTGCAGAAACGGGAACTGTCAAAGCAAGGCCGCCCTGTCCCGGGGCGTCAGTCATTTCAGCGACTTGTCGTACGAGGCGATCTCCTGCCGCAGCTGCACGGCGGATGCCGGATCCGGAAGCCCCGTGCCCTGGAAGACCTGCTCGGCGTGCGAGATGTCCTTCCCGTAATATGCGGCGTTCGCATCGTCGTCTATGGTGAGGGCACCGCCCTGGAGGGCGACCCCGACAAAGATGCCCCGGGTTCGTGAGTAGGAATAGACTTCCGCCTGCAGGTCCGCGTCCGTGACTGCGGAAGCTTCCCGGCCCATGGAACCAGCCGCGATGGAGGCAGTTACACCCAGGGTGGAGCCTCCGCGCAGGACCTGCTCCACGCTGTCGCGAGTGCGGAAGAACAATACGACATCGGCGGACTGGACCCCCGCCTGCCAGCCCACGCTGCCGCCGGTGAGCGCGATGAACAGCGGCCGGCTCCAGCTCCCGGCGCCGCCGCGAGCCACCAGGACGCCACGCCCCCTCTGCACGCCGACGATGAAGCTCACGCGCTGGACCCGGGGGATGACGGCGATTCCATAAGCGTTCTTCATCAGGGCCGCCGGCACCTGGTACTCGGGCATGGTGGTGATGGCGTGGAAAACCTCGGTGGCATCCCGCACACGGCTGACTTCGGCGCGCTGGGCGAACGCAGGAAAGGCGCACGCCAGTGCCATCGCAGCGGCCGCGGCACATGCCCCGGGAGATCGTCTGACCATGGTGGCACCCCCTTCTGCAAAAGAGAGTAGCGCGCCCTGGCATCCTGTTCCAGTCAATTCGCGCTCCCCGCGGCCGATATACATAGGAGGGGGGTCTCGTGATCGTCTTCGGCAGGAAGGTGACTCCTGCGGTCTCCGCCCTGGTCATCGGGCTGGGGTGTCTCACAATTCTCTGCATCGTCTCCCTGGCGCTCCATCTCGCGCACGTCGTCGGGCCGGCGGCGGCGCTGGGAGCTTTCCTGCTGGACGGCTTTTCGTGGGCGGGCTTTTTCGTCCCGGTGTACCTCTTCGCCTGCGCGGCGCTCCTCCTGGGTCGGGTCTTCAGGAGGCGCTCGGCCCTCCTCCTGATGTTCTCCATCGTCCCGTTCCTCACGCTGAGCCTGCTGTCCCACGTCCTGTCACGGTCCTCCTCGCTCCTCCCGCAGGCCCTCGCGGACTCCTTCGGCGTCGTCCCCTCGGCGCTCCTCCTCTTCCTCCTCCTGGCGCTGGAGACCATTTTCCTCTTCACCCTTCCCTATGGCACGCACATCGCGCGGAGGGAAGCCGCTCGGGGGCCCGCACTGCTTCCCCTTTCCGTCGCCGAGACGCCGGAGCCGATTCCCGTCGAAACGGTGGTCGAAGCCGTCGTCGTGGATGACCCCCCCGAGGAGGAGACGGAGGTCCCGCCGGCGCTCTCCGTTCGGGATGCCAAGCCGGACAAGGCTCCCGCGGTCATCGTCACGCCGGGGCCCGATCAGGAGGAGCTCCCGTTCCCGAAACCGGCCGGCGCGTCGAAGCTGTACGGCATCCCCGTGCACCACGTCCTGAAAAACCGTGACGACAACGAGTACTGGATCATCGACGACGAGACCAAGCGGGCGTCGCGGATCCTCACCGACGCCTTGAAGGAGTTCAATATCGATGCCGAGGTGACGGGAATCAGGAAGGGCCCGGTCATCACGCTCTTCGAAGTCCTGCCGGCGCCCGGCGTGCGCGTGTCGAAGATCGCCAACCTCTCGGACAACATCGCCCTGCGCCTTGCCGCGCCGAGCGTCCGCATTGTCGCTCCTATCCCGGGTCGGCACGCCGTCGGCATCGAAGTGCCCAACCGGGTTCGGTCCATCGTGTCGTTCAAGGAGATGATATCCCTGGACGTCATGCAGAAATCCCCGTGCGAGATCCCCCTCGCGCTCGGGAAGGACATCCTCGGCGAGGCGCAGGTGATCGACCTCGTCCAGACTCCGCACCTGCTCATCGGCGGCGCCACCAACTCGGGCAAGAGCGTGCTGGTGAACTCCATCATCTGCTCGATCCTCTTCCGGCGCAGCCCGGACGAGGTGAGGCTCTTTCTCATCGATCCGAAGATCGTGGAGCTGAAGCTGTACAATGGATGTCCGCACCTCCTCACTCCCGTGATCACCGACCCCCGGAAGGCCTTCCAGGCCCTGCAGTACTGCATCTCGGAGATGGAGAGGCGCTACACCCTGCTGGATGCGCTGGGCGTGCGGGACGTGCGCGCGTTCAACAAGAAGGCGAAGAAGGAGCGTGTGCAGCGCCTGCCCTACATCGTGATCGTGGTCGACGAGTTCGCCGATCTCATGGCCACCACGGGCAAGGAGCTGGAGTCCACCCTCGCGCGGCTGGCGGCCATGGCCCGGGCGGTGGGCATCCACATGGTGCTCGCCACGCAGCGCCCCTCGATCGACGTCATCACGGGGCTCATCAAGGCGAACATCCCCTCCCGCATCGCCTTCATGGTGGCGAACAAGTTCGATTCCCGGATCATCATCGACGCGGTCGGCGCGGAGAAGCTGCTCGGCAAGGGCGACATGCTGTTCTCCGCCGCGTGGAACCCGTTCCCCGTCCGCATCCAGGGCGCCTACATCGATGACGAGGAGATTGACGCGGTCACCGAGTACGTGAAGAAGCTGGGCCCCCCCCAGTACATCGAGGACGAGGTCTTCTTCGACGAGGAGGACTCCAGCGATTTCGAGGGAGAGCCCGGCAACGATCCGCTCTTCGAACGGGCGCTGGAAATCGTGATCGGCCACGGAAAGGCGTCCGCATCGTACCTCCAGCGCAGGCTGAAGGTCGGCTACAATCGCGCCGCCCGGCTGGTGGAGGAGATGGAGATGCGCGGTATCGTGGGCCCCGCGCAGGGGAGCAAGCCGCGCGAGATCGTCCACGTGCCGAAGTAGGGGCGGGGCTCGGGCCCGCGGCGCACGACTCCAATCGAGAATTGCAGGTCGCTTTGACCTTTTTTCCGAATCACGGTACGTTGAGTACAGGAAAACCCATGCCGCAGGCACAGGAAACGTCCACAGGGTTGTACGAGCAGCTGCGCGAGAAGCTCGCGAACGTCGTTCCCGACGTGGAGCTGAGGTACAAGTCCGAGCTGGCGCACAAGATCAATACACTCAAGAAGGAACGCAACGCCGTTGTCCTGGGGCACAATTACATGGAGCCGGCGCTGTATTACTCTATACCGGATTTTACCGGTGATTCCCTCGAGTTGTGCCGGCAGGCCGCGAAGACCACTGCGGATATCATCGTTTTCTGCGGTGTGCGATTCATGGCGGAAACTGCCAAGATCCTGAACCCGGAAAAGACTGTCCTCATTCCATCGCCGAAGGCGGGCTGTTCACTCGCGCAGAGCATCACGGCGGCCGACGTTCGGGAGCTGAAGGCGCGGTTTCCCGGCGTTCCCGTTGTCACGTACGTCAACACCTATGCCGACGTGAAGGCTGAATCGGACATCTGCTGCACCTCGGGGAACGCCGCGAAAGTGGTGGAGTCGCTTTCCGCCGAGCGCGTGATCTTCCTCCCCGACGAGTTTCTCGCGCGGAACGTCGCGCGGGAGACAGGCCGGAAGATCATCTTCCCGACACGGACTCCCCGCTCCTCGCAGGGGGAGCGCGCGGACGGCCTGGAGTACCAGATGATCGGCTGGCAGGGCCGCTGCGAGGTGCACGAGAAGTTCACCGTGAAGGACATTACCGACATCCGCCGCCAGTTCCCCGACGTCGTGGTGCTCGCGCATCCCGAGTGCAGCCCGGAGGTGGTGGACGCGTCCGACTTCTCGGGAAGCACGGCGGCCATGATCGCGTACGTGGAGAATACCCGCGCGCCCCGCTACCTGCTTCTCACGGAATGCAGCATGGGGGACAACATCGCTGCCGCCAACCCGCGCAAGGAGATGCTCCGCCTCTGCAGCGTCCGCTGCCCCCACATGAACGAGATCACCCTCGAGCAGACCCTCGCCGCTCTCGAGCAGACCCGCTACGTCGTCGAAGTGCCGGAGTATATCCGCCGGCGCGCACTCGCGGCCGTGCAGAGAATGATCGCCATCGGCTAGTGCACGCCGCGCGAAGCGCGGCATCGCGCAACTGATCTGCGCAAATCCAGTGGTGTCCATGCGGTAGATGGTCGGCAGCAGCCCCGGGGGCCGACCGGCGGCCGGGAGCTTGCACAGGCGTACGCCGCATCGGTTATCCTGTCAGGATGCGGGTTGCGCGCACGATTCTCCTCTTCGTCCTCCCTCTGGCCGCGGCGGTGATTCTCGGCATCTTGGGGAACTTCGGGGTCCTCCAGCGGCTCGACGGACGGGCGTTCGACCGGCTGCTCCGGCTCAGACCCGCCGCGCCGGCGGCGAAGAGCATTCTCCTGGTGGACATCGACTCGCAGCCCGGGTCGCTCGCCGGGCTCCTCGCCGACGGGCTGGTCTCTCTCAAGGAGATGGATGCCCGTTACGCGGTCCTCGATCTGCCGCTGGCACAGAAGAGCCCGCCGGCGCTCGATCCCTCGGTTCTCCGGCAGACGCTGCCGAACGCGCTGGACCGGGAGTTCTCCCAGATGGAAGAGAACATCCAGTCGCTCTTCGATGCGATCCGCCGCGGCTCAGTGCGGGCGAGGGATTCGGCGCGCTACGTGTCCGACCTCGTGGGGCTCGTCGGGAAGGCCAAGGGACGTCTCTTCAGCGCCGCCATGGGCATCGAACGGGACGACGACGCGCTCCTCGGGCAGGCCGCCGCGTTCTTCGGCCGGGTCTACGTCCCCGTCGGGCTGCTTGCCGCGGCCGATTTCCCGGCGCCGCCGGAGCTTTCCGACCTGGCCCTGCAGCGCCAGTCGATCCCCGTGCTGGTCACGGGCCGCGACCCTTCGTTCCATGCCGGGGGCATCCGGCCCGCGGTTCTCCCCGTCGTGCGGGGAGCTCGGGGAGGCGGCTTTCCGTCCGGCACGGCCGACCCGGACGACGTCCGTCGAAGCACACGGCTTCTCGCGGAGACAGGGGGACAGCACTTCGGGCAGCTTGCCTTCGCCGCGGTCCTCGACCTTCTCGGCAGCCCCGCGGTCGAAGTCTCGCCGGGCCGCATCCTCCTGCGCGGCGCTTTGCTCCCGGGAGGGCAGGCTGCCACGCTCGCGATCCCGATTGCCGAATCCGGGGAGATGCTCCTCAGCTGGCCGCGACCATTTCCCGAAGACGGTTTTCGCCACCTCGCCTGGAGCTCTCTCGTCCAGGAGAGGCGGCTTGAGGATTCCCTGGTTTTCGACCTGAGAGATCTGGACGCGAAGGGTTACCTCACCTATCTGCGTTCTTCCGAGTCGCTGCTGGACGTCTACGAGGAGGGTGCGCGGCTGGGCCGCGGCATGCTCGCGGCCGGCAACGACTCCGACGCGGATCAGTGGCGCGCGGCCCGCGCGCAGTTCTTCTCCCTGTGCGAGCAGTTCCTCGGGGGCGACGCCGAGACGCGGATCGTTGCGGACGCCGACCGGGAGCTCCAGGGTGGGGCGCTCTCCGACGAAGAAAAGAACATCGTCCGGGGGGAGAGGGACAGGGTCCCCGCGGCCTTCGCCGACGCGAGGCAGATTCTCGCGCGGCTTCAGGAGCTGCGCGCATCGTTGAGGGACAGCCTCGCCGGGTCCTTTTGCATCGTGTCCCTGGGCCTGGGAGAGGGGGCGGCACGCCCGGCCGTCACGCCGTTCGACATTCCCGCCACGGACGCCCGGGCTTCCGCCGCACTGGTTTCGACAGTGCTATCGGGACATTTCCTGCGCGAAGCTCCCGCGGGCCTCTCGCTCCTCACGGCCGCTGTTCTCTCCCTGCTTCTCGCCCTTGCCGCCCTGCGCCTGAAGCCCCTTCCGTCGCTGCTCGTGGGCATCGCCGCCGCTGCCGCCGCGGTTGCCGGTCTGGGCGTCGTGTTCGTCCAGTATGGCCTCTTCGTACCTCCCGCCGCGCCGTTTGCGAGCCTGCTGGTCATCGGCATCGCCCTGGCCTCCCTCAAGCTGGCCTGGAAACGCGGGGCCTCCCGCACGGTGCGGGCCGCGTTCGCCGGCAGGGTCTCCACGGAGACCCTGTTGATGATCGATGCGGCCCGGGCCCGGCTTGCACCGGAGGGCAGCCGGCGCGAAGTCACCGTCCTGTGCCTCGCGGAAAAAGGCGTTTCGGCGGAGTTTCCGGCGGATGACCCGCGGGAAGTGGTCCGTCGACTGCGAACGCATCGAGCCGCCGTCCGTGAGGCGATCCTCGGCCTGGGCGGGATGCTCACGGGAACCGGCGGGGGGCGGATCAGCGCCTTCTTCGGCGCGCCGGTCGAAACCGACGATCATGCACGCCGGGCCTGCCTCTCGTCCCTGCGCGTGCGGGCGCTGGAGCGGGAGCTGAATGGAACCGCACCCTCGGCATTTGCGTCACGGATCGGCATCCACTCGGGGGACTGCATCGCCGGTTTTCTCGGCGCCCGGGGCCTGCCAGATTACTCGCTGGTGGGGCCTCCCGCCGACCTGGCGGCCCGGTTGGAGGGCCTGAACGAGAGCTTCGGCACGTCGATCATCGTCTCCGAGAGGGTCCGGGAGGCGGCAGGGCCCGGTTTTCTCGTGCGGATGCTCGGCACGATTCCGGGCGGCGGCCGCGAGGGCAGGGTCCGGATGTACGAGCTCCTCGCGGAGAGAGGCGAGGCGGACGCTCCGCCGGACCTGCTGATCGCGGAATTCGAGGAGGGTCTCGCCCGGTACGAAAGGGGCGACTTCGCCGGGGCCCTTGCGATTTTCTCCCGGGTCCTCGCCCAAGCCCCGCGCGACGGCCCCTCGGCGGCGTACACCCTCAGGTGCCGGCAGCTCGCCGCGCACCCGGGACTGGACCTCACTTCCTTCCCGTGGTGAGCTGACGCTCGACGAGCTTCCTCATCATTTTCAGCCTCACTACCGCTCCCCCCCGTACTCGGGGTAGGCGCGGTAGCGCTGGCCGTCGTCCCAGAAGTCCACGCCCGCCTCGCCGGGGAATGGGGCGGAGCGGCGCTGGTGCCAGACCACCGCCGGGTCCCGCAGGCTCACTTCCGGAGTGCGCGGATCGAAGGTGATGAATGATTCGTGCACGCCCCTGTCGTTCTGCTCCGCCACGTCGGTGGACTGCAGGTAGCGGATGCTTCCTCCGGCCAAGTCGACGGACTGGATGACGGCGGAATGGCTTGTCGTGCCGTCCTCGCCCCGGAAGACGAGCACGTCAGCCGGCCTGAGGTTGCGCACCTCGTCCTTCACCGCCTCCAGGTTCTTGTTGCGCGGATCGAAGAACCACGTGCCGATGTACCACGCCGCGGTCGACGGGCGCGATGCACCCAGGTACCGCGCGAGGGCCCGGTTCAGGTCCAGGCCGCCTGCCCGCGCCACCGAGGTGAGCACGTACCAGACGAACCCCGAGCAGTCGACCCCCAGGCGGCCGACGCTGTAGAGGTAGTTGTAGATGTCCGGTGCGGTGATGCCCCGCGCCTTCGTGAGCACGCAGGGCTGGTGGGGAAGGCCCGGGTAGACGCCGCCTTTCATCTGGTCGATCGCAAACCAGTCTCTCGTCGTCGTCCAGCTCCGCGTCTTCAGGTCGAAGATCACGATTTTTTCCCGGCCGTCCGAAAGCGCATCCGCGTAGCGGGAAAAATCCGGCGAGACGATCAGCGTGTCGATCTGGTCCCAGATGCCGAGGGGATCGCCCTTGCCTCCCCAGGGTACCGCGAGGTTTCTCCCCGCGAGTTCGGAGCGTTCATTGTTTTCCGCGAACGGGAGGTGGAGCGTGATGACCTTGCCCGCGACGATGTAGGTGCGGAAACAGTTCCTGTAGGCTTCTTCAATGACCGCCTCGAGGCCGTTTCCCCAGTCGGTCGAGGCCTGGGAAAAGGCGGCCAGGAAGTCCGTGTCCGTCCCCGCGGGCGAGGAGAGGCGGGGATCCACGCGGGCCTCCGCCGCGATTGGCAGGCCGGGGAGGAGCAGCGAAGAAAAGAGCATCGCGGCGAGCCAGCGGCCTCGTGCATATCGCGTCACAATCGAAAATATACCACGAATGGAGCGGTGTGCTCTTCCCGCGCGCACGGGGGGGAACTACATTGGGGGCAGTTGAGGCAGGAGGCGCGCGATGAGAGACGTCGTGGCATCGATCGAATCGGAGTTCCAGAAGTACCGCAAGCTGGGCGAGGGGGCATTCGCGCAAGTGGAGGACGCAGACCTGGCCCGCGCGGCGCCCGGGGAAGGCAACTCCATGGCGACGCTGATCCAGCACATCTCGGGAAACTTCAAGTCACGGTTCACCGATTTTCTCACCAGTGACGGGGAGAAGCCGTGGAGGGACAGGGAATCCGAGTTCGCCGCGCGGCCCTCCGCGCGGAAGGATCTGCTCGCCGGCTGGGATGCGGGCTGGAAGGTACTCCTCGATGTGCTGGGCTCGCTCACGGACGCCGACCTCGGCCGGACGGTGACAATCCGCGGAGAGCCGCTGGCCGTGCGAGACGCGCTTGTCCGCTCGCTGGCACACGCCGGGTACCACGTCGGACAGATGGTCATGCTCGGCAGATCCATCCGCGGCGGCCAGTGGCGCTTCCTCACCATTCCGCCGGGGAAATCCGCCGAGTACAACCGTGCCCCGTCGCTGGAGAAGGCCCCCGCGGCCTCCGCGTCGCTGCAGGAGGACATCGCCGCGCGCATCGTGAAGGCGGTCACCGGGCCCGTCTGGCACGGGCCGGCTCTCGCCGAGATGCTCGGAGACATCAGTGCCGCCGAGGCCGCGGCGCGCCCCGCTGCCGGCGCGCACACCATCGGGGAGGTGGTCCGGCACATCGTGTTCTGGTGCGATGACTCGCGGGCGCGTCTCGCAGTGGCCGGCACCGCCCTGCCCGAGCCCGCGGATGGAGCGGACTGGCCCCCGGTCGCCCCCGGGGTCGACGAGACAGGATGGCGGAAAATCATTGACGGTTGTGCCGCGAGCCATCGCGAGCTCGCCGAGGCAGCGAGGCTGCTTTCCCCGGACAGGCTGGCCGCCCGGGTGCCGGGAAGGAAGGTCACCATCGAGGACATGCTGCGCGGAGTCGTGGAGCACGCCGCCTACCACGGGGGGCAGATCGCGATTCTCCGGCGCTCGCTGAGAGCGGGGGAAGGAAACCTCCGCGTCTGACTTGCCAGGAAGGAGGCGTGCGCTATAATGCCGTGCAATGCCTCGATTGGACTTCACCGGCAGGCTGGTGGTCGTGACCGGCGCCTCCAGCGGGTTGGGACGGGAGATCGCGCTCGCACTCGCGCTCCGCGAGAGGGCGGACGTCGTACTTGCCGCGCGCCGGCGGGACCGGCTGGAGGCGCTGAAGGCCGAAATCGAATCGCGGTCAGGATCGCGCGCCCACGTCATCGCCGTGGACCTGGGGGAGGCGGAAGGACCGCGGACCCTGTTCCAGGACGCCACCGCGCTGGGGCAGGTCGCCGCCCTGGTGAACTGTGCGGGCATCACCTACTATGGTCGAACCCTCGACGCCTCGATGGCGGCCTGCCTGCAGATCGTCGCCGTCAATCAGGTGGCGACGATGATGGCCACGATGCTGTTCCTCCGGTATTTCCTTGACCGGGGTTCCGGCGCGATCCTTGCAGTGACGAGCGTGTCCGGCCTCCTCACGACGCCGTACCAGACCGTATATTCGGCCTCCAAGCGCGCCGTGCAGACATTCATGGAGGGGCTCTCCCGCGAGTACCGGGGCAGGGGCGTCTCGATCTGCACGTTTGCGGCTGGCAGCATGGCCACGGAGATGATCACCGCGGCGGGGCTCGACCGCAGGTATGCGACCGGCAGCCTCGTCTACCTGAACCTCGCGAAAACCGCGCGGTATGCACTCTCCTCCTTCAAGAAGGGAAAGCTGTTTTGCGTTCCCGGGATCCTGTACAAGACCGTGGTCGTGCTCTCCCGCATCCTGCCGAGGCGGTTCGTCCTGTCGGCGGTGGAGCGGTTCTACGCTCCCCGGAGCTCCAGGCCAGGCGCATCCCGATGACGGGAGAGTACATCCGAACCCGCTCTCAATGCGTGTTGATGTGCGTGCGGGCGTACAGCGTGCGGAACTCCCTGGGCGTCAGCCCGGTAAGGCGCTTGAACATCCGCCGGAAATATCCCGGGTCCGTGTAGCCGCATTCAAAGGCGATTTCGTTGATGTTCTTGCCGGCTTCGCTGTGCAGAGAGGCGCGGGCCACGCTGATGCGCTTCTGGTGCAGCGCGTTGAGGATCGACATCTTCGCCCGCGCCCGAAAGACGCGCTCGAGGTAGTCGGGGTTGTAGCGCAGCGCAGCGGCGATTGTGGAGGTGGAGATCGCGTCGGGAAAGTGCTCGTCAACGTAGCCCTGGATCCTCTCGGCGAGGGCCGCCTGATCGTCTCCCGGGGCATCCCCCGCCCGGCGTCCGCCCGCCTCCCCCGCGTCCTCTCCGACGGCGCACAGCATGAGGGAGACCAGGTGCGCCGCGCCCAGAGGGTCCAGGATGCCGGACTCCTGGTCGGAGATGAAGCGGCAGAACAGCTCGGTCAGCCCGTCTGGATTTCGGATCGTCGCGACCTTCGGCACCCTCATCGGCGCGGACCGCGGGAGGGATTCGTGCACCCGGAAATGCACCCAGTAGAAGTTCACGTCGGGGGTATACGGCAGCAGGCCGCCGTGGCGCAAACCGGGGAACAGGATGAGGGTCTGGTTACGCAGCAGGGAGAAGGAGCGGTTCTCCTCGAACATGTCCAGCCGTCCCTGTGTCACGAAGATGAGCTCGTGCGAGTCGATGACCCGTTCCGCGTGCGTGCCGAATCCGGGAGAGACGAAGAGCCCGGCGTTCAGCGCCTCCAGGGTGTCGGACACGTCGAAGCTCAGCGTCATGCGTTGACACCCTCCGCGAGGCCGGTCGGAGAGCCCCGCGGCGCCGCGTTCACTCGCCGATACCCATGCGGGGTCATGTTGGTCGCTCGCTTGAAGACGCGGCGGAAATATCCGGGGTCCGCATACCCGCACAGGGCGGCGACTTCCGCCACGCCCAATCCGCGCTGCAGGAGGAGCTGCGCCCGCGCCTCCTTGATCCGACGGGCGTGCACCGCCTCGCGGATGGACATCCGACGCTCCGCGCGGTAGGCGCGCTCGAGGTAGTCGGGATTGTAGTGCAGGCCGTGGGCGATATCGGGCGTGCCGATCGGCTCATGGTAGTGCGCGGCGATGTAGGCATCCACCCGGGAAGCAATGTTCTCCAGGCCAGCTTCCCGGGCCTCCAGTGCCTCGTCCACGCGTGAGGATCGGGCGAGCTCGCAAAGGGCGAGCACGACGAGGTGATGCAGGACTGTGCGCGACGGCAGCGGCTGGCGCCTCTCGTCCATGAGCCGGCGCAGCAGCTGGGTGAGCCGGCCGGGCCGGAGCACCGTCACGTGGTCGGGGACGTCGAGGCGCCGGCGCCGAATCCCGTTCTGCAGACGGGCCCTGCGGAAGCGCAGAATGTACAGCTCCGTCGCCTCGGCGCAGCCGATGGAAATCTCGCCGCGGGAGGACTGAAAAAGGAACGCCTCGTTGGGCTGCAGGACGACATGGCCATGCCACGTCTGAACGACGAGCACGCCATGAATGCTGAACAGGAGGATGACCTCGCCCGCAGCCCTGACCGGGGTGACGCCGGCCCGTTCGACGGCTAAGCAATCGGAATGGACGTTCTCGAACGAGATGACGCCCCCGAGACGGAGACATTCGTCCATCATGCCAATGTTATCCTCTCAGCCATCCGGGTCAAGTATTGTCCCTGCCGCCTACTCACGGATCCAGACCGCCATTTCCCCCGGGGTCCGGTTTGCCCACGCATAGTAGGGGATGAACAGCAGGTCCTTCGCCGTAGGGACGTTCGAGGATCCCTCTGCCGGACGCCGCCCGTCGTCGCGCGAGTACAGCTCGCCGGCCGGCGCCGCGTTTGCCCCGGCGGGGCCGCCGGCTTCCCGCACTCCCATCCCGTGGATGACGACCACTCCTCCGAGGAGGTCCGTCCGCTCGGCCGCTTCGAGCGCCGCATTCGCTGGAAGCTGGAGGCGGGAGAGCTCCGCGCCGTTGTCAGCTTCCTCCAGGCAGTAGACGATCGGCCCCCGCTGGATCGCCACTTTCCCGTAGTCCGCACGCACCCGGGGATCCGCGTGGACGCGCTCGATGTCCAGCGGAAGGGAAAGCTCCAGGGCGTCCGAGCTCGACCATCTCCTGCGAACGCGCCGGTAACCGTCCGCAGCGGCCTCGCCCTGCAGCGGCGAGCCGTTGACGCTGAGCCGGTGGCCCCGGGACCACGAGGGGATGCGCAAGGCGAGGGTGAACTCGGCACCCGCATCGCCGAGGGGCTGGAACCTGACCTGTCCGTCCCAGGGATAGCGCGTGGTCTGCCGCAGGCTCACCTCACGGCCGGCGACAGGGAACGTGACCACGCCCTCGTGGTAGAGATCGGCGTACAGGGTGTCCCCGCGCAGGTGGTAGGCGTGCTCCCCGAGGGAGGAGAGGGTCCTCGCGATGTTCGGCGGGCAGCACGCGCAACCATACCAGGGCTGTCGGCGGTACTTCACGTGCCGGTAGCTCCCATTGGCGTCGCAGACCGCCGGTACGACCTCCAGCGGGTTCACGTAGAAATAGCTCTTTCCGTCCAGCGCCAGGCCGCTGATGATCCCGTTGTACAGCGCGCGCTCCATGACGTCGGCATACTTCGCGTCGTCGTGCAGCCGCGTCATGCGGGAGCTGAAGAGGAACAGCCCGATGGCCGCGCAGGTCTCGGCGTATGCAATGTCGTTTGGAAGATCGAAGTCAGCGCCGAAAGACTCGAGGTGGGCGGAAGAGCCGATGCCGCCTGTCACGTACATCTTGCGCCGGGCCACATCCTCCCACAGGCGGTCGCACGTCTGCGCGAGGGACGCATCACCCGTTTCCATGGCGAGGTCGGCCATGGCCGTGTACAGGTACATGGCCCGCACCGCGTGCCCCACCGCGTGCTGCTGCTCCCGGACGGGCGCGTGGGCCTGGTAGTAGTCGAGAGACTTGATGCCGAAAATCGGCGTGAACCCGGGCGCGGACGACTCCGTCTCGAAGTAGCTCGGCGATCGGCCCCTCTCCTCGACGAAGTAGGCGGCGAGGTTCAGGTACTTCCTCTCACTGGTGAGACGGGCGAGCTTGACCAGAGCGAGTTCGACCTCCTCGTGCCCGCAGTAGCCCCGTACTTTGGGCTTCTCCTTCCCGAACCGGGAATCCAGATGGTCCGCGAGGCGCCGCACGACGTCCAGGATCTTCCGGTTGCGGGTCCCGCGAAACAGCGAGACGCCGGCCTCGATCAGGTGCCCGGCGCAATACATCTCGTGCGCTTCGCGAAGGTTTTTCCAGCGGCCCGAAGGATCCTTCACCGTGAAATACGTGTTCACGTAGCCGTCGGGCTGCTGTGCGCGCGCAATGAGGTCCACTGCCTCCTCGGCCCATGCGCGCAGCTCCCGATTCCCCCCGTGATCCACCGCGAGGACGTTCCCGGCGGCCTCGAGCCATTTCGCCAGGTCGCTGTCCTGGAAGACCATCCCGTCGTAGGTCCCCTTCCTGACGCCGGCGGCGATGCGGAAGTTTTCCACCGAGTGGCTCTTCGGCGCGCCTGGGATCTCGTCGTTCATCGCCTTCCATTGATAGGGGATGACCTCGTCCCGAACGAGAACCTGGTAGCGATGCCAGAATCCCCCGTCGATCGTCGCTGTGAGCTGCGGGAACCCAGCAATTTCTCTGCTCATGTCAGTCTCACCGAGGAAAGTATCCGGCTGGCCGGTGCACCGCACAAGTTGCCAGATTCAGAGAATATGTGGACAAAACCGACCTGCTGCCTGAGGGGTGACAATCCGGCCCGGAAGTCGGAATTGTACACCTTTTCTTCGACCCACGCATCTTGCGGGATAAGAGGTCAGAAAGATACGTTTGGATCAGCTTCAAAAGCAGAGGAGGAATAGGCATATGCGAAGACGGTTTCTCATGGCGGCCGCTCTCGTGGCAGCCGCCCTGTTCGTGGTGAGTTGTGGTGGCCCCAAGGGACCGCTGACCATCCAGTACGCGTACTGGGGAGATCAGAACGAAGAGACCACAACGACCGCGCTGCTCAAGGTGTTCATGGACAAGAATCCTAGCGTCAAGGTAGACGGGGTCCGTTTCGGGACGAACGTCGAGTTCAACGACAAGATCACGACTCTAGCGGCCGCCGGGACCCTGCCTGATGTGAGCACTTTCTACGAGCCCAACGTGCTCACATGGGGAATGAGCGGAAAGTTCGTCGACCTGACGGACTTCTACAAGAAAGGCGCGCCGAAGCTCGATGCGATCAAGTTCGTCACGCCGGACGGCAAGATCGTCGGCATCAGCGTTGCCAACGAGATCCAGGTGATCTGGTACAACAAGAAGATTTTCGACGCGGCGAAGCTGCCCTACCCGCCCGCCGAGGCGAGCAAGGCGTGGACCTGGGACCAGTTCGTCGATGTGGCGAAGAAACTGACCAAGGACGCGAAGGGCAGGACGCCGAATGACAAGGGCTTCGATAAGAACAACATCCGCACCTTCGGGGCCTGGATCCAGCAGTGGTGGATGCCCTG
>Ga0187850_10002252_pt1 | contig 18195 bp, 19 predicted proteins | sample June2016WEW_4_15_FD_132436 | JGI IMG/M metagenome (GOLD analysis project Ga0187850, IMG submission 132436) | Peatland microbial communities from SPRUCE experiment site at the Marcell Experimental Forest, Minnesota, USA - June2016WEW_4_150 | ecosystem: Environmental > Terrestrial > Soil >... | reverse complement strand
CTACGAGATGCTCACGGGCAGGACGCCGTACCCCGGCTCCTTCACCGCCGAGACAATCCACCTGATCCACAAGGGAAAGTACACGCCCCTGCACAGGCTCAACCCCAGGGCGACGCGCCTGCTGCGCCGGATATCGCGCACGTGCATGAAGGTGAAGCGCGGCCGACGCTACCAGGATCTGAAGGAAATCATCCGGATATTGGAAAAGCGCATCAGGCGGCGCGACCCCGCTTCTCTCCAGCATGCGGTGAAGAGCGTGGTCGAGGGCAAGGATATCGGCGCACTGTTCAAGAGGAGGCGCACCTGGCTCGCATGGTTCCTTCCCGTTGCGGCCCTGGCCTGCGCGCTCGCTGCCGGAGGATGGTACGCGTACCGACTGGGGTGGTGGTTCGAGACCTTCGAGCCGGGCCGCTACGGTGCGCTGGTCGTCTCGGCCGTTGTGGACGCCTCCTGGAAGGAGCCCGACGAGGTCTTCTTCCAGCCGGTGCTGTACCGGGAAAAGGACAACCAGCTCACCCGGATCACGGGAATCGACTTCGGGCTCCATACGGATGTCTCCCGCACATCGGCGGAGAGCTTCACTCTCTCTTCGAAGAGTATCTACCTGCTCGCCGGAAGGTACCGCATGAAGGTCAGCCTTGAAGGCGAGCTCTTCTGGAGCTCCTTCACCCTGGCGCCTCGCGTGGTGCAGCGGCGGCTCATCTCCACGGTGGATGGCATGCGGATCACCGTCCGGCAGGGAAGTGGAGAGCGGCTCCTGGAAGTGAGCGCCACCGTGACTGATTCGGCGACGGGAGAGGACCTGACCACCTCTGCTGCACTGTCCGTGTTCCTCTACAACCGCTGGATGCCCTGGAGCTCCACATTCCCCCAGGACTTCATCTCGGGAGGGAGCTACAAGTTCCGCATCGAAAAGGAAGGCTACTATCCCCAGATCTACAGCCTGATCGTGAAGCCCTACCAGACGATGCTGAGCCTCGATGTCCGGCTGGTTCCGCAGCCCGGAACGCTCATTGTGCTCTCCAGCGCCCCCGGGGCGGTGCTGCTCCTGAACGGGCTCGATTCCTACCTGTCAGGCGGCAGGGACGGGCGGTTCGAAAAGCTCGCGCCTCTCGGCACCGGCAACAGCCAGATCCTGCTGAGCCCCGGCGACTACCGCCTGACTGTCCGCAGGCCGCCGGCTGCGGAGAAGAGCGTGAGCTTCCACGTGAGCCCGAACGGGACGGTTTCCCTGAGCATCGGCTTCGATGCGCAGCAGGGAGTCCTGGACGTCACAATGAATAAATAGGGGGTACGCATGACCGCATTCGCTCGCAGGCTCATTCTCCTTGCCCTCGGCGTGCTGGCAGGCATTTGCGCATGGCCAGCGGCGGAGCTGATCCTATTTCTGCAAACCGGATTCCCCTCCTACCTGGTCTTCTCCGCTCTCCTGGGCGCCGTCACGGGCGCGCTGATGGGCGCATTCTTCGGATCCGCGGAGGGCATCACGTCACGCGTCAAATCCCGCATCCCCCGCGGGATGCTCCTGGGGGCCCTCGTGGGATGCGGGGGAGGCGGGCTCGGCCTCCTGGCAGGGCAGGCCGCCCTCTGGCTGATCGGTACCCTCGTCATGCAGTCCTACGGCAACTTCCAGCGCGTGGTTCTGCCGCTCTCGCATGCAATCGGATGGGCTGTTCTCGGTGTATTTGTCGGCGCGGGAGAAGGAGTCCGCGCCGGCTCCTTGAAAAAAATCGGGATCGGAATCCTCGGCGGCCTGACAGGCGGGCTGCTGGGTGGTCTTGTGCTGGAATACTCGCGGCTGCTCTTTCCGCGCATGGGTATTTCCCGGCTCATCGGCTTTGCGATACTGGGACTGGCCATCGGCGGGTTTTACGGGCTGATCGAGCGGGGGATGTCCTTCGGGATCCTTCGCATCCTGACCGGCGCCCTGAAAGGGAAGGAGTTTCTCCTCAACCAGCGGCGGATGCGCCTGGGCCGCTCGCCGCGCAACGAGATCGCGCTCCCCTCCTACGAAGACCTCGCGGACCGCCAGGCCCAGGTCCGCATTCACAAAGGGGAGGTGGTCCTTGTCAATCTCGAGCCTCGACTCCCGATGCAGGTCAACGAGCAGAAGGTCCTTGAGAGTAGGCTCAAGCTCGGGGACGTGATCAGGATGGGCTCGGTCCGGATCTTCTACAAATACGAATGAGGGGGGGTTCCATGACCCTGAAACTTCCACGTGCAATCCTTCTTGCCTTTTTGCCGTTCTTCCCGGGCGTCGCTTTTGCCCTCAATATCAGCCTGGCGCAAATCGATGCGTCGCGGCTGCTCGTCACCCAGAACGTGAAGGTGTACGTCAGCGTCACCAACGACCTGGGGCAGCCGGTCGAAGGGCTGGAGCCGGGCGCCTTCAGCATCGCCGAGTCTTCCGACGGGGTGACCTTTCAGCAGATCCCGCGGATTGCCGCCTTCACCCCGAACGCGGGCGCGGTCACGGGGATCACCTTCCTGCTGCTGATCGACGACTCGGGGAGCATGTACGACACGCTGGACAGCAGGCCCACCACCGATCCCGCGCTCATGCGTATTGCCCATGCCAAGGATGCCGTGCGCACCCTGGTGGCAAGCATGACAAGCCCGGCTGACAGGGTGGGCCTGGCGTACTTCAATACCTCCTACCACCTTCTCTCCCGCCCCACGTCGGACAGGGACATGATCGCAGGCCTGCTCGACGGCATCCAACGACCGACTCCAGACCAGGCCTACACCGAGTTGTATGCCAGTCTCACCCTGGCCGCGCGGGAGTTCGCGGGCATCGAAGGCCGCAAAGCGATCATCGTCCTCTCCGACGGGGAGAACTACCCGTACGTCCAACATGCGGGCAAACCGCACCCGGTTTTCGGGAACCGCATTTTCAGTCCCGCGGAGTCCATTACCGCCAACCAGGAAGAGGGCAACACGATCTACGCAGTCAATTTCGGAATCGGGAGCGTTCCGGACAGGAACCTGAAGGACATCGCCCTCCAGACAGGCGGGAAAATTTTCGATGCGAAAAACAGGGACGAGCTGGCGAGCGTCTACGACACGATCCACCGGCAGGTGGCGGGAGAGTACCTCCTCACGTATCGGGCCACCCTCACCCCGGCGGAAAAGAAGTATGTGCGCGCGAGTGTGGCTTCATCCGAGGGCGATGCCTCGGTCACCCGTTTCTACTTTGCCAGCACGGTCTTCGGACTCCCGATGCGCAGCCTCACGCTGTTCCTGCTGATTCCCTTCATCCTGGCCGGCCTCCTTCTCTGGGTGCTGACCCTTCTCCGGCTGGAAAGAAAGAGGGGCCCCGCCAGCCTGGAGGTGCTCCACACGCAGGTGGGCCATCCCGTCACCCGCGTGGTGCCGCTGACGACCTCGAAGACAGTGATCGGCGGCAGCCCGAAGGCGGACCTGACAATCGTGGGCGCCCCGCAGCTCCGGGAGCAGCACGCGACCATCCTCTTCGACCCGAAGGACAAGCGCTACACGGTGGTCGGCACGGGCGACATCCTGGTCAACAACCAGCCGGTGAAGAGGCGCACGCTGGAGTCCGGTGACGTGATCGACGTGGGCGGGGCCACGATCGTCTTCGATGACGAGGAGCAGGGCGCGAAATAGGCGCTGTCTTCGATCCAGGCTACTGCCAGATCCCGGCGATCCGCGGCGCTGATGCCTCTGCGCCAAGATACGGCAGGCCGTAGATGTCTTCCACGAGTCGCAGGAGCGAATACAGCGTAGCGGGCCGCGGGTAGACGGTCTGCAGGACAGACGATCCCACGAATATGGTGGCGATGGGTGTCGATGAAACCGGATCCCCGCCCGCGCATTCATCGAAGGTGACGATGAGCAGGCTGTTGTGCGCGCCCGCCCACCGGGCATACCCGTCGAGGTTCGCCTGCAGCCACGCGTCTCCCTCGGCCACCGATCCATCGTGCATGTCGTTGTCGATGTTGGGGATGACAAAGCTCACCGTCGGCAGCCGGGTGTAGTCGTCAGACGGATAGCTGCTGAAGGGCAGGTTCGCGGAAAAGGGAGCATTCGTGAAGCTCGCAGAAGGATTATGCTTGCGGACGTATGGCCCCGAAGTGAAAACGCGGCTGCCGATGGCGGGCAGGCCTTCGCTGTACGTCGCAAAGGTGAGCCCCGCGCCGATGAGGCCGATGGCAAGGTTGGGAGCGGCGATGTCGTACCGGCCGTCGTTCGTGACGCCCTGGGTCGAGCCGCTGAAGAGGGCAAAGTAGTTGGGCTGGCTGGGGTGCGTGATTCCATACATCCGGGAGAAGCTTGCCCCTCGCGCCGCAAGCGATGACAGGTAGGGGCTTCCCACCACCTGCGAGGCGGAGTGGTTCTCTTCCACCACGATGACGATGTGGTCGTAGCGGGGAGGCGGTGGCGGCGGGCCGAACGAGCAGCTGAGGATGACCGCAACGGCAATGCAAAGGCAGACCAGGCTTGTCCGAAGGGCTCGAGCAATGAACGCAACGCCGCACATCTTCCTTCCATAATAGCACGCGCATCGCGCATGGGCACTTTTCAAGCCCACGGCAAGTCGGCGCTCATCCCTTGCATTCCCGGGAATATTGGATATGCTATATATAGAGAAAGGAACAACATGCGAATAGATGCAGCAATGCCTCAGCCCCAGAGGATCAACGAGATGGCCGTTCAGCCGCAGAAGGAAGTTGCGGGGGAGCGGGAGCCGGACGGAGACGCCGACGACGCGGTACGGACCGCCGCGAAGAACCCGCCCGCCCAGCAGATCAACCCCCAGGGGGTAGGGAACAAGGTCGATCTCCTCGCGTAAAGAGCGGGGCCTTCCCCGATAATCACACAACTCCAGGGCGCTTCCGGGAAGCGCCCAGCGCCTTACTTCTCCAAAGCTTTCAAAGCCGCCAGCCGTTTTTCAGCGTTGGGGTCAGCGTGCTCTCCCAGGTAGGCCTGGAGGTTCTCGATGGCCTTCCCCGAATCGCTCAACTTCTTCTCGTATATGTCGGCGATGAAGAGGTAGACCGAGGGTTCGTGGATCCCCTCGTCCAGGATGTTGTTCAGGTATCCCACAGCTGCCGGATAGTCTGCTGTCCTGTATGCCATCACCGCCTGAAGGTACAGAAGAACGGAATCACCGGAATCAAGCTTCCCGGCCCTCCCCAGGAGCTCCTGGGCCTGCTCCCATTTTCGCGCTTCTATGGCCTTCTCGGCGTTCGTGAGCAGCTGTCCGAAAGAGACCATGCGCAGGAAAAGGGCGTCCGTTCTGTTCAAGAAAGCGATTTTCGTCGAGAGTTCCTCATATCCCTCTTTCTTTGCCACCACGTCATGCACGCCTCGGGTCAGGTCGGGCAGCACGAACCTTCCGCGGATGTCCGTCACGAGGCCCGTTTCACCTTTTCCCTCTCCTCCATCGACGAACAGCCGCGCTCCCGCGCATGGCTGGTTCTCCTCATCATAGATCATGCCAAAGAGCGGTGCCTTGTCGAACGAGAGGGGGTCCCTTTTCTGCTGCGTCGCGCACGCGCTGAGCAGAAGGGCAGCAAGCAGGAATGCACACATTCTCTTCGCCATAGCTACCTCTTGTCCACGACGTAGTATTCGTCGTTGTTCTGCACGGTGATTCTCTTGTCATCAATCGCGATAAGAGACCAGCCGTGAGAACTTGCGCCCTGCGAAACCGCGATCACCCGCCCCGTTCGGGTGTCCTTCAGCAAGTAGCACGGCGTGCCAGGAGAGCCCGTGTAAAACCCGAGGTAGCTCAAAAAGGGAGCTGGAACCGGCGCACTCTTCGGGGGTTCGTTTCTCGTCGGAAAAGCGAGGGGACTCGGCCCGTGCATTTTTTTCTTCAGGAACAGAGAAAGGATGGCGTCATGCGATGCCCGCCGTAGAGTCGACTGCTGTTGTGCGGGCTGAGCCGGTGAAGGCACCGGGGAAACACTCTGGTCGGCCACCGGCACCGCGGAATGTGTCGGAACAAAAAGCGCTGCCGTCAGGCAGACAGCCAGGACCGTGAGGATCGCCTGCACGAGCTTAGAAATCGAGGACTTCATATCCTATCCTGAAGACAGAATCCATGACGCCGCTCTCTCCCTGCATCGAGAGAGCAAGAGAAGGGACGGACCAATACCTGTCGGATTCTGAAACTTCCTTCAGGAACAGGATGAAAGAGCTGGTCGAACCCGATACGGAGAACTCGATGCTGATGGAGCCCTTCAGGACCAGTACCTGGTAGCGGATCACCTTCAATCCGTGTGCCGTGAGCTTCTTCTTGATACGCGTCCCGAACGTATAGGGATCAATCTCTCCCTGCGAGTAGAATCCCTTGCGTGCCGCTTCGATCTTCCCCTTCAGGCTGTCCCGCCGGGAGACAATATCGGATTCGGGACGCAACGATCCCCGGAGCTTCGCAATCTGTGCGTGAGAGTGCTGCGCCCTGGCCTGCACTTCCTTCAGTCTCTCCAATCCGAAGGTGATCAGGAGAGCCAGAATCGAGGCGGCGAAGACCGCACCAAGAAGGGAGAGCAGACGTTCACGTCTAGCGAGCATGGAATTCCCCGGTGAAAGAAAAACGCTCTCCTCCCGAGCCTGCGTCGGGGACTACCTGGGAGAGCTTCAGTCCGCTGAAGGAAGCACTTTCGTGAAAGCCCTCCATCAACCTCAGGGGATTCGAGCCTCGCGCCTCGACCTGGAAGCTGTCATCTTGGACGACCAGACTGCGTATCTGGACTTCGCCCTGCAGGACCCGGGAAAGCTCTGAGAGAAGAAGGTACACATCCCGGGGTCGCTTCGTTTCCAGCCTGAAAAGGCTGGCGCTGAGCTCGTCGCTCTCTTTTTCGATGGCGATGCTCTGCCGACTCTGGCTTTCGAGCTCTGCGCGAGCTTTCTCCAGTCGGGCAAAGTCGACTTCGGCCAGCCAGAGCTGTTTGAAGAAGAGCAGCATGCCCAGAACAGTGACGACTGCCGACAGGGACAGGATCCGGACGACTGGAGTCAATATGAAGGGCGCGCGCTTCTCCAGGGGAAAGAGGCCGCTGACCCTTTTCTGCATCGCCAGAAGTTCTTCGTAGCTGGAAAAGCGACCATCCCGATCCCGACCTCCTCTCATCGACTCTCTGATTTGCACGATTTCCGATTCCGAAGCGACTACCAGTGCGGGAAGAGTGCGCACTTCCTCCGGGAGATCAGCATCCAGCCGCGCACAATCAGGTTCGTTTTCGCTGGTCCTGCGAAAAGCGTTGCAAGAAACGAGAAACCCGTCACGAAAAACCGAAAGCTCGAGCCAGCTGGAATGGCAAAACCACACCCGGACATTTCTCAGGGCACGCGCCATTCGCTCGATCAGGCAGTACGGCAGCAGGACCGGCGTGTTCGAGATCGTTGACCGGTATCTCTCGAGGCATGTTTTGCTGGAGATGAATACCACGACCCGCTTGCGAGCCCCGTCTGGTCTCGTGCGGTAGTCGAAGATCGTTTCGTCGGGGGTGCCGGGATACAGGGCCCGAAGTCGGTAGCGAATGAGTCCCTTTTCCTCCTTTTCCGGCACATGAGGAATCTCCAGGGTCTGGACGTCAAAGTCCAGACGGGAGGCAAGGAAAGCGCTGACGTGTGAATCTCCGTCCAGGGCCTCCCCGTTTTGCAGATCGGAGAGCCTGACGGCATCTGGTTTCCCTTCTGCGTAGCCGAGCCTCATCATGGTACAAATCCTTCTTCGATCATTGTGAATCTCGGCGGCGCGTCGTCTTCTGGTGGGATCCGGGCGACGATGAGCCGGAGCTGAGCGGCGTCTCGAACGACGATGACCTGCCAAAACCATGTCATGACGCCCAGGTACTGGTAGATCTTGTTGTCCCCCGCCGCGCCGATCAATCCCCGCAGCGCATCCATTGTCAATTCCACGTGGTCTCTTGCTCCGAGGATCCGTTGAGCGGCCTGGTCAGGCTGTTGAATCTTCATTTCGGTGAGAGAGAGAAGCCCTGCGAGGAGAAGGGGCTCGATGAAATGGACGTTGAAGGTCGGTTCGACGTTCATCAGCGGATAGAGATCGGCGTAGTCCTGGCCAAGGAAGTCCTTCACATCACCGCGTTTCAGTGCCCTTTTCTGCATGAGCGCGTGCTGCCAGCGGGTGAGAAAAACCTCGGCGCCGGCCTCATCTCCCGTTCTCAGGGCATAGAGCCTTTGCAGCGCGAGCTCGTCGGTGGTGTTGAGATTTGCATAGCCATAACCCGTGAAGTAGCGGGACATCGCCTCTTCACGGATCACGTCGCCATACACCGAAGCAAGGTCGGTCGTGAGCCCTCTGTCCTCCCTTCGCTGCTGCAGATCCTGGGCCGTGCTGCTCGGCTGCAGGAGTTCCGCAAGGGCGGTTTTCTGGAGGATGTCTTTCTGGACCCAGTTCGCGTTCAAGCGGCTGGAAATATCCCGAAGTGTCACCTTGAAACCGCGGGAGCCGGTGTCCAGGATGTTCTCCCACACCGGATCCAGAGGACTATCCGCCTCCGGCGTCGGGTCGCTCGCAAGAAGCCTGACGATCCGCTCTGCCTCAGTCTGGAGCAAGAGCCGGAGCTCCTGTCGGCTCATACTCCGCTTCATGTATGACAATGTTCCCTGGAGCAGGAGAATTCCCCCCACTGCCACCGCTGTCATCAGCAGGAGAAGAGCCAGCGCAACAATGGAGGTCGATCCGTCACAGGGTTTTTGCTCTCTCACGGCGTTGACCTGCTTCTGAATGGCAATCCTCCAATCGGGACGATTATCGAGACAGGCTGTCTGCCCTCCTGAACGAGACGGACGGCGATGCCGAACTCTCTCTGCTCTCTGTCCACGGCGGGTGAGAGCTCGACACTCGCGAAGCCCGGATATCGCACGATGTTTTTCTGATCATTCATCACCAGGCAATCCTTCTGAACCGCCAGGATCAGGTTCTTCGCAGGATCACCGTCGAGATACGCAACTCTGAGCGTGTTCTCATCAGTCTTGATCAGTTGTGATGGCGCCCAATAGGGAGGGCAGACCCGACCCGCAAGCCCGCGAAGCGCGTCGTCGAGTTGAAGAAGCCTGGAACTCGCCCGCACTCTTTCGTGAAGCCTTCCGGCAAGGCGCAGCGAGACGCCTGCTGCATGCCACGTCGCCATGCCAAGCATGGTAAGGATGACAAGGGCAATGAGGACCTCGAGGATTGTCGAGCCCTGCTCATTCCTTCTGCAGAAAATCATGATGTTCCTTCACGTTTTCGTTTCTCTGCTCGATCAAGGTCTCCACGCGTCGGCACTGCCGCATTGCAAGGGAACCCGTGAGGCGGATTGCGTCCAGGAAAATCGCGAAGCCGATGAGAACGACGAACAACGCAACGAGGACGTCGAGAAGGATGTAGCCGCCTTCGCGATGCGGACGAGCTAGTCTTCCCATGAACTGATGGCCTCGTCATTTCCTTCCCCGCCCTCTCTTCCCCACGCTCCGAAGGAACGAATGCCGAACGGCAGGTTGTTGGGCCCTGGTACGCTGTACTCGTAGAGATGACCCCAGGGGTCAGCCGAGATCCTCTTATTCACATAGGGGCCGTTCCAGCCCTCGGGGAGCGGCTCGAGTACGGGCTTCACCCAGAGCGCGTCGAGTCCCTGCTCTTTCGTGGGATACCGAGTGCAGTCGAGTGCATAGGCATTGAGAGCCAGAGAAAGGGTCTCGATCTGATTCCTGGCCGCGACGCGACGCGCTTTCTCAACGTAACGGAACGCCATGAATCCTACCGCGCTGGTAAGAATCAGGATTATTGCGATGACGATCAGGACCTCCATGAAGGTCCACCCTGCTTCGTTCCCGCCTAGAGCACGTTTCCGTAGAGCGAGAATATCGGAACGATGAAGAAGACGACAAAGAGGATGATCACCACGCCCAGGACGACGATGAGCGCCGGTTCGATGAGTATCAGCAGACGGTGTAGCCACTTTTCGACCTCCTGTTGATAGTACGAGCGAAGCTGCCCAAACACCTTTTCCACATGACCGACGCGCTCACCGATCCCCATCCAACGCGCGACGCGAGGGGGGAAGAGAGAGCTTCGCGAGAAGGCGGTTGAAAGGTGTTCGCCCTTCATCACCTTTTCTCGAATTTCGAAGATCTCTTTCTGCAGAGCCTTGTTTCCGGTCGCACCAGCCCCTTCCGAGAGCGCCTCATCGACGCTCACTCCGGAGGCCGTCAGGGTCTCCATGGCGAAGGAGAAGTTCAGGAGCTCCCGTTGAACGAGGAAAGAAGCCACGAGCGGCACCCGCAGGAGAAATGCGTCGATCCGAACAGCGAGAGGACCGGCCTTCCTCCGCGCACGGGCGGCGCCGGCAACCAGCGCCACTGCGCCGATCAGTGATGCGGCGAAGACGGCAGATGCGGAGGTGAGCGAGGTAATCAGGGAGTCGACCTTTCCCGCCATGCCCGGGCCGATCTGGGAGTAGATGTCGCGCATGCGAGGACAGAGCACTGTTACCACGAGAACGGCGCTCATGAGCGCAACGCCAAGGACGATGGAGGGGTAGAGCAAGGCCGTCCCGAGTCGTTCCTTCAGTTTTTTTTCGTCTCGCAGGTACACGGAGAGCCGGGCGAATACCTGATCGAGCGATCCAATGCGTTCTCCTATCCTTACCAACCCCCGGTAGACCGACGGAAAGCTGCTGCCGGCTCCCTCCAATGCGCCTGCGAATGTGCCTCCTTTTCGAATTCTTTCCAGAAGCAGGGTCACAAGCTCGTTTCCTGCGCTCCGGTTCGAGACTGTCTGCGCAACTTCGAGCGAATCTTTCAGTGAGAGCCCTGAGCCGAGCATGAGGGTAAGGACGTCAGTGAGCTCGCCGACCACCTTGCGGGAGTATCGTTTTCTCAGGGAGTGCCCGGCGTTTCCGCGTGCCAATTCCCTGATGGAAATCACGAAGAGGCTTTGCGAGGCCAGCTCCCGTGCAAGGGGCTCCTCTGAAACCGCCTCGCGCAGAACCTCCTCGATCTTTCCATTGCTGTCAGACACGCGACACGCGTAGACTGGCATCAGCTCACCGCTGCACTTTCGACTTCTGCCAGCGTGGTCTCGCCTTCGATCGCCTTTTGCAGACCGTTCTGCAGGAGGCTCGTGAAGCCCATCGTTCTCAGATGCTCGGAGATTGCTGACGCGCGCGCCCCCTTCAGAATCATCTCTTCTATCGACTCATCGGAAGCGAAGGCTTCTGCGATCGCCGTTCGCCCCTTGAACCCGGTCCCTCCACAGGCGTCGCAGCCTTCCCCGCGGAAGAGGCGCGTCGCCGACAGCCCATGCTTTTCCAGCAGCTCTTTTTCCTCTCTGGTCGGTTTTCCCGGCCTCGCGCATGCCGTGCAGATCCTGCGAATGAGCCGTTGAGCGACGGCCCCCCGAAGCACTGCCGCCAGGAGATAGGGCTCGACACCCATGTTTCGAAGCCGGGGAATCACGGACACTGCGTCATTCGTGTGCAGCGTGGAGAGCACGAGGTGACCGGTGAGTGCTGCCCGGACAGAAAGCTCCGCAGTGGGAGAGTCACGAATTTCGCCGACCATGACAATGTCGGGGTCCTGCCGGAGCACTCGCCTCAGGAGGGACTCGAAGGTCAATCCGATCTTCTCATGCGTCTGGATTTGGCCGACGCCGTGGATGACGTATTCGACCGGATCTTCGATGGTGACCACCTTGACGCTTTCTGATGCGAGCTCCCTGATCACGGCGTTCAACGTGGTCGTCTTGCCGCTCCCCGTCGGTCCGGACGCCAGGACGAGCCCATGAGGGACCGCCACGAGCGTGCGAATCAGCCTGAGGCGCTCCGCATCGATTCCCAGGTCGGCGAGTCCCGGCGGGACACCACTCGTGGTGAAGAGACGAAGAACGATTGACTCACCGGCGGCGATGGGGACGATCGATACCCGAACGTCGAAGGTTCCGTCGCCGAGATGGACAGAAATCCTCCCGTCCTGGGGAAGCCGCCGCTCCATGATGTTCAGATTCGCCATGATCTTGATCCGCGAGGCAACGCCGGGAAACTTCTCCTTCTCAATTCGGGCTACCGTCTGCAGCACCCCATCGATGCGGTAGCGCACCCGGGCCTCCTCCGAAAAGGATTCGATGTGGATGTCCGAAGCCCCCTTCCTGATGGCCTCGATCATGAGACTGTTGACCAGGTTGACGATCGGGGCATCGTTCGCAAGCCTGTCGAGAAGGATCCTTTCCTCGTCGCGAGCGCCGCCACGGGGGGGGTCGGTGTCCATTTCTGAAAGGCGCTTCCCCAGGTAGACGGCGAGCTCGGCGCGGTCGATGCGGAGGAAATGAACCGGTTTGCTGTGGAACCGTGTGAGGGAGTGCTGAATTGCGCTGTTGCAGGGATCGCACACACCCACGACAACCAGTTCTTCATCCTCCCTCAACTTGATCACGGAGTGTGCCTCGATGTATTCCAGCGGATACTGACCTTCGGACTCGGGCAGCGGCATGAACTGTGCAAGGGAATGCTGCCGGGAGAAATCTCCCCTCATCAGTGCTCCTTCACGAACTTCTGATAGAGCGCCTCCATTCGAACGCACTCGTCCGTTGCCCCGTGCGCGGGATACTCCACGTGGGGGACGATGTAGATGACGAGCTCATCGTTGGAAAGCGTGTCGTTCCTGCTCTGAAAGAGAAGCCCCAACAGCGGGATGTCCCCGAGCACAGGGGTTTTTTCAACGGTCGTCGTCTTTTCCTGCTGGATGAGCCCGCCGATGACCACCGGTGTGCCGGAGACAGTGCGCACGTTCGTGCTCACGATCTTCTCCGAAGTGGAGGGGGGGTTCCCCGTCGTTCCGGAGAGGTCCGCCCCCTGTTTGGACACCGTGGAAGAAACCTTCATGGTGATCATACCATCGCCGGACACCCATCCGTTCATGCTGACCAGAAGACCAGAAGTGATCTCGCGCGTCACACCAGTGCCCTGGAGTTGCTGCGTGGTGGTGTTCAGCTCCAGATCCCGATATCGGGAGGTGAGCGTGTTCTGGAACTTGATTTCCTGTCCCGAGAGGCCGTTGAGAGTCGTGTCTGCCAGAACGTTCGCTGTGTTGTTGCTCAAGTCGAGGTTGAGGTTGACGGCAAAGAGGGTTCCAAAGGTGGACACCACGTTGAAGTTGAGTTGAAGCAGCTTCCCGATCGTGCCGAGAAACGCAGCGGTCTGTGAGGTACCCGTCAGCGCGCTGCTTGACGCTGACGCGCTCCAGGTCAGGCTTTCCCCATTCTGGTACTCGATCACAAGGAGCTCGTAGCGAATTTGCGGCGTGGGACGATCCAGCGCCTCCAGCTCCCGTCTGAATTGCCGCAATTTGTCTTCCGAGCCGTTGAAAAACACGAGGGTGGAATCTCCCGTGGCCTGCACGTCGTCCTTCGCGACTGATGGCGGGAGGTTTTTCAGCAGGTAATCGGACTGGATGTATTTCAGGTAGAGAGGAGTGCCGCCGTGCTTCTTGTCCACCAGATCGAGGAAGTCATCGAGCGACTTCTTGTTTTCCGCAGACAGGAGCATGACGAACGAGTTCTCATGCGGGAGAGCCACTGGCTTGATCCCGCTCAGCGGGGACGGGAGCAGGGTGAGGAAATCATTCACCTTCAGGTAGCTCAGGTTGAAGCGGTAATACTTCTTCTGCTCCAACGGGCGGTCGAGATTCCTGATGAACTCCTCGAGCGGGCCGATTTCCTGAGCGCTCCCGGAGAGAATGACCGTGTTCGTGTTCCTGTCCAGGCGATACAGGTTCTGTCCCGCAAGATCTTGTGGGAGAAGATTCGGCAGGTCCTGCGCGGAGAGGTACGTGAGCGGAAGTGAACGGACGGTCTTCAGCTTCTTCATCACGTCAGCACGTTGTATCTCGAATACGTAGTAAATCCCGTTCTCCACGGAGAAGTCCGCCGTGGCCTGGTCCAGAATCAAGCCGAGGAACTCTTCGAGCTTCTTGTTGGTGAAATGAAGGTTCTCGAGAATTGATTCACTTCGGAGGAAGAGTGAGTACTCCAGCCCCGCCTTCTGAAAAATCTCGCCGAGGAGGTCTCGCAAGCGCGCTTTCTCGGTGTTGATGCTGAAGAGTCCGTCCCGATAGCTGACAAGGGTTCCCGGCTTGTCAGCTCGTGCATCACTTCTCCCGCCCGGGTCAAGGCGTTTGATGTAATGGAAGCCCTCACCGGATTCCACGCGGTAGTCGGGGAAGCGCTTCACGATCATTCCCAGGATTTTTTCAGGCGGTGAGCTCTCGACGTGGATGGTGATGTTTTCTCTGGGGAGCGGATCGAACAGGATTGTTCTCCCGATGATCCGGGAGAGCGCATTCACGACCAGTCTCAACTCCACATCCTCGGCGTCCAGCGTCGCCGTGCCTGCCTCTCTGCTCCAGCTCGCACGCACCCGGGAGACGTAGTAGATGTTTCCCTCCTTCCAGGAGTACATCCTGCAGGTTGAAAGAAATATCGTGAGGGCCGTCTCGAAATCCGTTTCGTTGAAATAGTAGGACGCGTTTCCGCTCACCGTTTCGTCGGGCACGATAGACCGGCCGGACATCTGAGCGAGGGCGAGCAGGATGTCGACAATGGACTGATTCTTGAACTCCATTTCCCTGATCTGCTGGGCGGGGATTGCGGCCGAGAACGCCAGGAAACCAGCGAGAACACAGGCGGCGCGCTTCATTCGAACAGCCCTGCGCCCAGCACATCTCTGAAAAGGACGGCCAGGACAGTCCCGATGGTGAGAAAAGGTGCAAAGGGGATTCGAGTCCTGCGATCGAGCTTGAGTCCCCAGATCATGATGACGGCAACGACGATCCCGGCCAAAGACGCGAACAACATCACAGCGAACCACCCGTGCAGGCCCGCCGCGACGGCGATTAGCATTGAGTACTTGGCATCCCCCAGGCCGACCTGGCCTCCCGTGAATCGCCACATGAGCCAGAAGACGCCAAAGCCGATGAGACATTCTGCCGAGAGTTGCACGGGGGACTGTTCCCTCGTGAGGAGCTTGAGCGCGGCGAAGACTGCAGCTCCTCCCAGACTCAATAGATCCGGGATCCGGCATTCTCTGATGTCGATGAGCGTGATGGGGAGCGCAAAAAGCAAAAAGAGAAAGGACTCCAGGTATGTGTTCATTTGCCCGCCACGATTTTCATTGCCCTCAGAGCAGGGCTACTTTATTGCATCTGGTTCTATCACAAGAGCTGTCTGCGGTCAACATGTCAGCACGGGTGCAGAATCTGAATGAGAGGGTAACTTCGCCGGGGGGCTCGCGGAGAATTGAAAGCGGAGAGCACGCTTTGACTACTCGATCGATTCCCCCGCGAGCTGTTGCGCACTTTCATTCGGAGGGATCAACAATTGTCCCAGCACCAGGGTCCATTTCATTGCATCGCCTGAGGCCGTTGGCACGGCCTGCTTTCCCGCTGGACAGGATCGCTCACGATGCCAGCGCATGCTCTACGGCTTCGGTCACCTCGGGTGACAGCGGTTCCGTCTTCGGCTCGAACCGCGCGATGACGTTCCCCTTCCGATCCAGGAGGAACTTCGCGAAGTTCCACCCGATCTTGCCGTGGAACTTCGGATTGGTCTCGGGACGGGTGAGGAACTCGTAGAGCGGGTGTATACCCTTGCCCTTCACCGAGATCTTGGAGAACAGCGGGAAAGTCACTGAATACTTCGTCGTGCAGAACTGTTGGATTTCGGAATCTGTTCCGGGTTCTTGCCACATGAAATCGTTGGCGGGGAACCCGAGGATTTCCAACCCCCTGTCCTTGTATCGATCGTAGAGCTCCTGGAGGCCATTGTACTGGGGCGTGAGCCCGCACTTGCTTGCGACGTTGACCACCAGCAGGACGCGGCCTTCGAACTTCCGCAGGGGAACCTCTGAGCCGGCAATGTCTCGCATTGTGAAATCGAGAAGAGTCTTTTGCTGCATATCCAAATGATACGCCGGGGGTGCGGCATCGCCAAATGCACTGGGCGAGCACCGTCAGTCGTGATGCCGGGTTCGATTCGGCCAACGGACTCACGGAGGTCTTCTCGGGCGCGAGCGTGTGCGAGCTTGCCAGCCTGGCGTGCGGAGATGCGTCTTTCGACGTCAGCGGCGCAAGTCAGGTCACCTACACAGGCTCGGCCGCCGCGATCACGCCCAACGTATCCGGAGCAAGCCGCGCGAATGTGCTCAACTGCACAGGCACCCGCGCGAACGTGAACCTGGGCGGTGCGAGCGAGGCCTGGGTCGACGTCGGCGCGCAGCCGCTGGAGCTGTCGGCGAGCGGCGAGTCGACGCTCTACTACTGCGGGCCTCCGGCGCTCGTCGCGCGGGACCTTTCCGCGGGCTCGCGCATCGTGCGGGTGCGCTGAGGCAGGCGGCCCGGATAAATGTGGAGCTCCTGCCAGGCTGAGCGCCGGCAATCGACCATCAGATGACCTGCGCGACATCGGTTTTCGCGAATTCTTCACCGATGAACAGGAGCGGCTCCCCGGTGAATTTCGAAAGCGCGTATGAACTGCACTCTCCGATGTTCAGGACTGCGGGGTGCTTGGCCTTCGAATCCACCGCGATTGCCTGCGCAACCTTCTCAGACTCTGCCTGGGAGAGGAGCAGGGCGAATAGCGGCCCTGCACCTTCACCCTCCCGGGGCGTCGTGCTATGGTGCGGCGGAGGCACTCACCCTTGAAACCGATGCCCTGGTTCACTGCTCTGCGCGCGCACTTCCTGACAGCGACAGTCGCCCCGGTCCTGGTCGGCACCGCTGCCGCGTGGTACCAGACCGGCCGGTTCGACGCACTGCGCTTCACGCTGGCGCTGGTCGGCGCCGCCCTCGTCCACCTGGGCGCCAACATGTCCAACGACTACTTCGACGCACGCTCGGAAACCGATGCTCTGAACGCGAGCGGGAGCGCCTTCAGCGGCGGAAGCCGGGTGATCCAGGACGGCCTGATCCCGGCGCGGCACATCCTCATCGCCGCCATTGCCTGCATCACGGCGGGGTCCCTGATCGGGATCTGGCTTGTCGTCTCCCTGCGCAGCCTGTGGCTCCTGGGCATCGGGATGGCGGGAGTGTTCTGCGCGTTCTTCTACACCGGCGTGCCTCTGCGGCTGGGCTACCGGGGCTTCGCGGAGATCCTCAACGGGATCTCCTTCGGACCGATCATCGCCCTGGGCGCGTTCGCCGTGCAGGCGCCGCTGTGGTCATGGACGGCTCTCGCCGCATCGCTGCCGCCGGGCCTGCTCCTGGGCGGTCTCCTCGTCATCAACGAGTTCCCGGACCACGACGCGGACAAGGCGGTGGGCAAGAAGACGGTGGTAGTCCTCCTCGGCAAGCCCCGCGCCCTCCTCGTCTACGACGCGGCGCTCGCGCTGCCCTTCCTCTGGGTGATCGCGTTCGCGGCGGCAGGTGTCTTCCCGGCGTGGACGCTCCTCGCGGTGCTCAGCGCTCCCCTCGCAGTCAGGGCCATCCGGGTGGCGCACGAGCACCACGGCGACAACCGCAGGCTTGCAGCCGCCAACCGGGACACCTTCTACCTGCACCTTTCCTTCTCCCTCCTGTTCGCCGCGGGGCTGTTCATTGGATGAGGCGCAATTGACCCCCCCGGTCTACATGATGCCAAGGAGCCTGTAGAACCACGTCACGATCGCCATGGTAAGTCTGCCGATGGGCAGGATGTCCATCCCTGTGACCCGCTCGATCACGATCAGGGCGAGCAGCGCCCAGGAACCGTAGCGGAAGTAGGTGACGGCAAGCGGCATGTTGACCCTGGTCAGCCACGTCGTCACCAGGTGCGAGCCGTCCAGCGGCGGAATGGGGAGCATGTTGAACAGCGCAAGGCCCACGTTGATGGCTGCAGCTTGCGTGAGCACATTGAAAATGCCGACGAGCAGGGTCCGTGAAATACTCGCGCGCGCGGCGACGAACGCCCACACGATCAGGGCAGCAGCAACCGCGAGGAGGACGTTGGCCAGAGGGCCGGCGAGCGAGATCAGGATCTCGTCGCGCTGGTGCTTCTTCAGGGCACGCGGGTCGATGTTGACCGGCTTGGCCCAGCCGAACCCCGCCACGAGGAGCATGACGAACCCGATGAAATCTATGTGGGCGAGGGGGTTCAGCGTGAGACGGCCCTGCCGGCGCGGCGTGTCGTCCCCGAGCCTGATGGCCATCAGGGAATGCCCGAACTCGTGCACGGTGAGGCTGATGACGATG
>Ga0187850_10002248_pt1 | contig 18232 bp, 18 predicted proteins | sample June2016WEW_4_15_FD_132436 | JGI IMG/M metagenome (GOLD analysis project Ga0187850, IMG submission 132436) | Peatland microbial communities from SPRUCE experiment site at the Marcell Experimental Forest, Minnesota, USA - June2016WEW_4_150 | ecosystem: Environmental > Terrestrial > Soil >... | reverse complement strand
TTTCCCGCAGCAGCACGGCGCCGCCATCGGAGCTCATCGTGCCGCCGTCGAAGCGGGCCACCACCTGGCGCGAAAAATGGGCTTGGAACTCGAAGCTGGATTGGGTACACTCTGTCATAGCGACAGCCGCTTCCTCTTTGGCGCTAACTGCTGTGTGGAAACTCAGTTATGCCAGAAGAAGCGGCTTCTTGCTAGACCCCGCGTGAGAAAAAGAGGCTAGCCCGAACGATGGCGGCCAGAGAAGGCATCCGGAGCGGTCCGGTGTGCGCCCTGACCGCCGTGGAGTTGTGTACGACCTGCGCCATCCGGGGCGACCGCACCACCGGGAAGATCCGGCTGGAGCGAGCCTTCCGCAAATGCCTGTTTGTCTACCAGTACTGGATGCACCCAGTGTTCGGCTTCATGAGCGCCCGCCTGCAAACCTGGTTCCCCTTTCCCATCCACATCTATCTGAACGGGCGGGCGTGGCTGGCGCGGCAGATGGATGGGGCCGGAATCCACTACCGCCGTCACGACAACTGTTTCACCTGGGTGGAAGACTTCACCCGGGCACAGCAACTGATGGACGCCCAACTCAGCAGCCCCTGGGCGAAGCTGCTCGATGGGGTGAGCCGACAGGTTCATCCGTACCTGGAGGAACTGCGCCGCCACTACCCCATGAGCTATTACTGGACCTGTCAGGACAGCGAGTGGGCCATGGACCTGGTGTTCCGCGACCGGCAGCAACTGCAGCGGTTGTATCCCCAACTGGTACACCTGGGCATGACCAGCTTTTCCAGCCCGGACGTGTTGCGTTTCATGGGCAAGAAGGCGACTCGACAGGGAACGCCGCCGGGAGGCCATGAGATCCCCCTCACTTCGGATCTGAAGGTGCGCCCCAACGGAGTCCGAATCAAGCACCGGCTAGGCGCCAACTCCATCAAGCTCTACGACAAGGCCTATGACGACTGGGGAGCGGTCCTACGGCCCGAGATCACCATCACCGAAACCCGGCTCTTCCGCGTCTATCGCCCCAAGAACGGCGAGCCGGATTCGGCACCCGAATGGCGCCCCATGCGGCGCGGACTGGCGGATCTACACCGCCGGGCGGAAGCTTCCCAGAAGGCTTTGGATTGTTACTGCGATGCCCTGGCGGCCGTCGATGACAGCACCACCCTGCAGGAACTCACCGAGCGGCTGGAGAAACGCCTCCGCTGGCACGGCAAGCCGGTGCGCGCCTTACACCCCTTCGAGCCCCAGGATCACGCCTTGCTGAGAGCTGTCAACCGCGGCGAGTTCGCCATCCACGGCTTGCGCAATCGCGATCTCCAGCGGTTGCTGTACCACCGGCCAGCCACCACGCCAGCCGAAAAACGCCGCCGTTCGGCCGCTGTCAGCCGCAAGCTGAGAATGCTGCGCGCCCACGGCTTACTCCACAAATTGCCGCACACCCACCGCTACCGTGTCAGCGCACAAGGCCGTCTCATCCTCAACGCTATCCTCTCGGCCCATCGCATGACCACTCAACAGCTCACCGCTGCCGCATGAGAAAAATCTTCGCAAGCCGGAAAGAATCTGCGCTGCTGTAATACCCGTCTTGTACGCCGCCAGTACCTGCTCCAGTGCTCGACCACCGAGTCCGCGCCAGCTATACCTCCGCCCCGCCGCCTCGGGCTGCCAGCAATCGTTCGATTGCGTCGGAGAGCATCTTCGGCGTGAATGGCTTCTGCAGGAAGCCGGTCTGCTGGTGGACAGTCGCGGGCAGCGTCGAAACATCGAAGGGGTAGCCGCTGCAAATCAGGATGCCGATGGTTGGGTTGAGCTCCAGCATCCGCAGCAGCAATTCGTGCCCGGACATCTCCGGCATGGTGATGTCAGCCAGAACCAGCGAGTAGCCGGAAGGGTGCGCTTCAAACAGATCCCAGGCTTCCTGGCCACTGAGGCACGCCGCCACCTCGTAGCCCAGGCGCCGCAGGTACTGCTCCATGACGACAAGCAGCGCTTTCTCGTCGTCGACGATCAGGATCCGCCCCGCTTGCCGTTCCCCCACGTCCCTCACCAGATGGCCAGGGGACGTTCGCCGGGGCTCCAGGAGAGTCCCGGGCTCGCGTGGAGAATGGAACGCCGGAGCATCGTCCCGTTGGCGTCGTAGTGCCGACCGTCCACCTGCCCGATCAGCGATATCGTCCGGCTGAGTTTCACTGTCGTGCCGCCGCCCCCCGAGTAACTCCGATACCTGCCGATGGTCTGCGCCAGGCTGGACATCCTGTCGTAGCCAAGCCGGCATTGCAGGGTCGCCTTGGCGACCGTGGCCATGCCTCCGCGGCTGAGGATCGCCGGCCCCCCGCGCTCGGGTGATTGCTGCTCGGAGGCGTCGGAGGCCTCTGGCGGGCTGATGGGAGGGCGCTGCGGTGGAGCGCTGGGCGGCGGCTCCTGCGCCCATCCGCCCGCGGCCAGGAGCAAGCAAACAAGAGCGAACAGCATTCTCAAATTGTCTCCATCCTGGTGGCTCGAACCTTCCCGGCTCCACCCTCAGGTACACGGCACCCTCGAGCTTACAATCTCAAAGTCTCACTCGCGGGCGGATGCTGTGTCAAGCACATCCGCCTCGCCGTTGCTATATCATCGCCTATGATGCGATCTCACACCGAGTACCTGACCTTCAAGACCCCGAAACACCGGGAATACATCAACATCACCGCCCAGGTGGAGGCCGCGCTGCGCAAGAGCGGCATCCGCGAGGGCATGATCCTGGTCTCGGCGATGCACATCACCGCCGGCGTGTGGGTGAACGATGCCGAGGACGGCCTGCTGGCCGACATCGACGACTGGCTCGAGAAGCTCGCGCCGTTTCGCCGCGACTACCACCACCACCACACCGGCGAATCCAACGGCGACGCGCACCTGAAGAGCCTGCTGGTGCATCACGAGGTCATCGTGCCGGTCACCGCGGCCAAGCTCGACCTGGGGCCCTGGCAGCAGATCTACTATGCTGAGTTCGACGGCCAGCGGTCCAAGCGCGTCATCATCAAGGTGATGGGAGAGTGAAAGGAAGCCAGCGATTGCGGCATTGAGAAATGGAGGCATACCCATGATTCGTACCGTTGCTTTGGGCGCGCTCCTGATGGGGAGCGCGCTGGCGGCCGATCTGCCGGTCAAGGAAGTGGTGCTGTATAAGAACGGCGTCGGGTATTTCCGGCGCGGCGGCGAGCTCGGGCCGGGCGAATCGGCGCGGCTCGATTTCAAGGCCGCCGATATGAACGACGTCCTCAAGTCGCTCACCATCCTGGAGGAGGGCGGCGGCAAGGTCACCGGCCTGCGCTACGACTCCAGCGAGCCGCTGGCCCGCAAGCTCTCCGAGTTCCCGTTCCAGCTCGGCGAGCGCCAGCCGCTGAGCGCGCTGCTGGATCAGCTCAAGGGCGCGCGGGTCGAACTGGCGCTGGGCGCTGGGAAGGTGGCGGGCACGATCCTGGGCGCGCGCGAGGTGGCCGGCGACGAGAAACAGCCGCCGCGCGAACAGGTCTCGCTGGTGCTCGAGGCGGGCGACCTGCGGACTTACGATCTGGCGGCCGTCACGGGCGTGCGCTTCGCCGACCCGGTCCTGCAATCCCAGCTCAAGGCGTACCTCGGCAGCCTCGTGGTCGGGCGCTCCAAGGAGAAGCGCAGCGTCTACATCGATTCCACGGAGGCCAAGAGCCGGCGCATCCTGGCCACCTACGTGGTCCCGACGCCGGTCTGGAAATCGAGTTACCGCCTCATCTTCCCGGAGGGCGCCGAGCCTATGATCGAGGGCTGGGCCATCGTTGACAACACCTCGGGCGAGGATTGGACGAAGGTGCGCCTGGCGCTGGTCTCCGGCCGGCCGATTTCGTTCATCAGCAGGCTCTACGAGCCGCGCTACGTCCAGCGCCAGGTGGCCGAACTGCCCGAGGAGCAGGCCGCGGCGCCGGAGATTCATGAGGGCGCCGTGGGAGGCGTCGTTGGCGGTGCGCCGGAGGCGCCGCCTCCGCCGGCCATGGCCGCGCCGATGTCCATGGGCCGCATGTCCAGAGCCGCCATGGCCGAGCGCGTCACAGTCACCGCGGCAGCACCGCCCATAAGCACCAGTACGGCCGAGGTGGCCGCGGAGGGGCACGAGGTGGGCGAGCTGTTCGAGTACAGCTTCTCCACTCCGGTCACGGTGCGCAAGGACGAGTCGGCCATGCTGCCGTTCCTGCAACAGAAGGTCACCGCGCGCAAGCTGCTGGTCTATTCCGGCGGCGGTTCCGAGTTTCCACGCAACGCCGCCGAAATCACCAACTCTACCGGGAAGACGCTGGATGGCGGTCCCATCACGGTCTATGACGGCAACGCGTATGCCGGCGAGGCGCTGGTCGAAACCGTGAAAGCGAGCGACAAGCGCCTCATCAGCTACGCCATCGACCTCGGCACCCGTATATCGACCGCGGTCGATTCGAGCCGCGATTTCGTCCGCGAGGTTCACGTCCGCCGCGGCGTCATGACCACCCGCTCCGCGCTCCAGGAAACCCAGACCTACACCATCCGCAACGTCGACCAGAAACCCAAGACGCTGATGCTCGAGCACCCCATCCGGTCCGACTACAAGCTCCTGAAGCTCAAACCGGCCGAGACCACCACCAGCGCCTATCGCTTCGAGATCAAGCTGGCCGGCGGCGCCACCGAGAAGTTCCCGGTGGCCGAGGAGCGCCTCTATGAGACCTCGGTGACGCTGGTAAATGTGACACCCGACTTCCTGCTGAGCTATGTGCAGAACAAGGCGCTCGGTGACGCCGCCCGCAAGCAACTCGAGCGCATCATTGAGCAGAAGCAGGCCATCGCCGCCAACGACGCGGACATCCGCCGCACCGAACAGGAATTGAACGAGGTGGTTCGCGACGAGCAGCGCGTGCGGGACAACATCGCCAGCCTGAACCGCGTCAGCGGCCAGCAGGAGCTGGTGCAAAAATACGCCCGCCAGCTCGCGGACCAGGAAACCAAGATCGCCTCCCTGCGCGACCAGTTGAGCGAATTGCGCAAGAAGAAGGCGGCCCTGGAGTCCGAGCTGAACTCCCTGATCGAGAAGATGGAGTTCTAAACTCGAAGAATGAATCTCGCGCTGATCGGATACGGGAATGTGGGGCGCGCTTTCGCCCGCCTGCTCGAGCGTAAGCGCGCCTCGTTCCCTTTCCGCATCTGCGGCATTCACACCGCGCGGCACGGCACGGCCCTCGATCCCAAGGGCCTCCGGCTCGACCCACGCTTCGGCCCGGCGGCGGCCTCGATCGAGGAGTTCCTGGACGCGGTCAAGGCCGAGGTCGTCATCGAGGTCACCCCGCTCAACCCATCGACCGGCGAGCCCGCCATCTCGCACATCCGGGCGGCGTTCGCGCGCGGCATCCACGTCATCACGGCCAACAAAGGGCCGATCGCGCACGCTTACCACGCGCTGGACGAAGCGGCGCGCGCCGCGGGCGTCAGCTTCCGCTTCGAATCCACCGTCATGGACGGCGCGCCGGTCTACAGCCTGGTGCGCAACAGCCTGCCCGGTTGCGAGGTGCTCGGCTTCACCGGCGTGTTGAACTCCACCACCAAGATCGTGGTGGAAGCCCTGCGCGAGGGCCTCTCGATGGAAGACGGCATCCGGGTGGCCCAGCGCCTCGGCATCGCCGAGGCCGATGCCTCCTACGACATCGACGGCTGGGATTCGGCGGCCAAAGCCTGTGCGCTGGCCAACGTCCTCATGGACGCCCGCGTCACGCCGCGGATGGTCGAGCCGCGCGGCATCGGGCGGCTGACCCCCGAGCGGGTTCAAGCCCTCGCCGCGAAGGGCCAGACCGTCCGCGTGGTGAGCCGCGCCAAGCGCACGCGGGACGGCGTGCGGCTGCGGGTGCGCGCCGAGGTCCTGGCGCTCACCGACCTGCTGGCCTCCCTCGCCGGCACCTCCAACCTGCTGCTCATCCACACCGACCTCATGGGAACGGTGGGAACGGTTTCGATCAACCCGGGCGTCGAGCAGACCGCGTATGGCCTGTTCAGCGACCTCGTCGATATCGCCAGGACCTGAAGCCTCCATGCTCTCCAACGGATTCAACGCCAGGGAATGGAACACGTTGCGCCGGCTACGGACGCCGGAGAGGATCCAGCGCTTTCTGGACATCGATATCGGCTACAACAAGGAGTCCGGCGGCCCCACCTGCCGCTCGCCGCGCCGCGTGCTGCGGGACCGCATCGCTCATTGCATGGAGGGCGCCCTGTTCGGCGCGGCCGCGCTCCGCGCCCAGGGTTTTCCGCCTCTGCTGCTGGATCTCGAGGCGGTGCGCGACGACGATCACGTGCTCGCCATCTTCAAGCAGCGCGGACACTGGGGCGCCATCGCCAAGTCGAACTACTCGGGCCTGCGCTTTCGCGAGCCGGTCTACCGCACCCTGCGCGAGCTGGTGATGTCCTACTTCGAGCACTATTACAACCTGGAGGCGGAAAAGACGCTCCGCGCCTACTCGCGTCCCGTGAACCTGGTGCGCTTCGACCGCATCGCATGGATGACCACGGAGCAGGAGCTCTGGGCCATCCCGGACCACCTCCTCGCCATCCCGCACACCCCGCTGCTCGCGCGCGGAGTGGAGCGCCGCCTGGCACGCGTCGACGAGCGTCTGTTCGCCGCCGGCCTGGTCGGCACCGTGCGCTGACAGCCAACGCCCCCCTTCGGCTCACGTCGTCTTGATCTTGGCGATGATTTCGTCCAAGTGCTCCGCGTCCGTATCGGCCTTGAGCTGTACCCAAACTGGTCGTAGCGCTTGTTCTTTTCCAGGCTCGACCCTAGGTCTTGCTTGGCAATCGCCTCTACCATCTTCAGGCCCTTGCTCGACCCGCACAAGACGCTTCTGTCCGGCCACCGGTCGGGCGTATTCCCTCATATTCCCAGCCAAGGAGGTCGTGATGGAAACCCAGCTATCTGCGAAACGCCCATGGTCATCCATCCGGTGGGCTCCGGCCAGTCGCAGGCTGAGACCGCGACACTGGTCGATCTCGGCGGCCGCCGGAAGATCGTTATCGGTGAAGAGGGCCACGAGACCCGGCGCGTCGTCCTGCCTTTGGCCGCCCGGCTCTAAGCGGCGGCAATATCGGCGTTCACGACACCCGCATATGATTCGACGGACCGGGCGGCGCCGAGCCGCGGCGGCCGGCGAACGAATGCTTCGCCTTTTTCCTCTCGATTGCCGCTGCCCGCGACGAAGCATAGGCAAGCAGATCGTCGTTACCAAGTTCGTGCCGTCCGGAATCCGGGAAGGCTTTCAGATCCGCCGCCAGCTTTCGTAGACAAAGCGCAGGGGCTTCCTGAACACCGATGTGGTGCTTCAGCATCAGCGCCAAGTCAACCGTGACCACGAACCGCCGAATCGGATGGCCGCATGCAACCGCGTCGAAGCGGAAGCTCCGGATATTCTCCGCCTGATTGAAGCCCGCGTAGCGGAGGTCGGGCGAAGCGTCGGGCTTCTTCCCAGGCCAGCTTTCGCCGATAGGCTCGCGGAAGACGCGCACGGCGATGTGATGCGGACGGGCTCGGTCCAAGTCGAAACTGACCAGGTGTCCGACAGCTAGGGTGTCGAAGTCACCCAGGACGTCGGCGGCCGAAAAGCCCGGGCGAGAACCGTCCTGAGACCGGATCGTGCCCGTGCGAGTGTTTCCAGCCAGACCCACTATTGTGCCGGTCACGCTGTCCCGCTCCCGCTGGCCGGCCTCACCAGCGCGGCTCCCGGCGCTGCCGCGGAGGACCGCCACCCTGACGCCGGAACCCGCCGGAACTCCCGGCCGCGGCTTTCGGGCGTGCTTCATTCACATTGACTGCGCGGCTGCCAAGGATCGTGCCGTTCAACTCCGAGATCGCTCGGTCCGCTTCTCCGCCGCCGGTCATCTCAACGAACGCAAACCCGCGCGGCTGGCCCGTGTCCCGGTCCCGGACGAGGTCCGCCCGTTCGACGGCGCCGGACTTCTCGAAAAGCTCCCCTATGGATTCCTCGGCGACGCCGAAATCCAGGTTTCCAACAAAGATCTTCTTCATTTGGTCTCGCTGCGGTTGAGACCTGCCCCCCGGGGTTGAGTGAATTCGGCCCAGTTCGGGGGGATATTCAAGCGCACCTCAAGTGTACCACCTGCCCAACATGCCTGCCCGAGGTAGCCGCGAGCTCCACGGACCGGCGACCGCCCTGCTACTTTGTCCCCGGTGAAGGTTCGGCGATCGCGACGTTCTCGAAAGGTTCCACACCCGTTAGGAACACGGACACCTTCTTGACGTCCGCAGGCACGCGATACTTGGCCCAGGTCCTCGAGCGCCTGCTTGCTGTGATACCCCTTGTCCGCCACGACCCGTTCCACGCCGACTTCGCCGACCGTCTCCGCTGGTCCCACCGCGTCCGCTTGTGCCGCCTGCCCCTGCCAGTTCCGTCACGGTGCACCCGGCTTCTGCCAGAGTCGTCGTCATGCTCACGGTGTCCCCGCGGTCGGCGAGTTGCACCGTCAGCGCCACCACCGCTCCCGTCTCCGGGTCCACCGCGTGCTCGGCCTTGTAGGCCAGGTGCGTCCGGCCGTCCTTCTGATCTGCCGGGCGGCTTCGTTCCAACAGAACTCGGCATCCCCCATCACGCTGCCGTGCCGGATGACGCTGCCTCAAGGGCGACTCCGGGCCATATCTGCACGCCTGGACCGAGAACATCCCCAAGGCCCAGTGGGCGAACCCCAAGACGGGGCTGTCGTCCGAGGTATGGAGCGAGGGTCCGGGCTGATACGCGCTGGTGATCCCCGATACCCTGGCGGTCCTCCCTACGGGCACCCCAGGCCTACACTCCAGCCGCCCCCGCAAATCCCTCAAAGCAAAGTCCCAGCCACCCATGTGCTGGCCTACTTCCCCGCCGCCCGCATGGTCTAGTCTTACTCCGCCCTTGACAGCCTGCGCAGGGACACGTAACCTGTAGTGCGGAGACAGCGATCGGATGGCCAGTCCCGCAGGACGAATCAGGGAGTGTAGAGTATGTGGCCGGGATTTCCTTGCCGAGCCGCTGCTGCGCTATGAGAACATGCCTGGCGCCGCACAATCCTTTCCCGACGCCGGGTCCCTTGACAGCGACAGAGGAGTGGACCTGGAAGTCTGCCAGTGCTCGGGTTGCGGATTGGTTCAGCTAAGCGGCGCCCCCGTTCCCTACTACGAGGACGTCATTCGCGCGAGCGCTGTTTCAGAGGAAATGAAGGAGTTCCGGAGCCGGCAGTTCGCCGGGTTCGTGAGAAGATTTTCCCTCGAAGCAAAGAAAGTAATTGAGATCGGATGTGGCCGTGGAGAGTTCCTGTCCATCATGCAGCAATCCGGCGTGGATGCGTACGGACTGGAGCATTCCGAGCAAGCCGTTGCGCATTGTCATGGCATGGGCCTCAAGGTGTCCCGCGGGTTCATCCCGGGCGACACGTCCTCCTTGTGCTGTGCTCCTTTCGACGCGTTCTTCATCCTGAACTTCGTGGAGCATCTGCCTGAACCGGCTGCGACTCTCAGCGGTATAGCGGACATTCTCACGGACGACGGAGTCGGTTTGGTCGAGGTTCCGAATTTCGACATGATCCTGCGCGAGAACCTGTTCTCGGAGTTCATTGGCGACCATCTGTCTTACTTCACCCGGGACACTCTCGAACGGACACTGGGGCTGAGCGGGTTCGACGTTCTCGAATCCAGTGAGGTCTGGCACGAGTACATCATCTCCGCCGTCGTGAAGAAGAGGCGGCGCGCGGACTTGTCGCGACTCGGCCGGTGCCAGGCGCACCTCGAGACGGAAATAGATCGCTACATCCGCCGATTCGGAGACGGCAGGGTGGCCGTATGGGGCGCCGGTCATCAGGCGCTTGCGGTGATCTCTCTGTTGAAGCTCGGCGGCAGAATTCGGTATGTCGTTGACTCCGCCGTGTTCAAGCAGGGCAAGTACACGCCGGCGTCGCATGTTCCAACGGTTTCTCCCGAGGCGCTTCGCTCCGATCCGGTGGATGCCGTCATCGTCATGGCCGCCAGTTACTCCGATGAGGTGGCCGGTATCATACGAGAGAAGTTCGATGGGCGCCTGAATGTTTCCGTGCTAAGAGGAACGCAATTGGAGAGCATTTGACCGCTGGCGCGAAGCAGGTGGACCGTGGAAATCGGAAACGCTATTGAGCTGCTGGAGGCCTCTGTTAAGAGCCCGTCCGGGGAACTGCCCGAGGAGGTGTTCCTTTTCGTAAGCGGAATCACGCCGCTCGTCAACGTGGATCTGCTGATAAAGGACGACCAACGCCGCACGCTTCTGACTTGGAGGGACGATGGCTACTATCCCGCAGGCTGGCACGTTCCCGGTGGTATTATAAGGTACAAGGAGCTGGCATCGCATAGAATTCATGCCGTCGCCGCAAATGAGCTCGGGGCGGAGGTCACATTCAAAAGCGCCCCTTTAGCGATCAATGAGATCATCCATCCTTCCCGGAGGGCCCGCGGGCACTTCATCTCGCACCTTTACGAATGCAAGTTGGTCGGCTCGCCCAACGAGAATCTCCGCCACAGACACGGAATCCCGAAGCCCGGAGAGTGGGCCTGGCACGATCGGTGTCCGGCCAACATCATCTCCGTCCATGAGGTCTACCGTGCCTTCATGTGATCTGAGCACCGGATGTCGAACGCAGTTTGCCGACGGCTGGGCGGTCGAACCGAGAAAACACGATGCTGCCTGATCGGAAGCAACTGAGTGCCGGCGAGATTGAAAAGAGGAACCGGCTTAAGAAGGAGAAGCCGTATGTCCATGACAAAATCATGAAGTACGACGAGAAGGTGAAGCGCGGCGAGAGCATAGCCATACTTCAGTTGCAGTACGACTACACGTGCAACTTCCACTGCCAGCACTGTTCGATCAAGCCATTTCAGGGGAAGCGGAACGGAAGGGCTTTCACAATCGCCGACGTCGTGGAACTGTCCCGGCAGGCTGATGAAATGGGCCTGGCACACCTCGTCATCACGGGCGGCGAACCGTTGGTATTCCCCGACTTTGATGCTCTCGTTGAGGCCGTTGACCCGCGGAAATTCTACATCACGTCGGACACCAACGGATGGTTCCTCGACGACCGGCGCGCCAATCACCTTAAGGCCATCGGCGTGGACAAGATCCAGCTCAGTCTCGACAGCCTTTCCGCGCCCGACCACGACGAGTTCAGACGCAAGCCGAAATCGCACCAAAGATGCCTAAGAGCGATTGAAGCGGCTTTCAGCGCCGGGTTGAATATCCTAGTGCAGACCGTGGTCACAAAACAGAGGCTCCGCTCCCAGGAGTTCATCGACTTCGTCGAGTTTCTCAACGCAAAGGGTGTGCCGGTGTTTGTGACTTACGCCAAGCCTGTCGGGGCATGGGAGGGCAACTTCGATGTGCTCGTCACCCGAGACGACATGGACTACTTGAGGGGACTCGAGAAGAAGCACAATGTGTTTACACACCTTACGCCCGCGTACGGCCTCGACCTGGGTTGCATCGCGGTCAAGAGAATGGTATCCATCACCAAGTACGGGGATGTGATGCCATGTCCGTACATACACGTCTCCCTCGGGAACTTCTTCGAGGAAACGCTGAAGGACATCATTGAGAGGGGGCTGAAGATCAAGCACTTCGGGAAGTACGTTGACACTTGCCTCATTGCCGAGGACAGGGCCTTTATTGAGAAGTACGAGGTCGGGAGGATTTATGGCAGGCCGCTTCCCGTCTCCTACTCCGAAGTCTTCACAAGTGAGGACTTCATCGAATAGGGCTCACGGGGACAGTGATTACCCCGGCGCCACCTCCGCCGCTCCTCCATCGAGACGCTACAGGGGCTTTGAGCCCGCATTCCCATTTCGGGCACTTGCCGATAACCTCGGGATCTCTTCGGACGCCTCTATTTTTCAGCGGAGGCATTGGAAAGGTCTGCCCTGCAGACGGAGCCTTTCGGCGGGCTCGCTCTCGGCGCGTATCGCCCCCAGGGCTTCCTCGGTCGGGATGCCGCGATCCATCAGCCACACGCGCCGCGCCTTGCCGCGGATCTTCTCGACCTTCTCCGGAAATCCGCGCAGCGTCGTGCGATCCGAGGTATTGCCGTCCATTACCTCGTAGGCCAGCGGAAGCCCCTCCGGCGTGATCGCCAGCGCCAGCACGACCTGCAGGCAATCCGGCCGGTGGTCCCGGCTATATCCCCGCTTCGCCTTGGGCGTCTCCCCGGCTTCGCCCTCAAAACAGGTGCTGGTCAGATCGTAGAGCAGAATGTCGAACTGCGCGCCGAACAGGTGCTGCCAGCGCTGCCGCAGATACCCGAACAACGCCTGCTTGCGATCCCCAATGCGGTCCAGGTAACGGTACAGCCGGTCCTTTTCCGCGGCGGCAAAATCCGCCTCCAACAACTCCGCCATCGCGCTCTGATCGAACCACTGCCGATGCAGCTCCATCTGGTCGAGCTTGATCTGAATGCCGTTGACGGCGTCGCGCGGAAGGTCGCGGTCTTCCGGGAACAGGCTGAGCTCAGTGAACCGTTGGTCGCTCTCGTCGAAGACTTCCAGCGTTTTGCTGTGGGACCTGATCCACCTCCGGGCGCCCTGCTGGAGAACCGAGGAAGTCGATCTGCACAGCGGCCACGGCCAGGCCCTGCCCCACGGGGCCGCGATCGCTCCGGAAATCCTCGCGCTGCCCGGCGTCAGGGTGTTTCCGGGCGGGCAGGCCGCGCTCTCCTGGCGAGGGCCACTCCAGCCAGGAGCGCGGCCGCGGCAGCCGCCAACAGGCTGCCGAGCACGAGGTACCGGTCCCGATAGCGGACGACAATCCGATGCCGGCCCGCGGGCACGCGCAGGCTCATCTGGCCGTACTGATCCGTAGCTAGCTCGGTCCGGCGGCCGTCGACGGAGGCATTAAAGAACGGATCGCCGACAAACCTCAAACGCAGGTGGTCTTCCTGGCGGCTATCGACGTCCACCTGAATCGTGTTGGTGGTCAGCCGATAGTCGATGCCCGCCACTCCGCCCCGCTCCCAGCAGACCAGCGGGCTCGCCTCGGAATCGTGGTACACAGTGCGGTCCTCGTCACGAAAGTACGGGGTCATGCCGTTCTTCAGCAACACGGGCGGGTACTCCGGAGCGCCGTTGCTCACGATGTACCACCGCACGCCCCAGCGCCGGAGATGTGCGATGGGCAACTGGTCGGGAGGGCCCCCGTACGACGCCAGATGGCTCAGTCCCAAGCCGACCTCGTGATTCCGCTCCGGCACCAGCGGGTCGTAACCCGCGATCGATTGCAGGCCCCACAACGTGGCGTAGCTGTAGCCCAGGGAGTTGGCGCTCTTCTGGTCTTCAAACCGGTAGCCGACCGTGAGCATTCTTCCCTCTCCCAACCGCTCCCGGAGCGGCTCCGCGAGCGGGACGCTCTCCAGGTGCGTACGGAAGGTCCTGGCGGGCAGGACGAGGTACAACAGCAGAAAGTTGGCGAAGGTCGCCACCGTGGCCGCGGCAAATACGCTCCGCGCCGCCCACTGGTTTTTGAGCGCGCCCAATAGCCAGGCGAGACCGATCGCTGCAACCACTACCAGAAAAAACGCGGTGTGGAGCTGCAGTTTGAACGGCCAGCGAAGGCGGTTGAGAACGGGAATCAGGTACACGATTCCCGCATACGCGTTGATCGACCACAAGAACGAGACCAGCGCCCCAGCCAGGCAGACGGAGCAGTACTTCTTCCGCGTCTCATCCAGCGCATCCCTGAAAAACGCCACCATCCCGATCCCGATCAGCGCGAGAGTCGCATAACCGATGTGCGACAGATAGGGCAGCGAGCGCTGCAGCCAGTTTACGATGGGCGTATTCGCGTAGTGCGTGTTCGAGAACGGGTTGAACAGCCCCGACAACCAGTATCCGATCGTGAAGGCGCCAATGCGGAACGCCTCCCACGATAACGCCTGCTTGCGGAATGCGGAAATCGTCGTCTGGTGCCACATCGGCAGCAACAACGGCAGCGAGAAGACAAAGGGCACCACCCAGCTCGCTGCGTAACGCCAAACCGCCGCGGCCACCCCGGTGCGATCCGACCGGAACCGCCCGGCCGCCACCGCGGCGAACACCAGTAGCTCGAACGCCGCACAGTACAGGAGAGCCTGTGGGTATCCAATGAGCAACAGCAGTAAGTGCGCCGCTGACAGGCCGATCGTGCCCACGCGCAACCCGCCATCGAGCAGCCTCAGGCTGAAGTAGACCATCCAGGGGAAGTACGCGGCCGGTCCCGACAGCGTCATCCAGCACGTACTGACATAAATGACGAAGCTGTTCAGCTCGAAGGTGACCGCGCCCCAGAATGCAGCCCGGCCGTCTAAGGTGATCAGCCGCAGCAGCAGAAACATGCCCATGGCGCCCACCATCAGGTGAACGATCACCAGGAAGTCCATCGCGCCGAACGGATGCCCGAGCAGCGCGTAGCTCACGAACGTGGCGGCGTAGCCGGGCGGATAGAGGACGCCCGAACTGCCGTTGCCCACGTAGGGTACTCCAGCGAATTGGTGGAAGTTCAACTGCGCGATCTCGCCTCCCCGCAACGCGTGGTAGTTGTGGACCATCATCGGGATACCAAGATCGCGGTTGTCGTCCTGGACGAAGTAGTACGGCCACCGGAATTCCATGAGCGCCAGCACCGCGGCCAGGCTGGCCACCACCAGAAGAATGGGGGCGTGTTTACGCCAACGCATGAGCCCTTCCCGATTCCGCGCGCCAATGCCGGAACTGGTTTCGCAAACCCGGCAGCGCCCGGGATAACCCGATCGTGCCCCAAACCGTGACCACCAGGTATATGCCGGCCTGCGCCAGCAGAATGTAGGCCAGGGCGTCCGTGCGGGTGAACCCGAACGGGACCAGCACCGTGACCGCCACGTACTGATAGATGCCCACGTAGCCCGGGACCGACGGCAGGGCGCTCCCCAGCCCCAAGCCCGCCAGCAACACCAGCGCCAGGCGGAACGGCAACCTCAGTCCGATCGATCGGGCCAAAACCATCGAGCCAGCCGCGTCCACGGCCCAGATCAGCAGCGTCAGCGCCACGAACTTCAACCCGCGTCCAGGATCGCGCAGGGTCCCCAGCCCCAGAAACAGTTGTTCCAGCATGGCGGCGATCCGCCGGCGGAGGCTGGCCCTCGCGGGAAGCAATTCCACCAGCCGCGCGAGGCGTGCCTGAAACCGGGGCAGGACGAACAGTGCGAGTGCGCCGATGCCTGCCAATGCCGCCCCGCTTCCGAACACGCGCCCCAGCCACTCGGGCCTGGGCTCGACGCCGAGGAGTGCGAGCGAAGCCAGAATCACAAGGGCGATCGCGTCGGTGAGCCGTTCCATCAAGGCGGTGGTGAGAACGTAGGTCGCGCTCAGAGAGGAGCGCGAGCTCACGATGAAGGTCCGCACCAACTCCCCGGCTCTTCCCGGAAGGTAGCAATTGCCGAGGTATCCGGCCATGGTCGCCCAGAACACCTCCCGGCGCCGGATGGGCTGGCCGGCCGCCAACAGCACGCGCCAGCGCAAGGCGCGGAACAGGCAGGCCACGCTGGCCACCGAGCACGCGAGAGCAAAATAGAGCGGGCGCATCCGCGAGAGGACGGTCCAGATGGCCCGCCAGTCCGCGCCGCGCAAAGCCAGATAGAGCAACGTGCCCGCCAGCGCGACCGGGACCATCCAGATTCGAAGGTGCCAGGCCAGGCCGCTCCGGCGCCCGGGAGGCGGCTCAGAGGGTGGGCTCAACATTCTCTTCTTCGCCGTCGCCCCGCGGCACATCGTGTGCGACGCCGGCGGATTCCGTCGTCGGCGGGCCGGGAGCATGCTCGAAGTTGACCCGCTCCTGCTCGAACACCAAGGGCCGCGATTGTACCAACGTGTGCACCGCCCCAATGTACTCGCCCAGAATGCCCAGAAAGAGCATTTGAAGGGACGCTACCAGGAACAGCCCGATGACCGCCGGGGCAATGCCCACGGTAAACCGGTTCCAGAACAGCAGCTTGTAGACCAAGTATCCGAAGGACACCAGGACCGAGAGGAAGGAGCAGACGAAGCCCGCAAACGTGACCATCCGCAGCGGCACTTTCGATAGGTTCGTGATGCCCAGCATCGCGAGGTCATACAGGGTGTAGAGGTTGTTCTTCGTGAGTCCTCTCCGGCGTTCCGGCTGGTTGTAGGGGATCTCGGCGTGGGGGAGGCCGATTTCGGCGATCATGCCCCGAAAGTACGGATACGGGTCCTCGAGATTCCGCACGATCTCCACGACCCGGCGGTCGTAGAGTCCAAAACCGGTGAAGTTCTGGTAGGTCTCGGTCTCGGAGACGCGTTGGATCAGCCGGTAGAATGCGGTGCGCATCCAAAACATCAGCCGGTTTTCATCGCTGGCCGCCTTCACGCCGATCACCACCGGCGTGCCGCGCTCCCACTCCCGCACCATGTCGACGATCAGTTCGGGCGGGTCCTGCAAGTCGGAGGCAAGCAGGATCACGGCGTCGCCCGAGGCTTGGCCGAGTGCATGCATGGGCGACCGGATGTGGCCGAAATTCCTGGTGTTGACGATGATCCTGAGGTTGGTGTCCGTTCGGGCGATTTGCCTCAGGATCGCCACGGTATGGTCGCGAGAGGCGTTGTCGATGAAGATGTGCTCGTAGTGGTACCCGCCGAGCGACCTCACCGCGGCTCGGACTCGCTCGTACACCTCCCGGACGTTGTCCTCTTCGTTGTAACAGGGCGTGATCACACTGATCGTTTTCATGGAATCTCGGCGCTCCTCCCTTCTGCTGCCGCGAGCCGGCCGGCCATCGGAGGCGAACCCCGGCTGTTCATTGCTTCGCGCTCCCTTGCGCCCGCATGTTTGACGCTAGTTCCTCCCGCGTCAGGAAAGGCCACATGTCTTCCATGGGCGTCGAGACCATCACCCCGTCCGCTCCCAGCCGGGAGGCGACGCGCGGGGCGATCGCCTGCTGCGGAGAAACCGGCACCGAGCAGACAACCGGTCCCGCCATTGCCAGCACTTCGGCCATCGCCTCGCGCAGGTGCGCGTGGCCGGAAATGGTCGCGGTATCGAGCCTGTAGGCCGCAGCCACACGCACCACATCCGGCAGAGTCAGCCCGCTCGAGGGCTCGCTCGCGACATATCGCCCCTGGAAGTGGGTCTTCTGCATGGTCATGATCGACCCGTAGCCGCCGTTCGAAAGCACGAAAAACTTGATCGGCAGGGCCAGCCGCCGCACGGTTTCCAGATCCTGAATGTTGAGCTGGAAACCTCCGTCGCCGATGATCGAGATCGTCCGTTGACGCCCGTTTGCCAGACAGGCGCCAATCGCGCCTGGCAGGCCGGTCCCCATGGCGCCGAGCCCGGGAGCATTCACGATCCGTTGCCCCCGCTTGACCCGGAACGCCTGCATGAAGATCTCGCTGCACGGCCCGGAACTGCCGGGCACAATCAGCTCGCCTTCCGGGAGCGTATCCGACAAAGCGTCCAGAAACGCGTAGAAGTTGACTGTGCCTTCCTCGGGGCGCCAGTGTTCGGGCCCGATCGGGGGATACCGCCGGCGCCACTCCCGCACCCGCTCCATCCACGGCTCGCGCCCGCCACGCCGCAGCGCTTCGCCCTGGCGGGCCAGTTCTTCGACAAATGCCGCGGCATCGGCGCATACCGGCAGGTCGATCGCCGTCCCCATTTTCGCGATCTCCGCCGCATCGATGTCGACCATGATCTTGGTGGCGCCGCGGGCGAAATTCGCGTGGTCGAAGGCCGTTTGCGGCAGGTCCAGGCGGGCGCCGAGGATGAGCAGGCAATCGGCGTTCTGCTGGGTGAAATTGGCCCCGCGCTGGCCCACCGCGCCCGGCCGTCCGGCGAAGAGCGGGTCGTCGTCGGCCAGCAGGTCCACGGCCTTCCATGTGGTGAGCACCGGAACGCCCAGCCGCGCCAGCAGCGGGGCCAGCTTCCCGAAGGCCGCGCGCGCGCCGTTGCCGAGGAGCACGGCCGGCCGCTCGGCGCGGTTCAGCAACGCGATCGCTTCCGCGACCTGCCTTGGGAGGGTGTCCCTATCGCCACAGGGCTCCGGCGGCTCGAAGCCCGCCAGGTTGCGCTCATCGATCTCCGCCGCCTGCACATCGAGCGGGACCTCGATCCATACCGGGCCGTGCCGCCCGTGCGTGGCCAGCCAGACGGCCTTCTCCAGGTGATAGCGCACGCTCTCGGGCTCCATCACCGTGGCC
>Ga0187850_10002239_pt1 | contig 18278 bp, 11 predicted proteins | sample June2016WEW_4_15_FD_132436 | JGI IMG/M metagenome (GOLD analysis project Ga0187850, IMG submission 132436) | Peatland microbial communities from SPRUCE experiment site at the Marcell Experimental Forest, Minnesota, USA - June2016WEW_4_150 | ecosystem: Environmental > Terrestrial > Soil >... | reverse complement strand
ATTTCGGATTTCGTGATCGGAAATCGGGATTTGAATGCGTCAGCCGACCAGCTTCGTCATCATGCCACTGAGCTCACCGACTTCCTTGTTGTTCTCCAGGTACGAGTCGATGAGCTTTTGGCGGAGTTCGTCGCCGCGATCGTACAGCCGTTTGAGCTTCTTCGGCTTCGTTGTTTGGAGCACATACGCCGCAAGAAGCGGGAATGCCACCGTCACGTCAACATAAGCGGTCACCGTCTCTTCGAGTTTCGTCGGGTCAATCTTGCCCCAGCTCACTGCTTCGCTCGGCGGCGCGCCGGAAAGTCCGCCGGTGTCCGGGCGAGCATCGGTGATGTTGATATCAAAGTCCTGTCCTGCTTCCGGAATCATCAGCACTTCCTGGATCTGCGGCTCGGTCTGAAGGAGGAAATTCTTGGGGCTGCCTCCGCCGATCAGCAGGACGCCGGTTTTCCCCTTCTCGTATCTCTTCGCATTCAGAATGATCGCAGTGGAATCATTCACGTCAATGCTGGGATTGATCTTCAGCTTGAACTTGTCCTTCAGCCCCTTCGCTTCTGCCAGCAACTCCAGCCCTGCCACGTTCATGCCGATCGTCGAATCGCCGGGAGAGGAGGTAAAGACTGGAATGCCGTTGCGATAGGCTGCTGCCAGAACGCTCACCTGGCCAATCTTGCTCTTCTTTTCATATTCGTTAACGATTTTGCCGAGATAATGATAAAACTCTCGCGTTCCCATTTCCTTCTGGAACTCAGGGCGCAACATGATCTTGCGCAGGACCCGGTCGGTTGCCATAAGGACATCCTCGTAATCGAAGAGGATGTCGTATATCCTTGTGACGCCTTTGTCACGAAGATCGGCATCGTCAACATTGTGGCTTCCCCGGAACATCGGCATGTTGAAGGCGAAGTGGAGATCGTGATACATGTTCGCCCCGGTGGCAACAAACCAGTCGATGAACCCGTGGTTCATCAGAGGGATGATCGTTGAAGCTCCAAGACCGGCAGGGGTGAGCGCACCGGCAATGCTGACACCAATCGTAACGTCACTTTGAGAATACTTGTCACGCAACAATTGGCAGGCCGCTCGCAGTCTGCCCCCGTTGTAGGCGTCCATGTTATCGATAACGGAAGCCAGACTGCTCTTTTTCGTTACGGCCTTTGGTAGAACTCGTTTGCCGGATAAGTACTCATTCTTCGTGTGCTGATGCTTCATCTTGTGGTCCATTCTTCATCCTTTCATTCGAGGTTGAACGTCACCCGAAGGTGTCGATCATTTCCTGTTTCTTAATATTGGATGGCCCAAAATAGCGTGAAATGAGACGATATGCAACGGTTTTGAGTACACGCTGCTGATCGCCGATCCCTCGATCCTTCGAGGTTCTCCGGGGCAAGCTTCGCTCGGAGTAGGCTGCTGATCGCTGACAGCTGATTGCTGAACGCTCATTTGCCTTTCTTCCTGATCTGCAGTAGCTTTCCCCGGTCAAGAGATGCCTGCCCGACACTCGGAAAACTGAAGGATGAAATCGAACACAAAGCCTCGCCTGTTTTTTCTCCTCGTTCTCCTTCTCGTTACGTCGCCTCTTTGTCGCGGACAACAGGATGTTCCCGAGAAGTACAAATCTCTCTACGAGCAGTACAAGTCCGGTCTCGAGAAATACAACGCGTATCTGGATCGAGCCGACAGGAAATCGAAGAGCACTGTCTGCTTCGGAGCAGAGCTCCTCGCTGCAAACGGTAATCGGGGTGAGGATCTTTTGTCTCCGCGTGCTCTCAAGGGAGTAGAACTATCCCTCGATAGATTTGTGGAACTCGGCATCCAGGGAGCGACCATTGCAATCGGGTATCCAATTCTGACCGACGATCTCCCGCGATCAGACGAGTATCTCGCGTTCTACAAGAAAGTCGCCGAGATGGTCAGGTCGAGACATATGAAGCTCTGCGTGAAACTTCATGTTTTGTTCGCCGGAACCGTCTACTCGAGTCTGAAGGTCGATTTCTCTTTGCTCACGGTTGAAAAGCTGACAGCGGGGAAACGGCTCATGGCCGAGCGCGTCATCGGCGAGCTTGCCCCGGACTATCTGACGCTCGGTGGAGAACCAGACACGGAGGCAAAGCTCTCAGGGCTTAAAGCGTTAAACGATCCGGTCGCATATTCCGGCATGGTTCAATCGATCCTCAAGGATTTGAAAAGAGGGAACACGCTGGTTGGTGTGGGGCAGGGAACGTGGATCACGCCTGATTTCGCAAAGGCCTATGCGAAAACAGATGTCGACTTCATTAACATCCACATCTACCCGTTTGGCAAGCGCGTGCTGGAAGTGCTGAACCAGATTTGTGCAACGGCGAGGGAAGGGAAGAAGCGCCTGATACTCGATGAATGCTGGCTCTACAAGGTGGCTCCGGGGGAAGGTCTGGGTGTTGCCGCCAGCGCTGCCATCTATAGGAGGGATGCATACGGCTTTTGGGAGCCCGTTGACAAGCTCTTTCTGGAGTCAATGGCGAAGGTTTGCCAGCCAGAACAATATCGAGTATGTCTCCCCCTTCTGGAGCCATTGTTTCTTCGCCTCGTTGAAGTATGATCCTGCCGACGACCAGCTCTCCTACAAAGAGTTGAACGGGCGGTTTGTTCAGGCGGTTTCTGCGGCAATGCAGGCCGGAACTTTCAGCGGACTTGGCCGTCTCTACTCGGATATCATAAAACGCTACGGCACCACTCATTGAGCTCATGGCATCAGAAGCACCTCCGTTTGTCCTACGACGAAAACAGACTGTATCCAAACTCATCAAATCCATCAATCTTCTCACTCCCTGGGAGGGAATCATGGCAAGAAGACTCCTCACCATCCTTTCATTGTTGCTCTGCCTTGTGATGACTTCACAAGCAGCTGACAAGAAAGAATTCAAGATTCCGTACGAGAAGTATGTTCTCTCGAACGGACTGAATGTCCTGCTTCACGTCGACAAGTCCAACCCGATAGCCGCGGTGTATGTGGTGTATCATGTCGGGTCGGCAAGGGAAGAGAAAGGGAGAACGGGGTTTGCACACCTGTTCGAACACCTCCGATTCAACGAATCGCAGGATGTACCGCAGGGGCAGTGGTTCAAAAAGCTGCAGACTGCCGGCGCGACGAACATCAATGGCTCGACGAATAATGACCGGACCAACTATTTCGAAGTCATTCCAAAGAACGCTGTGGAAATGGCTCTCTGGATGGAATCGGACAGAATGGGATTCCTGCTGAGCAAGGTCACACCCCAGACATTTATTACACAGCAAAACGTCGTGCAGAATGAAAAGCGCCAGGGTGAGAACGCACCGTACTCGCAGACGAGTTACATTGTCGACAAGTTGATGTACCCTGAAACCCATCCCTACAATTGGCAGGTCATCGGCTCGCTGGAAGATCTTTCGAACGCCACGATACCGGATGCGATTAACTTCCACGACAAGTACTACGGACCGAGCAATGCAACGCTTGTCGTCTCCGGGGACATCGACGTCGCGCAGACAAAGGCATGGATCGAGAAATATTTTGCGGAGATCCCTTCCTCGCCACAACCGAAACCGTTGCCGAAGATGCCCGTGAAGCTGAATGAGACAAAACGCGCGTCCTATGAGGATTACCTGGCGAACGCACCGCAGTTGATCATGTCGTTCCCGACTGTCGAACAGTACTCGAAGGATTCATACGCGCTCTCATTCCTGTCGCGGATTCTCTCCGCGAGCAAAAAGTCACCGTTGTACAAAGTGCTCGTCGAAGAAAAGAAACTGGCGCCTGCCGGTTCCGGCGGGGGCGGTTTTGGCCGCGGTGGCGGTGGTGGAAGTGCGGTATCGGCATTTCAACGCAGCGGCGAAATTGCAGGCACGTTCCAGATTTCTGTCAGGGCATTTCCGAACATCAAGTTAGGTGACGTTGAAGCCGCTATCAAAGAAGCCTTTGCACGGTTCGAGAAAGAAGGATTTACGGACAAGGATGTTGAGCGCCAGAAAGCAGGACTGGAGTACCGGTTCTACACTTCGATCGGCAGTGTGTTCGGCAAAGCGACGCGGCTCGCCGACTATAACATATTCGCCGGGTCGCCGGACTATATGGCGACCGATCTCCAGAACACGATGAACGTGACGAAAGATGATGTGTGGAAAGTTTATAACAAATATATCAAAGGCCAGAACTACGTCCTCCTGAGCACCGTCCCGAGCGGCCAGGCCGACCTCGCTGCCCCGAACTCGCCCGCGTTTGTTGTCCCGGAAGAGTCGGTCGACAAGGCGGGAGCAAAAAGAGATGTGGGAACGCACGATTCAACGCCGATCCCCTCCAAGATCGACAGGACGAAGGAACCCGTGAAAGGCCCGGATCCTGCCGTGACAGTTCCCGCGATCTGGACCGGCAAGACGTCGAACGGCATAGCTGTCTATGGCATCAAACGGAGCGATCTCCCGCTTGTCGATTTCACGATTATCCTCAAAGGCGGTATGCTCCTTGACGATCCTTCGAAGATCGGGACCGCGTATCTGACTGCCCGGTTAATGAACGAAGGGACGAAGTCGAAGACACCGATTGAGCTTCGCGAGGCAATTGAGGATCTGGGTGCCACACTCAACATCAGCGGCGCCGATGAGACGATGACGATCACTGGCAGCTGTCTGACGAGTAAGCTGAACGAGACATTCGCGTTGGCCAAGGAAATGATGTTCGAGCCCCGTTGGGATGAGAAGGAATTTGGCCTTGCCAAGGCGCAGACAATCGAGATGTTGAAGAGAGCTGAAACCAGCCTGACGGCGATCGCTTCCAACGTGTTCGATAAGCTCGTATATGGCGCCGATAACATTCTGGCGAACCAGGCAATGGGGACCCAGGCGTCGATCGACAAAATCACGATAGATGATCTGAAAGCATATTATGAGAAATACTTCTCTCCTACGACCGCGAAGATCATGGTCCTGGGCGATATCTCCAAAGAAGACGCCGTCGAGCTCTTCAATGGTCTGAAGAACTGGAAAGCGAAGGAAGTGAAGCTTCCCGACGTGACGATTACACACGCTGCCAAGCCGGGTGTCTATTTTGTCGATGTGCCGAAGGCAAAGCAGTCCGTGTTTAATGTCGGACATCTTGGACCAAAAGCGACAGATCCCGATTACTACAGCGTTTTCGTGATGAACTACAAGCTCGGCGGTGATTTCTCGAGTGTCCTCAACATGATTCTGCGTGAGGCGAAATCCTTCACGTATGGAGCCCGATCGGCGTTCGCCGGTACAGCGTATGCCGGCAGGTTCATGGCTTCCACCTCGGTTCAGACGAACGCAACGTTTGAGTCGGCGCAGATCATTAGAGATGAGATCGCAAAATACCGCAACGGTATTTCCGCAGAAGATCTCGGTCTCGTCAAATCAACACTCCTAAAGAGTAACGCGGGCCGGTTCGAAACGCTGCAACAACTGGGCGGGTTGCTGCTACCGGTAGTTCAATATAATCTGCCTTTTGACTACGTGAAGCAACGTGAAGCCTTCGTACAGAAAATGACGCTTGACCAGCAGAAGGAGCTCTCGCAGAAGTACCTGATGCCGGACAAAATGGTCTATGTCATCGTCGGCGACAAGGCGACGCAGTTTGACAAGTTGAAGGAGCTTGGCCTGGGCGATCCGATTCTTTTGGACAAAGAAGGGAAGCCTGTCGTGATCAAGTAAGCGCATCTTCTTTCTTCCTTTGAGGCGCCCCACAACCCCCGATGCCGTTCATCGGAGCTGTCGGGGCGCTTCTCGTTCTCTCCATCTCCGCTTGCTTCATGCCTTGGCAGGTGGATCTTGAACCGCGGTTCGCATCTTGCCTTTCAACTCCTACAGCCGTAGTTTAAGTGGCCATCTCTGCCTTCCAATGATTCCGAGTTGCCATTTTCGTTCATTCATTTCATATCTGAATGGAGCGAACAAGCATATGCGAGAACACAGATTGAAGTCTCCTCGCCGCATTGTCTGCATTTATCTTTTCTTCACCATCATCGCATTTCAGGTTGTGCTTGCCCAATTCAGACCGCGCGCCCGCGATCTCGGCATTCCATTCGATGGAACGCCCGGAACCTTCAATGCCATCACCGATGTCAAAGGAGTGGAAGTCGGATATTCGACGATCATCTCGGGAGAGGGCAAGCTGGCTGTGGGCAAAGGTCCGATAAGGACCGGCGTTACAGTTGTTTTTCCCAAGGGGAAGGAATTTCGTGACCGAGTTTTTGGCGCGTGGTTCACGCTCAACGGAAACGGAGAGATGACCGGCACAACGTGGCTTCAAGAGTCGGGTTTTCTTGTGACACCAATTCTCATCACGAACACTCACAGCGTCGGACTTGTCCGAGATGCAGTCATCGAATGGAACGTGAGGCGGGGAGGAGGAGAAGGATATTCGGGCGATTTCAGCTTGCCGCTCGTGGCCGAAACATATGACGGGTTCCTGAATGATATAAACGGATTCCATGTCACGAAGGAGCACGTCTTTCAGGCACTGGAGAGCGCCAAGTCCGGACTCATAGCCGAGGGGAACGTCGGCGGCGGGACAGGCATGATCGCTCATGGGTTCAAAGGAGGGACAGGTACGTCATCACGAAAACTTGATGAAAAGGCGGGTGGGTACACGATTGGTGTTTTGGTGCAGGCTAACTATGGATCGCGTGACTTGCTTCGGATTGCAGGTGTGCCCGTGGGAAAAGAGATTACCGACCTCAGGCCCGAACGGGGCAAGAAAGACGATGGTGGCGGTTCCATTATTGTTGTCGTTGGCACCGATGCTCCGCTGCTTCCACATCAGCTGAAGCGCGTGGCGACCCGCGTTGCTCTTGGGATCGGAGCGATGGGAGGCAGAGGGGAGGATTCTTCGGGAGATATCTTCATCGCGTTTTCAACAGCAAATCCCGAGGCTGCAAAAACCTCTGGTCTGGCACAGATCACGATGCTGCCAAACGAGTTGATCAACCCCATCTTTCGAGCCACCGAAGAAGCAACCGAGGAAGCAATCGTGAACGCATTGGTGGCAGCGGAAACCATGACCGGGAGAGATGGAAACAAAGCCTATGCGATCCCCCACGACAGGTTGAGAGCAGTGATGAAAAAGTACGGGAGAATTGTCGAGTGAGGCGCCTGATAAAGAACGCATTGTTGGCATTGTCGGAACGAAAGATACCGACGTGGCAGGCACGCAGAGTCCGGGCCGTTGCCTTTCAAGGAAGACTACGCTAGATTTGTATTGCAGCAGCCATTCCCGGTGCGCCGGAGAGACCTCCCACCAAAGTAAAATTGCCTATGTGGCTCTTTCTCAATGATACTTACGTGGAGCGAGAACAAGCGTCGATTTCACCGTTCGATCGCGGGTTCTTGTTCTCTGACGGTGTGTATGAAGCAATTCGCTACTATCCCGAATCCGGGTACTTTCAAACAGAAGCTCACATGCGACGGCTCCAGTATGGCCTGGATCAATTGCAGATCAAAGGGGCTGAGACAGGACGGATAGAGACTGTCATCAAGGACCTGCTAACGAAGAATGATCAGACAGCTGCTCAGGCTCTAGCATACATCCAGGTGACACGCGGCGCTGCCTATCCCAGGCAACATTTCTTTCCTGCTGCATCGACACCTCCCACGCTCTTTGTGACAACAAATCCTTTCAAGCCTCATACCGAGGAGATCCAGACGGGGGTACGTGTACTTTTGGAGAAAGATGTTCGTTGGATGCGCTGCGACATCAAGACGATTGCCCTCCTGCCCAATGTACTCTCCCGGCAGCATGCCGTCGAGCAAAACGCTTGCGAGACTCTTTGGGCGAGGGACGGCTTCATCACTGAGGGGACTCACACAAATTTCTGTGCGGTGAAGAATGGCACGCTTCTGACACCCCCTCGCTCCAATCTTATTCTCTCGGGTATAACCCGGGAAGTAGTTCTCGAAATTTGTCAGAAATTGAATATCCCTTTCCAAGAAGCTTCCATCAAGGAATCGGAAATCCCGGCTCTGGACGAATGCATGATCATCGGAACGACGACGGAGATTACCCCCGTCGTCAAAATTAATAATACCACCATAAAAGGCGGAACACCGGGAGAAATCACAAAAAAGCTGCAAAAGGAATTCTATAGTATTATCTTTAAATAGCTGGCAGCCGGGGGCTGTGCGCCTATTGAGCGATCCAACAGCGAGTTCACAGATTCTCCTGCAGGATGCCGGCTGAAGATTTTGTGTCACCTCCTTTCATCAAACTCTTGAGGTACGCCATGCGCCGCACCATGTCTCTATTCTCCATAAGCTTTTTCGTCAGTGCCATCTTCTTCTTGAGTGGTTCAAATCTCGCTGCTCAGTGCAAGCAGGAGGGGAGCTCGGTCGTTTGTCGCGATGCCCGATTTCAATTCCTCTCACCGACCTCCATCAGAATGGAATTTGCTCCGGGGAGCGATTTCCTGGATGCACCGACTGTCGTCGTTCAGAAACGCGAATTCAAGCCAGTTCAAATCGAGGTGTGGGCGGACAAGGAGTGGCTGGTCGTCAAGACATCGAAGCTCTTCCTCCGTTACAGGGTCAATTCCGGCCGGTTCACAAAAGATAACCTGAGCCTCACCTTCAAGGGGGAGAAGAAGCCTTTCTGGACTCCGGCGGACTCCGATCGGACAAACCTCGGAGGCATTTCCACTTCGCTCGACGGCTTGCGCAAAGATCGCATGCCAGGAGGTGAAAGAGGAATCCTCAGCCGAAGCGGAATCACAGTGCTGGATGACAGCCGTTCGCCGGCGTGGGATCCGTCAACCGAGTGGATTGCACCGCGCAGACAGGTCGGCAACCAGGACTGGTTCTTCTTCTACTATGGCTCCGACTACGCGCAGATGTTGAAGTGGTACATGGAATTATGCGGACCAATCCCGATGATCCCGCGCTACACGCTGGGTGCCTGGATCACGGATCTGAACTATGAATATCTTCCCGGTACGAAGGTCGTCGATAATTTCAAGTACACAGACAAAGACGTGATGAAAATCGTCGATCGGTTCAGGTCTGAAGGCATTCCCCTGGATGTTCTCGTGCTCGATTTTGCGTGGCACAAATTTGGATGGAAGGGGGGATATGATTGGAGTCCGATCTTCCCTCAGCCGAAAGAGTTCCTCGATTGGGCGCACAAGAGTGGTTTGAAGATTTCCCTGAACGACCACCCGGGATATGGCAAGGAGAGCGTCCTTTCGGATGAGGACAGCCACGCTGCGGCGGTTCGGACGGAGCTGAGATTGCCCGCCCCGGAAAAAGCCACATACAACCTCGATCTCGCAACAGGTTGGAAGTTCAAGACCGATCCTTCGGATGTCGGCATGAAGGAAAAATGGTTTGCCATGGACAAGAAGATTGACGATTGGGCAACGATCCAGGCCGGAAAACCGTGGGAAGAACAGGGATATCCCGGCTACGATGGTGTGGCGTGGTACCGGCAGACGATATCGCCTCCCGTGAACATGCCGTTCGGAAATCTCTACCTGGTCTTCGGCGGTGTCGATGATGAGTACGATCTCTACATCAACGATAGTCTCATTACCCACTTCGGCTCGAAGGGGAACAGCATGTATAATAGCGCCTCTTCGACTGAGGTGAGCGGCCTCATCAGGCGCGGCGAAAACAACGTGATCGCACTCCGTGTCAACGATTGGGGCGGCGATGGAGGGCTCACATTCGCTCCATGGACGATCGCCAACAAACCGCCGGCAAAAGGCATACGTTTCAATCTAGCCAACAAGATGCACGCCCAGGCTTTCATGGATATCCTGCACAATCCTCTGATCGATCAGGGAGTGGACTTCTGGTGGGTTGATGGCGGCTCGGGTGCGGTGGACATGCCCGGACTGAATCCACAGCTCTGGACGAATCGTGTGTTCTATGATTTTACGCAAGATCACACGAAGAAGAGAGGGTTTATCTTCAGTCGGTATGGCGGATTGGGCAGTCACAAGTATCCCGCGTTCTTCACCGGCGATACGTATTCGCAATGGGAAGTGCTCGCCTACCAGGTTCCCTATACCGCAAAAGGTGGAAATGTCCTGACGCCCTATATCACACACGACATCGGTGGGTTTATCGGACCGAATACCAGTTTTGATCTGTACGCTCGCTGGGTGCAGTTCGGTGTCTTCAGCCCGTTCCTGAGATTGCATTCGGCGCACGAAAATCCGGAGGAGGGGAATGTCAGGATGCCATGGACGTACGGCGACAAGGGAATCGCCCTCGCGAAGAAGTTTTTCAATCTACGCTACAATCTGATCCCATATATCTACACGTACTGCCGCGAGGCTACGGATCACGCTCTGCCGATCGTTCGTCCGCTCTATCTTGAATATCCATCGGTCAGCAAGGCGTACAATTATCCGGGCGAGTATATGTTTGGGAAGGAATTTCTCGTTGCTCCGATAGCCGATTCGGCGGCGGAGAAGGAAGTGTACTTACCCCCCGGTGAATGGATCGACTACTTCACGGGGCAGAAATATGCCGGAGACAAGACGATCCGCGAGAAGTATCCGCTTGATCACATGCCTTTGTTTGTGAAGGCGGGATCCATCATCCCGATGCAACCTAATATGGCGTATTCGGATCAGAAGCCGCTCGAGACGATGGTCGTCGATGTATATGCTTCCGACAAGGGATCGTTCTCGCTGTATGAGGATGATGGCAACTCGTTGGAGTACAAGACCGGCAAATCAGCCTGGACCCCGCTAGCGTTCACCAAGGCGGGTGGCAAGACAGAGGTATCCGTCGGTCCAACGAAAGGTGCATACACTGGCCAACCGGCAACGAGAGCGTATGAAGTTCGCGTTCATGGAGTCACAAAGCCGGGTTCAGTGACTGTGAACAACAAGAAGGTGGAGATGGGTACAGGCAAAGAAGCGTGGTCGTGGGACAAGGATAAATCTGTTGTGACCGTCACGGTTGAAGCAAGGAAGCTTCGGGAAACCGTGAAGGTGGTGCTGCAGTAATTGCCGCCTTCCCATCAGACTCGTGAACAGCACGCCGCCCGACCCTTTGGCCGGGCGGTGGCGTATCTGTCAGAAGAATTACTCAGAGGTTACCAGAACAGAAAGCCCCCGATCATTGGGGGCTTTCTGGTTTTTGCAGGTAGGGTTGAACGCTGCCGCGGCAAATGGACGCTCACTACTTCTTTTCCCATTCCTCTCGTGTCAGGAGCAGGATCGGTTTTGACCCTTTCGCTGCAAGCTGAGAGTTGACGTCTTTGAGCTGTTTGTCGCACCATGCCTTGAACTCGCCCGAAAGGTCCGCCAGCTCGTGAATAAGGGCATCCGCCCGCTCGACCTGCGTCTGTGATGGTTTGCCGTCATAGCCATTGACGGAGCCATAGAGATTCGAAGCAAACTCGCGCAGCCGCTCTTCCCCTGTGATCATTCCGCCTTCTTTTGTAGCGACGATCTTTTTCCTGAATCCATCCGCTTCCTCTGACAGTGACCGCAATCGGGTTGTGAGAGGATCCCCAGATGCCAGTTTCGCCGCACGCTCCTCGAGCGACGATCGCACACCATTGATCTGATCGACGGTGAAGGTCATGTCTTCCAGCAATCCGAATACCTTCATCAGAAGGGCCGAACGCTCCTTACGGTCTTCCATCGTATGAATCGCGCGTGGGTCACCTATCACGGTTAGCTGAGTCGTGTAGACGTTTTTGTCCTTTGTTAGCTTGATGGTGTAGGTACCTGGGAGGACGCGCGGACCGTAGGCGGCGGCGAAGACACCTGTTGCTCCCGATGGGACTCTCGGTGGTTTCGTTCGCATCGACCACGTCGCTCGGTTCAGGCCCCGGCGTTTGCTGCTTTGGATCGTTCCAAGGGATTTGCCGGCGGCGTCGAAGACCTCCATCTTCAGATCACCGAAAATGTGGCGCTTCTTCTGGTAGTAGGTGATCACTGCATCATCTGTCGGATTGGGCCCGGTGAACGCAGCGTCGCCATTGACCCATCCGCCACCGGCTGGAAGAGCCTGGACAACAGGATTGGAAGGGATGAAAGCAATTTCCTTGTTGAGGATTTCCGGCGTCAGGGTGCGGAGAGGAGAGATATCGTCAACGATCCAGATACCGCGGCCGTGAGTCGCGATGATGAGATCGTTGTCCCGAGGATGAACCACCAGATCGCGGACTGCAACGTTCGGGAGGTCGCCTCCTTTGTACTGTGCCCACTGCGCGCCTCCATCGAGGGTGATCCAGAGGCCCAGTTCGGTTCCCAGGAAGAGCAGGTTCTTGCTCACGAGATCTTCCTTGATAACATGCGCGTAACCTTTGACCGGTCCCGCGTCCGGGGAAACGATTGGGAGCCACGATTTACCGAAATCAGTGGTCTTGTATACATAAGGGCGCATGTTGCCAACCATATGATAATCAACGGTGACGTATGCAGTTCCCTCATCGAAATGCCCGGCCTCAATGGAAGAGATCCAGGCGGTTTTCGGCAGGTCCTTGATATTGCTGGCCTCGTTTTCCCATGTCTTTCCACCGTCCCGCGTGACTTGTATGTTGCCGTCATCTGTGCCGACCCAAATGAGGTTCGGATTTCTCGGAGATTCGGTGATTGCGTAGATCGATGTATGCATCTCGGCCGCGGAATTGTCAATCGTAACTCCACCCGATTGTTCCTGCTTCTGCTTCTCCGGGTCGTTCGTCGTCAGGTCGGGTGAAATCCTGTCCCACGTCTGGCCGCGATCGCCGGAACGGAAAAGAAATTGTGCACCGATGTAGACAGTCCCTTTTTGAGTGGGGCTCACGTGGATCGGTGTATTCCAGTTGAATCGCAGCTTTCCCTCTTTGTACTGTGGAAGTGGTTGGATATCACGTGACTCATGCGTCTTACGATTGACGCGTCCGATGGTGCCTCCTTGAGCTTCGGCGTAGATATAGTCCGGGTCTGATGGGTCCGCAAACATCCAGAACCCGTCGCCCCCGTACATGTTTTCCCATTGATAATTCGTGATACCACCGGGGTATTGTGACGAACCGACCCAGGAGCTGTTGTCCTGCAATCCGCCATAGACGTGATAAGGTCGATCCATATCGACGCTGACGTGATAGAACTGCGACACGGGGAGATTATCCCCCTTCCACCACTTGTTGCCCCCGTCATACGAATACCACATCCCGCCGTCATCCCCGGTGAGCACGTGATCTGTGTTCTCTGGATCGATCCAGACATCGTGGAAATCCCCGTGTGCGCCCCCCGAGATATTGCTGAAACTCTTGCCCCCGTTCGTGCTCATGATGAGTGGACCGTCGGGTTTGTAGATCTTATTTTCGTCTTTTGGATCGACGATCAGGTGGGCAAAGTAGAACGGCCGCCACACCATGCTTTGGCTTCGGTCGAGCGCCTTCCAGGTTTTACCTCCGTCATCGGAGCGATAGAGCGCATTTTTTGGTGGCTCAGCTTCGATGAACGCGTAGACAACATTCGGATTTGACTGCGCTACTGTGACGGCGACCCGTCCCCACGGTTTCGATGGAAGTCCCGGCGCAGATTTTTCGGTCAATTCGACCCACGTGTCTCCGCCATCTGTGGTCTTGAAGAGTCCGCTTCCACTCGGCGCACCAGCGCTATCGCCGCCTGAGCGGAATGTCCACCCCTTGCGCCTGAAATCCCACATACCGGCGTAGAGGGTCTTTGGATTCTTCAGATCCATAGAGATCATCGATGAACCCGTGGAGGCGTTCGATCCCTTCAGCACGTTTTTCCACGTCTTCCCGCCGTCGTTGGTTTTGTAGACTCCTCGCTCATTGCTGTCGCTCCAAAGCTTTCCCGGTACCGCAACATACACGACATCAGTATTGGACGGATCAACCAGGATGCGGGCAATCCTCTCAGATTCTTTGAGTCCCAGATTAGCCCAGGTTTCCCCTCCATCGACTGACTTGTAGATGCCGTCGCCGATGGAAACGCTGTTACGGGACCAGGTCTCGCCAGTACCCACCCATACAACCTTTGGGTTCTTGGGGTCAATTGTGACCGCACCGATTGATTGCACGGCCTCCTTGTCGAATACCGGTTTGAAGGTTGTCCCGCCGTTGACCGATTTCCACACCCCTCCGCTCGCTGAACCTACGAAAACGGTAAGCCGATTCCCCTCGTGCACCGCGTCGAGAGCCGCTATCCGGCCGCTCATCGCTGCCGATCCGATATTGCGTGCCCCCAGGCCTGAGATGGTCTCAGCGTCAACTTTGACAGGTTTCGTTTGTTGCGGGTTCTGTCCTTGCATCGGTTGGGTGAGGAGAATGCCGGTGAAGAGGATGGTTGTCAGGAACCAATTGAATGTTTTTGTTTTCATTGCTGTCGATGTCTTTCGTAGTAGAGGTTCGCAAACTTGGTCAAAGGACTGCTACCGAGGTTTTGCTGCGACTGACGGTTTGGCAAAACGCTTGCTGTCAATCGGAACATTGGCTTCGATCTTTTCGTAGGCAACTTTCGACTTGTTCGGGTTCCCCTTCACATTTGTTTCGACCGAGAATGGTTGGTACCACCCGGAAACCTCTTTGTATTCGCCAAGCGACACCTCGTACTCCCGCTCTGCACCACGCACGGTCCGCTTGATATCTATCTTGATCGGGACGTAGTAATCCGTATCCATATAATAGATGCGCGTGTCACCGCTCGCGAGCACTACCTTGAGTTTGTATGCATCGGTGCCGTCGACAGGATCCAGGCCGAGATACTCAATCTTGTTCCCCTTCTGCTTGTAGTTTACGAGGGGACCATCAAAATCAGAGTCCTCGATGATCGATTTCATTTCCTCTTCCTCGAGCGACTCGGCATCTTTCTTCCCCTCCCATGGCTGGATTTTCCATCCGACGTTTCCATCGTACGCTGTTGTTCCCGTGAGACCCTGAATGGTGAAATCCTGACGAACCATGTTCGGACGCTTGTACTCTTCAACAATCGGAGCCTCGAATCCCCCACCGCCGATGAACTTTCCGGTACGCCGGAGTGTCTTAATCGCACTGATCTTATCAGCGCCGCCGATTGCTTTCACATACTTCGTGACCAGCTCATCAGCGGTCTGTGCTGATGCCATGCTGGCACAAATTGCCAGACCTATGATTGCAGCAAGTACGGTACGCGTAGAGACCTCCTCGCTCAATGCCAGAGCGGAATAAGGTGAGTAGTGGTTGGTCGCGTGACGCCTGAAAATTGCGGATTGCGGACTTGTGGTGAACGAAGCCGAACCATTGTCAATTTCGAATTCCTTGAATATTATCGGAATTCGGATGAACTGTCAACACCAAATCCGCTTTGACGCTATTGATGAATCCGTGTGGGTGGGAAAGAGTTCGCGGGTGATGGTTATTGAGACGATCGCTGTTGGAGAGGGAGGTCGAGCTCACGCGCAATTGAGTTCGCCAGTTTTTTTCCTTCGGTGCTGAATGGCCAGTAAAAGAGATACTTGATCGGATGATCCCGTTGAATGGACCTGACTGCGTCGGCAGCGAGCCCTCGGGCGAGTCCTTTGCCCCGATGCTCGGGGAGCACAAGCGCAGAACAGAGATAGACAGCATCGTATGACGCACCGATCGGTGTCTTCTCGAGCAGCTCGCGTTCGTTGATTTGCTCTGCGACGAACTCTTCCATCAGCCGCTGTGTTGTTGGGAGGACGAGGATCCAGACGATCGGACCATTCGCGTCTTTCTTTTCCGAGAGCGCGGCAGGATGAATCTTCCCGAGCCGTGACATGACCTCTTCGGTGACGGAGATTTGATCCGGATCGTTCTTCGTCTCGAAGAATTCGTCCGCGAGTTGTATCATTCTTTGTAGATTGTCTTCTTGCACGTTCTCAATTCCCCCAAACGGGAATTTCCCGGCCAGCGGTTCAGGTCCTGCCGCGTATGAATGAAAAACTCTTTCTTTATTCGCACATCCAGAATCAAAATGGAAAAGTGGCGGCCGAAATGCAACATTTTTTCCGTTCTTTCAGGTATGGTACCTACTCTTCGGATGGTCGCAGGAGATGAGTCGAACAGGGTCTTATTCATGACTTTCCTCTTTTTGATACTTCGTCGAGCTGCCTGAAATAAAATCCCGGTATCGAGCTCTTCATCTTTCTTGTGCAGGAGATTATGATTAGATTGAGCCGTTCTTGTAGCACTATAATGCGTCACATCCATCGGAGAGCCAGTCCATGAAGAATTGCTCATTGAAAATTGATCCACTGACAAACGAAGAGTATCTGGAAGTCAGCTGCAGGGGGGAACAGGTGCTGCACGACCCATCCCTTAACAAAGGTTCCGCTTTCACAGAGGAGGAGCGCATCAGCCTGGGATTAGAAGGACTCCTGCGTCCGCGGATCTCGGATATAGAGACTCAACGCAAAAGAAACTATGAGATGTACGAGCGCAAACAAGATGAAATTGAACGATACATCTTTCTCCAGTCATTGTTGAATCGCAATGAAACCCTGTTTTACAGCGTGCTGTGTGCCAATCTGATCGAGATGCTTCCGATCGTCTACACGCCGACGGTAGGGAAGGCTTGCATGATGCTCAGCCACATCACCCGGGATTTCCGCGGGATCTACATAAGTCCCGAAAACATCGGGAGTATCGACAAGATTTTTCAGGAAGTATCCTTGCCGGAAGTCTCCTTGATCGTGGTGACGGACGGGGAAAGAATCCTCGGCCTTGGCGATCTTGGATCAGACGGCATGGGAATCCCAGTCGGCAAGATCAACTTGTACGTCGCAGCAGGCGGGCTGCATCCGGCAACCTGTCTTCCTGTGTGCCTGGATGTCGGCACCAACAACGAACGGCTCATCAATGACCCGCTCTACCTGGGGCACTGCGGCAAAAGGCTCGAAGGAAAAGAGTATGATGATTTCATCGAGCACTTTGTCCTCGGTGTGAAGCGGAATTTTCCGAATGCGCTGCTTCAGTGGGAGGATTTCGCGAAGCACAAGGCCTTCAAACTTCTCGATCGGTATCGCGATAGGATACTGTCATTCAACGATGATATCCAGGGGACAGGAGCTGTGTCCCTAGCCGCCCTGATGAGTGCGATGAAGATCAAGAAGCAGCGCTTCAACGATCAGCGGTTTGTCATTGTCGGCATGGGGCAGGCGGGCACCGGTATCGCTTCGAATATTCGCCGGATGTTGATAGAAGAGGGAGCATCCGAAGAGGAGGCTCAGAACAAGCTCTATGCATTCGATTTCCCCGGCCTTCTTGTCGATGATATGGCGGGACTGACGGAATACCAGAAGCCCTACGCTCAGAAACGCAGCAACCTCGCAGTCTGGAAGTTGGAATCACCCGGCACAATCAGCCTGATGGATGTACTGCGCAATGCCAAGCCAACGATCCTGATTGGCGTGACAGCAACGAACGGATTGTTCAATGCAGAAGTGCTTGGCCAGATGGCGAAAAACAATGATCGACCGATCATCTTCGCGCTTTCAAATCCGACTTCAAAATCAGAATGCACGGCTGAGGAGGTCGCGATCGCAACCAAAGGGAAGGGGTTGGTTGCCACCGGAAGTCCGTTCCCTCCGTTCAACTACGAGGGAAAGGCATTCACCACGTCGCAGTGCAACAACATGTTCATCTTCCCGGGCATCGGTCTCGGCGCATTGGTGAGCAAAGCGACGAAGATCACTACAAAAATGTTCCTGGCGGCAAGCAAGGCATTGAGTGCGTTCGTGACTCCGGAACAGCTCGCAAAGAACATGCTTTTGCCGCAACTGACCGACATTCGAAAGGTCTCCCTCCACGTGGCGAAGGCGGTTGCCGTTGAGGCCCGTGAGTCTGGTCTGGGAAGGCGGTTGAGTGATGATGAATTGGGCCGCGTAATCGAGAAGGCTCAGTGGGAACCACACTACTATCACTACAAGCCGAAACAGGGGGGGCAGGGCGATCGTTAACCTTTCTGCAGTCTGTGCCTTCTTCCTTTTTTGGGCCCCCAAAACCGAAACCGCCCGACCAACTGGCCGGGCGGTTCTGTTACGAGCATGAGATACTCTGACTCCATTTCGTCCCCGGGGGAAGTGGAGGTGGAATCGGATTCTCGATAGAGAAACGTGAGCAGCAAACCGAAGAGATCCCGAGTCCCACATTGGGGGGCGCGATCTTCTGATTTGTCCGCGACTTTGTTGATCCATCTCCGTCTTATCCTGACCCGTAATAGCGCTCACCGTCAATGTCCCGGCTCGCCGGTACATCAAACGTAATTGATGGTTAAACTACTGGCGTGCTCCGGATGTCGAAGTAGAGACCTTACCAACACCTGGAAGAATTCCCT
>Ga0187850_10002236_pt1 | contig 18291 bp, 16 predicted proteins | sample June2016WEW_4_15_FD_132436 | JGI IMG/M metagenome (GOLD analysis project Ga0187850, IMG submission 132436) | Peatland microbial communities from SPRUCE experiment site at the Marcell Experimental Forest, Minnesota, USA - June2016WEW_4_150 | ecosystem: Environmental > Terrestrial > Soil >... | reverse complement strand
CGGCCGGCATGCGGGTCTTTTTCACGGTGCGGCTGGACTGGTAGGTGATGTTTTCGGTGACGCGCGAGACGCGGTTCGAGCTGCCACCCGGACGCGAAGTGGGCCGCGGCAAAGTCGAAGCCGTTCCCGGAACGCCATTGGCGCCGTTGGAGCCGGAGCTGTCTTCGGTCCGCTGCGAACTGGCCATCACCGAGCGCGCCGGGTCGAAAATCTCTTCGCTCTGTTCGCCTCCCGAGAAATCGCATTCTACGGACACGCCCGCGCGAAACTTCTCCGCGCCCAGCAGCGGCTCGAGAGTAGAGTTGACTTTGGCCAGGAGGTCGGCTTCCACGCTGTGCCGGTAATCGAGAGCGGCCTCGGAAGGCTCCGGCCCGTCCAGCGTTCCGGACGGACGGGGCCGGCCCAGCAGGTTGCCATTCATATCGAGCACCGAGACCGCATCGGGAGAGAGACCCTCCACCGCGCTGGCTACCAGGTGGTTGATGGCCAGGACGTTCTGCGGCGCCAGGCGCGCCCCTGGCCGCAACTTCACCAGGACGCTGGCCTTGGCCGGCTGCTGCGCGTCGAGATACACGGACTCCTTGGGGAAGGTCACATGCACGCGGGCCTGCTGGACGTCCGCCAGCGACATCACCGATCGTTCCAGTTCCCCTTCGAGGGCGCGCCGGTAATTGACCTGCTCGGTGAATGCCGTCGCCCCCAGATTGGCTTTGTCGAACAACTCGAAGCCAATCCGGCCGGATTTCGGCAGCCCGGATGCCGCCATGATCAGCCGCAATTCGGCGATCCGGGCGGAAGGCGCCAGCACAGCGCCGCCTGCCTCGCGCAGACGGTAATCCACGCCGCTCTCTTTGAGCTTCTGCACGATTCCGGCGGCGTCTTCCGGCGCCAGCGCGGTATACAGCGGCTGAAAATCGGCTTCCCGTCTCCACTGGACCAGCGCGTACAAACCGGCGCTCGTCGCCAGGATCACCGCCGCGAGGGTGATGCGCTGCCGCAATGAGAGACTGGCCACAATCTTCTTCATGGGGCTTCGTCAGGCCGGAAAGTGGCCTTGCAGGTTAGATCGGCCGTTTGCGCCGAAAACCTGAGGCCGCTACATCTGCATTCGCATGATCTCCTGGTAGGCACTGACCACCTTGTTCCGGGCTTGCAGAAACAATTCAAAGGCAAGCTCCGCCCGCTGGGTAGCCATGATGGTGGTGTGGAGTTCCTCTCCTTCTCCTGAGAGGAACCGCTCGACGGATGCCGACGCATCCCGTCCGAGAGATTCCACGGTCTGAATGGCGGTGGAAAGCGCCTCCTGAAATGCGCCACCCGCCGCCGATTCCCCCACCGGCCGGATGGGATTGGAAACTGCGGCGCCGGAAATCGGAAGAATCGGTCCTGTCATCGTTCAGCCTCAGCGCAGAAGGTCGATGGACCGCTCGATCATATCCTTGACCGCGACAATCGCCGAGACGTTGGCCTCGTAACTGCGCGCCGCGCCCATCAGGTCGACCATATCCTCGGCCGGGTTCACGCGCGGGAATGCCACGTAGCCGTTGGCGTCCGCATCCGGATGTCCGGGCAGGTAGCGGAGCTCGGGTTCGCGGCTGTCGGTCACAACATCGGCCACCGCGACGCCCCCGGCGCCCCGAATCTGGGAGTCGAAAACCGACGCGAAGGGCGACTCCACTTCGGTGCTCTCGAACACCACGTCCTTTCGCCGGTAGGGCCCGCCTTCCGGTGTGCGGGTGGTTTCGGCATTGGCAAGATTCTCAACCAGCAACTCCGCGCGCGCGCGTTGCGCTGCCATGCCCGAGGCGCCGACCGAGAGCACCGAGAACAGGCTCACGAGCTCTGTCCCTCCCGGATGGCCAACCGCACGCCCTGGATCTCGGAGCGCAGCAGGCTGGTCGCCACTTGGAACCGAAGCGCGTTCTCGGCCAGCAGGCGCGACTCGCGGTCCAGGCTCACGTTGTTGCCGTCATTCTTCACCCGCAAGCCCGATACCTCCACGGTGCGCGGCGCCAAACCCGCGGCATTCTGGAACTCGGATTGAAAATCGATGTCCTGGGTGCGGTAGCCGGGTGTGTCCGCATTGGCCAGGTTCGAGGCCACCAGCTTTTGCCGCGCGCTCAACAGGTCCAGGTACCTCTCCAGTTGTCCCGCGACCGGATCTAACATGCCCATGCCAACCTGTCCCCCAGCACACGCCTCGCCACTCTGAAGTCTCCTGGAATCAACCAGCCTGGCCGAAACCCACTGCCAAACCACTGCCGCGCGCCAGCTTTTCGCCGGGGATGGAGGCGTGGGGCGGTGATCCAGTCACCAGTTTTTCATAAATAGAATCCGTTTGAATTCAACGGGTTAGCGCGTCCGGTTTCTTATCTTGCCGGGTCAAGAGGGTAACCTGAAATTGAAAAGGATCGCTGCTTTTCGGGCGGTCACTTACAGCGAATATGCCAACCGAACCGATTATTATCATCGTTTCCGGATTGTGGTCATAAGCTGTCTCTGAAGTACCATACGGCGCTACCCACAGGCGCGTCACCAAAATAACCCCTTTTTGGGGTCACCTGCTTAAAGGTCATTGCTGGTATCATTCTTTGGGAGTACTCCTGAAAGGGAGTATTCCCAAAGAAACACCAGGATTGAATTTGAATTCTGGCCAACGGGCCGAGGCGGCGTCCTTTGAAGACACTCAAAGTTGCGGCTTGTTGCGTCCTCGTATTCTCGTTCGTTGGCACCGGGCGAAGACCCGTTGCGAAGCTCGGGGCGAAGGCTGTGTCCCTCACCGAGCAGAGAACCGCCCGGCGGGCGCCCCTGCTGGCACGCTTGCGCCAGGGTGCTGAAGTGGCCGGCTCCGGCCAGTATGGCGATGCCGCAAAGCAATTTGAATCCCTTCGGCAGACCGCGCTGGCGGTGCGGGAAGATGATTTAGCCGCGCGCGCCACCGGCAACCTGGGCGGTTGCCAATTCGCTCTCCGCCAGTACCAACCCGCTCTCCGTTCTTTCCTGGAGGCGCATCGTCTGGCCGACCAGGCCGGCGATGCCAGCTACGCGGCGGTTTTAGACGTCAATATCGCATCGCTCTACTCCGAAATGGGAGAACTGGAAGCCGCCGTGCAATGGATCGAAGGCGCCCTGGAGCGCGTGTCCGGCAAGGACCGGCGCGACCATCTGCCCAAGCTGCTGATCCAGTTGGCCACCCTGCGGGCACGGCAAGACCGCATGGCGGAAGCGTCCGAGTTGTTCCGCCAGGGCACCGAGGCCGCCGATCGCGTCGGCGACCTGGAGCTTTACGCCATTGGCTGGAACCGGCTGGGCGAAGAGTTGCTGAAGCGCGGCGACCTTTCCCGAGCCGAAGCCGCCCTGCTGGAAGCCTACCGCGTCCAGAAGCTGCACCGGCTGGCCTTGGACAGCTCGTATCGCAACCTGGGACGTTTGCGCCTGGCGCAAGGCGACCTGGCGTCCGCTTCCGCCCTGCTGGACCGCGCCGTGGAGCTGGCGACGCGTCCCCAAGGCTCCATACCTTCGTGGGACGTCTACCATTATCGCGGCCGCGTACGGCTGGCGCAGGGCCGCCTCAGGGAAGCGCTCGAGGACCTGCGAATCGCGGTGCGCGGGGCGCGCGCGTGGCGCTGGTCCGCGCCTCCCTACGACGCCGCCCGCACGGGAGCCGAAGGCATGCTCGATCAGGTCTATTCCGCCCTGGTGGAAGCCGGCAACCGGCTGTATCTCGAGACTGGCGATTCTGCCCTCATTGGTGAGACTTTCGAGGCCGCGGAAGAGAACCGGGCGGGCAGTCTGCGGGAGCTTCTCTTTGGGCGCCGCGCGGCGTCCGCGGACATGCCCGCGTCTTGGGAGGCGTTCGACCGGTTACAGCGCGAGGAGGCCCAGGCCCTGCGGACTCAAGACCCGCGCGCCCGGGATTTGGTTCGCGCCACGCGCGCCGAAATCGTCCGCATGCAAGCATTGCCGGACGCGGCTGCTCATCCCGCGACCACCGGCCTGCTGGAACGCGCGCGGGCCGCGCTCGATTCCCATACCGCTCTGCTTACTTTCCACCTGGGCGATTCGATCTCGTGGTTGTGGGCGCTGGACCGGGCCGGGCTGGCGCTCTACGCCTTGCCGCCGCGCCGGCAGATCGAGTCTCAAATCCAAGCCGCAGCGCGCGCCATCCGCGAAGATACGCCGGACGCCGGACGAGAGGGCGCCAACCTGTACCGCACTCTTTTCGGGCCGCTGGCTCCCCGGTTTCGACGCCGGACATGCTGGCTGCTGGCCTTGGACGAAAGGCTTTTCGAGGTTCCCGTAGCCGCGCTGCTCGAAAGTACCCGGCCGCGGCCCGTCTACGTAGCCGAGCGGCGCAACACGGTGGTGATTCCCGGCGCCGGCTATTGGGTCGAGGCCGCCGCGCGACACACCCTTCGCCAGCCCTCCCCTGTGTTCCTGGGAGTGGGCGATCCCATCTACAACGCGGCCGACCCGCGGTTGCCGCGGCGTCCGGGGAATGCCGGAAGGCGATGGATATCGCCCTTGCGCCTCTTCGCAGCTTCCGCGCCGGGCGACGCCGCTGGTCTGGTTTTGCCGCGTTTGGTGGCCAGCGGCGCTGAGCTGGATGATTGCGTGCGGGCCTGGGATGGCGAAAGCATCTTGCTCCAGGGGGCGCGCGCCACGCGCCGCAACCTGGCGGAGCAGATCCGCCGCAACCCCGCGGTACTGCACCTGGCGACTCACGTTCTGGAATCCTCCGAGCGCCCGGCTTGCGGTCTGATCGCTCTCAGCCTCACGGACCAGAACGAGACGGAACTTCTGACGCCGTTTGAGATCGCCCACTGGAGAATCGACGGGGGCTTGATTGTGCTGAGCGGATGCTACTCCGCCCAGGGCGCGGCTCTGCCCGGAACCGGGCTGCTGGGATTGACTCGCGCCTGGCTGACGGCAGGCGCGCAAGCCGTGGTGAGCAGCCGCTGGCCGATGCCCGACGAGGATGGGCCGCTGTTCGCCGCTTTGTACAGGAATTTGCGGAGCGAGCCCCGCGCGGACCCCGGACAGGCGCTGCGCACCGCGCAGCTCGAGATGATTCGCTCCGGAGGCTGGCATGCGCAGCCGCGTTACTGGGGCGCCTACTTTGTGATGGGGGGCGCATGAACTCCAAGGCTGATGGCGCCATAGAATCCGTCATGAACCCGGTGGACCCGTCCTGGTCTCTACTGGTGGAACAAGTCCGCAACGGAGATCCGTCCGCCCTGGAGCAGATGTATCACATCTTTTCGAAGGGCATCCGCTTCTTTCTGTGCCGCCAGCTTGGTCCGCAGGATCTCGATGACCGCGTGCACGACGTGTTTCTGATCATCGCGCAATCCATTCAAAAGGGCGATCTGCGCGAGCCCGAGCGCTTCATGGGCTACGTGCGCACCATCGTCCGCCGGCACGTGGCCGCGCATATCGACGAGGTCGTGAAGGCGCGCCGCACCCAGACCGGCCTGGAATTCGGAATGACCCTCTCCGACCACCATCTCAATCCGGAACTGAGCGCCATCGAGCACCAGAACCAGGAGTTGGCGCTGCGCATTCTGCACGGCCTTCCGAAACGCGACCGCGAGGTTCTGATCCGCTTCTATCTGGAAGAGCAGCCGCCCGATCGGATCCGCCGCGAGATGCACCTCACGGAAACGCAATTCCGCCTCATCAAGTCGCGCGCCAAGGCGCGATTCGGCGATCTCGGCAGGACCCGGCTCTCGCGCCGCAACAGCTTCCGCTTTTGACCGAACCAACGTGGTCTCCGCAATTTCTGAGAATTCCGCAGCCGCCGAAGCACCCTGTATTTTAGAGGGAAAGTGATTCACAATGAGGGTGCTGGTTATGGACGCCAACGTCCACATGGATGAGGAGGAGATCGAGAGATACTCCATGGGGGCGTTGCCCGAAGATGACGCCGCCCGGTTCGAAGAGCACCTCCTGATCTGCGAATACTGCCAGCACCGGCTGGCGGAGACCGACGTTTACGTTCCCGCGATGCGGCGCGCTTCGGCGCACGCACGCCAGGAAGCTCTCAAACCCCGAGTCCCCTGGCTGCGTGTTCCCCGCCTGGTCCCTGCTTTGGCCGGCCTGGCCGTGCTGATTGCAGCGTCCGGCGGTTTGTGGCTGGGCCGTCTGGGTACTGGCGAGGCTCACCCTTTTACAGTCGACCTGGAAGCGACGCGCGGGGCGGCTGTCGAAGCCAAAGCGCCGGCAGGCAGATGGCTCCTTCTGCGGTTAGACCTGGCGAATCTGCCGGTCTCGTCATGGTACCGGCTCGAAATGGTCGATCGCTTCGGCAACCGGGTGTGGCAGGCCTCTGTGCCGGCACAGGGATCGAAAGCCAACTCCAAAGTCCCGGGATCGCCGCCGGGCGTCTACTTTGTGCGCATCCATGGGCCCTCCGGAGAACTGCTTCGGGAGTACGGCCTGGAAATCGAAAGCCGCAGGTAGTCAAACCTCCGCTGATAGAATGGGACCATGGTGCGTTCGGATGCGAGCGCCGGGCCCAGAGGGCACCCCAGGGGTCACCCCTCCGTCGAGCGTTTTTTCCAGTTCTCGCTGCTGGGCCTGGTGGCCAGCGGATACCTCGCGGTTGCCGGCTCCGGATACCTGGATACCGCGACTGTCTTGCTCACCGCCGCCGGCCTGCTGCTTCGCGGCCTGCTGATCTGCGGCTTGGTGCGGCTGGACATTTCGGATCGCGCCGTTACGCTCATTACCCTCGGTTATACGGGTTTCTTTCTGCTCGACTATTTCCTGCTTTCGCGCGAGTTTCTCTCCGCCACTGTCCACCTCGTGTTTTTCCTGGCGGTGATGAAGATCCTCACCGCGAAAACCAATCGGGATTATCTGTACACCGCCGCCATTGCGTTTGTGGAACTGCTGGCTGCCGCTCTCCTGTCCATCAATTTCAACTTCTTCCTGTTTCTGGCGCTGTACCTGCTGTTCGCCATGGCGGCGCTCACCAGCGGAGAGATTCGCCGCTCGATGCGCCAGGCCACAACCACGGCGCGCCGCGGGCTGAAGCGCTTCTACCCCCGCCTGGCGCTGCTTTCGGTGCTGGTGACCTTGGGAATCCTGTCGCTCACCGCCGGGTTGTTTTTTCTGCTGCCGCGCACCGCGGAGGCCGCGTTCTCCCGCCTGATCTCGCGTGGCTTCTATCTTCCCGGTTTTTCCAGGGAGGTGACGCTGGGCGAGTTCGGCGAGATCAAGACTACCTCCCGGCCGGTCATGCACATCCGCATCTTCAGCAGCGAGACGCCGGGCGGCTTGAAGTGGCGTGGCGGAGGGCTTACCGAATTCGATGGCAAGCGGTGGTTCGACCCCGACCGGGCGACCCAGACGATCCCGGTGGAGAATGGCCACGCTGAGCTGGAGCCCTCCGCCTGGCGGCGGCCGGGGCGGCATATCAACTACCACGTGGATCTGGACGCTTTCGGCGCCGATGCGCTTTTTTTCGCCGGCACACCCGAAATGGCGGATTTGCATTACTTATTTCTCCTGCGCACGGCGACCGGAAGCTACCGGCTGGGACACCAGTCACCGCGGGGCCTGCACTACGACGCCTACAGCCGGCTCGAGGATCCGCCGGAGACTTCGCCCGTCCCCTACCCCGCCCCAATTCTGCCGCTCCAGGCGCGAAGCCAGCATCTGCAACTGCCGCCGCTCGATCCGCGGATTCCCGAGTTGGCGCGCGCCCTGGCGGCGGGCGCGGCGACGGACCTCGAGCGCGCGCGGGCCATCGAGCGCCGATTGCGCGCTGACTACGGCTACACGCTGCAACTTCCGGACCACGAGCTGGCCGATCCGCTGGCTTACTTTCTGTTCACGCGCAGGAAGGGCCACTGCGAGTATTTCGCGTCGGCGATGACCGTCATGCTGCGGACGCTCGGCATCCCGGCGCGGCTGGCCACCGGCTTCCAGAGCGGCGTGTACAACCCCCTGTCGGACCTGTGGCTGGTGCGCGCCTCCGACGCGCACACTTGGGTGGAAGCCTGGATTCCCGGCCACGGCTGGACCACCTTTGATCCCACGCCGCCGGATACCGGCCGCCGCAGTTTCGCCCTGCTGACCAAACTGGCGTTGTACCTGGATGCTGCCGAGACCTTCTGGCAGGAGTGGGTGGTGAGTTACGACATCAGCCGGCAGGGCACGCTGGCCGACCGTTTGGAACAGGGCGCGCGCAGCATGGGCATCCGCTGGTTTGACTCCCTTTCCGGACTGGACTCGGATTGGCATCTCCGGGCGGCGGCGTGGCTCCGGCGCTACGGCGTGCGCATCCTGTTGGCGCTGGTGCTGGGAGCCTGGATATGGCTGTTTGGGCCGCGGGTGGCCCGCCTGCTGCGGATTCGCAGCCGCGTCCAGCGCGTCCGCCGCGGCCAGGCCACCGCAGGAGACGCCACGCTGCTCTACGAGCGAATGCTGCACCTGTTGAAACGCCGCGGTTACCAGAAGCCTCCTTGGTTCACGCCCTCCGAGTTTGCCGGGTCGCTGCCTCCAACCCAACTGGGGACCGCGGTGACGGAATTCACCATCCAGTACAACGCTCTGCGTTTTGGCCGTCACACGGAAGTGGCGCCGCGGCTATCGATCCTTCTCGATGAACTCGAGCGCCAGTAACGGTTCAGCTTGGTATCCTCATATTTGTCTGGAGACGGGAGAATGCATCGACGGAACGCCAGTGAGCCGACGCGCCGCACCCTGCTGAGCGGCGCCGCGGCGTGGGCTGGGGCGCGACTGGCTGCCGGGTCCACGGCGCAGGAGGCGCAGCCGGCGGCCGCCGAGCGCCCACAACCTGGCCGCGCGGGCGGGGCGGTCTATGCCTACGTGGGATGCTATACCTCCGCGCAACGTTACGCTCGCGGTGATGGCATCCACGTCTACCGCGTGAATCCGGAGACGGGCGCCTGGAGCCATGTGCAGCACCTCGGCGGCCTGGTCAATCCTTCCTTCCTGGTTCTGGGCCGCGACCAGCGCTGTCTCTATTGCGCGCACGGCGATGAAACCTATGCCTCGGCCTTCTCAGTGGATCGCGAAAGCGGGCGGCTGACGCTGCTGAACCAGGTCGAAACCGGCGGCCGTAACGGCGTGCACCCGGCCGTCGATCCGCGCGGCCGGTTCGTGCTCGTCGCCAATTACACCTCGGGCAATGTCTCGGTGCTGGCGACACGGCCGGACGGAGCGCTGGGCGAACGGGTGCAACTGGTCGCGCTGGAGGGTCCGCCCGGGCCGCACCGGCTCGAGCAGGCCAGTTCCCATCCACATCAGATCGTCTTCGATCCGGCGGGCCGCTTCGTGGTCGTTCCGGACAAGGGTTTGGACCGGCTTTTCATCTTTCGCTTCGACCCGGACTCCGGCAAGTTGACCCCCTCCGAGCCGGGCGCCGCCATCGCGCGTCCCGGCTCCGGACCCCGCCACCTGGCGTTCCACCCGAGGCTTCCCGTCGCCTGGGTCCTCAACGAAATCAGCAGCACGGTCGCCACCTACAACCTGGAGGCGGAACACGGCGGCATGCGGGCGGTGCAGGTCCTGCCATCGCTGCCGTCCGACTACACCGGAGAGAACACGGCCGCGGAAATTGCCGTGTCGCCGGGCGGCCGGTTCATCTACTGCTCCAACCGGGGCCACGACAGCATCGCCACCTTCTCCGCGGATCCGGCCACGGGGTTGTTGACTTCGGCCGGTTGGGTGTCGAGCCAGGGCCGAAGCCCGCGTTTCATTGGCTTCGATCCGTCCCGCCGATTCCTCTACGCCGCCAACGAGCAGTCCGACACAGTGGTAACCTTCCGTGCGGATTCCGCCACCGGCCTCCTGACGCCGATCGGGCAGGTGATCACGAACGCCAGCCCGGTAGTGATCGCTTTTGCAGTCTGGAACGCTTGAAGAAGGGATGAGAAACAGCATGTCACTCCCGGGCGGCATCTCGGACCTGGTCTTTGGAGGGCCCAACCGGGACACGCTGTACGTGACCGCCGGCGACAAGGTGTTCAAGCGCCCGATGAAGCGCCACGGCGCCGTGAGCTGGGTGGTGGTCAAGCCCCCGCAGCCGAGGCTTTAGCTTAATACGGTGTTTCAAAAGTTCGTTCACGTATTGGCGGGAAGCGTTCAGCGGTCAGCGATCAGCCGTGCCGGCGTGGCTCTCCAGTAACAGGTCTGGACCGTTACTCGCTTCAGCGGAGCAGGGCCGCTGCGCCAGAGGCGGGGTGCCCTCTGGGCCGCCGCCCTGCGAAGGGCTGATGGCTGACAGCTTCGGCCGGGATTCGTCAGCGCAACTACGAATGGCAGTACTGAATACGCCATTTTCCAAATAGGGAAGTCCGCGCGCCAAGTGCCGCAACAGATAGCAGCAGGCCGCCGTGCGATCGGGATCCGGTGGTGTCGTTGCCATAGCCTCAAGCACGCTCTCGAACACTTCGCGGCACTCCTCCTCGAAAGGGGACCCTGGCCTGCCCGACGATGGATGGTCCGCCGTCTCCTCGGAGCGTTCGAGAATGCGCGTGGCACAAGCGGCGGCTCGAGCGCCGCCCAACGACGTCATATGCCTCTCCGAGAGGCTTATCGGCCAGCCCCCTGCCTCCATTAACGGTTTCTTCCGGTGGGCCGATATGATGCGAGGAGGCTCCATGATCCGACTCACCCGGCTGAGTCACGTCCCGCTTGTTCTCAACTCCGATCTGATTGAACACATTGATGTTACGCCGGATACCGTGATTACGCTCACCACCGGGCAGATTCTGCGAGTCCGCGAAACCGCTGATGAGGTCATCCAGCGCATCCTGGATTTCCGCCGGCGGATTTACGGACCAGATGCGCATCTCGACGAACTTTGCGAACGAAGGGAGAACCTGGAGTCCATCGATCATCCGGACCAGCCGGAGAACCGGGATTGAAACCCCATGGCTGAAGCCACCGCTCCAAAGAAAAAGCCGCCGGAAACAGCACCGAAGCGCGCGGACACCAAGCCGGACCTGGCGACCTTGGGGGGTATTGCCCTGGCCCTGACGGGACTCATCGGGGGGCTGCTTCTGGAAAAGGGCAGCATCCAGGATGTCGCTCAAATGACGGCGGCCATGATTGTCTTCGGCGGGACCTTCGGCGCGGTGCTGGTGACCACGCCGCTACCCATCTTCCTGTGCGCGCTGAAAGGTCTCAAGAGCGTCTTTCTCGAAAGGGCTAGCTCCACTTCGGCCACCATTCAGGCGATCATCCAGTACGCCACCAAGGCCCGCAAGAACGGCATTGTAAGCCTGGAGACCGAGGCCGACGCCATTGCCGATCCATTCTTGCGCAAAGCCCTCAACCTGGCCGTCGACGGCACGGATCTGCAGGAGCTCCGCAAGATGATGGAGATCGATATCGCCTTGAGCGAGCACGCAGCCGAGGCCGAAGCCAAGGTGTGGGAAGCGGCGGGAGGCTACGCGCCCACCGTCGGGATCATCGGAGCGGTAATGGGACTGATCCAGGTGATGAAGCACCTGGAGGACATCAAAGAGGTAGGGCACGGCATCGCCGTGGCGTTCGTTGCCACGGTGTACGGCGTGGGGTCCGCCAACATTTTCTTCTTGCCTGTCGCCAGCAAACTGCGCGCGCGAATGCGCACCGCGACGCTGCTCAAGGACATGGCCCTCGAGGGCGTGATCGGCATTGTGGAAGGCCTCAACCCCACGCTGATCCGCCTGAAGCTCGGAGCCTACGACCAGACTCCGGAAAAACCCAACACGGCAAAAGCGCCCGCGGCGGCCAAGGCGCCCAATGCCGCCAAATCGCCAGCGCCGGCTGGTAAGGTCAAGCCTTCGCCGCAGCCCGCCGCGGCGGGAGGCTAGTCCCGTGACCGCCCGATTCGGCACCTTATGGAAGAGACCGTGCCGCCAGCAAATCGCGACCGTTACAAGGATCATGGGAACGATGTCAGGCGGTCACGGGACTAGGAGGTAGCGGTGAAACGGAAAAAGACTGTCGAACACGTGAGTCATGAACGATGGCTGGTGTCGTACGCCGATTTCATTACGCTGATGTTCGCGTTTTTCGTGGTGATGTTCGCCTCTGCCCAGTCGGACAAAGGCAAGGCCAAGGAGGTTTCCGAGTCGGTGCGCGAAGCCCTCGAACACGGCGAGTTCGCCACCGCGATCTCCACTGTGTTGGGGCGGGGAAAGCACGAGGCAACCTTGCCGCGCCAATTTTCGCCACGTCCGGATGCCAAGGACAATACACCGCCGCTGCGGCCCTCGAAGTCAGAGTCCCACCCGGGCGAATCCCATCCGGTGGATCTGGTCAAGTCGATGGAGACGCTCCAGGGCGGGCTGGCTGGGGGCGGATCTCATCCGGACGACCTGGTCAAGTCGATGGAGACGCTTCAGCGCGGGCTGGCTACGGAGATGGTGGCCGGCAAAGTTCAACTGAAACTGGAGGCGCGCGGATTGGTGATCAGTCTGCGGGAAGCGGCCTTTTTCGCCTCCGGAGACGACACCGTGTCGCCTGCCAGTTTCCCCATCCTCGTCAAGATCGCCACAGTCATCCAGGCGCTGCCCAACCCACTGCGGCTGGAGGGCTACACGGATTCCGTTCCCATCCGCAACTCGCGCTTTTGCAGCAATTGGGAACTTTCCACGGCCCGCAGCATTGCCATGCTGGAACTGCTGCGCCAGCGCTTTCGAATTCCGTCCGCGCGCATGTCGGTGGCGGGTTACGCCGAAAACGCCCCGGCGGACACCAACGAGACCGAGCAGGGCCGGGCGCACAATCGCCGTGTGGATGTAGTGGTGCTCTCGGCGGAAGCGCTGAAGATCGAGCCGCAATCCGCCCCCCAGAAATCTTCCATGGGAGCCTCCCCGGGGGCATCCTCGGCCGTACACCCATGATGGGGCGGCGTCTTACAGGATGGTTTGAATGATCGCAGCGGACTGCGACCGAGGGTGGATATAGGCCTGCGCTACGCGCATCGAGCTGATGCGGCCTTGCGCGTGGGCGCGTGCGCACAGCACCACGCGGCGTGACCATTCCACCAGATCGCGCGTTTCCGCCAGCCGGGCTGCGGTAAAAGAGCCCTTGAGCAATTCCTCGCGAAGCAAAGCCGCGTAACCGTTCCAGAGGAGCAGCGCCTTCTGGAATTCTCCTGAGGCTACCGCCTGGCGAATGGGTTCCCTCAGTTGGCCATCCATATTCATCGCCTACATTCCAGTGCTGTACTGCTGGTCGGCCGTCTGCTGGGCCTGGAACAAATCGCTCATGTAGGTATATTGCTGCTCCATGGAGGCGATCAGGGCATCGGCCCGTGCCATCTGGTCCTGCATTTCAGCTTGGAGTTGATCCACCTGGGTCTGCTTGGTGGAAATCTGGGTGCCGATGTCGGTAATGTGGGTCTTCACGTCGGCCTCGGTAGTCTTGACCACGCCGGTAGTCGGGTCTTCCAGGTTGTTGAGAGCGTTAGTGGCGGCCTGCAAAAACCCGCCGCCGGTCGCAGAACCGAGAAACGACGCCACTCCCTCGGAGTTGCTGAAATCGGTGCTCAGCAGCGTCAAGGCATTATAGGTGAAGTGGCCATCGGCGCCCAGGTCCAGCCCCAGGCTTGCCAGGCCGTTGACTTGGTCGCTGGAGGAATTATAGGTGCCGATGCTGCTGAGGGCCTGGGAGAGGTCGTACACAATGGATTGCCCTTGCAACGGACCCGCTTTCTGGCCCCGCTGGGCGGTGACTTCGTCGACGGCGGCATTATAGGCATCGGCGAACGTAGAAAGGGCGGAATTGAGTGCGGAGGTGGACCGCGTCACCGTGACATCCACCGGCGAACTGCTGGTCCCCAGCAGGTTCAGCGTCACCCCCTTGGAGACCGTAACCGAGCGGGTATTGCTCAAGACCGTCACACCGGAGCCGTTGACCTCATATTGGGCGAGCGCACCCATGGTCTGCTGCGTCTGAAGGCCGCTTCCACCGTTCTTTTCGATGTCCAGGGGCAGGTCGTCCAGCGTGGCGCCTTGGAGCGAGATGCGGTAATCGGGCGCGCTGCTCGAGCCCACATTCACCGCCGTGGCCTGGACCAGGTTGCCGTACTGCGCGTTGATGGTGGAAGCCACGGTGGCGGCGCTGTTGTCGGTAGGTGTGAAAGTGTAAGTGTTGCTTCCGACGACCAGGGTATATGTGGCCGCATCGCCGGATGAGTCCCAGGTACTGGTCGTCAAGCTGGTGGCATAGGCGCCGATGTTGTCCACCTGGATGGTGTAGTTGCCCTCCGTGGCGCCATCGCTCATGGTCGCGCTGACCACCGACGGATCCGAGATGGCGGCCTGGAACGAGGACCCGTTGAGAGCGTCCTGGATGCCCTGGACAGCCGTCTGGAGAGCGGTGAATTTGGTATCGACGGTGCTCAGCTCGGTGGACTGGCTGGACAGCGCGGTCTGTTGGCCGGTCAATAGTTGGATGGGCAAAGAGGCGATCGCCACCGCACGATTGATTACGTTCTGGAAATCCTGGGAATACCGGCTGGTTCCGTTGAAGATACTGTTGGTGGTTGAGGTACTGGCCGTGACCGGCGTGTTGGCGGTGCTTGATAAAGAGTTGCTGACGGTACCCATTTAAAAACTCCCGGGCCGGATCGCAACCATCGTCCGATCCGGCCCGAAGCTTTAGGCCGGCCAAGGCGCCCTCGGGGGACGCCTCGCCGGGTCAGTGGTTTAGAACTACGTCCTGAGCAGCGCAAGCACTGCCTGGGGCGCGGAATTGGCCTGAGCCATGGCAGCGATAGAAGCCTGCTGCAAGACCTGGGCCTTGGTGAGGTTAGCCGCTTGCTGCGCCACATTGGCGTCGCGGATCTGGGATTCGGCGGCCGACTGGTTGGTGATCTGGGACTGCGCCAGGTTGATGGCGTAGGACAACTGGTTCTCGCCCTTGCCGACCGCGGCTTGAGCCGAACCCAGCTTGCCGACCGCGGTGGCAACCGCGCTCACCGCGGTCAGGGCGCCGGACTGGCTGTCGATACTGACACTGCTGGCGACGCCATTCGCGACCGAGCTGAAGGAAGCCGCCGTGCCGGAATTGAGGCCCAGGCCGTTGGCGGAACTGCCCACGCCCACGCTGAACTTGCTCATGGAGCTCACGAAGTTGATCTTCTCCGTGTGGGCAGCGACCTCTTTCACCGCCGTGATCTGCTGCAGCGTGGCGTTGTTGCTCTGTTGCAGTTGGGTGTTGATGTAGTTGATGGCTTCATCGAGGCTGCGGCCGGAGCGGGCCGTGGCGTCGTTGCGCAGCGTGATAGTCTGGGTCTGGAGCACCCCGGAGGAGTCGTTGGCCGAGACCGTAATGGCCTGGTCGTCGTTCCCGTAGTTCATGGCGGAGAACGCGATCGCACCCGTGTTGGAAGTGCCGTTGGCATCGGCCAGACTGACGTTCGAGGTGCCAACCGTCAACCCGGCGAAAGTCGCGCCGGTAACGCCGTAACCGATGTTCGCGGTAGCGGCGGTTGTGGCCGTATTCAGGCGGAAGTACGTGCCGTTGCTGGAGGCGATGGTGAAATTGTGGCTGCCGTCCACGGTCGCCTGTAGGCCCGCCGCTTGCAGGACGGAGCTGGCGTCGAAAGCGGCATTCAGGGCGCTTTGGAGGTCGGTGTCGGTACGGGCGGTGCCGAGGTAGGTCCCGTTCAGGCCGGCGTAAGTGTTGGTGCCAGCGATGGCCATGCTATGTGCGCCCTTGGTCAGGGACGTGATCTGCAGGAAGCCGGCGGAAGTCACCGACCCTAGTACCAGGCCGCCGGCCTGGGCGTTGACGGCGGCTGCGGCCTTAATGGCGGTGGTGTCACCCACTGCAAGGGTCACGGTTGTCGGGCCTGCGCCGTCAATCGAGATAGTGATCGTGTTGCCGTGCTGGTCCGAGTCGGCGGTGGCGGCCTTCACGGCGGCGACGGCATTGCCGGCGTCCAGACTGACGCTGACGGCGTTGGTGCCTCCATTGGAAGCCCCGCCGTTGAGGGAGAATTGCAGAACCGACGTGCCATAGGCGGCGGTGTTGTCGTACGCGACGCCCGCCGTTAGGGTGGCGTAGTCCGGCGCGCTGCCTGCGCCGGCGACGAATGTTCCGAGCCCCAGCTTATTGGAGGTGTCGCCCGTGGCCTGGACGGTGAACGCGTCGCCACGCGCGCTGGTGAAGGTCAGAGGGCCCGTGCCCGCCGTTCCGCCAGCCACCGTAATGCCGGCAGCCTTCAACGCGGTATTGTTCGAAACCTGGGAAATCAGGTTGGTGATGGCTAGGTCAACGGTGTTTATGCCGGCGGCAAAGGTAATATCCTGTGGAGAGCTCAGGCCGCCGCCATCGATCCGCACGGTAACACCGGTGGGAGTGAATGCACCCGGAGCGGCGGTGGTGGCACCCACTACCGTTGTGGCCAGAGCGGTGCCGGTTGTCCCCGACAGGTTGCCCAACAGGGCATTGGCCATGCGGTCGCCGGCTTGCACCTGGAATGCCGAGGTGCTGGAGGTGAACGCCAATTCCTGCCCACCGCTGGCATCGGTATGAACGGAAGCCACGATACCCGCGTTCTTGAAGGCAGTGGCTGCCTGCGTGCTGCCGGCGCCGGCGGTCTGGATGGCGCTGTTGATAGCCGCAGCCAGGGTGGTGGTGTCGGTCACACCTTGCGTGTTCACCGCGACCTGCACCTTGCTGCTGTCGGAGAAGCCCGGCCCTGCAAAATACAGACTCGTGAAGCCGGCGGTCGCGGTCGTGTTAGCGACATCGGCGAGGATCTGCGCTACCGTGTGGTTTGAAGATCCGGGGCCGATATCCGCGGTGCCCGCCACGATCTGCATTCCCTTGAGGCCGAGGCTCTGTGAGTCTACGGTCGACGCCGTCAGGTTGAGCGTCACGACCCCGTTAGCCAGGCTCGAACTGCCGCTGCCGGCGCCCAAGTAGACGTCCAGGCTCTTGGCGAAGAGGCCGCTGGTGTTCAGCCCAATGGACTGCGCCTGGCGGTCGATTTCCTGCAAGTCCCCCTGGAACTCGCCATTCAGGGTGGTGCGGCTGCCGGTGAATGTGCCGGACGCCGATTGCGTTGCCAGCGTTTTCAGCCGGTCCAGGATCTGAGATATGTTGCTGATCCCACCATCCATGATCTGGAGCTGGGCCGCGGCGTCGTTGCCGTTGGCCACGCCCTGGGTCAGCTCCGCAGTGCTGTTACGGAACTTGTTGGCCACCGCCAGGCCCGCGGCGTCGTCGCCGGACTGGTTGATCCGATAGCCGGAGGTCAACTGTTGAATGGTTCTGCTCTGAAATGCGCTGTTGACGTTCAGGTTTTGCTGAGCGACAAGAGAATTTACGTTGGTTTGGATGGAAAGCATTGTGAAATCCTTTCAAGTTGTGTACCGGCTTCTTGCCGGTCATCTCCCTTATCGGTACCGACTCTGAAGACTTGAGCCGTGTGGTTGGAATCCTTTGCCAATTGCCGGAAAACTCCCCAGTTGGAGATTCGCGCCATATTCCCAGCTCCGGCACAGGCATACCACTCCTCGAGAGCTGTGGTCTGGCCCTACGTCGGTGACAACGGCCTGCCGGCGTTCCGGGCCAAGGTCCTGCCTTTGGCGCCGGCTTTCGACTCACGTGCATGTTCGCCAGACCCAGGCGTCGGCTGCAGCCGGGCGATCAGGCTGGAGAGCGCCTCCGCAGTGGCCGGCACGGCCGCGGCCAGGTTTTCGTCCCGAACCAACTTCACTTCACGGGCGATTACCACCATCTCACGCGGCGCCCGGATCCCCACCTTCACGCGTGAGCGGCCGATGTGCGCAATGACAATCTCGATCTCGTCGCCGATCAGGATGGTCTCTCCCGCGCGGCGCGACATCACGAGCACACCGGGGCCTCTTCCGGCAGCAGCACGTGCTGGAGCGGGTATTCCGACTCCGGCGCCACCGCCTGCACTGCCTTGAGGTTGCGCAGGTTGACAACGATCGGCGCCAGCAGGTTAGCGGTCGGGCCGTCTTCCCGAATGGAAATCACCGTCAGGCACAGGACGTCTTGACCAATGCGCGGTTGCCGCTCGGGCGACAGGCCCAGATGTCCGAGATCCTCGTCGCTTACCGCTAACCGGTATTGCGGATCCACCGCCAGGATGGGCAACGTGATGAAGCACAGGCTCGGGTTTTCCAGGCTCTGCAAGAACACCAGCGGAGCGCTCTCGTCGAACTTCAGCGCGGCAAACCGGCGGCGGTCTTCAAACCCAGGAAGCCCGGACGGAAATTCGATGGCCCATTCCGGCTGGTAGGAGATCCGTCCAAAACTACTCGTCTCAAAATCTGGCATACT
>Ga0187850_10002235_pt1 | contig 18297 bp, 12 predicted proteins | sample June2016WEW_4_15_FD_132436 | JGI IMG/M metagenome (GOLD analysis project Ga0187850, IMG submission 132436) | Peatland microbial communities from SPRUCE experiment site at the Marcell Experimental Forest, Minnesota, USA - June2016WEW_4_150 | ecosystem: Environmental > Terrestrial > Soil >... | reverse complement strand
TCGACCCGCAGCACCGGGCCGCTTATGTCGAGGTTGCCGGGCGCCTTGCCCACCTTCACATCCGAGGTCTGGACCATCCAGGCAATGGTGGCCCGCTTCCCTCGCACGTTCACCACCACCGGACCGCCCACCACCTTCTCGGCGGCCTGAAGAATGCCCAATGAAAGGGCCAACGCCGTCAGTAAACTGCGTCGCGTCACAAAGCCTCCTCTTTCTCCCACAGGGCCCAATGGTTACAAACATTTCCAATAAACTCGATCGAAATGCTACCCCAGCTTGTACGGCGCACGGTACTGGTAGCTCAAATATTGGTTTGCCTCGGCATGCTTCGGGAACCGCTCCGCCGCTGGGTCCCAGTCCAGCATGCTGCGCGTCTTATGCGCGATGTTGCCGATCAACGTCGATGACGTCGAGAGGTGTCCGATGAGGATGTCCGCGTTGCACTTCTGGCGCGACTTGATACAGTCCAGGAAATTGCGGGTGTGCGACGCGGTATTGTTCGACGCCGTGCTGGCCCCCTGCCGCGCCTGAATCTGCGGCTTTCTCGACCCACGAGCTTCGCCGGCGCGATTCAAAGGGTTGCCGTAGCCCTTGCCGAGGTTGTAGCCCGTGGGCGTGTCGCTGATAGCCTCCGGCGCCACTTCCCACCGCGAGTTGTGCACATACATAGTGCCCTTGGTGCCACGGATTTCGATCTCCGAATGCTTCTCGTCGCCCGAGGCCCCGTTGCCGTTCGACTGCGTGAACGTCACCAGCATGGTGGGGTCGAACTCCCACATCACCTGCATGGTATCCGGGATTTCGCGGTTGTCCTGGATTTCTGCGTAACGCCCACCCATGGCCGTGACCGACTTGGGCGGCCCCAGGCCGCAGAGAAGCCGGATGGCGTCGATGAAATGCACACCGTAGTTGGTCAACTGGCCGCCCGAGTAGTTGTAGAACCAGCGAAAGTTGTAATACTGGCGGTTCGGGTCGTATGGCACGTAGGGCGCCGGTCCCAGCCAGTGGTCCCATTCCCAGTCCGAAGGCGCCGGACCTTCCGGCATCCCCAAGCCGACCGGCCACTCGTTGCGTATCGAAAACGCCCGCGCCATGGTGACCCTGCCAAGCCCGCCGGAGCGGATGAATTCCGCCGCCTCGAGGTACGATTTCCAGGAACGCCGGTTGGTGCCCACCTGCGTGACACGCCCGGTCTCAGCCGCCACCTGCACCATGCGGCGGCCCTCGGACACAGTCAGGCTAAGCGGCTTTTCAACGTAAACGTCTTTGCCAGCGTGGCATGCGTCCACGAACATGAGCGCGTGCCAGTGGTCCGGCGTGGCGATGGCTACCGCATCCACGTTTCTGTCGTCGAGCAGTTGGCGATACTCTTTGTACCGCTTGGGCGCGGCGCGCGACTTGTTGACGGCCAAGTCGAGATAGTCGTCGCGCAGGTCGCATACCGCCACGGTTTCCTGGTCACCGTGCTCGAGAAACGCGTCGTGGAGTTGGTCGCCGCGGTTGCCCAGGCCGATATAGCCGACGTGGACGCGGTCGTTCGCACCCAGAATGCGGGAATAGCCGGCCGCAGTGAGAGCAGCCAGTCCAAAACGCCTCCGACTGAGTCGGTCGGCCAAGAGAGTCATACGAGTACCTCCTAGTCTCCTGTTTCCGAAGTTCCTTCACCGCTCCCTCACGGTCGCGGCTCTGCTACGGAGCCGCGCGCGTAAGCAAGCGGTCAAGACACTTCAGAGACACCACACTAGAACCCCAGCTTCAATGACATCTGCCAGGTCCGCGGCACATCCTGGCCCGTAATGGTCCCGAACGCCGAACTGGTCGGCGTGGTGTTAGGCGTGAGCAGGTTCGGATGGTTCCACGCATTCAAGCACTCCGCGCGAAAGTCCATCGTGGCCTTTTCCGTCACGCGGAAGTGTTTGATAACCGAAAAGTCCCAGCGCGCCTGTCCGTCGGCGCGAACTCCGCTGAACCGCAGCGCCGAAGCACGAAGGTTACTGGCAAGCTGCTGCGCGCTGTTCCGATTGAAGCCGGCATCGGTGTTGAACCAGCGGTCGACGCTCCGCTGGTCCTTGGGCAGGACCACGTTGTTGGGATTGCCGGTGAACAGCGTCCAGACATCGCCAAACCCCAGCGCCGGCCCGCTCTGCCGCTGCACTGCGCCGTTGAGCTGCCAGCCGCCCGCCACAAACTCCACCGGCGCCGGCAGCTTTTTCCCGAACTGCCTTCCCCGCCCGAACGGCAGCTCCCATATCCCGGTGATCACCAGGCGATGCGTCCGGTCGAGGTCCGAAATCGAGCGGTACGGTACCGGGTCCGTCACATTGAGAAACTCGGTCGCCTGCATCACCTTCGACCACGTGTAGGCCAACTGGAGTGTGTAGCCGCGCGAAAACCGCTTCTCCGCCCTGGCTTGCAGCGAGTGATACCACGTGTACCCGACCGGCTGTTCCACGGCAACGTTGCCGAATTGCGGGTACGGCTTCAGGAGATTCGCGCGCGTCATGGTTGTTGTGTAAATGGAGTTGGTTCCATAGAACGGATTTGGGAACGCCTGGCTTAAGGAGTTAATCGTCGGCGTATCGCGCACCGGAAGCTGGCTCAGGTATTGCGCCGGGGTGTTGTTTAACTGGCGCGTCAGGCCCAGCCGCGTCCCGCGGTTCCCCACGTACGACGCTTCCACCAGAAGCTGTCCGGGCAACTCTTGCTGCACGCCAGCCGACCACCGTTGCACATACGGCCTGGGGCGCACCGTGGGGTAGAACGTGACTGCCTGTCCGAGGTTGGTCGCCAGTCCTCCGGCCGCGCCCACCGCGGCCAACAGTCCGTTCGGTAACGGATTCGCCGTGGTGGCGACGTAGGTCAACCCGTTGTTGAGGGACGCCTGGATGGGGGTCCCCTGGCTGAACCCGGTCTGCAAACCCGCCGTCTTGCTCACGCCCACGCTGTCAAAGAAGATCCCGTAGCCGGCGCGCAACGTGGTCTTCCGGAAAAGCTGGTAGGCCAGGCCGAGGCGCGGCAGGAAGTCGAGCTTGTCCGGCTGCCAGTAGCTGCGCGGATTCCCGTTCACGCCGGCGAAAGTGAGCCCGCCAAGCACTTTGAACTGGCTGGGCGGCAGCTCCGGAATCGGGTTCGCCGCGTAGTTGGCTTGTGCCTGCGCCGCAATCGGGCTCGGCTGATCGAAAGCGAAATGCGCCACCGATCGGTTGAAGCGCTCGGTCACCGGCACCTCGTACTCGTACCGCAGCCCCACGTTCAAGGTGAGTCTCCGCGACACCTTGATATCGTCCTGGAGGAAGATCCCGAAATACCTGTCCTGTTGCGCGTAGGTCGCCGTGTGGTCCATTTCGCCGCCCGGAATCCCCAGCAGAAACGCCGCTAGTTCCCCTCCCACCGCCGGCGCCGCGGAGTTGTCAAGCGGCCCGCGCGTGTAAGTGCTCGAAAAAATCAGTTGTGGCGACACGTCCAGCGGGAAGCGGCCCAGATTCTGCCGGTACACCCGAAAGTCCGCGCCGAACCGCAAATTATGGTTCCTCAACAGGCGCGTGAATGTGCCACCGAGCGCGTGGGTCATGGTGGAGGTGCCGCCATCGCCGTCAGACCAGCTACCGAGTTGCGTCAGTGACCCCACCTGCACGTTGGGGAAGGTCGCCAAGCTCTTGTCGATCCCCCCCAACAGTTGCGGCGAGAACCCGAGCGATGCCAGATCGAACCCGCGGCTGGGGCGCTGCTCCAGGTAATCGCCGAACAGCAGCCCATAGCGGACGTTGAGCAAAAATGTTGGGCTAAAGACGTAAACGTCGTCGACTGATACGCCCTCGTTGTGGCGGTAATGAACGTACCCGGTAGTGGGGTTGTCCGGAAACGCCCGGTCCTTGTATTCGTGCCAGTAATCCCTATGCATGCTGATGAACGCGCGATGATTCTCGGTGAACGTGTGATCCGCGCGGCCCAGGTGGTCCCATATGTTCTCCAACTGAGGGGCGTTATGGAAATAGTTATTCAGCCCCTCCTTCGTCCCAGGCTGATTGGGAGTGGGCCAGTACGGCAGAATCTTCAGCGCCACCGCATCCAGCCGGCTGGCCGGAATCACGTTGTTCGGAAACGGCTGCCGCTGAAACCTCCCTGCCGAAGCCGCCACCGTCGTCCCCGGGTCGTACACCTGGTAGTTCGACCCCAGGGCCAGCAGACCCGAAAGATCTCCTTTCCGCATCGCATCCGTCGGCACCGTACTGATGAACGAGGCCGGCACGCCAAACTTATTGCCTTCGTATGCGTAAAACCAGAACGTGCGGTTCTTGCCGTGATACAGCTTGGGGATGTACACCGGCCCGCCCGAGGATATGCCCCACCGGTTGTCCTGGTAAACCGCCGGTTTCTGGCCGGAGCGGTTCTGGAACAGGTTGGGCGCATCTAAAGCCGAGTTCCGCATCCACCAGTGCGCTTCGCCGTGCAGTTGGTTCGTGCCGCTTTTCGTGCTCACGTTGATCAGCGCCCCGATGGTGTGCCCCACGCTCGCGTCGAACGACGCCGTCTGCACCTTCAATTCACTGACGGCGCTCTGCGGGGGGTTGAACCCCATCCGCGGCGATCCCTTCTCGGCCTGCGTATTGGAAATGCCGTCGAGCGTGAATTCGTTGTTGTATTTGCCCGCTCCGTCCGTGGAGAAATTCGAGCTGGTGCCGATCGAGTACGACCCGGCCTTGGTCACGGCCATGTCCGTCAAGTAGGTGGCGCCTGGAGTCAGTAGCACCAGCACCATCGGGTTGCCGCCCATCGACGGCAGATCCATCACGCGCCGCTGGTCGATTACCTGCCCCATCGACGATCCCGCCGTATCCAGAAGCGGTGTCTCACCTTTCACCTCGACCGACTCGGCCACGTTCCCCACCTGCATCTCGATATTGACCTCGACTGTGTCGTTGATGCGCAACTCGATGCCTTCGCGCACCGATTTCTTGAAGCCGGATATCTCGGACTGGATGGTGTAGGTGCCGGTGAGCAGGTAGGGCAGGACATAATTGCCGGCCTCATTGCTGCGGGTGGTCACGGTCACGCCGGTTGCCGTATTGGTGGCCTTCACCGTCGCGCCGGTAATCACCGCGCTGCTGGGATCGGTAATTCGCCCCAGAATCGTCCCGCGGGTTTCCTGACCCCGCAGCGCCAAGGGCATCAGCACCATGAACGCAACGGCCACGCTGGCGGCTGCACCTTGCCACGAGCGAACTACCTCGGAAAGCGCTAGCTTGCGAATCATATCGAAACTCCTTTTTCAAACCCACGAAACAGAGGCAGCCGGCGCTCTACGGACATCACCGTGAAACGCCGGGGAATGCTCAGTCGGGCAGAACCCGAGGTTTGCCAATCTCGGTGCGCGGGAGGCGGGACGTCAGTGAGGGCTGATACTGGGATTCCCACGCGAAACTCCAATCTTGCAAACGCTTGTTAGAGTATAAGGCCAGTTTTATTCGCCGTCAAGGGCCTGGTTCTGCAATGCGTGGGGCGGATGATCGGAAACGATTGCAAACACTCTCCGTCAGTTCATTTCCGGATCTCGGTCTCATATCGCACCTTGCCCTCGGTGTCCACGAACGTCACCCGAATCCGCTCCCCGTCAATCTCCAGCGCCGTAAAGCCGTAGAAGGAATCGGTGAACAGCGTCTGTGGGCCGGACTTGGCTGGCCGGGCGTCCTGGCCCGCGGCAGCGGCCACCAGGAAATGGACGCCGCCCTCCGGCTTCAGGTGTTCCACGATATGTTCGTGGCCGGCCAAGTAAATACTCGCGCGATTCTTCAACAGCGGCAGCAGCCTCTGTTTGAGCTCCGGCGTGTCGCCGTGCGTGCCGTACGAGTAAATCGGGTGGTGCCCGTACACGATCTTCCAGCGCGCGGAACTGCGATCGAGCTCCCGGTCCAGCCACTTCAACTGCGTCTCCGACATCGCCTGCGTGGCCAGCGCGAAGAACTGCGCCGGTCCGGCGGTGAACGAGAAATACAACGCCGGCATGCGCCAAGTCGGGCTTTTCTGCGAGAACAGGATCTCCCCCGCCGGGCTGTCCGCGTACCCCCAGTCGTGATTTCCGGTGGCGGCAAAGAACGGGATGCCAGGCGGATCGTAGATCTCCTGCCAGCCTTGCTTCCAGCGCGGGTCGGCCGGGCCGGTGACGCCATCCGGCACGAAATTGTCGCCGAGGACCAGGCCCAGGTCAAACGGCTTTTCACGATGGTAGGCGGCCACCGCGGCCGCTACCTTCCGCTGACTGGGTTTTTCCTCTCCGAAGTCCCCAAACGCCACCGCGCGCACGGACGGCTTCGGTGGAACGGCCTCGAACACCGGCGGCGCCTGTTGTAGGAACGCGGGCAGCGTTGCGCCGCGCGCGAACGTCACCCACCGCTGGTGCTCGGCGGTTAGCCTCTCCAGCGCCTTCTCGTCTTTCTGCGAGTGCGCCAGCGCCAGGCGTTTCTCGAAGAGCTGGCCCAGTTCCCGCGCTTGCAGTATACGCAGCCGCTCCAGCGCCAGGAGCGCGACGCCTGCGTCGGGATCGCCCGCCGCGTGGCGCTCCAGCGCATCGCGCACCGCCGGCAGGCGCAAACGGGAGAGACGGTCGAGAATGAGGCGGCGAACCGCCGGATCGGGATCCTTGTCGGCCTGCTCCAGCAGTTCGCCGGTCATTGACTGGTCGAACTGCCTCAACCTCTGCTGGATAGCCGCCAGGTGCTCCTTTTGCGTCGCCGCCGGCGTCTGCAAAAGAAGAAAGAGAACAAGAAGTAAGGACAGATTCATCTTTTCGCTCCTAAAGTTATGCAGCTACTCCAATCAACCACAATTGGACAATCATGGCTTCACGACTCCTTGACGCGGCACGCCGCCCCGCCGCTCAGGACTCCAGCCGGAACATCGGCTGGATCTTGCGCGGGGTGCTCGATCCGGTGATCTTGCCATCCGGAAGAAGAAGTGAACGCGTCTGCCCTGCTCTATGGCTGCGCACCGCCCTTGAACTCGATTTCGTCCAGCTTCGTGCCATCCACCGCGATGGCTTCGAGGCGCGCCACTTTGCCATCCACCCGAATCGTGGTGAAATTCTCGATGCTGACCACCTTTATTGTGATTCCTTCGGGCGGCTTGGCCACGTCGTAGAGCGGAGCGCCTCCGCCGCCGGTAGTCACGTAGTGCACGCCGTTCTTCAGGTAGTGCTGGTAGTTGTGGTCGTGGCCGAAAAATCCGGCCGTCAGGTGATACTTCTCGAACAGCGGCACGAGCCCGGCCATCCAGTCGTTCCCCGGCGCGCGGTTTGACACCGCGGAGATAGGCGGATGGTGGGCCACCACGAACCGGTAATCGGCTTTCTGGCTGCCTGCCAGATCCTCCTCCAGCCAGCACGTCTGCTCCGCCCAATACGCGTCGCGCACAAACTTGCTCTTCGCCACGTTGCCGATATCGCTGTTCAGAATGATGAAGTGGGCATTGCCCCAGTTGAACGAATAGTAAGGCGTGGTGACCTGGAAGAAATCGTAGAAGTCACGGCTGTTTCGCTCGTGATTGCCCAGCGCGGGGAAGAACGCGGCCTGCCGCAGCAGATCCTTTTCAATGTCGAAGAAGACCGGCCACAGCGAGGTTTCGTTCCCGTTGGCCACGAGGTCGCCGGTATGCACTACGAAGTCCGGGACCCCGTGTTTGAGCATTGCCGCGATGACGCGGCGGTGCACGTCGTGGCGGGTGCGCGTATCGCCGAAGACTACAAACTGAAAGGGAGCGGCGCCGTTGGGCGGCGTTTTGAACGACCCCGTGACCGCGTCGGCGCCGCCCATGTCGTACGCATACCGGGTGTTCGGCTGCAGCCCGGCGAGCGTCGTCTTCTCCACCCGCAGGGAAGGCGAAACGCGCGCCGCCGCGCCGGCTGGGGCGCGCAGCGTGGCCTGGTCGCTCTCCACGACCCATACCACGGTGGCGGTGCTGGCCGTCACATTGACGACGACCGGCCCTCCCACGACCTTCTGGCCGGCCGCGAGCGTAGCGGCGCCGGCGATACTAAGCAGAAGCAGTCTTCGCATCAGTAAGAGACTCGCAACGTTATTCATTTAGTCACACAACCACTCCACTCAACTGCGATTGGACAATGATGGCGTCACGACTCCTTGACGCGCCCGGCCGCCTCGCCGCTCAAAACTCCAGCCGGAACATCAACTGGATCTTGCGCGGGTTGCTCGAGCCGGTGATTCTGCCGAAGGTGGAGGCCGTGGAGATACTGGCTGCCGGAGCGTTCAAGATGGCGTGGTTCAACAAATTGAAGGCCTCCGCGCGGAAGCTGGCGTTCCAGTGTTCGCGAACCGGGAAGCGCTTTTCGAGCGCCGCGTTCATTTCATAGAAGCCGGGGGCCCGGCCAAGGTAGCGGCCGGAGTTGCCCCAGGTGTTCTTGGCCGGAACCGCGAAAGCCGCAATGTTCCACCACCCATTGATGGTCTGTCCGCCGGCTGGAATGATGGATGCGCCAGACACCAGGTCCGGCCGCTGGTTGCTGCTGTAACCGTCGAGCATGTTCGAGGCCGATCGGCTGACCGTGATGTTGACCGGGAGGCCCGTCCGGGCCATGCCTGTTCCGCTCAGGTCCCATCCTCCGATCAGCCTGCCCGCCACGCCGCCATGCAGGAAGCGACGCCCGGTGCCGAACGGAAGCTGGTAGACGGCATTCGCCATGAGGTTATGGCGAACGTCATAGGTTGTCACGCTGCGGTCGCAAGCCCGGCACGAGACGTTTTCCACCGGTAAATTCTCGCCCGCGCCGAACGAGGCGTCGCCGATGCCTTTCGACCATTGGTACTGCGTCTGCCACAGGAAGCCGTGCGTGAACGAACGCTTCAGCGAAACCTCAAGCGCATTGAAATTGCTGTTCGCGTTGTTGTGCTTGACGTTGAATTGGCCGAACTGCGTCAAGGGGCGTGTCCCCGTCGCCGGGTTGATCAGGTTGGTGGGAACGGTTTTGTTGAACAGGTCGTGTCCTTCGCTGCCGGTATAAGCGACCGAGAGCACGAAGCTGCGCGGCAACTGCTGCTGGATGTCGAAGTCCCAGTTCTCGAAGTACCCATCGCGGCGGAGCCGATCGACCCCCTTGGGGCTGAGCCCCAGCGCTTGAAGCTGGCCGAGGAACGGTTCGACCGGGAACGCGAGGTTTTTCACGACCGCCGAGGAAAGCGAGTACCGGGCCGCCGTGCTCTCATGAGGATCGCTGAAGTCGTCGTTCTGGTTTCCGCTATAGAAAACCCCAAACCCCACCCGGACGGCCGTTTTTCCCCTGAAGCGCGCGGGCGACCACGCCAGGCCGAGACGGGGTCCGAAGTTGTTGCGGTCGGGCGCATAATAGGGCGTGCCCGCCGGGCAGAAGCCTCCGCAGCCCACGGGGTCCACCACCAGGGAACGTCCCAGAACCTCGTGCATCACGCTGTAATACTCGTATCGTAACCCCAACGTGAGGCTCAAATTAGCGCTCGCCTTGAATTCGTCCTGCGCGAAACCCATCCAGAAGGTGCGCCGGTTCCCACCGACGCCCAACGCCGCGTTCACGCTGAGCGAGTCCGCTACGTTGTTGATGAAGTTCTGCGAGCTGGCATAGGTGATCGTCGTGACGGGCAGCGCCTCGCCTGTATTGTTCAGCCAGATGCGCCGGATTTCCACGCCCGTCTTCCAGGTGTGACGCCCGCGTATGATGGTGAGATTGTCCACGTAGTTCCAACTGGTGCCGATCTCTATATCCAGCGCGCTGGCGGTCAGGTCCGAGAAGCTGAGTCCGGTGCTGAAGCCGGTTCCCGGGACGCTCACCGGTGTGACTCCCACAGTAGCGGCGTGGTAGCCCGAGCGGTTCATGCCGAATTTCGTTTCGTTGATGACCCTCGGCGAGAAGATGTGCAGCAACTCTATGATCGCGTTCTGGGGGCGAATGGCGAGGTCTGCGAAATCTCCCAGCACGGCCGGGGTGTCCTTCAGCAGGTCATCGTTGTTGTAGCGCACGAACATAGTCGTCCTGTCGCTGAACCGCTGGTCGAAGCGGAACATGCCGCTGTCCTCGCGGATCGTGGGGTGCAGCAGCGGCCGGATCGAGTCCATATCGGGGCTCACCGACACGACCGTTGTGGTGTCGGTTGGATACGTGGTGGTGGTGGGATAAGCATTGATAATCGGCCCGAGCGCCGGCGAAGCCGCCAGTACCTGCTTCCGGAACGACGCGCTGGGCACATACCCGAGCGGGGTGGACGACGTCTCCTGCCGAAACGCCTCGTAGTTGGCGAAGAAGAAGCTCTTGTTTTTGACAATCGGCCCGCTGAAATTCCCGCCAAACTGGTTCTGCGATAGAGCGGGCAGGGTCGCGGCGCCGAACGGCCCACGGGCGTTCATCTTGTCATTGCGGTAATACTCGAACCCCGTACCGTGAAACGTATTAGTGCCCCCTTTGGAGACAACGTTGATTTGTCCGCCGCCGGCGGCGCCGCTTTCCGCGGTGTAAACAGCGGAATTGACGCGGAATTCGGCGACCGCATCCAGGGAGACGCCCAAGCGCGTGTCCGACTTCTGGGACTGCTCCTGGACGCCGCTGTTGTCGATGCCGTCGAAGGTGTAGTTGTTGTCGTCGAGGGCGCGTCCGGAGAAACGAATGTTCCTCTGGTCGCTGCCGCCGCCGCTGCCCGCGTCGATCGCGCCCGGCGCCAGCGCCATCAGGTCGGCCCAGTTGCGGCCGTTCAGCGGGATGCTCCGCACCTGTTGCGCCGCCACCACGCCGCCGATCTCGGCCGAGGTGCGGTTCACCTCGACGGCGGTGCCCGTGACATTAACCTCCGTCGTCAGGGTGCCCACTTCCAGGTGCGCGTCGAAGGTGAGCACCTGGCCGACCGAAAGCGTCAGCCCCTGGAGTTGCACCGTTTCAAAGCCTGCGTGCGAAACGGTGACGTTATAAGTTCCAATCGGCAGTCCGGGAAAGTTGTAGCCGCCGGACGCGCCTGCCGTTGTTTCCCGGCGAAAGCCCGTGGCCGGCGCGACCACCACGACCTTTGCCCCGGGAACAACAGCCCCCGAAGCATCGGTGACAGTTCCGTTCAGTGTGGCGCGATCTACCTGCGCCGCCAATGGAAGAACGACTACTGAAACCAGCAGAAGAGAAACAACGAGCCTTCGCAGCAAATGCATAACTACTCCTTCGTCAGTGGCCGACTGGACCCTCCTGGCTGCACGATACCGCCAAAGCGAGCTGGTGGTGCAAACGTTTGCGATTATACAGTCATTCGACATATCTGTCAATGGGGTATTCGCTTTCACGGGCCGTATTGACAACGCAGCGCACAACACCGATAATCGGAAACGTTTGTGGTGCTTCCATGGCGGTGACGATTAAAGACGTCGCCCGCGAATCGGGCGTGAACATTTCGACGGTTTCAAGGGCCCTCAACAACGGCTACGGGGTAAACGATCAGACGCGCGAGCACGTGATCGCCGTGGCCGCCCGGCTGGATTATCGCCCCAATCGCGTCGCTCGCGGCCTCGTCACCGGACGCACCCACTCCCTGGCTCTCTTGCTGAGCGACATTCGAAACCCCTTCTTCGCCGAGGTGGCGCGCGGCGCCGAAGATGCCGCTCGGGCTGGAAAGTGCGACCTGGTGCTTTGCAACAGCGATCTCGACCCCGACAAACAGATGCAGTACGTCACGTCCCTTCTGGAAAAGCGCGTGGACGGCATCCTCATGAATTCGGTTGCCGTGCTCACGCGTGAACAACAGGCCCGGTTGGCGGCATGCGGAGTGCCCATCGTCTTGCTCAACCGGTCTGCCTTGAACCGGGCGTTCTCCACCGTTTGCGCCGACAACGAGACCGGCGGCGCCCTGGCCGCAAAGTACCTCCTCGGCCTCGGCCACAGGAAGATTGCGCACCTTACGGGACCCCGGGAGCACGGCAACCTGAGCGATCGCACACGCGGGTTCATGAGCGCGCTACAGTCCGCTAAGAATCCCCTTGAGCCGGTGGTGCTTCGCGGCAAGTTCAACTTCAGTGGCGGCTGCGAACTGACCAAGCAGTTGCTCGACGAACACCCGGATGTCACGGCGATCTTCGCGGGCAACGACGTGATGGCCTTCGGCGCGGTACGGGCCGCTCTGGACCGCGGATTGCGCATTCCGGAAGACCTGTCGCTGATTGGTTTCGACAATATCGAATTCGCCGGCGTGATTCATCCACCGCTGACTACGATTCATCAGCCCAAGTATGAGATGGGACATGCGGCCATCGAGATCCTCCTGCGGCTCGCCCGCGACAAGAACAAGCAAGTCCCTGAGCACCGCACGCTGGGGGTCGAGCTGATCGAAAGGCAGTCCTGCCGCCCACTCTCATGAATCAACTCAATCGACGTGAACTCCTGCAATCGGCCGGCTTCCTGCTGACCGCCTCGCAACTGCGAGGCACCTCGCCGCCGGGCCCAGGGGGCACCCCCGCGCCCGGCTCCGCCTACGACTGGATTCGCAGCACGCGCATCCTGATTGCCGAAGCCTACAACCCGCCGTTTTATCCGTCGTTGGATTACGAGCCGGTGAAGGCTGTGCGGATCGCGCGGGAGTTGAACGCGGACGCTTTGCGCTACCCGGCGGCCTCCTACTATGCTTACTTCCCCACCAGGTCCGGTTACCCCGTGCATCCCGAGCTCAAGGGAGACCCGATGCGGGAGACGGTGGATCTGTGCCACAAAGCCGGCCTCAAGGTGGTGGCCTACGTGCCGCTGAACCATCCGTTCATGGAAGTCACTTCAAAAGACCCTCGCTTTGCCGGCTGGAGCAAGAAGTTCGCCGGCGGCCGGCCGATGACCACGGAGCATTACGGATTCGTCGAGTATTACGAGGGCTGTCTGAATTCGCCGGTGCGCGATGTCATCAAGGCTCTGGCGCGCGAAGTCCTGGCGGACTATCCGGTCGATGTCATGTACTTCGACGGTCCGTATCAGGGCATGCAAAACGCCAGAAGTTACTGCCACTGCGCCTACTGCGAGGCGGCGTACCGAAAGAAGTTCGGCAAAGCGGTGCCCAACCAGGAGGAAAAAGTCAGCCGCGAAGATGAGGTCCAATACACGAACTGGATGGCGAACGACGTCGTGATTGCGTTCCTGCGCGAGATCCGCGAGATGATCCGCCAGACCCGCGACCTGCCCGTACTCTTCAACGACACCTCGCTCCTGAGCAGGCGCGAGTGGCGCAATCGGGCCATTCCATTTGTGGATGGCTTCATGTTTGAGGCCGCCGAAACCCCCGAAGAGAAACTCTTCAACATGCAATTGGGACAGTCCACCGGCAAGGTGACTTGGACCTATGTCGGCACGCACACTCAGTACAACCGGGAACACCTGAAGAACGAGCGCGTGCGTGGCTGGTTCAGCTATCCCGTGGAGAGCCAGGAACTCCTGCTCGACGGGGCCACCGCCGTGGCGGCGGGCGTGGGGTTGGTCTACTGGGGGCTGCCGCGGTTCTTCTACCAGCCGGAAGGGCCGCTTGCCTACGAGAGCGGCCGGTATGTGAAAGAGATTTTCGATTTCCAGCAGAAGCATGATGCCCTGCTGCGCAGCGTTCGCAGCCAGCCGCAGGTTGGAATTCTGGTTGGCGATCAGACCATCGACTGGTACGCGGGAAAGCACTTCGTCGCCAAGGCATACGAGAACTGCGCCCATGGCGCTTACCAGTTGCTCAAGGCAAATGGTTTCGAATCCGAGCCGTTCCTCGACTGGCAGATTTCACCCGAACTGCTCTCGCGCTACCAACTGCTGTACGCGCCCAATGCGGTCTGTCTGAGCGATGCGCAATGCGCCATGCTGATAGCTTGGGTGGGCAATGGCGGCAGGCTGCTGGCCACGCACCTGACTTCCGTGGCCGACGAGTACGGCCGCGTGCGAAAGAACTACGGCCTGGCTGAGTTGTTCGGCGCGGAGTTTGTGGAGCCGGAGCCGGTCGAGATTCCCGACCTGTATCTGAAGCTGCCGTCCGGCGAGGAGATTCCGCAGGACCCGCAGGTATTTCGTTTCCTCGCGGATGGCGGCGAGGTCCTCGCGGAAACCATTGATCGCGGCCACCGCGCCAGCCTGGGGCCCGCCATCGTGCGGCGGAATGTGGGCAAGGGGAGCGTCATCTATATCGGCTCCAGTCTGGAAGCCGTCTACGAGGAGACGCGCATGAAACGGTTGCGCTCGTTCTTCAACGACCTGGTCTCAGCTTGGCTCGCGCCGCGGCGGTCCTACCAGATTGAGTATCAGCCCGGCGTGACCCCGCATTTTATGGCCTCCCGCGATGTGCTCCTTCTGCACCTGCTCGCCGATACGGGGAACAAGAACAAACATCTGCGCTCCCGGGAGGAGTTTCTCCCGGTGGCGGACGTGAAGGTGAGAATCCGAGTGCCGCAGGGGCGTTCCGTAAGCTCGGCCTCGCTATTGCGCTCCGGGCAGGCTCTGCCGTCGAAGCCCCGCGAAGGATGGTTGGACGTAACGGTTCCGCGCGTGTGGATTCACGAAGCGGTGAAAGTCGATCTGGCGTGAATTATGGAAAACACCAATACTTTTCACGGAATGACGGCCCTGGTTACCGGCGCAAGCAGCGGCATCGGCGCGGCGGCGGCCGTTGCCTTCGGTTCACGAGGCGCACACGTGCTGGTGCATTACAACCGCCAGGAAGAGGAGGCCCGCGCTGTCGTCGCCCGCCTCACGCAAGCCGGCGGGGACGGCGAACTGGTGCAGGCCGACCTCAGCGGCATGGACGGCGTGCGCAGCTTGGCGAAGGCCGCGGAGGGGCGGGGCATCAGCATTCTCGTCAATAACGCCGGCTCCCTGATCCGGCGCACGCGGGTGCTCGACTTCACCGAGGAACTTTGGGAACAGGTGATGACGCTGAATCTCACCAGCGCGTTCTTCCTAGCCAAGGCCGTCCTGCCGGGCATGGTGGAGCGGAAGAGCGGTTTCGTGGTGAACATCTCGTCCGTGGCAGCACGCTTCGGCGGAGGCTTGGGGGCTCTCGCCTACTCGGCCGCAAAGGCAGCGCTGTCCGCGATGACCAAAGGCCTGGCCAGAGAGTTCGCGCCGCTGGGCATCCGGATCAACGCCGTTTCCCCTGGCACGGTCGACACCAACTACCACCGCAGCTTCTCGAACGAACAGATGCTGGCCGGCGTCCGAGCGGCAACTCCGATGGGACGTCTGGGAACCGCCGAAGAGATTGCGGACGTGATCGTGTTCCTCTGCACCGAGCAGGCGCGCTTTATTCAGGGACAGGTCATCGAAGTCAACGGCGGATTCCTGATGGTGTAGGGAGGCGCCGGCTCCCTCAGCGGCGCAGATAGGCGTCGTCGCCGCGGATCCAATCTTCGCGTGCGGGAGAAAACACGTCGACGACCACGCTGTCCTCAAGCGCCTCGACGCCGTGAGGCACGTGCGGCGGGATGGCGATGGACTGGCCGGCACCGACGATCTGTTCCCCGCCTTCGATCAGGAACTTCATCGCGCCCTTTTCCACCGTGGCGACCTGTTCGTGCACGTGGCTGTGCGCGGGGACCACCGCACCTTTCTGGATCTCCAGCCGCGCGATGGTCATGTTGGCGCCGTGGATGACCTTCCGGGCCACGCGCGGGTTCAACTGTTCCTGTTCCATCTTGTTCCAGTCGTAGAGTTGCATGGAACGCATTCTAGCACCCGTACCCCGACCTTCTCGGCCTCCGGTTTCGGTATTGTATGATGGAGACTGCCTATGAAGGGTATCGTGCTCGCCGGGGGCACGGGAAGCAGGCTCTTCCCGCTGACCAAGATCACCAACAAACATTTGTTGCCTATTTACGACCGGCCCATGATTTACTATCCCATCCAGACGCTGGTGGATGCGGGAATCCGGGACATCCTGATCGTGACCGGTGGCCGGAATTCGGGCGACTTCTTGAGGCTTCTGGCGAACGGGAAGCAGTTCGGGCTGGAACACATCAATTACACCTACCAGGAAGGCGAGGGCGGCATCGCCGACGCCCTGGCGCTGGCGAGACATTTCGCCGACGGCCAGAAGATCTGCGTGATCCTGGGCGATAACATCATCGAGGGCAGTATCCGGAAGGCGGTGGAGCAGTTTAGCAGGCAAGCCACGGGTGCGCACATTCTGCTCAAGGAAGTGCCGGACGCGGAGCGGTTCGGAGTGGCCGAAGTGGCGGGTGGAAGGATTGCCGGCATCGAGGAGAAGCCCCAGCACCCCAAATCGAACTACGCGGTGACGGGGATTTATATGTACGATCCCACCGTATTCGAGAAAATCCGGACGCTGGTGCCCTCGAACCGCGGCGAGCTGGAGATTACGGACGTGAACAATGCTTACATCAGTGAAGGCAACATGACGTTTTCGTTCCTGGAAGGATGGTGGACGGACGCGGGCACGTTCGATTCGCTGCTGCGGGCGGCGAACCTGGTGGCGCAAATGGCGGCGAGGAAGCAGACGTCGGCGGGAATGGCGGCGGCCGCGGCGGCGGGAGCGGAGCAGGTCTGATGGCGGGCGAGATGGCTGCCAAGGCGACCGGACGCCGGCTGGTTTCCGCCCGTGGTCTGGAACTGGCGGTTCCCGAGTGCGCGAAAGGCATCGGCGCGGTGATTTCCGAGATCCATTCGCCGGAGCTGATCGCGGGCGTCCGGGTGGAGCCATTTTCCATCTATGCGGACGACCGCGGGTACTTTGTCGAAGTGCAGCGCCTGGGCCGCGGCCTGGCGGCGGAGTTTCCGGCCGAGACCACGCAGATTTCGGCGGCGCTGAACTACCCGGGAACGGTGAAAGCGTTCCATTACCACCTGCACCAAACGGATTGCTGGGTCCCTGTGAAAGGCATGCTGCAAGTAGCGCTGGCGGACCTGCGGCTGGGCTCGCCGACATTCGGCCTGCGCAACACGATGTACCTGGGGGCGCTGCGCCCCTGGCAGGTGCTGATTCCGCCGGGGGTCGGACACGGGTACAAGGTGATTGGGAACGAGGAATCGCTGCTGGTGTACCTGACGGACCGGTTCTACAATCCGCAGGACGAAGGGCGCATCCCTTACAACGATGCATCGCTCAACTACGATTGGGAGACGCAGAGAAAGTAACACACCGCCGAGCGGCCCTGCGCTCGCGTCTCTCCGGCAGGTCGATACTCTATGAGGATTCTGGTTACGGGCGGGGCGGGGTTCATTGGGTCGGCATTTGTCCGCATGCTGATCGGCGAGACCGATTGGCGCGTCGTCAATCTGGACAAGCTGACCTACGCGGGCAATCTCGAGAACCTGGCGGCGGTGGATGGGAACGAGCGCTACCGGTTCGTGCATGGCGACATCTGCGACGAGCGGGCCGTGGATTCCATCCTGAGCGAGGAGAAGCCCGACGCGATCGCGCACTTCGCGGCCGAATCGCATGTCGACCGGAGCATTCTCTCGCCCGAGCCGGTGATCCGGACCAATCTTCACGGCACATTCACGCTGCTGGAGGCGGCCAGGAGGCGCCGCATCGCGCGCTTCGTGCACGTTTCGACGGACGAAGTCTACGGAAGCGTGGAAGCGCCGCTGGAGGCCACCGAGGAGTTTCCGCTGAACCCGAGCAGCCCGTATTCGGCTTCCAAGGCGGGCTCGGATCTGCTGGCGCGGGCGTATTTCCTCACCTACCGGCTGCCGGTGGTGGTCACCAGGGCGTCGAACAATTATGGGCCTTACCAGTTTCCGGAGAAATTGATCCCGCTCATGATCGCCAATGCCATGGAGAACCGTCGGCTTCCGGTTTACGGAGATGGCATGCAGGTGCGGGACTGGCTGTACGCCGAGGACCATTGCCGCGGGATCCTGGCGGCGTTGGAGAAGGGCCGGGATGGCGAGATCTACAACATCGGCGGCAACCGGTCGTTGCCGAACCTGGAGGTAGTGCGGAAGGTGCTGAACCTGACCGCGAAGCCGGAGAGCCTGATCGAGTACGTGACTGACCGGCCGGGGCACGACCGGCGGTACGCGCTCTCGAGCGAGAAGCTGATGGGGGAAACGGGGTGGCGGCCGGAGATGGATTTCGAGACGGGACTGAGACGAACCATCGAGTGGTACGCCGCGAATTCGCCGTGGGTGGCGCGGGTGCGGAGCGGCGAGTATCGAGCGTATTACGAAAAGAACTATGGCAACCGGACCGTGGCGCGCTGAACAAGCCGGCCGCGGCGGCAGGCCAAACGGCCTGCCCCACCAAGATCCGAGCTGAAACGATACATGCGCGTGGCGATTGAAGCCGCATCGCTGGGCCTTTCGAGCGGCGGATTGGCCCG
>Ga0187850_10002220_pt1 | contig 18366 bp, 15 predicted proteins | sample June2016WEW_4_15_FD_132436 | JGI IMG/M metagenome (GOLD analysis project Ga0187850, IMG submission 132436) | Peatland microbial communities from SPRUCE experiment site at the Marcell Experimental Forest, Minnesota, USA - June2016WEW_4_150 | ecosystem: Environmental > Terrestrial > Soil >... | reverse complement strand
GCTCCCTTGCGTGATGTACACGAGAGCGTACTCGTCGTAGATCCTGCCCATCTCCCAATTGAAGAGGTACTTGGGAGGGTGCGCCCCAGGGTCCAGCGGGTAGGTCGACCCGGGAGGAACCTTGTCGTAGCCAACGGTCGTGCAGTAAATCTGCCACCGGACATCCCGCGCGGTGACGCTGAGGTATTTCGCGAATTGGCCGTTCTCGGCGGGCATGCGCCGGGATTGTACCCCAAGCAGACGGTTTTGAGAAGTTTTTCAGCGGCCGCGGCGGTCGATCATCCCGTTCAGCTTCTCCCTGTAGTAGCGGAACTCCTTCCAGTGCACCTCCGGCGGGATCAGGTGGTCCCCGAAGGGAACGTAGCCCCCGGTCTCCAGAACCGCTTCCGCGGGTCCCAGAACCTCGTCGATCCGCGCCCTGCCCTTCGGGAGCTCGGACTTCGGAATGCCGCCCATCAGCTGCAGCTTCGGAAAGAGCCTGCGCACATTCACGATGTCCACGCCGCAGCTCGCCTCCATGGGGTACATGCCGGTCACCCCGCCATCCAGGAACAGGGGGATGAGGTCCGTGCACTCCCCGTCGGTGTCCACGAAGATCACCTTTACGCCGTGCTCATTGAGGAAGCCGGTCATCCTCTTGTAGTAAGGCACCATGAACTCCCGGATCATGGCGGGGGAGACCATTGAGCCGCTCCCCGCGGAAATGTCTTCCCAGAACACGAACATGTCGACGCTGGTCTGGGACAGGACCTCTGCGTACACCGCGAGCCACACGTCCGTGAAGGTCTTCTGGATGTCATGGATGAGCTTCGGGTCGTCCGTGTAGTTGTAGAACAAGTGCTCGTACCCCATGAGGTGGGCGAGGGTCCCGAAGTAGCCCTGGGGATAGCCTCCGAGCACGAGCGGGAAGTCGCGGTCCCTGTAGCGTTCCAGGAGGCGGGGCCAGCTCCTGGGGAAGCGGCCCTTGATGTCCTTCAGGTTGAGCCGCTCCTCCTTGAGCCTGTTCCAGGTGGCCCAGTCGCGGATGGGGTTTTCCAGGGCGGAGGGGATGACCCCCGTCTTCTTGAGGAACAGTCGCTTCACCCCGTCGATGTCGATGTACGTCATCGTCTCCGCTGTCTCCTCGATCACCGTCACCTCGAACATGGGGTGGAAGAGGAGGTTCACGTTCACGAGGACCTGCCCCAGGTCCATCCCGAGCTCGATCCGCACGTCGTTGTCGATGGGGAAGCCCTGGGTGGGCCAGTACAGCCCGCCGCCGATGACCGCAAGCCCGGAGGAGAGCCTGCCGGTGTGGATGGACTTCCAGCAGGGCAGGTACAGGGAGGAGGTGGGCGTGGAGATGCCGCGGGGGAGGCGCGGGTAGTGCCTGCGGGGAAGCCCCTCGGCGTACCAATTCTCCACGTTCTCTCCCCAGTATCCGAACTCCCACTTCGGCGGGCTTACCCGGGCGCGGAATTCCGTCATGGCCAGAAGGAAGCGCTCGCGGACGTTCATCGCTGCCCCCCAATCATTGCCGCACGACCTGCCGCCGCTTCGTGGCCATGATGCGCGCGGCGTCGATCGAGATGGCGAGGATGAGGATGAGACCCTTCACCACGTCCCGCCAGTAGTAGGACAGCCCGATAGCTTCCTGCAGCTGCACCATGCCCGTGCGGATGACGCCGAGGATGAGGACGGCGATAATCACCCCGAAAAGGCTCCCTTTCCCGCCCGCCATGCTCACGCCGCCGAGCACCACTGCCGTGATCACGTCCATCTCCAGCCCAAGCCCCGCGTCGTCCCTTCCCAGGCTGAGCTGGGCAACCAGGATGGCGCCCGCGAGCCCCGACAGGGCACCCGAGATGACGTACGCGCTGAACTTCATCCGCCGCACGTCGATTCCCGCCAGGCGGGCGGCGTATTCGTTGGCCCCTACCGCGAATACGTTCCTCCCGTATCGGGTGTAGCGAAGGAGCAGGATCGCGACAGCGTACAGCACAAGGACGTATACGAGGGTGATGGGGATGATCGCGAGCTGCTCGTTCGGCAGGTAGGCCCTCGCCATCCTGAGGAACATCGGGTCCGTGATCCTTCCGGTCTTCAGGATCGGGAATCCCAGGGCGAACCAGGAGGCCATCCCGCGGGCCAGGGCCATCATTCCCAGGGTGGTGATGACCGGATTGATCCCGATTCGCGTGACGATGAGCCCGTTGATTACCCCCAGGGCGGTGCCGATCACGAGGCTGCAGAGCAGGACGAGCCAGGGCAGCCACATTGCGGGAATTCCCAGGTGCTCGAACCAGTCGTGAAACAGCACGACGTTCACGGCGGTGAAGCCGAGGATCGAGCCCACCGAGAGTTCCAGGCCGCCGATGAGGAGGACGAATGTCATGCCGATCGACACGACAGCGATGACGGGGATGTTGCTGATGATTGCCTTGAATGTACCCAGGGCGAAAAAGTGCTTCGTCATCAGCCCGAAGAAGAGGACGAGGATGGCGAGGAGCAGCCCCAGAGCGGGCACCATGCTCTTCCCGTAGAGAAGCGACTCCCCGATGCCGCGCCGCCTGAGGCTGCCGTTGACGCCGCCTGCCGCCGTGCTGCTCATGCCTCGCTCCTCCTAGTACCGTTTCTTCCCGCGCAGCTCGTAGAGCGCCACGATCAGGATCAGGAGAACCCCCTGGAACACGCGGATGTGCACGTAGCGGAACCCGATCATCGTGAACCCGTTGTAGAGCACTCCGAGTATCAACACCCCGGCCAGGGTGCCCAGGATGCTCCCCTTTCCCCCCGCCAGGGCTGTCCCTCCGAGGAGCACCGCGGTGATCACGTCGAGCTCCATGCCATTGGCGTGCTGGGGCATGCCGACGGCGGTCTGGCCGGTGAGGATCAGTCCGCTCAGGGAGGCCGCGATTCCGCTCATCAGGTAGAGCACGAACTTTACCCGCTTCACCTTGATGCCGGACGCCCTCGCCGCGGCCGCATTCGCGCCGATGCAGTAGACCTTCCGGCCGAACTTGGACCGGCTCAGCACGAAGTACAGTGCGGCGAAAATCACCACGAAGAGCACGAGGGGAATCGGGATCTGGATGCCGGGAATCAGCGTGCGGCCGATGAAACCCGTCACATTCTCCATGATGAGGATGGAACGGGACTTCGTCAGGACGTATCCGAGTCCGCGGGTCACCGACATGGTCCCCAGCGTCGTGATGATGGGATTGAGGTCCAGGCGGGTGATGAAGAAACCGTTGAACGAGCCGATGGCGGCGCCCAGCCCGAGGGCGATCGGCACGAGCGCCCAGGCCGGAACGGGAGGATCGAGGTTGTAGAGGAAGGCCACCAGGCAGGAAGTGAGGGCGATGTTCCCGCCAACGGAGATGTCCAGCCCTCCGGTGATCATGACCAGAGTGAGGGTCCCGGCCACGATGCCGCTGAAGGAGATGTTCGTCAGCATCGTCGAGATATTCTGAAACGAGTAGAAGTCCCGGCTGAGTGCGGCGAACACGGCGACCATTGCGACGAGAACGCTGAAAAGGATGAGTGTGGTGGAGAGGGGCGTTCTCTTCCTCATCGCCTGCCCCGGCTCGATGTGCAGCGTGTCGCCCATGTCATTCCTCCCGGATCACAGGGTCGCGGCCTGCAGGAGCTTCTCCTGCGTGGCCTCCTGGTGGCTGAACGCCGCCGTCACCCGCCCCTTCGCGATGACGATGATCCTGTCCGCCATGGACAGCATCTCGGGCAGCTCGGAGGAGATCATGACGATCCCCGCCCCCTGCTCGCAGAGGTTCTCCATCATCTGGTAGATGTCCACCTTGGCGCCCACGTCGATCCCCCGTGTCGGCTCGTTCACGAGGAAGATCTTCGAGCCGGTCTCCAGCAGCTTGGCGAGGACGATCTTCTGCTGGTTGCCGCCGGAAAGGCTGTTCACCTCCGTCGCGATGTCGGGGGTACGGATGCTTACGTCCTTCACCCACTGTTCCACCTTGCGGCGCTCCAGCTTCCGGTTCAGAACGAAGCCGGTCCCCATGCCGTCGATGTTCGCCATCGTCACGTTCCATGAAACGGGCAGCGCGAGGGCGAGCCCTTCCAGCTTTCGGTCGATCGGCATGTAGCCGATGCCGCGCGCGAGCGCCGCGTTGGGGCCCGTCATGGCCGCCGGGTTCCCCCTCACCGAGATCTCCCCCGCGTCGTGCCGGTCCAGCCCGTACAGCGCCCGCAGCACGTTCATGCGGCCCGATCCGAGAAGGCCGAACAGTCCGACGATCTCCCCGCTGCGCAGGGTGAAGCTCACCTTGTCCAGGATGCCGTTGATCGTGAGGTCCTTCACCTCCATGAGGAGCTCCCCGATCGGGAGGGTCCGCTTGGGATAGAACTCGGCGAGCTCCCGGCCGACCATCATGGCGATGAGCTGGGGCATCGTCGCTGAATCGGTTTTCACCGTGTCGATCCTCCGGCCGTCGCGGAGGACGGTGACGCGGTCGGTGATGTCGAACACCTCCTTGAGCCTGTGGGAGATGTGGATGACCCCGACTCCCTGCTCGGTGAGGCCGCGGATGACCTTGAAGAGCGAGTTCGTGTCCTCCTCTCCGAGGGCCGCGGTGGGCTCGTCCATGACGAGGATGGTCGCCTTCTTGTGAATCGCCTTCGCGATCTCGAGGACCTGCTTCTGGTGGACCGACAGGTCTCCGACGACGGTCCGGGGATCCAGGTCAATGTTCATGCGCCTGAGCACATCGCGCGCGTTGTCGTTGGCCGCTTTCCAGTCGACCGTGCCCAAACCCCAGCGCGTCGGCAGGTGCCCGACGAACAGGTTCTCCGCCACGGTGAGGGTATCCAGGGTGACGAGCTCCTGGTAGATGAAGCGGATCCCCATGTCTGCCGCGTCGGAAGGCGAGCGGAAGTCGACCTTGCGGCCGTTGATGAGGATGTCTCCGGAGTCCGCCTGGTAGTCGCCGGCAAGGATCTTGATCAGGGTGGATTTTCCGGCCCCGTTTTCCCCCACCAGCCCGAGCACTTCCCCCGCGTGCAGGTCGATGCTGACGTCTTTCAGCGCCTGCACGCCGGGGAACTGCTTGGATATGTTTCTCATCTCAAGCAGAGGCTGTTCCATTCGCTGCACCCTCCGGAAAAGAAAATGAGGCTGGGCGGGTGCCCAGCCTCCACGTTTCACGCTATTTCTTGGGATACCACTTGTCGATGTTCGCGCTGTTGACGATGACGTTCTCCACGAAGATATACGGGGGTACCGGCTGGCCCTGGAGCATCGCGATTACCGCCGGCACCACGTACTCGCCGTAGTGCTCGGGGAAGAAAGCGACACCGCCGTCGCTCAGGCTGTCCCTGATCTGCGACTGACCCAGCTCGTCCACGCCGAGGGTGATCACGACCACGTTCTTCGCATCCCAGCGTCCCGCGCCCTGGAGGGACGCGATGATGCCGGCCATGGTCTGCTCGTTGATCGAGGTGACGGCAATCTTCACGGCGTCAGGATGCGCCGCGAGCACGTCATCCATGGCAGCCTTGGCCTGCTCCGACTGTCCCATGCCGCCGTCGAACCGCACGATCTTGGGGTCCTTCACGTCGACGCTGAAGTCCTCGGACAGGGCTTGGGCGAAGCCCTCGGACCGCAGCATCACCACGTCGCCGCCCGCCGGCATCTGGCCCAGGGCCACGAGGTCCACGCCGTCCCAGCCGCCGAACTTCTGCTTGATCTGCTTGGACATCTCGTGCCCGCCGATGAGGGCGACCTTCCAGTTGTCTACTCCCATGAACGGGGAGCCGGGGATGGGAACGTCGATGGCGAGAAGCGGGATTTTCGCCGCGCCGAACTTGCCGGCCACGATGTTGTTGACCTTCGCGTCAGCCTGGAACTCGATGAAGAAATTCGGGTGCTTGGAGAGCATGATGTCCGCGTTCTTCAGGCCGAGGACCGAGTCGTACTGGTTGTCCATGCTGATCCAGCCCTTGTTCAGGTCGAGGCCCGCGAGCTTCAGCTGCGCCTTGATGTTGTTCTCGACCGAGATGCAGAACGGCAGGGTGCCGAAGATGTTTGCGAACCCGATGACCTTCCCCTTCAGGGGCGCGCCGGCATAGGGCTTGCCGGCCTTTGCCATGGCGCGGTACTGGTTGAACACCTTGTAGGGATCGCTCGCCTGCGCAAAAACGAAGCCCGCAACGGCGATGAACGCCATGACGAGGAAAAGAATCTTCCCACGCTTCATCTGAAATCCTCCTTCGATCGGTGTTTGGTTTCTCAGAATTCTCGGGTGCAGCGAGAGCGGTGCTTTCCTTTCTCACCCCCTTTCTGTCTTCATTCCTGCGCGCCGGCTCTCCGGCGCCCGCCGCAGCAAGGCAAGGCTCCGGCGTCCGCGGGCGCTCAGCGTATCACGGCCCCGCCACCAGCGCAATGGAGAAAAGAGCAGGGGGGATGTCTTATTTGCCTGGCTTCAGATTCCGAAGATGGATTTGGCCATCCGGACCCATTCCGCGATCCGCGAGCGCTCGTGGTTGACGGTGTACAGGTCGCGGAAGAGGATCTCCACGTTGCACCCCTTCGTGGCAGCGTAAGTCTTTTCCATGTCCTGCCGCGCCAGGTCCCAGGGCGGGCGGGCGCCGCTCAGCAGGGCGGGGGTGGGTTTGCGGGAGAAGACGTACCTCTTGCCCAGCATCTCCGCGACCTTCTCGAGGTCCGACCAACCGGACACCGAGACCGAGCGGAGGTTCGGGATCGCCTCCATGATGAGGCCGAGGCGGTCGTGCACGGGCTCGCAGCAGCCGTAGTAGACCAGCCCGAACATGGCCGAGAGGTGCGCCAGGTAGGGCAGCACGAACTCCTTGAACATGGCCGGGGAGATGTTCACCGACTCCTGCGATTCGGCCCATCCCCACAACTCCTTCAGCGTGAGGGGCCCCGTGTGGCCGGAGTCGGGCAATCCCGACACATAGCCGTACGCCCGCGGACCCGCCATCTGGGTGTCCGTGTTGATGTCGAGGAGCCCTTCCTTCTCCATGAAACGGAAGAGGGCGGCCTTGTCGTCCCGCAGGTAGGCCATCAGCTTATGGATCGTCTCCGGCGCGTCGTATACCCAGTACAGGAGCCCGTCGTTCCCGATGAAGCGGTAGATCTGCCAGGTGAGCCCGAAAAAGTAATTCCCGCAGAACCCCTCGTCCCCGGACTCACCGATGAACGGGTCGTAGTTTCCCACCCGTACGGGCAGGATGTCCCCCATTGCGTCTTCGAGCATCTTCCGGAAACGCCCCGTTTTCTCCCTGTCCACGCCGAAGGTGCGCGTCTTGAGCCGGGCGAAGTCCGCAGGTGTCTTGATGGGGAAGTTGAAGGTGTAACCCAGGGACGTCTCGCTGTTCCCCATGAGGGCCGGCTTCTGCTCCACGCTCACGCCGAAATCGGGGAACGCCATCTGCCAGCCGAAGCGGAAGTACGGCTCCACCACCACGTCGTCCCCGACTTCCTCGGCGTGCCGCACCGTCTCCCTCATGTTGCGCTCCACGGCGCGGAGGAAGGGGTCTTCGCAGAGGAGCTCGGAAGGCATGACGAACCCGTCCACCGAGCTGGTTTCGAAGAGGATCATCGGCCTCACGGGGGAGAGGTCGTGGAGAGCCTTCCACAGGCTTTTCCTCTCCGCCATGACGGGGTCGGAGGCGTGCTCCTTCCACTGCGCGGCCAGGCCGCGGATGACGTTCGCGTCTCTTGCTGAGATCGTTGTTCCGCTCATGCCCGAACTCTACCAGCCGTCGCTGCACGCCGCAAATGGAGAAAACGCGTGGGAAGCGGAGTTTTTTGAGCGGGGGGGAAGGCGCCTCAGCCCCGGCCCAGGCGGCGCTTCAGGTAGCCCACGTATTCAACGAAGTTCGGCCAGGAGACGTTCGGCGGAACGCTGTGGTCAAGCTCGGGGATATAGCCGCCGTCCTCCACAAGGGGCATGACCCTGTCGATCTCGCGGCGGATCTCCGCCTTTCCGTGGGCGAGGGCCCGCTTGTCGATGCCGCCCATCAGGGCGAGGGAGCGCCCATACTTCTTCCTGACCGCGAGGACGTCCATCCCGGACTGCACCTCGAAGGGCCACAGGTGCGTGATGCCGGCGTCCACCCAGATGGGGATGAGCTCGGAAATATTCCCGTCGCTGTCCAGGCCGATATGCCGAATCCCCTTCTGCCGCAGCCAGTCGTTCACCCGCCGGTAGTGTTTGAAGGCGAAGGCGCGGTACATCCTGGGGTCGACCAGGGAGGCATGGTTGTAGGCCATGTCCTCCCAGTACCAGAAGGCGTCGATGCGGGTGTGCTTCATCACCTCCTCGGTGATGCGAATTACCGCTTCGGCCCGCTGCTCCATCATCCGTTCCACCAGGGCGGGATCGTCGTAGAAAGCCTGGCACAGGCCTTCCAGGCCGAGCATGTTCCTGAGCGAACCGAAGAACCCTCCCCACCGGTCGGCCCAGCACAGGCGCGGGTGGTCGTCCGCGAGGGCGGGCCCGACGGGCGCGGCCCGCACGGCGGCGCCGTCGGCGTTCGCCGTGATGTTCGCGGAGCCGGCCACGGCGTGGAGCTTTCCGGCGGCCACGCGCCTCTGCCAGTCCTCGGGAAAGCGCGCCTCCGGGTTCAGCGCGAGCCTCTCCGCGGCGAAGCTCTCGAACTCGGCCCGGCTCTCCACGGGGAACTTCACGAACTGGGGCATGCTCGTGTCCGTGTGGGTCTTGAACTCACGCATGAGGATCCCCTCGTGGTTGACGTACAGGCGGATCTGCTCGTCCTCCTCGATTACCTTCTGTTCGAACTCCGGCACCGGCCCGTACCAGGGGTCCACGCGCAGGAGCTCGTCCAGGGCGAAACGCTGGGGGAGGCCTTCCCCGTGCCAGCCCAGCTCGGGCCCCTCGTAGCCCTGGGTGCGCCACACCGACTCCGTCTCGGGCCACACGAAGGCGTAGGCCCGGGTCCACGGGACGTCGACAGGCTCGAAGCTCAAGGTCTTCAGGAAGCGTTCTCGCGATGTCATGCGGGCTCTCCTCGGAGGGGGGTGCGCTCTCCCACGCCGCGCGCGCCCCACTTGACAGCGTATTGTAATTTAGTTACAGTGGGCCGTCAAGTTCTGAAAATAAATATCAGACGAGGTGGGTGTGCCCGGGGTCCTTGTGAAGATCCGGTCCCTGTACAGCTCCTTCCCGAGGGCGGAGAGGAGGGTGGCGGATTACATCCTGGGCAATGCGGAGGACGCCCCGCGGAGCTCCGTGCAGGAGTTCGCCCGCGCCGGCGGGGTCAGCGTCGCCTCCGTGAGCCGCTTCGTGCGGAAGATGGGTTTCGCCGACTTCAAGGACTTCAAGCTGGAGCTGGCCCGCGAGACGGGGGCCGCCGCGCGCTACATCTTCGAGCAGATTACCTCCCGGGACTCCGACGAGGAGATCGCGCGCAAGGTCTTCCTGGGGACCATGAGGAGCATGGAGGACACCCTCAAGATCCTGTCCCTGCCTGACCTCCTGGCCGCGGCACGCGCCATCGCCTCCTGCCGCCGGCTCATCTTCTTCGGGATCGGGGGGTCGGGGTACGTGGCCCAGGACGAGGCGCTTCGCTTCTCGTACCTCGACGTGCAGGCGGAGGGCTGCGTGGACGCCTCCCAGATCCTCGTGCAGGCCATGCGGGTGCGCCCCGCGGACGTCGTAGTCGGTATCTCCCACTCCGGCCGCTCCTCGATCACGGTGGAAGGCTTGAAGATCGCCCGGGACAGGGGCGGGGTCACCATCGGGGTCTCCAACTACCCGCGCTCGCCGCTGCGCGACGCGAGCCGCCACTTCTTCTGTACCTCGTTCCCGGAGACCAGGGTGAAGGTGGCGGCGCTCTCGTCCCGGGCAGCGCAGCTGTGCATCATCGACGCCCTGTACCTGCTCACCGCGCGGCACATCAGGTCCCTCTGGGACGTGGAGAAGGTGAATGCGCTCACGGAACGAATGCTGAGGCTCAAAGGGCGCCGGTAAGCCGGCGCGACATCCGCAAGGCATACATGAGGAAAGGAGATGAGAATGGATCGGTACTACCTGCCGGAGATTTTCACCCACACCATGGACGGCGTGGACCTGAAGACCCACATCGTGGCCACGTACTACATGAAGGACAGGCTGGAGGGAGAGAAGTTCATCGAGCACTTCTCCCTCATCCAGGCCCTGGCGCTGGAAGGCTCCACGGGCACCTGGGAAAAGGTGGAAGAGGACACCGCGGAGGTGCGCATCAAGCTGTCCGGGAAGCTCGTCGGGTATTTCGAGATACCGACGGCCGAGCCTTTCACCAAGGAGGCGGTGGTCCAGCTCGCCTTCCCCACGGACGCCTGGATCGACAACGTGCCCATGATGCTCCTGTCCATCGCCGGGAACTGCTTCGCCTACTCGGAAAAGATGCGCCTCCTCGACGTCTACTTCCCGCCGAATTTGTTGAAGAATTTCAAGGGGCCCAAGTTCGGCGTCCCGGGTCTGCGCGAGCTCACCGGCGTGAAGGACCGGCCGCTGTCCCTCCACATCATCAAGCCCAAGATGGGCATGACCCCCGAGCAGGTCGCCCACCAGGTCTACCAGACCGCCATCGGCGGGGTGGACATGTGCAAGGACGACGAGATGACCTCGGACGTGTACAACAGCACCTACCTCGACCGCATCAAGGCGGTGAACCCGATGCTGGAGAAGGCGGAGAAGCAGACGGGCAAGCGCGTCATCTACTTCTGCAGCATCACCCACGAGCCGTCCGAGCTCGTGAAGCGCGCCCGCAAGGCGGTTGCCGAGGGCGCCCGCGGCCTCCTCATCTGCTACTCGGCGGGACTGCCCGCACTGCGCGAGGTGGCTGAGGACCCGAAGGTGAACGTGCCCATCCTGCTTCACGCCTCCCACATGATCGCGGCCCAGCCCCGCATCGCCTGGCCGGTCTTCGGCAAGCTCTGCAGGATCTGCGGCGCGGACATGATGCTCACCCCGACCTACTGGTCCTCCATACCGATGGTGAGCATGGAGGAGGGCCTGCGGACCGCCCACGTCAAGCTCGCCCCCCTGGGCCACATCCGGCAGACCTTCCCGATGCCCTGCGCCGGGGTGTACCCCGGGCTCGCTCCCATCCTCGTGGGCGAGTACGGGCCGGACATCGTCATCCCCGCCGGCGGCGGGATGCTCGGCCATCCGGACGGATACACCGCGGGGGCCAGGTCGTGGCAGCAGGCCATCTCGGCTGCCATGTCGGGCGCCGACATCATCGAGTTCGCGAAGAAGCCGGAGAACCGGGAGCTGCGCCGTGCCATCGAGAAGTGGGGCGTCATCGATCGTCCCAAGACCCCATGGCTGCGCGTGGCGCCCGAATTCCACCCGCACAAGATGACGTTCGAAGACTGAGAAGCAGATTACGCGCCCATGGATATGGGCGCGCAAAGAAAAGGAGGCCTACCATGTTCGGGAAATGGAAGCTCGGGGCGTGCCTGCCCACCTTCGCATCCTGCGCGGACCGCTTCTGCCTGAGCGGATACGGCCGCGGCGGAAAGACCATGGAGGAGATGCTCGCCATGGCCCGGAAGGTGGAGGGCCTCGACGGTCTGGAGCTCGTGGGCAACTGGCACATCAACGATGAGAACTTCACCCGCGTGACGGGCCTCTTCCGGGATCACGGGTTCGCCATCTCGATGATCGTCCCCGACCTCTGGACTCAGGCGAAGTGGGGGCGGGGGAGCCTCGCCGCGGCGGACCCGAAGACCCGCAGGGAGGCGATCGCGGAAGTGAAGAAGTGCATGGACTGGGCGGCGGCGGCAGGATGCCCCGCCGTTGATGTCTGGCCGGGGCAGGACGGGTTCGAGTACGCGTTCCAGGCCGACTACACGGACGCGTGGAAGGCGCTGCGTGACGGCGTGGCCGAGTGCGCCGCCCACTCGAAGAACGTGAAGGTCCTGTTGGAGTACAAGCTCCGCGAGCCGCGGGGGCACTGCTTCCTCAACAGCGCGGCAAAGACCATCCTCCTCCTGCAGGGGATCGGCAATACGGGCTGCCTCCTCGACGTGGGCCACAGCCTGGCCGCTGGGGAAAACATGGCGGAGGCGGCAGCGCTCCTGGCGGACCACAAGATACTGGACTACCTGCACCTGAACGACAACTACCGGAGCTGGGACGACGACATGATCTTCGCCTCCGTGCACGCGGCCGAGCACCTGGAGCTCATCTACTGGCTCTTGAGGAAGAACTACTCCGGCTGGCTCACCCTGGACATCTTTCCCTACCGGGAGGAGAAGATCCCGGCCGCCTCCGAGTCCTTCGCGTGGGTACGGGCCATGATCGGGCGCCTCGAGGCAAGGGGTCTCCCTGCGATCGGCGAAGTCGTGCGCCGCGGCGAGGGCACGGACTCGGTGCGCCTGGTCAGAGAGCTGCTCATGGGCGGCGCGTGATGGCAACTCCTCTTCGCATGCCGGATCTGGGCACCGTGGAAGGTGACGTGGTCCTCGTCCGCTGGCTCAAGGCGGAGGGCGACGCGGTCGCGCTGGGCGAGCCGCTCTTCGAGGTGGAGACCGACAAGGGCATCAGCGAGGTGGAGTCCGCCATGGCCGGAGAACTGGTGAAGGTCGTGGTCGCCGCGGGCGCGCGCGCTGGGGCGGGGGAGGTCATCGCCTACGTGCGCCGGCCCGGCGAGCCCGCAGGGGACATCCCGGGATCGGCGGCCGCAGAGGCCGGCGTCCCTGCACCAACGCCGCGGACGGAGAGCCGCCCGACTGGACAGGCGGCGGGGCAGGGCGCCCTTCTGCGCAAGGTCGCTCCTGCGATCCGCGCCCTTGCGGAAAAGTGGGGCGTGGACATCTCCACTCTCGCCGCCTCGGGCCCGGGCGGCATGGTCACCCGGGAGGACGTGCTCCGCGCGCGCGGAGCGGCCGGCACCGCCGCCGCGCGGGCTCCGGAGGCCCCCGCCGCGGTGGTCCGTGCCGGCGCCCTCACCCGTCACCAGGCGAGCATCGCCCGCGCGGTGGCCCAGAGCCACAGGGAAAAGCCCGCTTTCCGCGTGAACGCGGCCGTGGAGATGACCCGCGCCGTCGCTTTCCGTGAGCAGGGCAAGCGGTCCGGCACTGCCGTCCCCTACGACGCCATATTCGTGAAAGCCGCTGCCGCGGCGATCGCGGAGCATCCCGTGATCCGCTCGTGGATCAAGGGTGACGAGGTCGTCGAGCATCCAGACATCGCCGTGGCCTTCGCCGTGAGCGTCGGGGACGAGCTGTACGCGCCGGCCGTGAAGGCGGCGGACCGCAAGGGCGTGGAGGAGATATCCCGGGACATGGAGGGGCTTGCCCGGAGGGCGGAGGGTCATTCTCTGCTTCCCGCCGACACCGAGGGCAGCTGTTTCCTCGTGAGCAACCTCGGCATGTTCCCCATCTCCTCCTTCGATGCCATCATCTATCCCGAGCACAGCGCCGCGCTCGCGGTCGGTGCGATCCATCCGACCCCTGTCGCGGACGGCGGGGGCGTGCACGTTGCGCCCATCGCCAGGTTGACCTTGACCGTCGACCACCGCCTGATCAACGGGCGGCGAGCCGCGCAGTTCCTCGCGCGGCTGAAAGAGATTCTGGAAACGGGGGCTTTTGCATGAAGACACCAGCCAGGAAGCGCACCGCGGCCGGGAAAACGGCGGCCGGGGCCGGGAAGCCCGCGCCCGGGGGAAGACAGTCCGCAGGAAAGAAGCCTGCCCCGGCACCGAAGAAGCCCGCGGCCGAGGCGCCGCTCCGGGGCTACGACGCGGCGTGGCTCACCAGGCTGTACCGCGACATGGTCCTCATCCGCGAGTTCGAGGAGCGGGTGAAGTACCTCTTTCTCCAGGGCATCATGCCCGGCACCATCCACCAGTACCAGGGGCAGGAGGCGTGCGCCGTCGGCGTGTGCGCGGCCCTCGGTCCCGGGGACGTGATCACCTCCACCCACCGCCCCCACGGCCATGCCCTTGCCCGGGGGATCACGGCGAACGAGGTGATGGCCGAGCTGTTCGGCAAGGTCACGGGCTGCTGCAAGGGCAAGGGCGGCTCCATGCACCTTGGTGACCTTGCGAAGGGGATGGTCCCCGCTGTGGCAATCGTGGGCGGCGGCCTCCCGATTGCCGCCGGCATGGCCCTCTCCTTCAAGATGAGCAGGGAGAACCGTGTCGCCGTGGGCTTCATGGGGGACGGCGCCACCAACGAAGGCATCTTCCACGAAGCCGTCAACATGGCTTCGATCTGGGACCTCCCCGTTCTCTACGTCGTGGAGAACAATCTCTACGGCGCATCCACCCACGTGTCTCTCGTCATGAAGGTCCCCCACATCGCCGACAGGGCGGCCGCATACGGCATACCCGGGAAGACCGTGGACGGCAACGACGTGATTGCGGTCTACGAGGCCGCAAAGGAAGCGCGGGAGAGGGCCCGCCTCGGAAAGGGCCCGACACTCCTCGAGCTCCTGACGTACCGGATCACGGGCCACTCCCGAAGGGATCCCTGCCTCTACCAGCCGGAGGAGGAGCGGAAGCAGGCCCTCGCCAACGAGCCCATCGGCAGGTTCGGCCGACGCCTCCTGGCCGAGGATGTGACGGACCAGAAGGGTCTCGACGCGATCCGTGACGAGGTGAAGGCGGAAGTCGAGCGGGCGGTGGAGAAGGCGATGGCGGACCCGTCGCCGAAGCCCGAAGACGCGCTGGAGGACATGTTCGTATGACGACACGCAGGCTGGGCATAGCGGAGGCCCTCCGGGAGGGGATCGCGGAGGAAATGCGAAGAGACCCGCGGGTCTTCCTCATCGGGGAGGACATCGGGATTCCCGGCGGGTGGGGCGGGGCGTTCACCGTCACCTTCGGCCTGGAGAAAGAGTTCGCGGACCGCATGGTGAACACGCCTATCGCGGAGGCCGGTCTCATGGGCGTGGCCCTCGGGGCCGCTCTCATGGGCAAGCGCCCCATCGCGGACGTGCAGTACTCGGACTTCCTGTTCTGCGCCATGGACCAGGTGGCCAACCAGGTCGCCAAGATGCGCTACATGTCCGGGGGCAAGCTCACCGTTCCCATGGTCATGAGGGCGCCGGTGGGCGTGACGGGCCGCGGGGCGCAGCACGCCCAGATGATGGAGACATATTTCGTGCCCCTGCCGGGCATCAAGATCCTCGTTCCCGCCACGGCCTACGACGCGAAGGGCCTATTGAAAGCCGCGGTCCGGGACGGCAACCCGGTCCTGATCTTCGAGCACAAGCTCCTCTACGGGTCCAAGGGCGCCCGGGCCGAGTCCGGCACCGTGGATGCCTCCAGCGACATCCCCGACGGGGACTACACGGTTCCCATCGGCAAGGGGATCGTGCGGCGGGAGGGGAGGGACGTCACCATCATCGCCACGCTCCTCATGATGCACCGGGCCCTGGATGCCGCGGACCTGCTGGAGACGGAGGGGATCAGCGCGGAGGTCATCGATCCGCGGTCCCTCGTGCCCTTCGACTGGGACCTCGTGAAAGGCTCCGTGGCAAAGACGAACCGCGTCGTGACCGTGGAGGAGAGCCCGAAGAGGGGAGGCATCGGCAGCGAGATCGCGGCCACCCTCGCGGAGGAGATGCTAGACTTCCTGGTGGCGCCGGTGAAGCGCGTGGCGGCGCCGAACACCCCCGCGCCCTTCTCCCCGCCCATGGAGAAGTTCTACATCCCCGATGCCGCGCGCATCGCCGCCGCGGCGCGGGAGCTCATGGAAATTTCGTAGGAGCCGGCGTCCGTGCTCATCGAAGGGAAACAATTCCTTGACAGCGTGAAATCGCAGGGTACTATGAGACCGATCCTCGGAACATAAGAAAAAGACTCAACTGGGGACATTTGACATGAACGCCGGCGTCGAACGTCTGCGCACGATCCAGCTCACGAAGACCTTTCCCGGCGTGGTCGCCGTGGACAAGGTGGATTTCGACGTCCGCCCCGGCGAGATCCACGCCCTGGTCGGAGAGAACGGGGCAGGCAAGAGCACCCTCATCAAGATCCTCGGGGGCGTGTACCCCCCGGACGGCGGGCAGATCGTCATGGACAGCCGTCAGGTCGTCTTCACTTCCACCCATGAATCCCTGGCCAGCGGAATCTCCGTCATCTACCAGGAGTTCAACCTCGTGCCCGACCTCAGCGTGGCGGAGAACATCTTCATCGGCCGCGAGCCGAAATACTGCTGGGGAATGTTCCTAGATTTTCGCAGGCTCAACGCGCGGGCGGCCGAGATCCTCGCCACCCTCGAGATGCCGCTCGACGTGAAGAGCTACGTGAGCGATCTTTCGGTCGCCCAGAGGCAGATGGTGGAGATCGCCAAGGCGCTCTCGCACGATTCGCGCCTGATTATCATGGACGAGCCCACCGCAACGCTCACGGAGAAGGAAGTCCGCAAGATCTTCGAGATCGTGAAAAACCTTCGGGCGCGCGGGGTCGCCATCATCTACATCTCCCACCGCCTGGAGGAAGCCTTCGAGCTGGCTGACCGCATCACCGTGATGCGCGACGGCCGAAAGGTCGACACCCGGGCCATCGCATCGACCAGCAAGAACGACGTGATCGAGATGATGGTCGGCAAGGTGGTGAAGGAGTACTTCGCGGAGACCGGCGCGCGCGAGGCGCCGAAGCAGCCGCTGCTGGAAGTGCGCGGCTACTCGGTCGCCGACGCGGTGGAGGATATCAGCTTCACGCTGCACCGGGGAGAGATCCTTGCCTTCGCCGGGGTCCTCGGTTCCGGCGCGCACCACCTGCTGCAGTCCCTCTTCGGCGTGATTCCCCGGAAGGCCGGCGAGGTGCGATTCGAAGGCGCCCTTGTCCGCATCGAGCGTCCCGCGGACGCCATCCGGCTGGGCATCGGGTACGTGACCGAGGACCGCAAGAGCTCGGGGCTCCTGCCGGCCATGTCGGTGCTGCACAACCTCACCGTCATCGTCATCCGCGCGCTGTCGTTCCTTCGTGGTCTTTTCATCCGCGACGCGGCGGAGATGAAAAGCTTCGCGACCATCCGCGCCCGTCTGGATATCAAGCTCGCCGGCCCCAACCAGCGCATCATCTTCCTCAGCGGCGGCAACCAGCAGAAGGTGCTCATCGGCCGCACGCTGCTCACCGACTGTAAGGCCCTGATCCTCCTGGAGCCCACCCGCGGCATCGACGTCGGCGCCAAGGCGGAAATCCACCGCATCCTGCGCGAGCTGGCCGACAGGGGCATGGCGATCATCCTCACCTCCTCGGAGCTTCCCGAGCTGGTCAACCTGCCAGATCGATGCATCGTACTCTACAAGGGCCGGAAGGCCGCGGAGTTCACCCGCGCCACCATGGACAGCGAGAAGCTGGTAGCGGCCCAGATCGGCCACACCGGGGGGACGCGGGCATGATCAGGTTCCTGAAGCTGTACGAGAAGTTCGGGATCGTCATCTTCATCGTGCTGGGCTCCATTTTCCTCGTCTCGGTCACGCCCAACTTCCTCAAATTGGACACCATCCTCAACATCCTTGCCCAGGCCGCGCACGGAGCCATCGTGGGGTTCGGCATGACCATGGCGCTGACCAGCGGGGGTTTCGACCTCTCGGTGGAATCCATCATGGCCCTGACCAGCGTGTTCATGGCCCTCCTGATCCCCGAGATCGGCATCCCGCTGGCCATACTATTCTCCGTTCTGATCGGCTCCCTTGTGGGCGTGCTCAACGGGGCGGTCATCGCCAAGCTGAAGGTGAACCCGCTCATCACCACTCTCTCCACCGCCACAATCATCAAGGGAGTGGCGCTGCTGGTCGCCGGCGGCAGGATGATCGTCATCATGCAGAAACAGTTCATGGCCATCGGCACCGGCAAGCTGCTCGGTGTGCCGGTGCCGATCTACATCATGGTGCTGTTCTTCGGCCTGTTCTACCTCGTGGTGTACCGCAGCTCCTTCGGCCGCCACGTCGCCGCGGTGGGCTCCAACGAAAGCGCGGCGCGCATCTCGGGCCTCAACGTCGACCTGGTGAAGATCGGAGTGTACGTGCTCGTCGCGTTCGCGAGCGCGGTAGCCAGCGTCATTCGCACATCCCAGGCGCTCATCGGCATGCCCTCAATGTCCCCCGGGTTCGTGCTCGTCGTGCTCACGATCACCATCCTCGGCGGCACGAGCCTCGCCGGCGGCCGCGGCAACCTCTGGGGCACGCTGCTCGCCGCCATTTTCGTGTCGATGATCTACTACGGCCTGAACCTGATCAACGTCCAGGTCTTCTACCAGATGCTCGCCGTCGGGCTGGTGCTGATGCTGGCCCTCTTTATCGAGGGCCTGCGGGTCCGCTACCTGCAGGCGGCCAAGGCCAAGGGAATCAAGGTCTAGAGGAAGCGGCAGTGAGCGGCGACAGAGTCAACGCACGGGTGTGGATCGCGAGCCGCTGGGACAGCTTC